>Ga0164310_10000502_pt1 | contig 20891 bp, 33 predicted proteins | sample GuaBasSedimGuay1_FD_121795 | JGI IMG/M metagenome (GOLD analysis project Ga0164310, IMG submission 121795) | Subseafloor sediment microbial communities from Guaymas Basin, Gulf of California, Mexico - Guay1, Core 4569-9, 0-3 cm | ecosystem: Environmental > Aquatic > Marine > Hydrothermal vents... | reverse complement strand
GGTTTAACACCATCATGAAGCTTTCTGGTATTGCTAGTAAATCTAATCATACCCCAAACATCATATCCCATATCCACTAATCTTTTTGAAAGAGCATTGCCTATGAAACCGGTTACCCCGGTAATCAGTACCCTCATGTTTTATTTTCCCCTTTACGAAATTTGAAAAAGACCTAATATATATTTTTATGACTGTGGAAATAATTAAATATACATACTTTATATGTATAAATTGATGATGTTCAATATTAAAATTAGACGTCCAATAGATGAGGTCTTAAATGAACATGGAGTATTGGGACCCAAACGTATATTCTACAAGAATTTCGCAAAACAGCTCATACAATTGGCTAGTAAGGGTTATGCAACAGTTAGAATGAGAGGCATTCATGAAAGTTGTATCTTTGACTTACTTGAAAAGATGGAAGAGCGTGGATATGAAGTATCACGATTACGTATTGTTCGATATCCATCGGATAGAAGGGGAGAGATACTATGCACGATCTGGAGGCAAGTGAAGACCTATGAGGATTTAAAGAAGTTCTATGAGGTATTCTGCGGTCTAGATCCAGAGGTCATGGATGCAATACTTGAAAAACTCATAAGAATAAAAGAGCTACACCTAATATAATGGTGGAGGAGAGAGAATGAAGTGTCCTAAATGTGGATATGAGCTAACCGATGGGGATATAGTACTTGTCTCAGGAGAAGTTAGGGCAATAGTGAATGGAGAAGGAGTATATGAAGAAGGAGAACTTGAGTACGACCTAGATGAATTAGTCCAAGTTGAGGAAGAGTATGATATAGAATTCAAATGCCCAAATTGCGGAGAGTGGATTAAGGAGTGGAAATGAGCATATTCGTTAAATAATAAGCATTTACTTTAAAAAAGTACAATATATACTTCTATAGGGGTGGGATAGTGGGTCAATGGAGAGGATTTGGAGTAGTGATTAAATATGTATCAAAATTCCTTAGCGAACATGGTATTCGACATCATGTAGGGGCATGGATAGAGATTCCAGATCCAACTTTTCCACAGGCTAATATTCATATAGGGCATTGGGCTTTTGCTAAACCATCATTTAAATCAGGAAAGAAGATCGGGTATCTTTTCACGGAAGGAAAAGTTAAGAGAGAAGGAATAAGATGGATGAGGAATTTTGACTACATAATAGCACCATCGAGATGGGTTAAAGATAGAATTGAGGAAATAGGTCTTCATGTAGATGAGATAATTCCGGTAGGAATTGATACTAGGTTGTTCAAACCGATGAATCTACCTAAATTTGTGGACGTACTATCTATTGGTATATGGGAAAGCGAATTCGATAATAGAAAGTTCATGCAAAAAGTTGGTGAAGTTGCTTTTCCGTTTACCTACCATGTCCATACTAGAAATACTGTAAAGTATGAGGAATTACCAAAACTTTACAATATGAGTCGTCTATATGTCTCCCTTAGCGGGTGTGAAGGATTCAACATTCCCGTACTAGAAGCTATGGCATGTGGATTGCCAGTAGTTTATAACGATTCACCAGCTACAAATGAGATAGCAATAGGTGTAGGAGTAAAACCAGTAAAAACTTACGAAACTATGGGTTTAGTCTCATTCACTATTCATGAACCAGACTTCAAGAAGATCAGAGATGAAGTCCATAAGCTTTTGAGAGACCAAAAACGCATGAAAGCATTAGGACAAAAAGCAAGAGGAAAGGCTGAAAACTATGACTACAGAGTAACATATAAGAGATTTCTTGAATTCATAAAGTGAGATTATTACAATAAAATGTGAGGAAGGATAATGTATATTATAAAATGTGTAAGATGTTCCTTTGAAATTCCTCTCCGTCCACCATACCAGCCCCCATCTAAATGTCCCGTATGTGGATCTCAACTCAAACCTGAATATATTCCAAATATTGAGGTCTATTTTGATGGTCTTTGCGAACCTTGTAATCCTAATGGCATAGCTACTTATGGTTTTGTTATCTATGATAATAGAAGTGCTAGTGATAGAGTGAAAATTAGTGAAGGCTCTGGTGTGGTTGGTGCAGGATGTTTAGGAGATGATGTAAGCAATAATGTAGCTGAATACTCTGCTCTAATAAGAGCATTAGAGTGGTTGGTTCAAAATAACTTGACTGAAAAACCAGTTGAAGTAAAAGGGGATTCACAATTAGCAATTAGACAATTAAATGGCATCTATAGAGTGAAAGCACCTAGAATTATCCCGTTATATAAGAGAGTGGTAGAGCTAACTGAGAAATTTAACGAAATTCACTTTATCTGGATACCACGAGAATATAATGAAGAGGCGGACTCACTAAGTAGAAAATCATACTACAAATTCTGTAATGAGCATAAGGAGTTGGTGATTGAATATTACAGTAAGTACTTTATTACGGAAAAGCAGAAGAGGTATATATTATTCCTAGCTAGAAAGAAGGGAGTAAAAGTCGAGATCAACGAATTTATGAGTAAGAGAGAGGCATCAAAACTAATAAAAAAATTACTAGACTAATTATCTCTTTATACAAGCTAAGTATTCTAGGAGACCATGCTCTTTGAGACGTCTTAGTAGCTCAGGAGGATCATAAGCTGTCGAGACGATTATGGTATACCATAAGGTACGCTCACTTCCAAGACTTGTGGCTCTTTCTACCTCAGTTATCTGACGTGGATGAAAGAGTTTTTCAAGCTTTTCAAGTGCCTCAAATAGCTCCTCTTCTCTAACCTTAAATACCACAATCATACTTCTCACTCCTATTCCTCCTTTTTCTCCTCCTTTATCGGTACGAATTCGTAGATGCCTATCGCATCAAATGTACCACTCTCTGGTGCAGGGAAAGGTACTATCCTCACAAGCTCTGGATTTTCAACTATCACCTCTTCGAGTTTACCAGTACGTATACTTCGCAGATTTGCTTTCCCTAAGAACCTTACTACTACTTTATACTTCACCATACTTCCCACCCCCTTTTTGTTCGTATATATATCATGTTCTCTATACATTGTCTGTCTCGTATTCGCTTTGTGTTTTTCAAGTCCTTTCTATCTCGTATTTCATGCATGTTTTCCATTATCATGGTGCCTCGCATTTTTTCTCTATTTTCCATATTTCTTTCATCTCGTATCTGTACCTTGTTTTCCATATATTATACATCTCGTACAATTGTCCTGTTTTTCATGCTTTTAATGTCTCGTAATTCCATGATTGGGTATTTCTTCTTCCGAGTTCTCCTGCCATTAAATGGTAGACAAAGATATCCTCGTATGGAGCTTTTCTATTTTTCTTTTTCCTCTTTCTCTTCCTCCTCATGTTCAATTTCACCCCCTATACGTAATGGTCTATAAACTATAGAGCCTCTATCTACCGTTACTTTAAAGTAGGTTCCCGGTTTAATTTCTAGCCTCTCTATAACCTGATGTGGAATGACTACTATAATACTCTTTGAATCTTTTGGTTTCCAACATTTTACTATTGTCATACTCTCACCATATGTAACATGATATTCATGATAATGATGATTATCATATATATATACCTTTCGTTTAATGAAATACATATATATTTCATAAATACATGACAAATAGAAAAAAAGTATTAATAACTATCTTATTATATTATATCTCCTAGTTCTCTCTCTCCTTCTATTTAATTCCCATGCTATTGCTCTTAATTCATCGAGATCACTTGACCTAGCAATAACTCTATACTTTTCTATTTTAAGCACTCTACCACAAAAGGGGCATGTTCTGGTTTTGCGTCCTCTTATTGAGTGGTATGCATATACGATGAAGTTACCACAATCGCATTGTATTATACAGTAGATATTATTCCTCTTCATATCAATCCCTCCTTTTTTAATTCTAATACCTTCCTTAAACCTCTATCTGTCAAATACCAATGAGGTATTTTGACATAGCGATATTTCTGTCTCTCTTCATCGAGTAATTTAATCCTAGATTTTTCAAATTTGACGAAACCAAGACCATGTAGTTCTGAAAGTCTTGCACTAACTTCATTTCCGGATATCTTTATTCCTTTTTTATGTAGTAGATATGATATTTTTCTCTTTGGTAGTGGAGTTTTACCCTTATTTCCATAGAAATAGAGGATAGAGAGAATGACTATGTGTGTTCTGCTTAGTTTTTTAATCTTATGTGCATAGTGAGCGCCATATCCCTTTGGTTGTCTTATTATTTCATGTGATAAGGTTATCCATCGTCCACAGTATGGGCATCTAATCTGTATGACCACTACTTTCACACCCCATCGAATGGTATTAGTTTATACTCTCTTCCTCTCTTTATGAAGAACATAGGAATTACATGATATGTACCCATTAGCGCTCCTAGATCCCTATAATCGCTTTTGAGTATATCTAATGGTATATCAGCACCTCTCTTTACCTGTATTAACCATATCTCTTTTCTATCTGAAAAGATAGCTATTACATCTATAAGACCATGACTTCCAGCACTTCTAATGACTACATCAGCACCTAGATTCCTCAATCTTTCCATACAGAGATATTCGGCTCTAACTCCTTTCCTATATGCCTTCATGTTCTTCTCTCCCCTCCTTTAGTATAGATTCCATAAACTCTCTTTCCTCAGGACTTAGTGATGCTAGGAATGATCTTACTTTTGCCTTCAGTTTTTTCGATTTTTCAGCTATCCTATAGTCATCTAGCTTCTTTGCGAATTCTAGTATTTCTCTCACTATCGGCATGATTGCGGGATCATCTATTGGTATGACGCTTACAACAAATCCACTATACATATTTATTCTGACAAGCGCTACACGGAACATGTATCGTGGTCTCTTTCCTTTCTCTCTTACTATAGCTACCGCATATCCAAGCCCGGATCTAGAATATGGTAGACCATCGACCTCTATCAGTTTAAATTCTACAGCATTTATACCTTTTTTCACCTCTTCCACATTCCATTTTAATTTACTTTTCATAGTCTCTACCTTATATTATCATGAAAATGTATTTATAACTTTTTCTATTACTATAATTATACATCAATAATACATTATAATACATATGTTTATCTAATAAATAATCTTGTTAATATCATCATATATGTAAAAAAGAGATATATACATACTTTCTTTAGTAGTTAATGTATATATAATGTGTATATTTTAGGAATATGTAAACATAATCTATAAATGTCATATATAGTGAGGTCTTAATGACTACAGATTATAAGCTGAAAAAGAGGTCGATAATGATGAGTGGGCGCCCACGTAAGTACTTCAAAACAACCATTATCAGTATTAGTATTCCAGAGGAGATAAAGAATACTTTAGATGAAGTTGCAAAAATGAAGAACATGTCCAGAAGTGAGTTGGTAACTACAATACTGGATAGATACCTCAGAAGTATAAATGTTAAACTTGATGAGTACCTATACAATAATGAGATCAATAAGAGAGAAAGATGTGTGGATATTGTTAGAGAGTTTGAGGTAAAGAGAGTTGAAAAAGAGTTGGAAGTCATAGCGAGAGAAGTTGGATTAATAGAGAAAGCGATAATTAGTGGAAATATGCTAAGGCTAGGTGGAAGAACTCTCGTACCTCCGGAGTATTTATTAAATAAAAAATTAAACCAACTCTTCGGACTTGAGAAGAAGCTACTATCACTTGAACGTAATGGAATATCACTACCAGAGAAAATGAGGAAGGTAATAGGTCTAATTGAGAAACTTGAAAAGCTTAAAGAGTATAGGAAAAAGCTCTCTCATACATCGTAACCCTCAGATCGTAATATTTCTTTTACAATCCATACTTTTAATCTAACAGCATATCTTCCTCGCCTCTTGTAAACATAAACTGGTCTGAATTCGTCTAAAACCATTCTTATACGTCTACATAGGAAATGATCTCTATTCCGAATTTCTGGATACTTATCCTTAGGAAAGAAGTAGTTAAGTACCTTAATTGGTTCTATAGTTATATCCTCTCCTTTGGTGTTTTTCACTCTATTGTATAGATATACTAGTACCAGACATCTTAATTCTGGATATCCGAATATCTCATACTTTGGCTTACTAATCCATCCTACTACTGGATTATACGTCATACTCCCTATACCTCTGCTGATACATCACTACATTATAATATAAATATAATCTTAATCGAAAGCTTTATAAACTGCATCAACATAAATTTATGTGGGTGATGAAATAGTATGCCAATAGTTTGTCCAAGATGCGGAGAAAAGGGATATTTGGTAAAAAAGAGAGTGGCGGGTAGATGGTATTGGTATGTAAGACATGAAGAATATAGAAAAGGACAGCGCAGGAGCATCAGACAATGCTATCTTGGTCCCGTTGATCGTTACATTTACGTTGAGCGCCTGAATCCTTTAAGGCTTAGAGGAATTGTCGATACAACAAGGTATTTGGATTACATAGAATCAGCCATAACATTCTTCAAAGTGGAAATTTCACATAGAAATTTGAAAATCGATAAGAGTACATATAATCGATTAGAGAAGATATCAAAGCTATTAGAAGAGACTATAAATGAGATTAAGAAACAGATATCATGACCTCTGTTTTTTAATGATAATATAAGAAAAATTTATATATAACGCATGTTAATATCATAAAGAAGGGGGGATAACTATGAGTAAAGGGTGGAAGAGGATAAATGTACCAGCACCCATCTGCGATGTTATAGATCGAATTAAGAAAAAGGAGAGAAGTCCACGTTGGAAAGTTGTAGCCAGAGCAATCCTAACCTATGCAAAATACGATCAGGAGATCGATAGGCGTATATGGTACATATTCAAAATCATGCAGTCATATGCGTACCTCAAAATATCTCTTGAACTGAAAAAGAACCGCATGATTGATGATAACTATGTCCAATACAACTTTAGCAGGTTCAAAAAGACCATGAAACAAATCCACTCAAGATTTAGAGTTGATACCAGAAGGATTGTGAAAGATGCAAGTGAGATGGTAGAGAGATTTACAGGTTCAAATATAGGTAAAGTTAATGAACAAATAAAAGAGTTAATAAAAGTACTACTAATAATAGAGAGTGAGGAAGAAAGTAAAGAGGTGGTGTAAGAATGGTGGATGTAATCATAATATGTAGAAGAGTGGAAGAGCTACCAAATCCACCATTCAAAGCCATTAAGACAAAATGTAAAATATGTAACTCCGATATATGGTTACCTACTGCCTCACTAAGTGTAGCAGACAAAAAAAGAATAGTAACGTTATGTTTTAGATGTGTATCCAGAAGACTCACAGTACCAATAAAAGAACTCATGGCGAGATTGGAGAGGTAGCATATGGAAAAGGAATTTAATATATTCAGAGTAAAAGAGAAAACACCAAAACCACCATGCTTTGGACACTATGATCCACTTAACCAGAGATGCATGGTATGTCCTCTATTCATTCCATGTGATTCCGAAACGAGAGAAAGAGAGAGAAAAAGAAGAAAAAGAAGAAAAGATAGGTACGAGATATTCCATTTAAAACTGAGAAAAATAGATCTAGGCATATAGGAAAAAGAGTTTATACCTTTTTTTAACCTTTACTATGCTATGGTAATTCTCCCTCTTTTTTCAATTCGTTTACATATCTTACTAGCAATATTAAAGCATACTTTATCGCAGATGCCCTATCCTCAAATATTCCTTCCTTTATCATTTCATCTATCTCCTTTAACAATTTATCATCTATAACTACTCTTAAGAGAGGCATACACTATTCAACCCCCATCTCACTTAATATCTTTTTCATAACCTTTTCAGATATCTCCTTTTCGGATTTTCTCCTTTTTCTGATTTTCAAGGCTTTACCAACGAATTTGTACCCATCAATTTTAATTTCTAATACCGGTAGAAGTCCTTGTGGAGTCTCATGCCACTTTATCGATGAACTTACAATTGTTCTTAAACCTCTTTCATTTTCAAGTCTTACAAACATATAACTAGCATATCTCCTAATCTTTTCAAGACACCATGCTAATGCTTGTTGTTCATATAGTGATGGATCAAATATATACTCTATCTCCTCAGAACCAACACTTATGATCATTCTACCAGCTTTCATAGGTTCTATTGGTGGCGGATTAGCGAGATCACGTATGTCTTTCTCAAGTTCCCTTTCTAAATTTGGGTTGGAGTAGAGTGCAGGAATTGGAATTTTTTCCTCCTCTTCGTTTTCTTTCATTCTTGTTTTCTTCATTTTTTGTTCTATCCCCCCATAGAGTCTTTACGATTAAGCTACTAGGAAGGTGGCGAGATACTCATCTCGATAACCATGCCTGTATATAGGAGAGGTATAGATAGGTATAGAAAATGGGAAGCAAAGTTCGTACCAGAGACTGTCAGCGCTAGATTTACGCAAGTCAGCGATATAGCTAAGGAGAGAGCCCAATTTGGGCTTAACCAATGGGCTACAGTTCAGGATCTCGTAAGACCTATCCTCGATGTGTACGGCATTACGGGTCCTAGCAGGGCGCTCTATCTCGGTTTCGCTAATAAACTGATGATGCACATGCTCAGGCATGGAGCTGAGGCTGGAAAGAAGATAGGTAATGGGCTTAAGAGCTACTATGTTACTGCCTACGGAGCCGATCCTGTGATTCTCGATGAGATAATTCAGGTAGTAACCGGCTGGGTAATACCCTACTAGAGGTAGTGGACTATAGCGATATGAAGTAAATCGAATTAGTTTTTTTCCATTCTCATTTTTTCGATTCACCATTCCATACCTCATTCTATTATGTACCATAACATATATTTAAGTTATGGTCTTCAATATTAGTGAGGTATTATGAAGAGAGGAAGAGAGATGAAAAGACCATACACTCCTAAAGAGCTTGATATAAGTAAGTTTAGGTATGGACTTGAGCGGAGAGATGAACTAAGATTAAAGGCGTTAGCTGGAATCTCTCCCGGAATCAGTTTAGCACAGATAATGAGATTATTTATTGGAGAGACTCACCAACTTAATTGGTTCCTTGTGTGGAAAGCTTTAAGAAATCTACTTAAGAGAGGAGAGATAGAAATCTATTGGGAAGAAGGTGAAGAATAGGGAGTGATAGTATGGTTAAGGTGTTAATTCAGACAGGAAAGGCGGTATCTCTGGGGGAGGTTTCACGACAGATAGCTTATGTTGGTGAAAAGAAAGGACATATAGTGTATCTCAATAGGCAAACTCCATCATGGATTAGTTATAGAGATGTTTGTGATGCTGTAATATTCTTCTATCCTCTTATACCTACATGGTGTATTAACTACATATATGAGTACTATAAAGCAAGGAATGAATTAGGCGGTAAATCGATATTCTACACAACTATTGAAGGTGTACCAAAGAGACATGTGATATGGCCATGGATTAGGGAAAGATGTGAATTTATTGCTAATTCAAAGTTTACAGCATGGTGTCTAAGGAAGGCTGGTCTCAAAGTAAAAGATATAGTCTATCATGGTGTTCTTTTTGATGAAATAGATTTAGCATATGAAAAGGTCGATAGCTATAGAAAGACTATTGAAGAATACCATAAGGGAAAGGTGGCTTTTGGAGTTGTTGTTGATGATAATCCAAGAAAAGGACTTTCATTACTCATAGAGGCTATAAATAAACTATCTGAGAAAAGGTCGGACTTTGTGGTTCTGTTAATTACAAAACAAAATGTCATGGAAAAGATTGAGAATGTACCAAATGTATACTTTGTAGCAGAATTTGGAAGCAGGTCTCATGACGAAATTATGGGATTTATGGGTGCTTGTGATTGGTTAATCCAGCCAAGTCTTTGTGAGGGATTCTGTTTACCACTTCTAGAATCTATGGCTATGGGTACTCCCGTAATTCATGGAAACTTCCCGCCACTAATGGAGATTACAGATAAGAAAGGAAATATACTGATACCAATAAGTAGAGCATCTCTTGTAAATAGTGATGATGGTGTTGCGTACATGTACCACTACTATGATCCTCTTAAACTTGCAGAAGCTATGAGTAGAGCTATAGATATTGTAAAAGAAGATAGTGATAGGTATAATGATATGAGGGAGAGAGTAAAGGAAAAAGCCAGAAAATTCGATTCAAAGAAGCTCTATAGTAAGTTGTATAAATATTTGGGAATTTAGTTTGATTAACAAAAATGGAAAGAAAACCAATAAGGTTATATTGATCAATGTCATTATTATAGTGTAGAGGTGGCATAACTAATGAGTAGTAGACAATCGAAAAAGAGGAGAAGGAGAAAAGTAGAGAAAACAGTAACTGAAGGCGAAAGCATAGGAGTAAGTGCAACTCAGGAGGCTACTATAAGTCCAGAACTAGAAAGCGTTAGAGAAGAGTTTACAAAAATGGTGTTTGACCTGATGGATAGGGCAAATAGTGTAGCTCTAGCTCTTGCAACCGTCGAGTGTGAAGATATGTTTGATTGTGAGGTATGCCAGACAGCTAGAGAGCTAGTTAAAGTGATTAAAAGAATGGTAACATTTCAGAGAAAACATATGGCTAGGATTGTAAGACGTGGATAGGAGATATCAAATATATACTTGTGTTTTTTAAATATATTGGGTGTGGTAGATGGGATATGAGGAAAGACTACCTAATCTAAGGGAATTAATTGCGGCTAGTGTAAGCCTTGAAGATATCGTATATCCAATATCCTTCACCTATGAAGGGCTTTTCGTAAACATCCTTGAGATAATGAAGTACCCAAGACCGGGATCTCATGGATATCTTGTAGTAGTACAAGTTGGTGATAAAGGAGTTGTGTCAAAACCATTCACCATAGATTGCCAGAATGTTAATGATATGGTGATTAAGCTAAGGGAGGAAGTGCTAAAGTTTAAATATTTAAGAAGAGTGCTACCAAAGAGAGAGCTTGAAAAGATAGTAACATAGTGGTGAAATGTATGAATGAGGATTTATTCTTTGATTTCGATTATGAGGACGCAAGAAATATTGCCAATTCAATAATCCAGCTTCTAAGTGAAGATAAAGATAACACTATAGTGGTGCGTGTATTCGATACAGAAAGGGAAAAGGTAGAAACACTACATCTAAAGTCATTGGAAGATCTAGTATACTTAATAGACATGGATGAGCTATGTGTTGGCGTATTAGGAGTAACAGATCCACTAGGACAGGTAATGAAGTTTATTTCAGAACAATTCTCAGGTTGGATGTCATGGGTTGTTAATCAAATCACTAGTTGGGTTAGCTCTATAGGACTTGATAGAGCGATATTCGGAATACAAGATATGGTATCGGGGATTGTAGGAAATGTAACTTCAATATTAAGTACCGTTAATCAGATATGGTCATGGGTACAAGAACTTGGTAAAGTAGTAGTAGATAGTATATTTCAGGCAATAGATAGCGCCACTAAGTTTCTGAGCGAGACCGTTCCGCAGTTTGTAGAGGGAATAATACCAAAAATGGAAGAGATTTCAAGTTTCTTTGCACAAATACCGGGAATGATCTCTTCCGCTATTGAATCCTTACAACAACTACCTACAGTAATAGGAGAATGGATTAGCAAAGCAGGAGAAACTCTAGCAGGACTACCATCTATGATAATGGATGCAATAAATAATACCATATCAATGATTAGTAATGCATTAGCAGGAGTACCGGGAATGATTGAAGGTGCTTTAAAAACAATCTCCGATGCACTAGCGGGAATTCCAAAAATGATTGAAGAGTTAGCTACTGAGATTGGCAAAGTAATAGCAGGAATTCCAGAGATGGTAGAGGGTGCTATTAAGACTGTATCGGAGGCACTAGGTAATTTACCTAATGTTATTCAGTCTGCTATTAAACAGGCATCAGAAATTCTAGGTAATATTCCAAAGCTTATAGAGGAAGGTATAAAGAGTATAAGTGATTTCATAACGAAAATACCAGAAATGCTAGGTGAAGGAGGTAAGATTATATCGGACTTCATATCGAAATTACCGGGACAGTTTGAAGGTCTTTTGAAGTCTGTAACCAGCTATATAGAGCAGATTTCCAAAGGTATTGAGAGTTTTATAGAGAGTATAACAAAACTACCAGAACAAGCTCCAGACATATTTAAAGGTATTATTGATGCTGGTTTTTCAAATATAGTAAAACCACTATATGATTGGATAGTTACCAACATAATTGAACCACTAAGAAGTGCATGGGATCGCTTTATAGAAGAGGCTACAAAGAGGCTCACCGATATAGGTGTAGCTTTTCAGGGATTTGTAAATCCATTAGCAAATCTAGTATCATGGATTCAAACTCAGTTTGCTAAGATAGGTGAATGGATTTGGTCTGCACTTCCTGAATGGTTAAGGGAAGGAATTACCGCAATACCAAAGGCATTAGAGGGTATAGCTACAGCATTTTCTGAATTCATAAAAGATCCACTTGGATTTATAGAGGCAAACGTAATTACTCCACTACGTGATGCTTTCACATGGCTGGGTGAACAAATATGGGCTATGCTACCAGATTGGCTTAAAGGTGCAATAGAGAGTATCCAAAAGTTCTTTGAGGGTATAATGGAAGGCGTTATAGCTTTCTTCAAAGATCCACTTGGATTTATAGATAAAAATCTAGTAAAACCAATATACAATGCATTCTCAGGTATGGTTAAGTGGATATCATCCGGTTGGCAATGGCTGACCGAAAATATATCGAAAGTAGGAGAATGGATATGGGAAGCATTACCGGATTGGCTTAAATCGGGTATTGAAGCAATTGGTGGGGCATTTGAATGGGCGAAAGAAAAAATATTTGATGCCTTAGAGTGGATAATAACATCAACACATAAATTCTTTGAATCCTTCTCCAAAGATCCTGTAGGAACATTACAGACAACATTTACGTATGCATTTGAGGGATTATCTAATGCTCTTCAGGAGATCTGGAAGTATGCAAGTGAAGGATTAAAATGGGCATGGGGACAGATTCAACCATTTATGCAATGGTTAGTAGAGAGCGTTCAAGGTTTATGGAATTCGTTATGCGGTTTCATATCAAAGCTACCTGAAATGCTTGTAGCTGGTGTGCTGGATCTAGGAAAAGGTGTTGGAGATGTATTCATGAATGTCATACCAAAATTCTTAGGTACTGTCATGTCGCCATTCTTCGAGGCATACAAAGGATTGATAGAAAGAGTGGAAAAAGGAGAGGCTGGAGGAGAGATAGAGGAATTCCTGAAAATGGTACCGATGTTTCTACTTACACCAATTGCTATACGATATGGAGCTGGTCTCGTCAGTATGCTTGGTTACTTCTTAGAACACCTTGAGGTTGAGTTATACTTAGGAAGATTTAGGTTTAGACCCGGAGCAACGCTAATATCATTTGGTAGATCATTATGGGAGTCCATGAGAGCATGGTCAGCCGGTTTCACATACGGTCTAGCAATATGGTATACAAGACCACTAATGAGAATATTTAATGCCATGTTTAGATCACTCTATCCACTAGCCGCTCCATTCATACCAGCTACAGTTGAAGCTGTTAGAAGAAGAATGCCTACTGATGAATATAAGAGGACTGCTATGGAGTTACATAGACTATTAACATATGAAGGTTATCCTGAGCGATACATATCGTGGTACTTACCATATATGAAAGATCTCGACATTACAACACCATCATCATTAATACCAACACAAATATACGATCCAAAAAGGAGAATAGAAGCTGGAAATAGACCTTTAGAGATGATAGTAATTAAGGATAGATTTGGAAGAGATATTCATGTACCACTAGCTATGATATTCGATATACCTACTTCCTCGGAGTTAGCTAGAATGATGGTGAAGGATATATTCCCTACAATTGATGACTTCACTAAGATCATGCTAACAAGAGGATTCATAAGTGATGTGGCAACCCTCTATTACTTCCTGCATTTCAGATATCCATCACCAGAACGATTGTGGACATTCTACTGTAGGGCACAAGCGAATATGTTATGGCTTACAGTACCAGAGGAAGTGAGGAGAGAAATAGTAGATGAGGTTCAAAGACTAGAACTTGGAGATGAGTATATACCCGTTGAGCCGGTAACTCTAAATGTAACTAGACCAGAGATAGCATCAAAGATAATGTCTGCACTTATGAGGTATATGAAATGGCATGACTATGCTAGATTTAACTGGATTCCCGGTTTTACTTCAGATAATCTGATAATGATCGATCTTATGGCTGATGTACCAAGACGTATAGATGCGAGATGGATGTATAAGTGGTCAATACTACCTACAGCACCCATTCAGTCGGAAGAGCAAATGAGAAAAGAGATTGGTACTACAATTCCAAGAGAGCTATGGCCTAAGTTATCACTAGCTAATATAACTATAGCAAGAGGTGTACATCCACTATGGGTAGAGTATATAACTGTAGCTGAAGCTATGAATGCCTTATCTGAGGAAAGAACATTACTGAGAAGCGGTTTCCTATCAGTCTTTAGAGAAGGATTTTACAAATATGAGGGACTAGAGAAATTCCTAGATGGATTATTCTCTCTAAAGTTTAGAGTGTTGAAGTGGAATCCGGAGACACTTATGTTTGAGATTGGCGAGAGAGAGCAGAAGGTAAAGTTCCTTGAAGGAGAGAGAAAGTTACTTGAGATGAGAGCGGTATTGGATAGATGTGTTGATGTAGCTAGGGACATAGTTACATCTCTAAGGAGGTGTATAACAGAGACGGTAAGAGTGCCAAAACCTCTGGTGGGTGAGCGAGTAGAGTATTATGAGAAGTACACTCCAGCGGAGTTTACAGGTATACTTAGCGATTATATAACTATTCTTAATGAAACGTACTTTAAAGAACTTATGAGTAGGATAACAGGTCTACCAGCACAAAATATTCCAAGTCTTGAAGTGGATCCAAAGACATATGCGATATATACATCGGTACTCCAAATGTATAGAGAGGTTGAAGTTACAAACAGAGTGAGAGCATGGTTGAGAAGACTACTATGGAATATCTTTGGACTACTGCGAACAGGTCTTGTTGATCTGGAAGAGGCGAGAAAGATTATAGATATTGTAGTTAAAACCTCATATCTAACTGATAGGGAGAGAGAGGTACTTAACTTCCTTGCTGAGATATTTGTAGAGTACGGTATTAGAGAATACATACCAACACCACTAACACTAGCAACCATTAGTGAGGTAGTACCAGAAGCGGTCAAGTACATGGATGAGGTATTTGAAGCTAGAAACGTACCGGAGGAATGGAGACCACTATGGAGTAAATACATTTCTCTAAAACCTGTAGTTGATGAGGTAAGAAGATATGTAACCGCAGTACTCACAGCATATAGTGAGGGAGCTATAAACGATGAAACATTCTCAAAGCTACTAGCTGTAACAATGAAATATGGCTATACTAAAAGAGAGATCGATATATTGACTTCTATTGGAAAGATTAGACGTGGAATAGAAATATCGAGAACTACATTAAGAGAATACATACCAACTCCATCAATGTTAGCAACAATCAGCGAGATAGTACCTAGAGCAATTGAATACATGGATAAAGTGTTTGAAGCTAGAAACATACCGGAGGAGTGGAGAAAAATATGGGCTGATTATATAACGATAAGACCAATCTCCGATGAAGTTAGAAGATTGATCACCACGATACTAACAGCATATAGTGAGGGGACTATAGATAAGGAGATATTTACTAAAATGCTAGAAGAGATGAAAGCATATGGTTATACCGATCATGAGATTGATATACTATTGAAAATTGGAGATCTAAGAAGAGGAATAGAGTTGGCTAGATCTACTGCAAGAGAATACATACCAACACCAATTACATTTGCTGGAGTAGTTGAGCTAGTACCCGATGCGATCAACCTCTTTACGTCAGTTATGGAGGCTAGAAACGTACCAGAGGAATGGAAAGACCTATGGTTGAGCTATGTACGTAATAGGACAGCCAGAGATGAAGTTGGAAGATTATTGACATCATACAGATATCTATTCTCAATAGGTGGTATTGATATAAGCTCAATGGAGGAAATGCTGAAAGAATTGGCAATATATGGATATGCAGACTATGAGATAGAGATGATTAAGAAAGACTTCCTTACAAGAAGACATACTCAGGTCTTAACCAGATGTATTCCATCACTATCAACCCTAAGCTACTACTTTACATACTCCAGAAAAGCTATGGATATATTGATGTCAAGACTAAAAGAGATAGTAGATGAAGCTCCGCTACCAAATAATACAAAGAATCTAATAAAGGAAATGTGGATGGAGGTAACGAGAAACAGAACCGTTAGAAGTGAAGTAAACTCATTAATAACAGAGCTAGTAAGCTGTTATGGTTATGGAGTTATAGATGATAGTACTTTACTAAGTGAGCTAAATGAGTTAAAGAAGTATGGATTAACAGATGAAGAAATAGACCTCATAGTGAGAAGAGCAAGGTATAGGAGAAGAAGATATGAGCTAATCTATGGATACTAAAGACATATTAGGAGAATAAACTATAGAATATATCGTGGTATAGAATGTGGTCAATGAGGAGACTTGAGGAACTAATCAGAAAGGTTGAAGAACAAAAGCGTAAGTGGTGGTCTAAGTCGCAGTCTTATGATACCATGTCTACTATTGTTGAGAGAATGTTTGAGCTTGAACCATACATGTGGAGGTATTTTAATTTTGAGATGATGACATCCTATTGGTTCTCAATATTATTTGTAATGAATTTTGGAATAGATTTTGACTGGTTGGATATAATGAACCTAAACTTTACATTTGAAGCTCCATCACTTGAAGATATACTAGCTGGTATATTTGTAAAGATAAGTAAAATCGATATTAACGAACTATACAGAAGATTTGCTTTGGATTACTATGGTATTGAACTACCGGTAGACTTTAGATTGGACTTCTTCTCATTACTTGATGAATTCGTAAAATTTAGATATAGAACGGCATTCTATCCCAGAATGCCATCATATCCAGAGGAGTTTCCTGATGATGTAGCACGTTATGAAGTTGATTACTATGATGAAAAAAGATACCTGTATATGGCAGATCCAGAAGGAAGGACTGTTAGCACAATTGGTGCTAGACTTGATGCTCAATATTACGATTATTGTAAGTACTTTCATACGATGACACCAAGAGGGTATTCCTCAATGTCTATAAAAAGAATGTTTACGCCAAGCTATCGTGTTGAAACTAAGATACTTAGAGATCTTGGAATTTGTAATGAGACATTAGCTAAGAACTTCATGGATAGAACTGATATTTTACTAAAGGTAGCTAAAGAAACCACTATCTGCGGATTAGCTATATGTGGTGAAAGTAAATGTCCAAAGAGGACTGATTTCATGGGACTTGAGTACTATGAGGCAAATATAGAGCTAGAAGATGGTAAAAAAGTTAGAATACTATTTAGAACTGTAGATCAGATATTGTTTGGTGAGATATCAGGATTTACAGTATGTGGTTATGGTAGAGTGATGCCACACTTTGAATGTATATTTACTGAAAAAGTATTTGATTTCTTTAACTACAGATTAAGAGATGCCATGGCGAGAGTTTTAACCCCTCTAACAGCACTTTCACTAACTGAAGGTGGAAGAGCGGCAAGACGTCCATTCAAATCGAAAAAGACCATGACATATGGTTCTAAGATGATTAATAGGTATACTATTGACTCAATAGTGAGAGCTATGCTATCTGGTTACGGTTTTGATCCATTTACACTAAATAAGTACGTTAATTTTGCAGTAGATTATGTATTTTCGAGAATAAGGAAACATGAACCAATTGATGATTGGATTAAAGACTTAACAGACTATGAGTATAGATTTCTCATAGTCTCCAAATGGGTAATGTATGGGTTAGACAAAAATATATGTGAAATGATTATGAATAGGCTGGATAAACTAAAACAACTATGGGAGAGGGGAATGTAAATGAAAAAGAAGAAAGTTAAGACTCTATACAAGATAAATAGAATTAAATATTCTATTTCACTATCGATTAGATCGCTAATATGGGGACTAAAGGGAGTCTATATCAAGTTAGCTAAGGATATAGTGAAATTTAAGAAGAAACATGGAAGTGCAGAACCGCTTTTCTGTCTACTAACAACTCTATACCTCAAAGAGGTTTTAACTAGATTATATGGTATTAATGAAGATGAAGCATTTGAAATTGGATTTGATCTGGCGGCAAATCTCTTTAGCACTATGGATAAAATGTTTAAATGTAGAGAAGACTATATACATAATAAACTATACTATATGTGAGGGGATACGAGATGTCATTCGTAGGAATTGCACCACCTATAGAAGGAGTAGTCATACCACCAGAATGGTATGAAGGAGTAGTAGAAGGGCTAGATAGATTATGGTCATGCTATCTTGAACATCAGGATAAGCTTGATTGTATAGAGAGGAGTATGGATATACTATGTCATTATGCTAGATTCATATCGGCTGGTAGGGGAATATACACAATAACAATTATAGCTAACACTACACCACGACCACTTTTTATGGATGAGATGGAAGTTAGGAGAATTGTTATCAAAGTACCTAGTACTGCAACCCAAGATGTTTTTATAGGCGATGAGAAAGCTCAGGAGTTTATGCTTAGCGCAGGAGAAAAAGAAGAAGTATTTGTAAAGGATCCTAGAAAAGTGTACATTAAGGCAACCGGAAGTCAGAAAGTATTCGCTTTATTTGAACTAGCACAATGATAACCATGTATAGGAGAAGACAGGTATATAAATTGCCTAATGTTTGGTATGTATACCCCATTTGGCATAATGTATCTTTTTCTATAGTAGCTAGACATCACATAGAAAACATAAGAAAATATTATAGACTTACTGAGGTTGATGAACTCGCTTTCCATACAATGGATATATATTCAAGACCAATAGCAGTAATACACCCTTACTTCTTTATAATTACTAGGCATACACAATTGTATTTCAATAGAAGAGATAGGTTCAAAGCAGTAATAGGAGTTGATGTAGCTGATTCCGATAGAATAGCACCATGGGCGGCAAGATTGGTTAATCTTGCTGATGAATTCGTCGTACCTTCTAAATGGGCTAAGCGTGTGTATAAGAGTAGTGGAGTGAAAATACCAATAAATGTAGTCCCTCATGGAGTATCAGATAACTACTTTTTACCACCAATTGAACCAAAAATGGAAATACTACAAAATATGAAAAGAATGAAGATCAATAATAAATATATATATGTTCTATTCTTTTGCATACACTCTGGATATAGGAAGGGAGATGATCTTGTATTTAAAGTTATGAAGGAAATCCAGAGGGTTCATAAGAAAGTAGTGCTTGTGGTAAAATCAATAGAAAGACATCGTATTCTTTCAAAGCTAAGATCAATATCCCTAACAAAGTGGATAAGAGATGAATTGGATATGATCGCTCTTTATGATATGTGTGAGATATACCTGCTATTCTCAAGGGGTGGTGGATTTGAGCTTAATGGTCTTGAAGCTTTAGCAAGAGGTGAAGTAGTAGTAGCGTGTAATAGGGGTTCGTGGACTGAATACCTACCTGATTTTACATTAGTACCACCTCAGAGAAGTGTAATGGTATTTCCAAGCGACAATCCAACTACACAAATACATTGCGGACATGGTTATGAGATCTCGGTCGATAAAGCTATAGATCTATTGCATGATATTTTAAATAACCTTGATGATTATAGGAGTAGAGTAAGAGAGTATTGGGAATCTATAAAGCATGAGTTTACATGGAAACGAGTAGGAGAAAAGATAAAAGAGATAATAGATAGACATACATGAGGTGAATATGGTGGCAGTACTAAGAGAGAAAGGATTAATCAGTACACTCAATAGAATCGTGTCAAAATACTTCAGAGGAATTGACAGAATAACGGTTATATCCCTAGCTGAGACATATGTTCTCAGATACTTTATGGGAGAGATGGATGAAAATGGGCTTGAACAGGCGCTCAAACAGTTCTTTGCAAGTTTCATGGAAAAAGAGGAAGAGATCAATAATGCCGTCAAAGAAGTAATGAAATCCATACAATTTGAAAAAGCTAGAAGACTACTAACAAGAAGGAGAAGAGGATTACTAGCACCATAACGGTGAATCACTACAATGACTAGAAGAAGGAAAAGAGTAATTTTTAGAACGCCAGAGCAGAGGACAAAATTATGGAGTAGAAAGATGGAACCTTCAACATATGCTATATATCTTGAAAGAACCAAACCAATAGCACTACCTAAATTTATGATGTACCAATCGATACATGAACAGCTAATTCAAATAGTAAAAAACATAACATCAAGATATGGAATAGAATCAGTAAAACAACATGCATACATGTGGTATGTTCAAGGACTGTGGTATATATCAAACAGGTATAAAAGTAAAGCAAAACAAATAGAGTGTGATGCACTTTTCGTATATTGGTATCTACTAGGATTGAAAGAAGATGTACTCAGACAATTAGCTAAAGCATTAGGTATAAAAATATCTTCATGGGAAGAAATATCGAAAAGAATACCCGTGGTGGCTCCACCTTTGACGGAAGAAATAATCTATAGGGGTACTAAAAGAGCATTAGCAGAGACATTAGAGAGAGTTGAGACTGACTTAACGGATATCGAGATCACTTATGATGCTGAGAACAGACCAATCGAAATCATTAAGACTGATAAGGTAACTGGAAAGAAGAAAAAGATTACACTAAAGTACGATGCTGTAGGAAATCTAATAGAAAAGACTGAGGAGTGGTTGTAGTGTCAATAACCTATGATCCAGCGAACAATAGGATAAGTGTTGTTGGTTTTCCAGAGACTAGTCCATGCACGTTTGAGGATATCTATAATGCTGATAAGAGTG
>Ga0164310_10000501_pt1 | contig 20892 bp, 23 predicted proteins | sample GuaBasSedimGuay1_FD_121795 | JGI IMG/M metagenome (GOLD analysis project Ga0164310, IMG submission 121795) | Subseafloor sediment microbial communities from Guaymas Basin, Gulf of California, Mexico - Guay1, Core 4569-9, 0-3 cm | ecosystem: Environmental > Aquatic > Marine > Hydrothermal vents... | reverse complement strand
CTTCAAGGGACAAAGATCTTCACCCTTGGAAATGCACGTGAAGCATCCTTGGCACGTTTCCAAATTAGCGTCCTTGAGTAACAGATAGTCAAACTCCACGTCTCCCAGTCCCTTCATTCTCTTTTCGATTTGCTGAACGACTCTATAACCATTACCCTTACCCTTCGGACTACCTATTATTGCAAGCACTCTCATTTCAAATTACCTCTGATCACTCGTTTCTAATTATCTGAATTTTTCAACTGAGAACGAAAAAGTACATAACTCCGAGCTCCGAATGGAGGAAAGCGATTCGGCTCTTACAGCGATGGTTTGAACGCCGGAGAAGAAAAGCCTAGTCTGAACCCCCAAAAGGATCATCACAACGGGCTTCAGTAAGCCGGATACGTACCCCTTCTGAAATTAACAGCTAATCACTGTGTGTTAACTTTAAAGTTTTTCCGACAAATGAACAACTGGGTAGGAATCCCGAAAGCAGCGAAGAGATCAAAGTCTATCGAGAAAGTAACCGATTTGAACGCTGAGATTTTTGTACCCGAGCATGAGAAACCTGTTTTTGGAAAAGAAAAAATCATACAGAAGCTGCATAGAGTTGAACCGCGGATTCAACGATGAGTAGCGTTCGGCCCCGGTTCGAGGTATCCGAACTTTTAAAAGTTTTTCAAGCTACTGGGAACGGTATGCCACTCGAAACTCTGGAGATAGATCAGAACATTTTCTTCGTTAGAGGGAAGCAGCGTGGACGTTTCCCCTACTCAAACTCGCTGGTCATTAAGGGAAGGGTTCTCCTAGACCTTGGGCTTGGACTGGATATTGTGAGAAAGCTGGCAGACAGGGTTGAGTTCGCCGCCCTGACCCATATTCACCCCGACCACTGTGGCGGGGCCTGGATTTTCAATGAGTGGGGTAAGAGGGTTCTGTCGCCTGAGGGTTACGAGACAAGTGTTGACGCCCTCGCAAGACGGTTTGTTGACGCGAGTTTGAGGGAGGATTGGAAGCGCTTCGCGATGAACGTCGTTGGGTTAAGGGACTTTGAGGTGGAACCCTACTCCGACGGCGACACCATACTCAGAAACCCTGAGATAACAGCTATGAGGTTGCCAGGACACACCGAGGACCACCACATCTTCATCATTGACGGCAGGATAGTTTTCGGCTCGGACATCGATTTGACCTCGTTTGGTCCGTGGTACGGGAACCCCGAGAGCGACATCAAAAAATTCATGAGGTCGATTGAGAGAGCAATGGAGCTGGACGCCGAGATTTTCGTGTCTGGACACGAGGACCCGGTTTTCGGAAGGGACGAAATAGTTGAGAGGCTGCAAACCTACTTAGAAATCTTCGAGAAGAGAAACGAGCTACTGCTGGGTCTCCTGGATAAGCCAAAGACACTTGAAGAGCTTGTGGAGATCTCACCCTTCTACAGGAAAAAACCCTACATTAAGAATATTCTCGACTTCTTCGAGGGCCAGATGATCAGGAAGCACCTCAACCTACTCATAGAGAGAGGAAAAGTCACAGAGTTCAATGGGGAATTCCAGACGGTCTGAAAAATTCCCGAACCACACTCCAAACTTAGGGAGGAATTATAAATACTGTTTCAGAATCAAACCCTTAATCCCGGGTTTTTCGTGTCTCCCAAGGTACGTACGCTTTTTAAGGGGAAAGGAACAATGATTCTTTTGTATGGTCTTTGGAGGACTGGATGTAATTGTCGGATTCAAGGCTGCTGACAAGAGAGAACGCGGCTCTCCTCATAATTGACGTTCAGGAAAAACTGCTCGCGGTTATGCAAAATAAGGAGGGAATCGTGGAAAACATTCTGAAACTAATAGACTTCGCGAAGATAGTCGGGCTACCCATAATACTAACCGAGCAGTACCCAAAAGGCTTGGGACCCACTATCAGAGAGATAAGGGAAAAAATCCCCGATGTGGCCCCCCTTGAGAAAACCGCTTTCAGCTGCTTCGGAGCCGAGGGCTTTAGGGAGGCACTCGAAAAGCGCAGCGTGTCCACGCTTATCATAACCGGAATCGAGTCTCACGTGTGCGTGTGCCAAACGGCTCTCGAGGCTTTAGACAACGGCTTGAGAGTCTGCGTGATTTCGGACGCCATCTCCTCCCGCACCCTGGAAAACTGGCGAGTGGGTGTTGAGCGAATGAGGGACAACGGTGCCATAATCTCCTCAACAGAAATGCTTATGTTTGAGCTTCTCAGGGACGCGAAAACCCCCGAATTTAAGGAAGCCCAACCGCTACTAAAATAGAACTCAAACACGATTGGGCAGACTAGCCCCTTTTCCGAAGGGTTGGTGAGTCCCGGTTTCTTCAGCGTGGATATCTCTCCAAAGCTAATGAGGCTAACTTTTGTTCGGATGCTAAGAAGGATTCCGTTTTACGCTGTTTCACTTAGATGCGGAACCTGAACAATCCTCGTTTAAAGATGAGCAGGACTTTTTTCGCCTTTTGTGATTTTCCGAGCGTGTTTTGTTGGGAAACTTTCAAAAATTAGAAGAAGAACGATGATGGAAGCGTGGAGGTGGTCTTCCCAAACTGCCCGTTTAAGGACGGATGTAAGGAAGCGTACGATGAAGGTCTCCTGAAAAAACCCGGCGGAAAGATTAGGTGCTCGGTGCTCAGGTCATGTGCCAGTATCTGAAACTTGTTACAGGGCATGAGTGGGACTACGACCGCTTAGTACTATACGACCCCCACTGCGTATCGAAGTGTTATATGCTCTGAATTTTATCCTCTCCTCCCAGGCCTCTGATTTCGAGAAAGGCAGATGCCTGGGACGCTGCTGTGAAAAAATTCCAGTGTGTTCTGAACAATTGAATCCGACCACGGGTAGGGTAGTGAGTTAAAATTGACATGGAACGTTTTCGACTGGGACAGTATTCTGCGCTGCGATTTGCTGTTAACTTATGTGTAAGCGGATAAAGTACAGGAACTCTTATTCTGCTTTTGAGGCTGACGGATTCCGAGTAGTTGGTATACTCCCCCAGAGGGTCAACCGTAGATTGTCCACTGTGTGGAAGGCCATACGTACCCACTTTCGAAGCTTTGAGGATCGACTGGTCTGAGGGGAAGATTAACGGGATAATTGCGAGGGAGCCTGGTGTTCCTCCCTGCTGCGAGTGTTACCGCGACTGGCTCAATCATGATTGGGATGCTATAATTAGGAGAAAACATGGAGGTGGAAAATCTTGAAGGCTAAAGTGGTGCCGCAGGTGCCCTGCGGAGAAAAATGGACGGTTAAACACGTTTTGGAGGCGGTTTACGGTATAACTGAACCATCCAAGTTCGGTCTCGTGGTTAACGGACGCCTCGCAACGTTGCCTGAACAGGAGGTAAAGAGCGGCGACGAGGTCTTCCCGATTCCAAAAATAGCTGGAGGCTAAATCCTCACACCGTCCACACTTCCATCCCTTTTTATTTCACACAAATGGCTTATGTCCAAGAAATAGTCAAGAATCTTTTGTATTCGATTTTTTAGGTGAAACAACTTGGGAGTCGCAGGAGGGTTTAAATAGGCCCAAAACTCCACAAACCAAAACATTATGTGGACGATGTTTAGACCTTGAGGGGTTTCAAAAAGGTTTTTTTATAAAAATCTTTATAACAGTGGTTAATGAAATCATACAAAAAATAGCTAGTTGTGAGGAGAAGTTTATGAAGGTTGATAGGACCTCTGGTTTTTGGAACGAGCCGGAAGAGACCATGAGTAAGGAGGAGAAGAGAAGACTAGACGACAAGAATCTGGTGTTCATTTTCAAGCACGCCTACAACAACTCCCCCTTCTACAAGAAACTGTACAAGGAGGCAGGGTTGACCCCCGAAGACATAAAATCCCTGGACGACATAACCAAAATCCCCCTGCTCACGAAGCCCGAACTGCAGGAGGCACAGAGAAAGGACCCACCCTTCGGCGGGCTCCTGGCCGCGCCACTCAATAAGCTCTCAGAGATATTCATCTCCCCGGGACCCATATACGAGGGCGGCATGGAAGAAGAGGAGGAGAAGCTGCTCGAGGCGGGGGCGAAGTGCTGCTACTCGGTTGGCTTAAGGCCCGGGGACATAGTACAGAACGCTTTCCTGTACCACCTGGTTCCCGCAGGCCTAGGGCTGCACATGGCGCTGAGACGCATGGGCTGCGCTGTGGTTCCTACGGGTATAGGCCAGACAGCGTTTCAAGCGATCATAATGAGAGAACTCGGCTGCACCGGCTTCACCGGGACCCCTTCGTTCCTCGCTATGATAGGGGAGGAAGCCAAGAAGGGGGGCATCGACCCGCTGAACGACCTCAAACTCGAGGTGGGCCTGTTCACGGCTGAGCCGCTGCCCGAGAGTCTGAGAAAGCACCTGGAGGACACCTTCGGCATGATGGCTCGGCAGATGTACGGAACCGCGGACGTGGGAGGAATAGCCAGGGAGTGCCCCGAGGTCTCGGGCATGCACCTGGAAGAGACGCTTATCGTGGAGCTCATCGACCCCAGAACCGAGGAGCCGGTGGCGCCGGGCGAAGAGGGAGACGTTACCGTGACTCTTCCCCACAAGCTCGCGAGCCCGTTCATCCGCTTCCGGACGGGTGACGGCTCCGTGCTCTCGGAGGAGAAGTGCGGGTGTGGAAGAACCTCGCCGAAACTCATGCGTATCCTGGGTAGGGTGGACCAGCTCGTCAAGGTCAAGGGAATGTTCGTCCACCCGGTTAACATTAAGACCACCATCCAGAGGCACCCTGAGCTCGGCAACTATGAGGCAATCGTTGACAGGCCGGAACTCTCAGATGTTTTGACGATAAAGATCGAGTTTGAGGGAACAGGCGAAACGCTGCCGAAGGACGCGAACGAGGCGAAGAAGGTTCTCGAAGCCGAGTTCAAGGAGGCAATCCGCATCAAGGCCAACGTCGAGCTTGTGCCCAAGGGGTTAATAAAGGAAACCAAGGAGCAAATCATTGATCTGAGAAAATTCGGCTAGAACCCCTCTCCCATGTTTTTGAACCGGAGTTTCCCTCCGACTTCCCTTTTTTATTCTGAATCTGGTTTTTTATGGAAGCTTTCTATGAACTTTTTAACCCTTTTTCAAGTCATTGACCCTCGTGTCAATGTCTATACATTAGTGAGCGTTAACTGGCTATAATAGTTTTTAACCCCGTCTTTTTACGATTTCTTCCCCCAGTTGAAGTGATGTACCCTTTTTTGGCGTTAACCACATGGTGTCGCCGTACAGGTTGTGATTTGTTGGTTTTCATCTCTCATTGCCTTGCTAACGGAAGGTCACAGAGACTGGTCAAGTTTAATAAGGGAATTGTGAAAACTAATAGTAAATGGTTGTTGAGCCATGTCCGAGGAATTTTTGCAAAGCCTTGCTGAAAAATTGAGTAGGCTGGGTCTTGTTTCGCTCGTGGTTTTCGGCTCCGAAGCTAGGGGCGAAGCTCTACCGGACAGCGATGTCGATTTCTGGTGATAGTTCGGGACTATTCTCCTGACCTGACAAAAATTGTTAGGAGAGTCGCTTTTGAAACATCTTTGGAGGTGGGAAGGAAAATAAGTGTGGAAATTTACTCCATGGACGATTTTGGATTTATGGTTGAAGAAAAGTTTCCGTTCGCCCTCGGAGTCTACTCTGCTTACCGGGTTCTGTTCGATAGCGGCTTCTTCAAAAAACAGGTCAAAATACTTGAGGACATGGAGCAAAGGGGCGAAATAAAAAGACACTCCCGCTCGAGAGTCTGGGTGGTCAAGTAGGATGGTTTCTGGAATCACACGCGAACTGGCGAAAGCGCTCCTCAGAGAGGCTGAAATCGACCTGGAATCCGCAAAAACCCATCAGAAGGAGAAGGGGTATCACAAGGCTGTTTTAGAAGCTCAACAAACCGTTGAAAAAGCTAAAAGCAGCCCTAGCGTGTGAAGGAATCACCCAAATAGCTGAACACGACCCCTCAGCTTTTTTCGCTTCCGACGTATTGGTCAGCGCTCCAGAAGAATGGGTATCACCCAATTCATTAAGGAAACATACCTCAGAGAAAAGTAAACCTTTTCTGTTAGAAATGCGTGTTACGTCTGTTAAAGCTATAGACGGGCGTAATCGTAAAAAAGTAACTGTTGAACGGTTTCTTTCGATCGAATATTGAATAATTGTACTCTTATACTTTCCTTCCTATCCTACTTCTCATCTTATTGAAAATAATTCCCTTCGCTATTTTAGAGGTTTTGTCTTCAAGACATATAATTTCTCCCTTGCCATCATATAAGTATTCCACCGCCATCTCAGCACCAATAGTATTTGCCCAGAACATTCCCTCGGTGGTAAACTCGATTACATTTTTCCTGATTATTATTTCTCCCCTCTCAACACATTTTTCTAATGTTTCGGCGAATGCATCAAGAGGGTCGAATCCCCACTTCCTCTTAGACTCTTCAGCATCTATCCTTCCGTATTGAACTTGAGATACACACCAGAGGGCAGGAATGATATTCTCCGGCACGTTAAAAACGTTTATCGCTTCATTTCTCATGATGAATTTTTTACTTGTAGATTTGTGCTTCAAGTAGCAATCAGCTACAAAACCCATTGCACCTGCACCTAAACCAAGAACGTTTCCTAAGCTATTGAAATATGTGGAGTAGCGGAATTCGTCCCGTCCGTTTGAAAAATGATTGATATTCAAGTGTTTGTATCCGCTATCTTCCAGATAGAGCTTTGCACTTCTGAAAATGTCCATTGCAGCTTCAACCGGAGACGGCGCAAAATGTCTGGCTATTGCTGTCTTGGGACTGTATATCAAGGGATAGAGAGAGATTCCATCAACACCTATTTCCACCGCCTTTTGCAAATCCGCAATTACATCCCCCTTCTCCTGTCCTGGAACATCGTACAAAATATCTATCGTAAGGAGTGGAAAAACCTCTCTCGCCTCATTTAATTTTTCGATAACCTCTTTACTCCCGCTTCTTCTTCCAAGGAGTTTTCTTAAACCAGAATCGAAAGTTTGAACCCCCAGACTCAGACGATTGACACCCAATTCCGCAAGCAAACCCATTTTTTCTTCTGTAAGCTCACTGACCGTTGTTTCTACACTGATTTCTGCATCCTTTTCAATTCGAAACACTTCTCCAAGTCCATTAAATAGCAACTTAAGCTCTTTCAAGGAGAGAGATGTGGGAGTCCCGCCACCCACATATACGGTTTCTACGTGTGAAAGGTAATCGCTCCACTTCTTCGCTTCGTCCAGAACCGAGTTCACGTACCTGAGCGTGTTCCCCGAAGGAAACTCCCTTGTGAGAACACAAAATGTGCATTTGCCAAAGCAGAACGGTATGTGTATATATAATGCGCCCTTCTCAACGCCTTTTTTCCTTAATCTATCGCACAGCCAGCTTATATTCCTCTTTTTAAAAAAAGGAAAAAAAGGAAATTGGGTGTCATGATGCGATTTCAACCATTTCCTCGTGTTATTGCTCTTCATTTTACATCCTCCAATAGATGTCTGTTTCCTCGTTCTTAGCCCGAAACCCAGATTCTGCGGGAATGAACATTCCGAACATCGTCATAGGACGCTGTTTCGTAATCATCTTAACTTTCTTACCAGCTTCCCATGACTGCTATTCTTTCCCTGCGTGTTCTTTCCAATCTTTTCACAATACTTTTTTGAGTGTATTCCATCTCAGACGGTTTTCTCATTTCATCACATTTTTTAGGCTAGTCTGAATTCTTCGACGAGTTTCAAGTCTCATCTTTTGATTTTAACTAGGAGCTTTTTTCCTCTTGAACCGTTTATCGCAGGTTGCTAACGGCGAGTTCTTCTGGCGTGCTTCGAGTAAAGCTCGAATGTCTTCTGGTTTGATTACGTTTTTGAGTCCGGCCTTTCTGGCTAGTTTAACCGTTTCCGGGGGTTCGAAGCCCGTGTACTCATCGATGCTATAGAAGGCGTTCCCAGCGTCCTCAACCTGGACGACCCTACCGTTCCGTAACATGATTACCCGCTCAGCGCTCTTAGCGGCGAATCTAAGATCATGGGTTATCAAAAGCACCGTTATTCCTCTTCTTTTGAGTTCTCTGACTATTCCCAGTAGCATGTTTAGGTGGTACCCGTCTTGGCCTGTTGTAGGCTCGTCAAGGATTAAAACGTCGGGCTTCTCCGCAGTCAGGGCCGCTATTATTACCCTCTGCTTCTCCCCCTGGCTCAAAGAATGAGGATGCCTGTCGGCGAGGCCCCTAAGGCTCATTAGGTCTAGGATTTCGTTAACTTTCCGGTTTGTATCTTCTGGGCTTGCTTTCCGCTTTCTAATCTGGAACGCGACCTCCTTGAAAACCGAGCTGTTGAAGAGTTGGACCTCGAAGTTCTGAAAGACCATACCCTGATTTATTTTGCTGGCTCTCTCTACGCGGCCCTTTTTCGGCTTTATCAGTCCAACTATCAGCTTAGCCAGTGTGGTTTTACCCGAGCCGTTATCCCCCACTACGGCAACTATCTCCCCTCTGTACAGTTTTAGCTCATCCACCGTGAGGGTGAATCCGCTATCATACTTGTAAAAGGCGTCTTCCACTTTGATGATGGGGTCTCCTTCGTCTCTGCTGAGCCTCGGAGGCGGATCGGTTTCTCTCAGCTTAACCAACTTCTTGAGGGCTCGCTTTCTTAGGTCGTTTAGGCTTCCGTTAACAGGGCTCATTTCGAGAGCTTTGCATATTTCCACTATCTCTGGCGTTTGGACGCTCAGCCTCTCCAGCACCTCTGCCCTCTCGGTAACGATTTCGCGTGGTCCGCTTTCCACGATTCTTCCCGAATCCATTACGACGATTCTATCCGCTGCCTCAGCAAACTTCTCAACCCTGTGCTCGATGAGAATTATAGTCGTGTTGTATTGGTCCCTAATTTTTTCCAGTGTGTCAACGAGCATTCTGGAGGCTGTGGGATCCAGGTTCGCCGTGGGCTCGTCTAATACCAAGATGCTGGGTAGCATCGAGAGGGCGGACGCTATCGCGGTCTTCTGCTTCTCCCCCTCCGAGAGACTAAAGGTGGCCCTATGCCTAATGTTTTTCATTTCCAGGTTTGAGAGAACCCAGTTAATTCTTCTTTCTATTTCTTCTCTTTCTACACCTAGGTTCTCGGGCCCGAAGGCGACCTCTTCTTCGACGGTTAGGGTGCAGAGTTGGGTGTCGGGGTTCTGGAAAACCATACCCACGTGTTTAGCCAGCTCGTAGACCGGTGTTTCCGCAACGCTAACCCCGTTCACCAGTACCCGCCCCTTAAGTTCCCCTCCGTAGACGTGAGGGATCAGCCCGTTCAGGCACCTAGCTAGCGTTGTTTTTCCGCATCCGCTCCTTCCAACCAGCAAAACGAATTCTCCTCTCTTAACTTCGAGATTAACATCCCGGATTACGTCTCCTTCCGAGCTGGGGTAACGGTAGCTTAGATTTTTCACCACAATGCTCAAAACATGTACCCCCAAAACAGTTGTACGTCCAAGAAACTAAAGTAGGATGAATCCAGAAGAAGTAGGGCTGTCAGGAATAGGAGGACTAGGGCGGTGAACGCGACGTCGATCCAACCGAACTTCAGCTCATAAAGGCTAGTTCTCTCAACCGGTGCTCCGGCTCCTCTCGCCTCTAGGGCTGAAGCCAGGTCATCTGCAATCTTCGTCATGCGTATTATTAAGGGTATCGTGAGAACTCGAAAAACCATTCGGGGTTTTGTGAGAATACCCCTTAAACTCAGATCAACCCCCCTCACTCTTAATGAGTCCATCAAGTCTTTCGCCTCGTCCATGAAGACGGGAATAAATCTAAGGGCTAGGGTGAAGGTGAATGCAACGGATTTGGGGAACCTCAGCTTTTCGAGGGCTTTGGCAAGTTTGCTGGGCGAGGTGGTGAAAGCAAAAACTAAGCCGATGCACACCACAGCAATAATCCTAACGAAAAACTTTCCAAACTCCACGGTACTCATCATCCCTGAAAAATAAACTACGACTACACCTAGAATCGAGAAAACCAGTAGGATTGAAAGAAAAAGGGAGGCTCTTCCAATACACCTTGCGACTACAAGCATCAAAATAGGGAGAGCTAAAAGAAGAAAAAGAGAGGTGAGCGAGCTAAGCATAACGCTTAGAACAACTATCGCGACAACCGCGAATAGTTTAACCCTGGGATCGAGCCTGTGAATTATCGTTCTCCCTTCTAGTGACAGAGTAATTCGTTTTAGCATATTACTTGTAAACCCCCGCCACCTTAAGTTCCCTGGCAATCCTAACTCCTATGTAACCTCCAACCGTTCCCAAAGCGACGCCAACAGCTGAAACTCCTAGTATCAGAGTAGGTTCTAGTATCACTTCTAGGCCCGCAACACTGAAGCCTACACTCCCTAGAAGATACCTTGAGAAATCTACGATCCACGGGGCGACTCCTATATTGGGCATAAAAGCTCCTAGAACTCCCAAAGTGAGGAACGAGCCTAAGAGGTTGAGCGTCGACCCTGGGATTCCACCTAGGGATAGAATACTTATGAGTATTTTTATGTGTATTAGGGCTCCAAGTGTCTCGAAGATGAGTGTTGCTCCTCTCAGCGAGATGGTGCCGAAAATCAGTACTATAAACATACCAACAACGCTGCTAATCCCTGCTCTAACCCCAGTGGCTAGTGTAGTCGCCTTTTCACTTGAATAATCTGTTCTGAAAATTGCTACTGATAGGTCCGCTACGATTCCGCCGCTGAGTATTGAAACTAGGTGATGAGGAATAGCTGGCATAATCAAGCCGCACATTAGTCCATACAGAAGGCATATGAAGCTCATCACTCCAACTTTTCTGATCCACATACAACCTAGAGCAAGTATTATTGATGTGAGAAAGGCCGCAGCAATCACTTTGATCCCTATAATAGATGTAACCGCTACAGCCGACATTGCAGCCAAAGCTCCGACTATGTACATCAAAACCGCGATTAGAGCTATGTGGGTCAATTCCCTAATTGTAAAGTAAGCTCCCACTTCATCACCTCAGATCCTATTTACCGAGTGCTTTGGGCTATCTACTAAAGCCAAATTGTTTTTGTTTCTAAGCAACCCTTTCGGTAATGTTACTTTATGAGACGGTATTACCCTTGAAACTTTTTTGAGGGTTTTTTCCTCTCTTTAAGTGGTGAGTATACTCCTGCTGTTTTGCATTAAAGTCCACACCCATTATTTATATATTTTTTGGTAGTCCTAACTTTTTTTTTAGGAATACTTAATAAATATAAGAGTTACGCAGTTGACGTTTTTTGTGGGTTGACCGCGTCCCTAGTGTGTCAAACCCTCCTTTTTTGCCTCGGGTTGGTGAAAACCCGAGTTTTAGGAGTCTACCTCTCGAGGAAAGCTACAAAAAGGTTGAAATGGGAGAAGAGGCAGAACCTGAGTAGTTTCGCCACCACTTACACGTGCTCCCGTCCAACCGCGCAAGCCCCAATCAGACCAACTGCGTAACTTCTAAAATAAAGCCGTGTTCCCTCTACAAGAATCCTGTGCAAGAAGTACGAAACATAACCAGAGTGCTGAGACCCGGCGTTTTCCTGCATTTTCCATTAGGTTTTATGATTGTTTATTTAAAACCCATTTTCGCAGATTCTGCGAGATTCTCAGCGGAGCTGGAGCCCTCTCAACGTGGAGACTTACCTCGCGGAGGTCTCCCAAACTATGCTTGTGAGTCTTCGGGTTTAACGGGGCTAATTCTCCGGAGAGCCCGCAGACACCACTATAGGATTCACAAGTGTGCGAAAAAATGGGTTAAAATAGGAAAAACAATGAATAAGAAGGTTAGCTTAGGGTGGTTCGAGTTCCAGATTCTTTTTCTTATCTACCAGAGGGAAACGTATGGTTGTGCGATACTAAAAGAGCTTGCACAGTCCAACACCAACATTTCTCCTTTGAGGTGTTCAAGGCAACGGCTTTTCGGCGACTCGTCCCCAGGACAGCAGCCACCCGGAGCTGAAATCAGCCAAAAAGGGCAGTGCAGAATTTGTTGGTCTTGGTGTATTGCTGTTTGTAGTTAAAAGTATGAAAAAATCGTCAAGGTGTATTCTGAAGTGGGGAAAAGGAATGACGGAGGTTGGAAGAATAGAGAAACCCTCGGCGGCCAGCTTCAGGGAGGTAAGGAAGCTTTACTGCGTCCCGCTGCTCTTCCATGTCGGGGATGTTCCTGAAGGATACAAGGAGAAGTATGAACTCTACTGGGAACAGGTAGCTGACCACCTAAGGGGGCTTGAGCGGGCTGGCAAGGTCAGAAAAGTCTATCACGAGGGCGTTTTCCAAGCCGGAGAGGAAGGCCTGAAAGCCATCAAGCAGATGAACGAGAAGAGCTACCAGCTCGCCAAGTCAAAGTGCGACGAGGGAGCCGAGTTCCAAGCACTAGAAGACAAGGAGGCCTTCAACGAGTTCACAGACTGGCTCATGTGCCTCTCAGTAGTAGGAAGAAGCCAAAAAGTTGCCAGCAAAGTCTTGGAGTATTTCAGGGAAGCAAGCGAGAAGAGAGACGAGCACGTGGTAAAACACATAAGCGAAACGCTCAGAGACGGCGAGGCGGGCATGCTAATCATGAGCGACGAGTACAGAATGCGGATCCAACCAAAACTTCCCCGAGACATACAAGTGTTCCTCATCAGCCCCCCAGCCCTACACGACATCCAAAAACTCCTAAGAGAAAACATACGCCGCTAACCTCACTACAATTTTTTAGAATCGAAAACCGTGGAATTTCCTGAACCAACACGAAGCCTAATTTGAATTCATAGCTCCGGAACCAGATGAAAGAAAAAATAAATAAAAACAGGTATAATTAGAAACAGTAAGTGATGATTTATGATAAAAAGCTTGGAGATTAGGAATTTTAAATCGGTTAAGCGCCTCGAATTAGACTGTGGGAGGATAAACATCTTTATAGGGGAGCCGAACACCGGAAAATCTAATATTCTTGAAACCCTAGGTCTTCTCTCCTTTGGGGCTTACGGAATCTACGCTTCTCACGGTATCAGAAATTTCGTGAGAATGGAATTTATGGGTAACCTGTTTTACGATGAAAACCTGGATGAAAAAATCGAGATAAGAGCCGATGATAAACTTCTTGACATCGAGTTCGGGAACGGGGGGTTCGAAGGAGAATTCAGCGTAAACGGAGAGGAAGGCATCAGGTTTCATTGTGACTATTCTGGTGTCTGCACAATACCCACCGCGGGTTACTTATCCTCTTTTAAGTTTTACAGGTTTGCCGTACAAGAAAAGTTTGAAAAGAAAGAGCCGGAGTTTCTTCTGCCACCTTCAGGCGAAAATCTTCTATCCGTTCTAATGGCTCATAAGGATCTGAAATCCCTAGCTAGTCAAATCTTCGAACCTTACGGGTTGAAAGTAATTTTTAAACCCCATGAAAACAGGATAGAAGTTTTAAAGCAACAGGATGAAGATGTTTTTATCTCCTTCCCATACTCCCTAGCCTCGGAAACGCTACAAAGAATCGTTTTTTTCACCGTAGCGGTTAACTCTAACCGTGACTCCGTGCTGGTTTTCGAAGAGCCCGAAGCACACGCTTTCCCCTACTACACAAAGTTTCTAGCCGAGAAGATCGCTTTGGATACCAGTAATCAGTATTTTATCTCAACCCACAATCCCTACTTCCTCCTCTCAATTCTTGAAAAAGCACCCAAAGACGACGTGAAAGTCTACATAACATATCTTAAAAACTATCAGACGAAGACAAAGCTTCTTCATGAAGAAGAGATCGAAGAAATAATGGATAGGGAAATAGACGTCTTCCTCAACATTGAACGATTCTTGGAGGGATAACAAATAATCTATGTTGAATGCAAACCAGACACTGTTCTAGTAAAATCACTCACAAATATTTCCAAGAGAGAAATCATACACGCTGGAAACAAACCAGAGGTCTGCAGAAGGCTAAAAAAGTGCGAGAATTGCATAGGATTAGTGGACGAGGATCCTCAGAGTCCACAACCACCCTATATGTTGAAAATGAGTGCACAAAACCTTTCGGAACACGACCTCAAGATACTCCACGATGAAAAGAACAATCGTCTGATTGTTGTATGTCCGAGGCTGGAAGAATGGCTGCTAGAAACTGCGAAACTAGCAGGAATAAAAATAACCAGCTACGGTTTACCAAGTGACGCCGAAAAGCTACACGAAAGAATAAACATTAATCTCAAAAAGTTCGAAAAACTGTTAAACAATTTGAAAAACAACAACAGAATGAAAACTCTAAAAAGACTTCTCCAACCCTAATAGACACCGAAATACCAGAGCCAAGTTTGCTTATTTCCTTTCGAGGCTTAAAACTCGCATGAGAGAGTTAAAAATAAGAAAAAGGATGAGTATCTCTTTGTGCAAAGACAAAACGATTGCGAGGTATCATGTCTTCTGCTCTGTTTACTGCCTTGACTCTACGTTTTCCAGGTAGGCGATTCCTCTTGGGGTTAGCCTGTAGTCTTCACCCGTTTTCTCAACGTAGAGCGCCTGTTCGAGCATGGAAAGGTGGAATTTTGCCTGGCCTTCATTCAGCCCGAAGCGGCTTTTGATCTCATCCAGGGTTTTGGTGTCGTAGCCGATGAACCTCAGGATCTCCCTTCTGGTTCCGTGCTGCAGCGCTCTCAAACCAAGCCTGTGGTCCTCCTTAGGGTCAAACACTTTCCCCTCTCTTTCAAGTTTCCTCAACCACTCCTGCTTTCTTATGAGTAGGTTCTCTCTGTCCATTTGTATGCACCCCCTCAACATCACTCTTTCAAGGTGTGTGAAGAGGAGACTGCTCGGGAAACATTCCTTTCTTCTTTCGGATTTGAATGCTACTTCTGGCTTGGGGTGTTCATGGACTCTCTCGGTTAAATTTGGTCTGGCTCCGGACAATTAATTCCGTTTCCAACTTTCAGAACCTGATACAATGATATTTTTTCGGAAATAGTAATACCGAAGAATCTTTAAGTAATTTTCCAGCAAGACACGAAACGCAAAAAACACAGTACATAAAAGGCAACTCAGCATTCCCGGTCAACCCTTACCCCTTCCCAGCACGGGATTCATTTCGATTCTAGAGACAGCCCCCTTTCAAACTCCAGGCTTAATTACAGGTTTCTTATACCGGGGGAGAGTGAAAGTTACGTACTGGAAAGTTTCCATGGTTGCGTATTCTGAGTTTCTGCGCCAGTTAATCCACGCTTTTCAAGTTAGATCTACCACCTCGTACTCGACGGGCTTCTCACTAGTAATTTTGATGGATTGGGTAACTCTCTTCCCGCGAGGCAAAAACCACCCTCTCCTCTTCTCTCTCAGCCTATAGATCCTTGTCTTTTTCGATTTGATTTCTTCAACTACACCTAAAAGTTTTAGTGCAGACAGATACGCTTTACAGGTTTCCCAACCGATTCCCGAACTTTTCGCAAGTTCATTCGCCGTCGCAGGGCCATCATATAGCCTAGCAATGATTGACCTTACAACCTCGACCCTCACTCCTAACATCTCCAATTATGGCAAGTTTTCAAAAAATAAACGGAATCCAGAAATTAAAACATTAACTAATCATCTCAAAGATGTAACGTTCGAGAAGCAGCTTGACAGCAGCCTCTCTCATACGACGATAATCTCCGCTTTCCCCTCAGTTACTCTTCTCCCCTCCTGGTTCTCCACCCAGAATTCGCATTCCAAGATTTTCTCACCGTTTTGGACGCGTTTTCGTTTCACAACTCCCCTGTTGACTATTTCGTCTCCAATATAGATGGGAGATATGTATCTGATTTCCACCCTCTTAACACAGTTTGGATCCTTGAGCCAGTCGGCGAACATTTTTGGAATGAAGGAGTAGGTGTAGACTCCCGCAACCACAATTGTTCGGAAACCCAAACTCTTCGCGTAACTCTCGTCAAAGTGCAGGGGGTTTATCTCCTTTACCATCCGAGAGTACTCAGAGTATTTTTTCCTATCCATTTTCACTCTGAGAGGGGGAACCTCATCCCCCTCATGGACATCTTCAAATCTCACACTTTCTCCGCTCAAGCCAAGACACCCTCTTCTAAATTTTCATGAAGAACGTGTGCCTATCGTAGGCCATCTCTTCTCCTGCCTCACTGGACACAATAGCCCTGAGGACCCAGACATAGTAGTCTCCCTTTCTTCCCCTTTTCTCTCTGAGACTCTCGCTCTCCAAACGAAGCACGTAGCTTTCCCCCACGAGTAGGGGTTTCAGGTAAACAACTTCCGACTCTGTGTGAATCACGCCCCGAACCAGCCCGCTGAATAGCTTTTCAGCTCCCACGATGAAAAGCTCTTCGACTGGAGGCGAGAGCAGGGTTAGGAGATACGACTGGGGAACAAGCGCACCCGGATAACCGAGCTTCCTCGCAGCGTCGTCGTCAAAATAGACGGGATTATCCTCACCTATCAGTTCGCAGAACCGTCTAACCGAGGCCGCATCGGGCCTGATTCTCTTCGATCCAACCTCTTCGAGGACGCTGTCAATCACGTGTCTAAGCCTTCTTAGCCTATCAGCCGTTTCTTCGGTCAACGTATTTCTCCCCTTTTTTGTAAATGGATTCGGGGATTCTAAAATTGTAGCGTTTTAAACCTCTTAAAATTTTGCTCTCAGAACGGAGAAATCAACGAAAATCGGTTTTTCGGTGTTCTCTCACCTTTGCGGCTTTGTTTTCCGAACCGTACGAGCTCCGAAGCAGGTCTCTTACTATCCTCTTGAATTCCTCTAGAAAAACAAAATCTTTTTGTAGAACACTGTAAACCTCCTTCAAATTTAGTTTCCAGTAACCGTGAACTAGTACGTTTCGAAATCCCGCGAGGTCCGAGAGGTCGTCTGCCAGACTGGGTGGTATTATGTTTGAGTCAGCTAATATTTCGAATGACTCCCTGTAGGTTGAAGGCTTTTTCAACCCCTTGTCTGCGATAATGTGGTTTGCCAGATCTATCGCTGCTTGGATAGAAGTTAGCATAGCGTAGAGAACCATGTTCCTCTTGTCTCTTTGCTTTAAGTCTTCTGGAGTGATTTCCCTGTATCGTTTCCAGTCCTCTAGCGACTCGTTTAATTCTTCTAAGTGTTGAATTATTCCCTCTTCATCCATTTTATATCCTCGCCAGAAACTCCTTGTTCAGCCAGTCCAGGGTTTCCTTGTAGTCAAGATAGGCTGAAATAACCCGAGCCTCATACCTTACTCGCTTAACATCCTCCCTGGAGAAAACAAGCTTTCCGCTCCTTATCACTTCGAACTGAAAGGCGATGGGTGCATTGTTGAGAGGAGTCACGTCAAACTCGAACCGGGGCTTCACACGCCTTTCAAGAGTTCTTGCAACCCTCATGGAAAACTTCATCAGATCGTAGGAATCATCCTTACCGCTTACGTAGATAGCCACATCCACATCCCTAAACCCCCTGTCTCCAAGAAAAGAGCCGAAAACATAACCAAACTCAATCTTAACAAAACCCGAAAGCACCTCACCAATTTTTTTAAGCACCTCTCCCTTCTTCAACACCGAAAAAGCCTCCAACAATAAACCAAACACTAGAAAACCCAATCGAACACCTACACAAATTATTTCATGGAACCTTTACACTCAGAAGAATAAATAGCAGCAAATCCTTAAAAATTATTTGAAACCACAACTCCGCTAACAACTGCTAGACCGCTCCTGCCCCCTCTCCGCGAGCCTTCCACCCTAAACGGATGCGGGATTAGAACCAAAAGGCTCCCCGAAATGATTCTGAGAGGATTAAGACCTCCAGGGGAGAGGATATTTTATACAAGGTCAATATTCACAAAAGAAGTCACAGAAACACTCTTCCTTTCGAAAATCAAGCAATTCTGAGCCTCTCCAAGAAATGCGATTCAACAAGTATGAACCCCGACATCCGCATTGCCCTAAGCGTTGATATTGAGAGGTATTGTTAACAACATGAGTTTCTGTTTGAATCATGGATCTGCTTCGAACCCGCTTCCAACCTAGAGCAAAAGCCCAGAGAAAGAAGGGTACAAACTCTTCGAAACGAGAATCAAAGCCAAGGATTGGTGACTGTTATTGGGGTTAAGCTTCGCTTCTGGGAGCCTCTATAGCAATTCGGTCAGAGTGGGAACCCGAAAAGAGACAACCGAACCCTCCGCCTACTTCCTATTCCGCAAGTGTTCTCAGGATATTTCCGCGTCTGTCGAGTCAAGCGGCGAGGAGTGAGGGGGCTTGGAAAGGTTGCTGGAGGGTAGGTGGGTGGTCAGGAAATGGGCGCCCCCTCACCCTGTGTTGAGTTGCGCGCCTTTCACCATCCTTTTCTCCTCGCTTGAGCTCTGTATCTTATGTATATGGCTGTTATGCTGAAGAGCAGAACGAGTATCATGAGGGTGAGCGCGGTTCCGTGCTGTATGTGCAGTGTTTCAGCCGAATACGGGCTGTGGATCGCCAAATAATATACATGGAAGGTTAGAGCCATAACGGGGTCGAATACTGTTTTGGGATAGAAATTAGTCTGAGTGGCTACCGCCGCGGTGAAGAGTATGGCCGCGGTCTCCCCTATGACTCGACCTATCCCCAGTATGACTCCGGTTGAGATCCCGGGCGACGCCAAGGGTAGTGTCACCGTGGTGATCGTCTGCCACTTGGTGGCGCCTAGAGCTAGGCTCGCTTCTCTGAAGGCCTCAGGCACAGTCTCGAGCGCGTTGTTCGTGTTTTTCACTATGATTGGCAGAGCCATGAATCCGAGCACAAGCCAGCCGACAACTAGGTTAGGCCCCGCCCCTGACACAGGGTCGGCGCCTATCCGGAGGTGCCCTATGAAGAACGAGAGGCCGAACAGTCCGAAGACAATTGAAGGAATCCCCGCTAGGTTATTCACAATCTGATTGATGAACGATTTCAACTTTCCTTCTGTCAAGTACTCTGACATGTACAAAGACGCCAAGACTCCCAAGGGTATGGCTATCACCATCGCCCCAGTAACCAGGGCAAATGTTCCGAAAATCATCGGAGCGATTCCGCCAGCTCTCATGTTAAGATAGGGATTCGACGTCAGGAAGGAGGGGAAATTGTAAGCAAACACGCCCCAACCGTAGGTAACCACGGTACCAAGGATTAAAAAGAAAGTTATTATGGCCAGAAATGTTGGGATACCTATCAGTACGTCTCCGAGAGCCTTCCGGATGCTTACTTCTCCGTATGCCCAAGCAGGAATCGTATCTCTTATTTTCTTCATCAGATAGTCCTCCTTTTCATTCTTGCAGAGAATCGGAGTATCGTATACTCCGCAAGGGAGTTAATGACGTATGTGATTACGAAGAGAACGAATCCTATTCCGAGCAGAGCTTGGAAATGTGTTCCACCCCACGCAGACTCACCGACCTCGAGTGCTATGGCTGCGGTCATCGGGTAGACGGGACTAAGAAACACCTCCCTCAAAAAGTGGACAACTTTATCGGGAAGGCCGTAGAGAAAATACTCCATAGGATAAGTAATCGAGAAGGGCGTATTACCTGTGACCATCAACACAGCCATAGTTTCTCCAACAGCTCTAGCGACGGCTAAGACGATGGCTGCGGCTATTCCCGCCGCGGCGGCGGGTAGAACCACCTTCCTTATGGTCTGAAACTTCGTGGCGCCTAAAGCGTAGGACGCCTCCTTAAACTCTCTGGGGACGGCTGCGATGGCGTCCTCACTTACGCTGATAATTGTGGGAAGAATCATAATCGACAGAATCACGATACCGGCCAGAGCGGTGCTCCCGGTGCTCAGATTGAACGTCTCCTTCAGCCAGGGTACTATCGTTGTGAGACCAACAAGACCATAGACAACGGAAGGAACACTCGCCAGTAACTCGACCATAGACTTCAGCACCGTTTTCACCCTAAGAGAACAGTACTCCGCCAAGTGTACCGCGGAGAGAATACCAACAGGAGCCGCGATTACGATCGCCCCCCCAACAACTATCAGAGTGCTCTCAATAAGCGGCAGAATCCCAAACTGATACGAGGCAGGTGACCACTTTCCTCCTGTTATAAAATTCCACAACCCAACGAAGACATTCCCGCCAAACATCCAAGGATTTGTTTCTAAAATCCAATCATAGCCCCACTCCCAAATAAAGTACATAAAAAACTCTCCATAACTCATTTTCTGAAAAATAGGAAAAGCGTCTACGAAGAGAAACACAAATATTAAAACAGTAACAACCACACTAGAAGCAGCGCAGAGAGCAGTCAAACCCTCTGGCGAAAATAGTCTCCTCACATACTCCAACAACTTTCTACCTATCCGCATCAGACTTTCAACTCCCAAGCCAAACTCGAACTGTTCAGAGCCTGCCTCACGAGACGAGCGCCCACCGATGCGTTTCGATTCACTCCTAGAACGCCTGTTCAATTCCATCACCTCAAGATGCGAGTTCCAGAGCGGACGAGGACGGATAAAAAAGGGTAAGGTGAGTGAAGGTCACACTAGTTCCATTCGAATGGAAATGGAGTAAAGCCGATGTGGTGTAAACTAACGTAACCCACCGTGGTGTTGATGATCTCTTGTCCTGTTGTGCTAAGAACGAAGTCTAGGTACTTGTCCACGAGGGATCCCGGCGCCGGGTAACCGTTTGTCACGTAGTAGATAAATCTGCAGGCGAAGTAGCCCTCACCACCATACTCTAGGGGGTCTGGATCAGGAACCGGGTTCTGTGCCCAGCTGCGCGCCCATGTGACTATGCCCTCAGCTCCTGGAGAATAGTAATCGTAGCTGGAGTTGAACGCGATGTTTACGGCCTGCACTTGCACTCCTGTCGTGTAGTATGACAGAGCGATGTAGCCGAAGTAGCCTTGATTATCTAGCACGCCTTGCTTCATCGCTGGGTTGCCGTCTTTAACTTCGACTCCGGTCCAGTCCGTCCTGTCTAT
>Ga0164310_10000498_pt1 | contig 20934 bp, 56 predicted proteins | sample GuaBasSedimGuay1_FD_121795 | JGI IMG/M metagenome (GOLD analysis project Ga0164310, IMG submission 121795) | Subseafloor sediment microbial communities from Guaymas Basin, Gulf of California, Mexico - Guay1, Core 4569-9, 0-3 cm | ecosystem: Environmental > Aquatic > Marine > Hydrothermal vents... | reverse complement strand
TCTTCCCTTTCTCCCCCCGTCTCGTACGGTAGGGACAAAACTGATTAAAAAATTTACTATAGTATAATATAAGAAGGAGAACAGTATGCTTGATGAGAAAGACATAGAGACAGTACTAGAGGGACATCACAGAGCTGGACGGATGGACAGACTATCAGCTCTAGTAGTGTACGGAGTAAATGAGCAAGAGTGGAAATTGCTCAAGCAGCTAGCAGGTATAGTAGATAGAGCAACAAGAGGGTATTGGTAATGCTCAGGCCATGGAACGATTGTTGTAAAATAGGTCGGTGCAAAGATAGATTAACCGCCTTAATATTATACGGAGCAACTGAAGAAGAGTGGGAGAGTTGTGTAGCGTGGTCAGAGAATGGAACAACAAGAGAAGCATTTATCGTACCGTGGTATGATCAAGACGACACAGAAGGAGAATCACCTGGGGATCAATAGATGAATGAGTTGTGCTGGGAATAAAACAAAATAAAAACTATTCTATAATAACTCAGTGGAAGAGATCTCATTTGGATTAGAGGGTATGATGAGTGAAGTAGAGTGGCGAAGAGAGTACTACAAGGACAATGGTCAACTCTACCATGAAGACCCATATGTTGATGGAGTTAATCATGGGATAGAAAAGCAGTACTATGAAGATGGTCAGCTTAGGTTTTTGATTCCATGGGTCAATGGAGAGCTACACGGAGAGGACAGGGGATACTACAGAAATGGTCAACTTAGATATAAGACTCCACACATCCACGATTGCCGACATGGAATAGAAAAGTGGTACAGCAGAGAAGGAGTACTACGCTCGGAAACCCTCTGGATTAGAGATGAAGAAAGAAATGATCTGCTAGGAGACGAACATAAGTTTGCAAGGTTAATATTGTTAGGAGAAGAAGTATGAGTGAGGTGGAGTGGAATAAAGCATATTGGGATGATGGTCAAATACCAAAGTGGGAGATCCCCTCAATCAATGGTATGAAACATGGAGTAGTAGTATACTATCGTAGAGATGGTCTCATAAATTGGAAAATCTCTTTCGCCAATGGCGTGCAGCATGGAATAGAAAGATATTACAACAATGGTATTTTTGAGTGGGAAAACCTATGGATCAATGGTGAAGTAAGAAACGATCTCCTAGGAGAAGAGCACAGACTAGAGAGACTAATGCTACTGGGAGGTGAAGTGTGAGCAAAGTAAAATGGAAAAGAGACCACTACAACAACGGTCGACTTCAAAGTGAAATTCCTTTTGTTGATGGACAACTACATGGAATGCAGAAGCGGTACTACAGCAATGGTCAGCTCGAATGTGAGACTCCATGGGTTAACAATAGGATGCATGGAATACAAAGGCGGTACTACCGCAATGGTGAGCTTGATAGAGAAACTCCATGGATTGACAATCAACAACATGGAATAATGACAAGACATCTTGCAGATGGAGCACTACTGGATGAAATTCTCTGGATCAGAGGTTATCGAAGAGACGACCTCTTAGGAGAAGAGCACAGACTAGAGAGACTAATGCTACTGGGAGGTGAAGTGGTACCACGACAATGGTCGACTCGAAGGTGAGATACTATGGATCAAAGGAAAACAAAGAAGTAACCTCCTAGAGGATAGACATAGGCTGGAGAGACTAATGTTGCTAGGATGTGCAGACGAAAACTAAATCAAAACTTAGAAATAACATTTTAGAAAGAGAGGAAAAAGAATGTTGTGTCAGCAAGAGGCAAAAAGAATACTAGCTTTGTTTGGCTCATGTACAATCACTTACGAGTGCAATGAGGCTGGAGATCTTGTCGAGGAGTTCAAAGAAGGACAGTTTGATGGTACACCATTTCTTTCAATCAACGCCTTTGTTGTTCAAAGATTTGAGATTGAGAAGATTATGGGTGAACAACAGATGGACTGTCGTGGCGAAATTGATAGACCTGATAAGGAACATCAGACAGAGGTAGATGAGTATGAGCAGTTACTCGAGGATGCTCGCCTTCGCCTTAACGAGGCAGGATATGAGGTACCGAAGTGAGTAATCCTGAGTGGCCAAAACCAACAACAGATGAACCAGACATTGACCAATTAGAAGAGTGGATGTGGGATTGCTGTTGTGGAGCAACTGATGGTTGCATGGTGGAGCCTGATGGAATCTGTCCTCATGGTCACCCATCATGGATATTGTACTTAGGACTGGGAGTGTAGCATGTCACGTTCTGACAGAGAGAAGCAGCAGGACGCAGCAGACATGGTTGTAATACGGATCTACATTATCTTCACAGCCATCTTCATCACCTTTGCAATACTGCTTCGATTTAAATAGGACAGAAGAAACCTCTCCTCCTCTTGGGTAGGACTCCACGCTAAGCGTCTGGGTCCTACCTTTTTTTGTCTCCCCCTCAATAAGGGACTCAGACAATAGGGGTCTATGAAAAAAATTAGGTAATAAATAATCAAAAACTAAGAGATATATTATTAACAACACCAACAACTCTATCACATAAAATAATTTTTGATGTGATAGGTCATCAGAATAAAACTGATGTAAAACTAAATAATAAATAATTGTCAGTGAGAGAAAGTGGTGAATGTTCACTACTACTGACAGAGAGAACTACAAGGAACGGAGTGTCACATGGGTTTCAAACTTAAAGGTAATGCTGGAAGTAGCACCAGGCAAGTACGGACGATCAAATTCAAGGTTCGTGTCCTGCAGCTCAAGCAAGAAGGCGCGACCGCCAAAGAAGCGTTAGCACAAGCGTGTGAAGAGAGTAAGACGGAGTTGGCTCCGGCAATGATCGATCACCCTGCTAGCATCTTTCATGGCTACCGCACTGCAGTGTCAAAGAAGATCGACAACGGTGATCAAGAGACGCTCGATCTACTAATCGCTGCCAACATGGTCGAAGAGACCGACGACGAACAAGTTGAAGTGGTCAGCGACTTGGAAGAGTAGTCACTCACAGCACAGAGTGATGCTGAACGTAGATGTAAAGAAAGAGGGACCTAAGGGTCCCTCTAATCTTTTGCAGAGATAGGGAGAGATTGGGAATGAATCAGATAGGAAAATGCTACAAGTGTGGGAAAGAGCAACCAATTCCTCAAGAGGTGCTCGACGAAGCCAAAAAGCTCAAAATTGACTTGACATCCATCAAAGGACGTAAGCTACTTGGGTGCAGCGAATGTCACAACGAGTTCATCAATCAATACGGTAACATATGGAGTTCTGGTTCTGAAGAAGAGCTACAAAAGGCATATTCTGAGTGGGTTAGTACTGACAAGTCATCTTGCGCCTGCACTTGTGGAGTGGGGTCTCTTAGAGATGGTGGACTACATTCACCGTGGTGTGATAAGAATAGGTAAGGAATGAGAAATACAACAGCAATTGCTGCTGCCTTTGCACTGTCGATATTAGTTACAGGAGCAGTGTTGTGCTTTGCACACTATGGTCCAAGTGACCTAGAGACACGCACAGAAACAGTTCTTGGCTTCATGTTGCTTGCCGCGGCAATACTTCTGGTCGGTGCAGTGGTGAGTGGTGCAGCAGTAGTAAGCCGATCTTTTATTGGGCACCCAAAGACAAAGGTGTCAAAGATCTTTCTGGTGATCGACGATGATCGGTTTCATGTCAAAGCGAAGTTTGTCGAAGCTAACGATGGGCTCGAGGCCATGGAGACCATAGCCGAGATGCCAGTTGACAATGTCCAGGTCAACAGCCTTGAACATCCGACTGAGTGGATCTATGAAGATGAAGAGTACCGATTTACTGTTAGAGAAGTAACAACAGAGGAACTCCGACTGATGCGGAGCTGAAGGAAAAAAGAAGCAGATGAACCCAAATGAACTACAGAAGTTGCTCAGACAACTAATCAACCAGAGTGACCGCCAGACCTTCACAGTACTGGTCAGGATGAATGAATGTCAACCAGAACAGTTCAATCAACTTGCAACACTCGACATTAGCACAGGTGGACAACTACTCAACAAGATTGCTGAGATGCCGTTCAATAGAAGAGAAGAGAGAAGAAGATGAGCAAAGGCAAAGACTTAATAAGAAATAAGAAAGAACTGAGGAGAACTAATGGAAGAGATTGAGCTTCTAACTCGCTGTGCGGACAGAATAAAGAGGCTCACCAGTGATGAGTGGGATAGTAAGATAAAAGAGATGGCGTTGAGGATCTGGGGAGATAATGAATAACAGAGAGAGTACAAAACTGACATCGCCACATGTTTGCAGGAGGAGCAATATGTTGGTTTCTCATGGGTATATTCTCGTAGCCGATAATTGTGAGACAAAAACTAAATCAAAACTTAGAGATAATATGTTAGACAGAAGAGAAAAAAGGAGAGAAGATGAAACGCGGAGACAAGATCGACGGCAACTGCACAGTGTGTGGAGAGCTAGTCAAGCGGATCGACTCAGCAGTTCACATCGAGAGCCACATCGATGGTCGCGGTGGCATCCTGATGATGGCAGCACCGAAGCACATTCAGTGTTCACCGTCGCGCGCTCAGTGGATCAATCACCCAGAGTTCGAGCCGGTCGTTGACGACCGTCCTGAGTATGATCGCAGACAGCTTGACCTCGATGATTCATTCATCGCAAGGAAGGCAGAGAGTACTGCAATGGCGTGGAACGACGCCTGGATCGCTCACCTTGCCAGCTGTAAGAAGGAAGAAGTGAAATGACAGAAGAACAACAATTTGACGACGGTGTGTTCAGGTACTTCGCGTACTATGTCCATGAACACATACAGTATGTCGCCTGGCATCGTGCCTCACACTTCGCAATTAAGATATGGGACAAGCAAGATCCAGTCGTAACAGATATGTTCTATCCCGAACAACGACATCCATACGAAGAAAGAGAATGGGACTCTCTGCCTGATAAAATCCGAGAGCAGATCTATGATGAGTACTACGATACATTTTGTTCAGTTGCACCAACTGTTGCAGACAAAGTAGAATGGAAAAACCAATACCGACCTGATGGAAGCGTCTCTGTTGAGACTCCATATGTCAACGGACAAATACATGGGGTACAGAAGTGGTACTACGAGAGTGGTGAGCTCCTCCAAGAAACCCCCTTCTTCGATGGACAAGAGCATGGACTACAAAAGCGATACCACAAAGATGGTACAGTCTTGGACGAGACAAGATGGGTTGATGGATGGGTCAAGAGAGTAAGTGTAGATGCTACCTACACTCCTATCAAAAGTCCCAAAAAAAACAAATGCACTTGTGGAGTAGAGTCTCTTAAAGAAGGTGGACTCCACTCTTCATGGTGTGACAAAGCATAGGAAGAGAAACCAAATGGATCATGCAGCAGTAGAGTGGGAGAGAACGTACCACGACAATGGTCAACTTAGACTTGAGGTTCCGCTTATCGAAAAAAAAATACATGGAACAACAAGTCTTTATTATAAGAATGGTCAACTTCACTATGAGGTCCCTCATACCAATGGGAAACCAAATGGAGCAGTAAGGTGGTACCGCGACGATGGTACGCTCTATAGCGAGACCATATGGGTTAATGGACAGCTATATGGATCATGGTGTGACGAGGTGTAGAGGAAATAGAATGCAATACATAGAAATACTTGATGGAGTTAAGTGTACTCCTGACATGATTGATATAAGTGCCCCTTTCAGTACGTGGTTTTTTAATGACTTTGAGATGCACATCTCTGCAATAGTATTTATAAGAACATGTCAGAAGATTGGTCACTGGGGACCATCAAAGACAGAGCTTAACACAGAAGATAACAGCCATAGTGGTTATTGTAAGTTCGACGGATTGGTAACGAGGGGATGGATTTTCGAAAGCCCCTATCATCCAGATACCTTTTATCCAGCTCATGGCTTTATTGAGGAGGTGTTCAAGTTGAGACCAGCTACTCCTCCGACTACCATCGAGAGCAGTCAAGTTGATTATCAATCACAGACAAACAAATGCACCTGTGGAGTAGGATCTCTTAGAGATGGTGGACTACATTCATCATGGTGTAACAAAGAATAGAAAGAGTTAGAACATGCCCGAGCTTAGAATACCAAAAGAGGTCCTCGAAAAACTTAGTGCTGCTGAACAGGTGGAGTGGCTGAAAGCTCTCGCTATAGTTACAGCGGCAATGAATCAGCCCACGAGATGGCCAGCAGCGATAGCTATCTCAGCAGCCTGCCTTGGTGCTGCATGGGTACTTGTTAGTCTACTTAACATCATGTAGCCCAAGTGGCTAAGAAAGAGAGCAGTAATGCGTAAACTTCTAGATAGTTTCAACCTAATGTATGTGAACATGACGATGAAAGATCGGGAAAAAGGCAATGTGGCCGCTGGACTCCTTTGTTTCGTTGTCGTCATTGCAATGATCTTCACCGGTTTCTACTTCCTCTCACTATGGTCTGACCGTAGTCTGGAGTATGTGCTCGGCGAAATCAAAGAACGTCCAGTTGAGGTTCATGGGGGACTGAGCTTCCTCTTTACACTCCTCGCCCCGGTTGCTCTCCTATTCAATGTGATCGTTGAGATCTATCGATCATGTTAACGAGAGGAATTCAGAATGAATAAGTCATTGATAGTTGAGATATGGACATGGAGCTACATGCCATTCACAATAGGTGGTGAGGTGTGTCGGCCGATCAAAGCAGAGGTTGTGGCAGAGTCACTACATGATATTGGTGGTGGCTACCAGGGGTACTTAGTTAAGACTCCAAAGGGCAACACAAGAGTGGCAGAGGCTGAGACTGGTGCGATCATAGGGGACTCGATTAAACAGGTCAAAGCTGACATCAGTAAGGGCGCACCTGAAGTGATGGCACAACAGATAGAGAAATCAAAAGAGGACGCTGCCCGAGCTGAACTAATTGATGCTGACGACTTCTGGTCTCGAATGAAAGAGAATCGATAGATCACATGGGTAAGATAGTGTGGAAGAAAACATACTATAATGATGGTCAGCTCGACCATAAAATTCCATACCTCAATGGCCGGCGACATGGTCTTGAGGTATGGTACTACCCCAATGGTGAACTCAAATGCGAAATTCCATGGGTCAATGGACAGTTGCATGGAGTAGAGAAGCTGTATTGTGATAGACTTCAATACGAAATTATATGGGTTCGTGGACAACAAAGAGACGATCTCTTAGGAGATGAGCATAGACTAACAAGACTAATGTTGTTAGGAGATGAGGGATGAGTGAGGTAGTGTGGAAGAAAACATACTTCGAAGGCGGCCAACTCAACCATAAAACTCCATATGTTAATAACCGACGACATGGAGTAGAAAAGCGGTACTGCAAGAGCGGTCGACTTCGCTGGGAGTCTCCATATGCCAATGGAAGACTGCATGGAATAGAAAGGTTGTACTACAACAATGGTCAACTTGATTGTGAGTTCCTATGGATCCGTGGACAACTAAGAGACGATCTCCTAGGAGAAGAGCATAGGCTAACAAGGCTCATGCTATTCGGAGAACAAAAGGACTTGGAGTAAAAGAACTGGACTAATGTTGTTAGAAGGTGAGTATGAGTAAAGTAGAGTGGATGAGATTGCGCTACGCCAATGACCAACTTCACCGTGAGACTCCATATCTCAATCAACAAGAGCATGGAGTAGAAAAGTGGTACTACGAAGATGGCCAACTCTCAAGCGAGACTCGATGGGTCAACGGAAAGCGACATGGAGTGGATAAGATGTATTGTATTGATGGTCAACTCTTGCGTGAGACTCTGTGGATCAGAGGTATACAAAGAGACGATCTCTTAGGAGATAAACATAAACTAACAAGACTAGTATTGTTAGGAGATGATAGAGATAAAGTTAATGAATGAAGCAAAGATAGCAAGACAAATCGCTCGACGATGGCAAGTAGGCTGCTGTCGAGATAGATTGACAGCTCTGATGCGACATCAGGCAGATGAACAAGAGTGGAAGCAAAGTAAGGAATGGGTCGAGAATATGATGAAGAAGAGGGAAGCGGAAGATAGAGATATGATCAAGAAGGAAATGAAGAGGCTAACCAAGTTAGATAAAAGGTCTGAAAGATGAGCAAAGTGGAGTGGGAAAGAACATACTATAACGACGACAGCACACTCTATAAGGAGACTCCACTTGTCAATGGACAGATACATGGGGTGCTCAAGTATTACTATAGGAATGGTCAATGTAACTTTAAGATTCCATATGCCAATGGACTATTGCATGGAGTAGAGAGTATATATCGTTGGAACGGTGCACTGAAGGAACAACGTATATGGGTCAATGGTAGCTTAAGAAATGATCTCCTAGGAGACGAGCATAGACTAAAGAGACTAATCCTACTGGGAGGTGAAGCATGAGTGAAGTAGAGTGGAAAAGAGTATATTATATCAATGATCAACTCTGGAGTGAGACTCCACATGTCAATGGTCAAGCACATGGAGTAGCAAAGTTTTACCACGATGATGGTGTAATGTTCAGTGAAATAACATATGTGAACGGACAGAGACATGGAGTAGAAAAAACATACTGGCCTGATGGTAAGATTGAGCGGCATCTATATATTCATGGTATAAATAAAGACAACCTCTTAGAAGAAGAGCATAGGCTGGAGAGACTAATCCTACTAGGAACGGTAGTAAAAACAAATTAAAAACTAACTAGTAGACCAACTAGTGGATGAAATGTAGAGAAATTAAAAGGAAAGGAAAGATGATGAAGAGAAATGACATTCCCGATGGCCCACATTACGCAATCATGTTAATTGGTAAGTCTTCTGTTCATGTTCCAGGAGATGAACGATCAAGAACCAACCCTGGACACGGTTACCCTGCTCATACAGATACATATGACAACATTGATTATTATGCCTTTTCAAATAACGAAAGGGAAGAGTGGGAAGAGAAAGTAAAAAAGTTGTTCCAGCAAGAGCAGGAGCGTTCTTCCTACTCTAAGCGTGAAGTGGTTGCATTTCATGTTGACAAAATGGCTCATCCCAAACTCAATGTAGATGTAACACTTGACTGATAAGGGGAGATAGAAGTAACATGGATGAAGTAGAGTGGTATAAAAGCTACTGGACCAATGGTCAACTCTATAATGAGTCTCCCTTTGTCAACAAAAAGCGACATGGAAAAGCAAAGTGGTACTATGAAGATGGTCAACTCGCTCATGAGATTCCACACATTGATGGACAAATACATGGAGTAACATCACGATACAACAGAGATGGTACACTAGGTGAACAGAACATATGGATCAATGGTGAGATCAGAAATGACCTCCTAGGAGATGAACATAGACTAACAAGGCTAGCACTACTAGGAAGTGAAACATGAGTGAAGTGGTAGAGTGGAAAAGAGACTACTATGTTGACACTGATCAACTTTGCCGAGAGACTCCATATGTCAATGGAGTCAGACATGGAACAGAACATTGGTATCATCCCAATGGTCAACTTAGCCGTGAGGTTTTGTGGATTAATAAACAAGCATTTGGAATAGATAAGTGGTATCACTCCAATGGTCAACTTCGAAGCGAGACTCCATATGTCAACGGACAAAGATGTGGGATAGAGAAGCAGTATTCTGACAGTGGCAAACTCGAATGCGAGACTCCATATGTCAACGACCAAGCGCACGGAATAGAAAAGTGGTACTATGAAGATGGTCAACTCGCTCATGAGATTCCACATACTGATGGACAGATGCATGGATTAATGTCACAATATAATAGAGACGGTACGCTAAGGGAACAGAACTTCTGGATCAGAGGAGGGCCAAGAAATGATCTCATAGGAGACAAACATAGACTGGAGAGACTTATGTTATTAGGAGAAGAAGTATGAGTGAGGTAATGTGGCGGAGTCCATTAAGAAGACATAAAGATTGGAGTTGCTACACCTGGCAGTGGGTAGCCATATGTAATAATCGACTCACTGCCCTAATGCTATATGGTGCTAGTGAGCAAGAATGGGAGTGGTGTAAGCAAGAATTAAAAGAAAGAAAGAGATAAGATATGATGGAGTCTATGCCAGAAAGATTAGTTCTCTACAATGGAGGAACGAAGTGTGATGTACTTATAGGACCATGTTCTTGTGGTGCTTGGCATGATCTCGAAGAGCTGTCAGAGAGATGTGAGCAGGTATGCAACGATAAGGATGTTGACTTCAGTGTAGCATTATGTCCAGATAGACTAACAGCTCTAATTCAGTTCAAAGCAGACGAGGAGCATTGGATAAAGAGTAGAGAGTTCTTTAAGGATATATTAAATATATTAGGACTAACAAGCTAAAGCGGTGGTCAAAACAAATTAAAAACTAATCAATAGATCAGTAGAGGAAAAACGAGATGGAGAAAAGCAAAATGACCAAATGGAAATGTCACAGTTGTGGCTTGACTGCAATTGAAGAATCAAATGATTTTATACTTCCTCCTGGCTGGTGGAACGTCGCCTTCAAGAGGAGTCACTCATTAGATGGGATCACTACAAGATTGTTCTGTGGAGAGTGTTACGACAACAACCTTGCTGCAATACTTGGTGGAGAACCTAAGGTGACAAGAAGGAATGTTTTCACATTTGAGAGAGTTAATGTAGAGGTAGATGGCGACAACGGTGAACCAGAAGTAACCGTCCATACTCTCCCTATCCTTGAAGGACCATTTGAATCCTTTGATGAGATGATTTGTGACCTCCAGGATTTTATTGATCCTCTCGAGTGTAAGTATGGTGTTCATGACATTTCATTCTCTCCAGACGAAGTCCTCTTTGGATTCACAAGCTATGAGATCGAAGAGAAGAACTGGCCAATAGTACTTACTCTCTGGAAAGAAAAGATCCAAGAACTTGGGTTCGTAGTAGGTGAATGGTATATAGATGATGAGTGAGTTTAGTGATGATAAAGATGCCCTACTGGAGTATATATCTCAATGTCTATATAAGGTCAATCGAGAGAATGGATTGAGACGATGTAAAGATAGACTGACGGCTTTGATTCGATACCAAGCAGATGAAGAGGAATGGAAGAAGTGGAGGATATAGTGATCAAGTACAGAGGATTTGAAATTGAATCAGATTATGCTGGGTATGGGTTTAGTCACCCTGATTACTACGATGTTGATCATGATGGTGAACACTTCGTAGGGAATGAATGGGGTGGTCACGCATCGACAGTGGAGCAAGCAAAAGAGATGATTGATGAGATTTGGTTGGAACAAGAAGATACACTTAAAGAGTGAAAGAGGAAGATAATGAACGAGCTCGAGGATAATTACAATAATTACAATTGCTGTGAAAGTAAAACTCCAAAGAAAACAGACAAAGAAGTGATTGAGGAGCTTACAAAGGAGAATGAACGACTTAAGCACGAACGGCTGATAGCTATTGGTGAAGCGTCTGATGCAAGGAATAGGCTGAAGGAAATGCTTAACAAGCTCAATAAAGCAACTTTGATTGAGATGTTGATTGAAGAGACGGTTAAGGAGTAGATCATAGATGAGCGACAAACAAGTTTGTCCATGCTGTGGCAATGCCACTCTCAATAGCAGATGTCAATATGAGATCTGCTACATATGTCATTGGGAAGATGAGCCTCCCTTCCCTGTAGATGACCATGAAGGCTACGAGTTTGGTCCTAATCATATGACTCTTGAAAAGTATCGCAGCGAGTGGATTGCTAAGGGGAAGCCCACCATAGGATTTCCTTGGGGGGAAGATGAAGAGAAAGAGAAAGAATGGGAAGCAAAGGCAAGAGAGCAAGCCCGCAGAGATGAGGACGAAGCTTGAGCGATAACATGGAACTACGAATGGGACATAGCTTTATGGGTGGCGTGTTCTTTATCATCATAAAGGACGACATCACCTACTTATGGGAGGACGGTCTTGTTGAATTTGATGTTCACCCTCAATGGTGTGAGGCACCATTCCCACATGAGGAGTTCTCGAAACATCATCCTTGTTCTAAGTTAACCTTTCTACTATTAGCAGGCGAAGATTTTGACAAGATGATAGAGAGAGATAAGGATAAGTTCAAGGAGAAGTAATGGGTACAGTATTTGATATGAGACTGATGAACCTGAACAGACGTCTAGCAAAGCTTGATCGCTTAACTGCCCTAGTTCTATATAAGATCAATGAAGAAGAGTGGAAAGAAATTCAAGAGCAAGAAGCTCAGAGGAAACGAGAAGTAGCAAGGTGCCGCAAAGAAGTAGAGAAACAATACGCTAAGCTACGCAAAGGAACAAAAGAAGAAAGAAAGTATCGTCGAACTGCTAGTCAACAAAGATGGAGACCAAAGAACGAAGTAAAGAGGAGTAAATAGTATGCGAGGCACTATGCATGTAATGTCAATGTACTCAACAGAGAGTGCACGACAAAAGATAGACCGTCTGTACTTTCTACTACAGACAATAGAATCTTTTAAGATAGAAGAATATACAATATGGGAAGCGCATGACCGTTCTGGGTATAACTCAGGGATTACATTGAGATGGACTTGTGACCATAACCCAGGTGCACAGGTGAAAGAAGTCCTAGGTCCTCAAGACTATTGGGATTTTATAAAGACTCAGTTTAAGATTGATAAAGAATAGATAAGTAGACGGACCCGTGGCTGGTTAACCCTGGAGGGAAAGTGCACTAAGGAGGTTCGATTCCTCCTGCCACGGGTTGTTTTAAGAAGCAAGGGATTGAAGAAGGTAGAAAATGAGATATTTCCTTGAGAGCTTTTGGTGTGGTGATTGTAGTCAATATGTAGTACAGTTGGTAATGTTCGAAGGCGGTGCTCTATGTAAGTGCTGTAAGCAAACTGTGACAGAGTCTATGGGGACTGGAGTAACATTTGGATGCTGCAGTACGACTCCATGGTGCATTGATCGTGAGAGTTGTGAGCGAACTTTATTGAGTTCAGCACAAGAAGTCAGTATAGTGAGAGAGGTATCAAAGTTAGAAGCGTTACTCGAAATTAGAAAAGACCCTGATGCACTCTATAATCAGGCAATCGAAGATAGACGTCTTCGGAGATGAGCAGGCGACTCAAGAAAAACAAAATTAAAACTACTTAATAAATTATCACACATTACTTCATTAACAAGTGAGAAGGAGTAAGCAATGGACAGAGAGAGTGTCAGAGTACAAGCGAGTAAGTGGAACCCTGATCAAATAACAGTATGTGTGACAATGTTATCCTACAGACCAACAGAAAGAACAAGAGTAGATCGACATGTCATAATGACTATCTCTTATGTGAGAATTGGAGGTAAGTGTGTACCATCTGGCTACTGGGGACTGCAGGAAAACTACACAACAAAGAAACTCGATAAGCGGTTCGGTGATCCTGGACTCGCTTCAATGTTGCGCTCAGGGCTTTCAGCTGAACAGGTTGAGAGAGATTTTAATGAGATTAAACAGAGCGATAAGTTCAAGAAGCAACTAAAGCAACGGACTAAATACACAGAGAATAAGATTACGAGCTTGAAGCAAAGATTAAAGACATATGAGAGAATTACTAAAGAAATAGAAATAACAGTCTAAACTCTTCTAAAACTAATAAATAAATAATTAAGAGAAAAGAGTAGTAATGACTACTCGGAAGTGAAAAAGAAGAGGAGATACAATGGTGTTACGAATTAGAGACGATAGCACACAGGAAGCAGAAGTCACTGTTGATCCTAAGTACGGACCAATGATTGACATTCCTATGGGTAGTAGTCGCCCGTTCCGGATGGGTCCTGCTAAGGCGCGTGCAATTCTTGCACACATTGATGAGCTCCAAGAGTTTGTTGACATGGTCGACAGCGGAGAGCTGTCCTGATAGATAAATAGAGCCTCCACTGGCGGGTGGGTAGTTCATACGTGCTGCCGGACACCCTAAGTCGACTCCCTGTGCTTGCACCGGAGTTTTACGACACCAGCGACAGTCGCTTCTGCTGTCCACCCGCCTCTTCATTAAAACAACCTACTCTAAGGAAAAACAAATGGATAATGTAATAGAAACAACCAAGGAAGTTACTGAAGAGCTAACTACACTTGGTGTCACACAGGATGTGATTGATAGAGTATCAAGCGTCCTTAATACGCTTGCTGATCAAATGGGAGTCGCAGCTGATTTCTTCTGGCCCATCTTTGTCAAGCAGCAAGTAGTCGAAGGGCTCTCTTGCTTTATAATCTTGTTCCTGTTGACGGTAGTCTCTGGTTGGTTTGCTTTCAGTAACTTCAAGCAAGCAGACTTTGACTCCAACCCCAGAAGCAGTACATGGAATAGACAGGCAACAGTTTTTGTTATTAGTGCAATCGTTTCGTGCATTCTTGCAATAGCCCTTGCAGGCAACCTCACTTGGAACATTGGACATGTATTCAATCCAGAGTATGCGGCACTGCACGATCTGATCACACTGGTCAAGTAAGATATAGAGGAGATCAAAATGAGTCAAATGAAATACATCCGCATTGAACAAGGGTACATAGTCTTTTCAGATAGAATGTCCCACAAAGCAATGGCTGATTCGCTTGGGCATGAAGTGTTGTCTGCTGGGTTTGTTGAGTTTGATGCAATCATAAACGGAAGCATCAGAGCTTCATGTTATGGTGAGAGCTTTTCTCTAAAGAAGACTGCTCATCCCTCTGATACGACTTTTCTATCACGTCAGGTTAATTCGTGAAAGAGACTACGGAACTGTACAACAGGCTAAGAAAGATAGCAGGAGTAGATAATGAAGGCAATTTGTGTTTTCAATGGAAATGTCCCGGTCACTCCCGATATGATCGAGACCGGTGGTGATCATTGGTGGGACAGCTTTAAGCATTCTGAAACAGAAGTGTCAGCAAAACTGTTCGTTCGTGCATGTCAAAAGGCAGGCGAGTGGCAAGTGACCCAAGATCAGCTTAACGCTGAGGACAGCAGTGGAAGGTATATCTTCAATCGTCTGATAGGGGGCTATACTACATATGGTGCTCGTGGGGCAACACACTACAGCGATCAGGAATATATCGAGGAGACTGCTCCAGGTATATTTTTACCAACCGAAAAGTTCGTCGCCCTGGTGTTCGGTAAGTTTGCAAAAGCAACAAATAAGCCATGTCAGGAGATCAAAGAAGATCTTGCTCAGGCTCCTTCTCCTTCTATTCCAGGAAGCAAGTGCACCTGCGGAGCAGGTCACGTCAAAGATGCAACCCACACCTCATGGTGTGATGCAGTGGAAGGATAGAAGAATATGAATCTGATGAATGAAGCCGAAAGGCTACGAGAAACTATTAAGCGCAGCACAAAAGAACTCGAACAAGCAGAGATGCAACTAGCTTTGCTGGAACGTTCATGTCAACATCAATGGGGTGAGACTGAGTATGTCCCAGAACATCAGGCGGCTTATACCATTCAAGGTGACCCTCCTGGAACAATGGGTGTTGATCGGCGGCTCCCCTGTTCTGTTCCTGCTAAGACGGTTAAGAAGTGGAGAAGGGCATGTTCTCTATGTGGCAAGGTAGAAGTGACAAATAAAGTAAAGACTGAGGTAAAGAAGAGCGAAGGCCCACAGTGGTAGAATAGTGGTGTGATGAGAGAAAGAATGAATGGCATATCAACCTATAGCAGAATGTCCTGATAGATTGACAGCTCTATTGCTATATGGAGCAAGCGAAGAGTACTGGAAGCAGTGTGTAGAGATACAAAAGAAGTACAACAAAGAGATAGAAGGCATCATAGCAAGACTAAAAGACACTTTAGGAGAACAAGATGACAAGACGAGTTAGATACGAAGTAGGCGATGCTTGGGTCGTCTCAAGAGAATATGTAAAGACAACTTACGAATCTCGCCTGTCCAATGGAAATCTTGATTACTCTAAGCCAACAGAGACCACTTGCATTCAGCATGAGATAGTAGCAATTGTTGGAGAGTGGAAGAATAAAACAGCACGTACTCTAAAAGTAATGACTACACCACTTGAGTCTGAAGGCTCCTATTATCGTGGTAAGTATGGTTCACTTTCTTTAACAAATGCCAACGTAACAAGGTTTCTTGAATATGGAGTTGCGACTAAGCAAAGAGCTGACTATCAAGCTAAGAGTCAGAAGCCAGCAGAATATGTCTCATTGTTTGATGAAAATAATCCTTATCGTCTTGAGGTAGTCCTCTATCACAAAGGACCCTATAAATTACTTGAGAACATGTTTGAGGACCTCTCTGCTTCATGTGAGCATGAAGCAAAGAGAGCAAAAAGAAAGCTCATCACTGCTCAAGAGAGAGATCTTAGAGCAAGAACTCATGTTGATCAAATAGATGAGATGAGGGAACAGCTCAACAAGGTATTGAGACAAGGAGAAAGAAATGGCGACTAAGATGAAGAAGATCTCCTCAGAGATTCGTCAAAGGGTTGAGGATAAGATAGAAGAATGTCTTAAAACTCTTTGTGAACATTATGACCGTGATTTTGAGAAGCCTAGCATCAAATACACCAAGCGAGGGACGACAGCAGGAACAGCAAGCTACAGAAATTGGGAAATCAATCTCAATAGCGTTCTCTTAATAGAAAACTTAGAGGAGATGCTTCGCCGGACAGTTCCCCATGAGCTCGCTCATTTGATAGCGTACACTGTCAGCCGGAAGTATCCTTACGAAAAGCGGATTAAGCCTCATGGCCATGAGTGGCAATCAGTAATGAGAATACTTGGTCTCGACCCCTCACGATGTCACAACTACGATACAACGAATAGTAGAGTACGGAGACAGTTCCGCTATAGGTATCAATGTGGATGCAGTGATGGCTGTCTGGCAGGACCAGGTGTCCATAAAAAGATTCAAAGAGGTACAATGACCTATACTTGCAAGTTGTGTCGAGGAAAACTCAAAAAGGGAGTTGCTTTCGAGAAGATAGAAATATAATGGAGAAAGAATGAACAAGGAACTACTGGCCCTCCAGGCTGAGATGTATGCATGTGTTGCTGAGGTTGAGAGAATGAAGGCAGACAATGCCTGTACCTATAAAGATCATTGTTGGGATGGAGATTGCTTTGCTGAGCAGGCACAGATGCTGGTCGCCATTGCTGAACGAATGCGAAAGGTCAAAACAAAATAAAAACTACTCAATAAACAATTGAGGGAAAAGAACAAAGATAGCAGTAGGAAAGAAGGAGCAGGACATGACCATTCAAGAACAAGACTTTCGGGCAATGACTGAAGAGCAACAACAAATAACTCAAGAGGCGTATGACCGTACGTCTGAAATTGAGACCAAAGTCCCCAACGATTGTTTAGGTGCTATCGAACAGTATAGTGTTCGAACGACTCCTGTTGGTCGTTTGTTTTGTAACGCAGAAACAACTCCCATTCTCGTACTAGAAGCTCTCAAAGATGCTCCCTACCACGAGATACAGGCAGCGGTGTTTGTGTTTGCTACCTGTTGCGATCCAATGATCGGACAGATTGTCCCCTGGTTGATGACTCAAAATTCGGACCTCGAAGACAAGATATCAAAGATGGCTGCTGAACAATTCCGAGATGTTGATCAATATCTCGCTCAGTCTTACTTAAACTTGGTTATTAAGCGTAACTTAGAAGAGATGTAAAGAAACTCCTCCTCTCCTGTGCCCCGGTGGTATTATCTACTGCCGGGGCTTTCTTAGGTGAAGGACGAAAGGAAAGAAAATGAAAGCAATTGTACTACTGATAACATTGTTCGGATTGATTGACTGGACGAGGTTATTTGTTCCTCTGTCTACTTCAAACACAATCGAAAAAACTATAACTGGCATACTTTACTACAATCGTAAAGCAACGATCAATGGGCATACTAATGTGTATGTGTGGATTTTTCGAATTGCTCGTATCCAAAGGATTAAGCCTTGGGAGACATACGACATAGAAGTTTAATAGAAAGAGACATGATGGCAAAGTTTCCACAGATCAAAGTGTCACTAACGGGCGAAGATGGTAATGCGTTTGCTATTGTAAGTAGAGTCAATAGAGAGATGAGGCGTGCCCGGGTGCCAGTAGAACAAAGAGACGAGTTCATGGCCGAAGCAATAGGTGGCGATTATGATGAGCTACTTCGGGTAGTTATGAGGTGGGTAGAGGTAGAGTAGGAAAGACGCTACTTATGTCACTCACAAAAGGACAAAGGTTATTAGGGGCGAATATGAGTGAAGTAAAGTGGGTAAGACACTACCATGACAACAGTCAACTCAAACAGATGACACCATGGGTCAATGATCAGCTGCACGGAGTACAGACGTGGTACTATGAGAGTGGTGCACTTAGCTATGAGACTCCATGGGTCAATGGACGAATGCATGGGATGGTAAAACATTACACTGAAGAGGGTACACTCATACGCCAGACACCATGGGTTAATCATAATATGCATGGAATGGAAAAGCAATATTACAGCAATGGTGCTCTCCATTGCGAGAGACCATATGTTGATGATTACGTACATGGAGTGGAGAAGACATATTACATAAGTGGTCAACTCAAATGTGTGTTGCCATATGTTGATGATGAGCTACATGGAATAGAAAAGTATTATTTTGAGGATGGTACACTCAAATACAAGACGCTATGGATTAGAGGCGACCAAAGAGATGACCTCTTGGGAGACAAAAATAAACTAGCGAGGCTAATGTTATTAGGAAGTGAAGCATGAGTGAAGTAGAATGGAAAAGAACATACTATGACGATGACCAGCTCAGAGACATGACCCCCTATGTCAATGGACAAGAGCATGGAATAGCAAAGCATTACTACAGTAGCGGTCAACTCAGTGACGATACTCCATTTGTCAATGGACAGCTGCATGGGGTACAAAAGTACTACTACAAAAGTGGTAGACTTGACTATGAGGTTCCATGGATCAACAACCAACAACATGGAGTACAGAGGGGTTACTACCCTGATGGCCGACTCTCCCTGAAGATTATATGGATAAATGGACAAGTACAAGGAGTAGGTAAGACATATCACTCCAACGGTCAACTCGATCTCCAGATTACATTTGTCAACGGACAAAAACATGGAATAGAGAAGAAGTACCATAGAGATGGCCAACTCCAGAGGGAGATTTTATGGATCAATAATAAACAAAGAAATGATCTCCTAGGAGACGAGCATAAACTAGCAAGGCTTGTGTTACTGGGCTGGGAGTGGGAGGTAATGTGAGTGAAGTAGAATGGAAAACAGGCCACTATGTCAATGGCCGACTCTGGTACAAAACTCCATATGTCAATCAACAAAAACATGGAATAGAGAAGGAGTACCACAACAATGATCAACTCAAACGTGAGACTCCATATGTCAATGGACAACGACATGGAATAGCAAAGGGGTATTACTACAACGGTCAGCTCCAGTGGGAGACTCCATGGGTCAATGGACAAACACATGGGATAGAGAGAGCGTACTACTCCAATGGTCAACTTCAAGATAGATCTCTATTGATCAATGGAAAACGAAGAGATGACCTCCTATCAGAAGTAGATGACAACAGGCTGACAAGGCTAGTGTTACTAGGAGAAGAAGTGTGAACAAGGGTAAACTCAAATAAAATTAGTTAGGAAACACAATGGAGATTAATCTCACACAAGCATATCAGATTTATCATACGTTTGACTCAGATTCAAACATATACGAAACAATGAGTGCCAGGGAGCTTCAACAGGAAGCACAGAAGCACAATACACCGAAGGACCTACTAGATGCATTGTTTCAGATTGAGAGCGATGCAGTCAAGCAACAACGTCAAGATGAACCTAATATGTTTGGCCTCGCTGTTGATGAAGCATGGCTTGAAGATCTCAGGAAAGAGCTCGATGAGCTAGAGATAGAATTAGGGACAGAGAATAATGAGTCGATTTCCTCAGAGTCAGAGGTGAAAGATGAAGACGAGGAAGAAGATAATGCTTTAGACGAAGAAGGCAGTGCTTTAGATGATCTCATTTTTGCAGTTGAGATTGACGAAGACGAACAACGCTTTTGGATCACCGGTAAGAAATACTGGCAGGAGAATCAGTGTGTCGACGATAGAGGTATATCAATACCCATCGACGGCTTCGATGAGATGTCAGAAGGAATGTTTGAGTATGATGGATCAATGGAAGAGGGTAAGCAAAAGTTGTTAGATGCAGGGCTCACCAGTCCTAAGGACTTTCAAGAGTTTATAGAATAAGGAAACAAAGGCTTAAGAGATGAATGAGGTAGTGTGGAATAGAAAAAATCATGACAATGGCCAACTTGAATATGAGATTCCATATGTCAATGGAAAGCGACATGGAGTAGCGAAGTACTACCACACCAATGGTAAGTTTGAGCATAAAATTCCATGGATCAATGGGCGACTACATGGAATAAAAAAAATATATTACAGAGATGGAACACTACGAAGTGAAGCCCTATGGATTAGAGATAATGAAAGAAACGATCTCTTAGGAGACGAACATAGGCTGGAGAGACTAATGCTACTGGGAGGTGAGTATGAGTGAGGTAGAGTGGAATAGAATATACTACGACAATGGTAAGCTCCGGCATGAAATTCCACATGTCAATGGACAGCAACATGGAGTAGTAAAGATGTACTACAGAAATGGTCAACTCAGACGTGAGACTCCATATGTCAATGGACAACGACATGGAACATCAAAGTGGTACTACGAAAACGGTCAACTCAAATATGAGACTTCACGGGTTAATAATCGAGTCCACGGAGTAGCAAAGTCATATCACGAAAATGGTCAACTTGAAGAAGAGGCTCCATATGTCAATGGACAACAACATGGAATAGCAAAGTGGTACCACCACAATGGTCAACTTGAAGAAGAGATTCCATGGATCAATGATCAAGTACATGGAGTACAAAAGCGGTATTGCGACGACGGTCAACTCGAATGTGAGACTTTATATATCAAGGGTAGAAAAAGAAACGATCTCTTAGGAGATGAGCATAGACTAGCAAGGTTAATGTTACTAGGAGATAAGGGATG
>Ga0164310_10000497_pt1 | contig 20976 bp, 36 predicted proteins | sample GuaBasSedimGuay1_FD_121795 | JGI IMG/M metagenome (GOLD analysis project Ga0164310, IMG submission 121795) | Subseafloor sediment microbial communities from Guaymas Basin, Gulf of California, Mexico - Guay1, Core 4569-9, 0-3 cm | ecosystem: Environmental > Aquatic > Marine > Hydrothermal vents... | reverse complement strand
TTGATTGTTTTCGACTTTGACCCATAAGTCTCATAATTTTTCTTTTCATCATTTGCTCAAGACTTGGTGATGCTCTTAAGATTTTAGCTATTTTTATCATTCTAATTAATTTTCTCACGAACACTTCTCCATAAGTTGTTGTCTTATATCATTACTTTTCATTTCTATGATATTGGCAGTTTGTGATGTAACAAAACCAGCAAACATTGTTTTTGTTACTTGTATCACTTCGTAAATTGTTTTTCTGCCTTCTTTATATAGAACGACGAGATCTTCGTTCGATAAGGAAGGATAATATCCCAGTTTGATAGTCACGGTGTTGGGAGACATTTCATATTTTGTTCCTATAGTATCCAATTGAGGAGAGATAGCTACATGAACTTTTATAGGTGAAAAATAACCGCCTAATATTCCCGTGTTATAGCAAAGAGAACAGTCTTTCCCAGGTTTTTCATATGCTTCGAATACTCCGGAATGATGAGAACACTTAGGACCCCAAGTGCGTTTCTTAAATACCCATCCTATTAATAGTGGTTTTGTTATAATCGACCAATATTCTCTTATTCTGGATACATACCTGAACGAATCATTATCTATTTCATTATTATAAGCTATCATCACTTTGGTTGAGTCGAGTTTATTATCCCCATCATATAGCTCAAGCTTATAATATAATTTTCGTTCTCTATGATAACCCATATTGTGATAGTGATCATACATTCCAGTATCGGCACTAACTGAATCTATTTCTTCCAACTCATTTGGATTTTCACCATTGAATATTTTTATAGTTAGTTGTGAAGGGTCTTGATCGTCCACTGACCACGTTATATGGTTGTGATTTATCGCCAATATATCAACGTGATACCCTGTAAACATAATTTATGTCCAAATACTCCAGCCCAGCAATCCTTCTTCGAGTTGACGAGCTAATGTACGTAACCTTCGTAAATCCCCAGATCTTATTATTTCGGCTAATGTACGTTTGTTGATGTTTGCTCCTTTAGCTGCTGCTAGTATATGGGGCAATGATATATTCAGAAGTTTGTCTCTTACTTCACGCGGTAGTTTGGCAGTAGCTATAGTAGAGGCCTCCACTAAAGAAGGCAGAAAACCCGCGTGTGTAAAGGATGTTCTAAGATGCTCCGGCAATTTCTGCCGAATAAATTGTTGATACTTTGATGTTGCCGCTAAAGTCCCCGCTGCCGAACGAATTCCGAAAAGTCGTTGAAGTCTCCTGATAGATAGTGCTTCAGCTGCTTCATGTGTTCTTACAAGTTTTCCCACGAATTGTGGTGATGCTCCAGATGAACGAGCTATTTCATATATTTTCCTACCTACAAAGACTTGAGAAGGAACTGCCTTCTTCGCCGTCTGAAGTAAAGTAGTGGCACCTATTGTTCCGGAACTTATTGTATTTTTAGGTAGAATAGTTTTCTTAACTCTTATAGGTCTGATCTTTGATAACAGTTTAACGCTTATAGCAATTTTCTTTATCATAATTCTAATCCCAAATACTAAATCCTAGAAGTTTTCTTTCCTTACCACGAACTGCACGTATTATTGGTGTTAATTCACCTCTTAAGAGTATTTTTGGCATTGATGCTATTCTTATCTCACGTATAACTGGTGCTTGCAGATGCATACCTCTTATTTTTGAATATAATGACCGTATTCCCACAATTTGCTCCAATATTTGTGGTAAAAGACCTATATGTGTAAACTCCTTACCTCCAATCTTTTCTTCAAACATTCTCTTATACATTATAGTTGGTCTACGTGATTTGGCAAGTTCTATAAGACGCTCAGTTCGTTCTATAGCTTCTTTTCTTTTCATTGGTTTTTGTGATTTTCCTGTTCTTTTAATTTGACGCTGAAGTTGACGTTCCAATATCGGTCTCTTTCGTTTTATACTTTCTATAAATCTTTCAAATCTTCTCCTAGCAACCTGCTCTCCTATTTCGTGCATGATAACTACTTGAATGTTGGCCTTTCTTATGGAGGGGTGGGTTCGAGAATAACGCGTACTTCTTATGATTCTAGGTATATCAATCTCAATGTGGGAAGGGCGAGAATATCCAAAAGAACCTAATGAAACAGGATAGCGCCGTGGGACATGTTTTTTGGTTGGTCGTATGGGAATTCTGAGTTTTCGTAATAATTTAATACTTATAGCAATTTTCTTTATCATAACTCTTTGATCTCCTCACTGATATCAAATGGATTAGTATTAATTCCAAAACCAAAAGTCAATCTCAATTTATATTTTTCAATTAGTGGAGTTATTCTGTTTCTTATAGATGTAGCAACCGCCATAAAGGATTGTAATTTATCGTCAGGATTGACATTTACTCCGCCATCAGAGTATGATAATCTATTTCTTTCTTGTCTTGTACCGCACATTTCTAATACATGAGCTATGGTTAATAATGTGAAGATTCCAGTTTGCGGTATTCCTTCCACATTATAGTTAGTCTGCCTACCTATACTATTCCATTCGTCTTTTGCTAATTCCAAACATAACTCAATATCATTATCTGATACTTCTTCACCTTCTATTAATTTGTTATATTCTGCGTCATCTTTTAACCATTGTCTTATTTTTGATTTATATTCTTCCTTTGTCATATTTACTTCCTCATTAGTATGCCATCTTTAGATAGCCAAAAAATAAAGGGCCAGCATATCGCTGGCCCTCTAATAGTGTTGCAACTAAATGTATTATCCACCACCCGTAAGTAGTTTCACTCTAACCTTGTCACGGAGTAATGCAAATCCAGCATACCTAGCTGACTGCACCTTAATAGAAGTGACATCCTCATAATCAGCTAAAGTAAATACTCTATCATCAGGAAGTACAACATAACGGCCTACATATTTAGGAGAGCCGACAGCGAACCCAAGAGTTGTGTCGCTTGAATCGAGTTCAGCAGCATCAAAAACGTCATCGAGAACCGCTACAATCTTGCAACCCCAATGCTCTAATGTCATTCCCGTGCGATACTGTTCAGAAGCAACGGCATCACCAGCAACGGTTGCATCAGGTAGACTATTGATGAGAGCACTCATCTTAAGAACGAGAGTTGGTCTGTCACCTTCAAAGACTCTCCAAGAAGCCATTTTCTTAACAATGTTACTGATGACGCTCTTATCAATTTTATCAGTCACCGTGACTTTGTAATTATTGTCGGTAGTATCAAGGAGCTTAAGGGTCTGAATGTTTTCCCTACGAATTATTGCTTCGCCTATTGCCTTCTTGAGAAGTTCAGCAAACATGATAGCGGGGTTCTCGCTCTGCATATACATCTGAAGCAGAGCTAGTTCATACTTAATTTTGGGAGTTATGAACTTCAAGACAGGAACTTGAAGAGCATTGTTGACTAGCTCGACACTATTGACTTTCATATCGTGGGTAACTACTCTTACTTCACTAGCCAATCCTGCATGCCTCGCTAGCACTTCAGGAGGCAGAACAACCTGTGCAAATAATTCTTGCTCACCAGTCGTTGCATTACGTTTAGAAGTTAGACCCCCATTTGGAGTAACAAACCTTTCGAGAATAAGAGGTGCAATTCTTGTCTCGCCAGTCTGTTCTAGCACCTCAAGGCGCATTTCAGCGCTTTTGTTGAATACATTGTTTATTTCATCTGCCAGTGTTCTAACATCAAATCCCATTCTTATATCCTCCATTATTATTAGTCGAACACTACCGTGATGCCTTCGGTATCTGCTTCTATTACATCACCTATGGGTACAACGGCATGACCGCTCCCGTCTTCCCATTGAGAATTACCGGCAGACCATACAGCTTTATAAAGCTTACCGGCTTTCACATATACTTTATAACCCTTCGCCACTCCCGTATCGTATGAGTTAGTAGAGCGGAATCTAACAACCGCGTTCTTAAGAGGAGCAACTGAAATCTTGCCTACCTTCTTCACATCGTCACGGTCGCCAGATACGAGAGCTACAACAATGTTGATGCACTCATTTTCAGCCAGAGCATCATCGCCAGTTGCGACGAGCTCACCATTTGTGTCAACCAGATATAGAGTACCTTTCTTCACGTTAGCTATGCCGAGATCAGAATTAACTGCTACCTGAAACTCAGCTTTTGGCGTATAAAACTCTACAATTTGTTTTGAAACCGCCATGTTTTATCCTCCATCAAATTACTCCTGCTCGCTTGAACGCCTTTATAGCGTTTCGTGTTATTGGGTCCATCTTTATATCTGGATATTGTTCGTTTTCGTAAGATGTTGCTACGGGTCTTTCTTGCATTTTATTCATTCTTATTTCTCCAGTCTTCGCTATGGCTACGGCCGTATCAATGATCTGATTGGGAGAAATATATCCTTTTGATGCGAGATCTACGGCCTTCACCATAGCTTCCAACATAGAATTCTGTTGTTTGATCGTCTCAGCCGCTTTCTTAAGGGATATTATTAATTGTTGGTTAATCTTAGTTAGTTCTGCATATTTATTCATGGTTCTACTTCTTACTGAGTCTTTGTAGCTCTTCGATTAATTTATCTAATCCTTTCAGCTTATCATAATTGAAGGACCACAATTCTTCAGGAAGCTCTGAGAGCTTCTCAAAAAGTTCATTAACACGATCTATAGAAGGGGGAGAGGGGGTTTTATTCCCCTCTCCCCTTTTTAGAAGGTTACGAAGCTTATTAATCTTATCCTTCATTATTTCTTCCCTTTTACAAGCTTAGCGAGCTCTTTCAATATGTCCTCAGTATCTTCCTCTTCCTCTTCTGCTTTCTTTTCAGTCTTTTCTTCCTCTTCAGCTTCCTCTTCTTCTCCTTCAGAGGCGAGACGATTTATAAGAGCTGCAAGAGCTTCGGCCTCTTCTTCTGTCGCATTCTTGACCAACTCTTCAAGTAGTTCGAGCTGACCGTTCTCTTCCGCTTCCTTGGCAAGATAACCATATGAGAAACCATTGAAGGCCGCAGCATTAGCTGCCTCTTCTGCGACTTTGTGAAGAAGAACACTTATTACAAGTTGTTCGGCTTCACTCATCTTATCAAAAATCTCTTCCGCAGCTTTCATTAGGGTCTCTTCGTCTTCAGCTAGCTTCTGAATCATCTCTTCGAGTTTATCAACTTTCTCTGCCATCTCTTATCCTCCCAGAAATTACTCTTCTTTTGTACCAGTAGCGGTTTCGAGAGCACTGATCATAGTACCGATGTTTGGTATATTAGCTTGCTGCTTCTGAGCAGTCTCTAGATCGTTGAGCACCTTCTGAGCCTCTTCTATTTGCTTCTGAAGAGGATCTTTACCTTCCTCTTCCTCTTCTTCGGAAATGTCCATTGCCTTAGGTGCCGTTGCAGCTAGAAGCTCCGTTAGTTCATTAGTATCAGGAGGAACAACTCCCGCAGCAGTTTCTGGGGTTACTCCGCCAAGTTCTGCAACATCCTGGGCTACTTTGGGGAATGTTGCAGCAACAGCCATCCATGCTAATTCACCAAGCTTCTGGACTGAGTCTGAGAAATCTACCTTACCTTCCTCCGCCCGTTTCAGGAGACTCTCCAGACCAGATAGGAAACCTCCAGCGAACGCTGCTCCGGCAACGGCATAAGGCCTAAGATGTGTGCGGACAGTTTCAGCAACCTTAATGGCCTTTAGTTCTTTCTTTAGCTCTCTTAGATCCGACTTACTCATCATATCAACTAAATGTTCCGCAGCCTTCTCAACCTCGATTCCATTCTCTGCAGCTTTCTGCAGATTCTTGATAACTTTCTTCAATACACTCATTATAAATCCTCCAATTCTCTCATCCACCGTTCCAATGAGGTAACATATTGCCTCTCCTCATCATTATATATATAGTGCCTAGATTTTGTCAGGAGTTCCTTAAATTCAGCTACTTTCCTAAGAGTTTCAGGTGATCTTCGTTTTATACGATATAAATCATTAATTCCCTTAAATCCTTCAGCTACTTTTCTCATAGAGTAAGCTAAATTATCCGCCGGTATGACGACTATAGATAAATCGAAAAAATTAATACCATGGTTTATCATACTTACCCATTTACCAGCCTTTTCATCAAATTCTCCTAAATGTTGGGCAATATGTACACATTTTTTATCATTAGGATTATAACGTCTATTACCACATATACTACATTCATCATAAAGGACGTGACACCCTATACTGAATGGTACGGGCTCTCCATTCTTTAATGCTTCTCTCCATACTTCGTTAGGCACATCATTTATCTTAATAGCCGTTATACATTCAAGCCAATGCATACGGGGGTTCCATACAGCGAAATTTATATTACCGTATGATTCATCATAACGATGTCTATAATAGACTTTAGCAAAGAGCATGGTCTGCCATCTTGGAACAGGGTACTTTTTATTTTTAGGATTGAATTTCTTCACTTCTTCATCTGTTTGCAACTGGAGTAGATCAGATTCTGGATATTCATCACCATTATTGTTGTGACCATAATATTCTGATGCTACACATGCTAATGTATGATAATAAGCATATCCAGTCTTGGGCTTGAGTTTTTTGACATATTCGTCAATAGCTGGATCTATATATTCTACGCCCTTTATAGAACCTATCTCTAATGGTAGGTGTTTGGTATCTGCCGGGACATTAATAAGCTTTCTTATCATAATTAACTCTTCTTACGACCACGTTTTGGCATTTCACGGAAATTTAAAGCAAGTGTAATCTGTCTCAGACGTCTTAATTCACTTTCTGACAGTGTCTTCTCACCTTCCGCCTTTTCCTGTAGTCGTTTCTTCTCTTCTCGTAGTCGGTTAACGTCAATCGTGCCTCTACTAGTTAGAGCACCTACGCGTTTTGCCCAAGCCCTCAAAGATCCGGGACGCTGTATAGCTTGCTGGATCCAGAATCTTGTTGATAATTTAATTAGATCCTCAGCGAATTTAACTGACCTAAATATCATATCTCTCCCTCCACAGGTTTTTGTGTAATTTCCTTTCCTATAAGTTTCGCTGTATCAGTCATCAGTTTATGCACATCTGTTATCATTGGTGCATATGGAGTACGCTCTATTCTTTCTCTAGCAAATCTTTGGCTTGCATCTGCCCAAGCTAAAAGTGCTGACACATCTATCTGACCGTGCCAGTCTATTATACGCCTAACTATAGGCGCTGCTAATGCAGGTTTCTCAGCCAAATGAGGAGCAATACTTACTAATATATCGAAGGCTTGTTTTACTTTCGGGTCGTTTGGGTCAAGGCTTGCATCAAAGTCTCTGAGCTTTTTATAGGCTTGACGTCTCTTTATTGCGCCATGAATCGCTGAAAAGACTGAAGCACCTACCAATCCTACAGTACCTCCCAGCGATGCTATTATCAATGCTTTATGTATTTTATCCCAAATTGTTTTACCAGCCTTCTCTATATTCTTTAGTGTTGGTCCTTTAAATATCTTTGGGAAGGATAATTTCATAAGTTCAGCAGTCTTATTAATAAGAGTTTCAGCCTCTTCTGGTTTGAGAGGTTCGTTGAAAAATTCCTCCGCTATTTTAGGAATCAAATAATTAAGAAAATGATCGTCTCTTTCTATTGCCCACTTGATGGCTTGTTTTACTTCTTTGTCTATATCCATTTATAACCTCCTTAGAATGGTGGAGGAGCTTGTAATCCAGCCCTTAGCCAGTAACCACGCCTCGCTAACCTCATTTTTCCTGGTAATTCCATCATCGATGGAATAGTAAACATTCCCATTCCAAATACCGACTCCATTAAGTCACCTAGAGAAAATTTAGCTCCTGGTTTTCCTGCAGCCGCCCTCATTATATTTAGTGTCGATTTACCTCCAGGAGCAATATATAAAGCTCCTTTACCGACTCTTTTTCCTATCTTCCACCCAGTCTTTGCTAGAGCTTTAATAACTGACCATAAAATAGCATTTTTATATAATTCGCTCTTCTTTTTCACATGTTCCGGTAATTCTTTATATGATTTACCTGATGACCATGTGCGTTTTATCATTTTCCTGACTTTCCGCGGGCTTAATTCTTTTTCTCCAACTAAATGCCATAATAAACGCCACTGAGATTTACTTTTTATTTTTCTTCCTTTTTCACAAGGCATTATCGTTTCCTCAGTAATCTGCTAAGGTTCCACATTCTATAAAATCTATAAAAAGGCGACCGTATTCTGGCTACTCGGGAAGCAATTCCAGTCACACGTTTTTTGAAAACAGTCTTCCCTAAGCCAACGGCCCGTCTCATAATAAAAGGTCTTAGAAGTCTTAGAAGTCGCATCACTCTTTCTCACTATTAACGGCTTTATTAAGAGTATTGACTTCCTCTACCAACGTTGATAATTCTTTAGAGAGCTCGTTGGCTTCCCGCTCAAGACGTAGTATACGTTTAATCCTATCGTCTAACCTTGATCCTGGTTCTATAATAGTTTTATCTCCCTCAAGAGCTCCAGCTTTTTTGAGTATATTATGAATATATTCTGATTTCTTTACGACTGATCTGACGGCCGGAACATATTCAGGATATGTTATGAGATAATCAACAAGTTCCTCTGCGGATTTATCTAAATTGTGTTTAACAGTCTGTAATCTTCTTAATACTTCTTTCATACGCTTAACTTTTTCTGCAAGCTTGAATATTATTTCAATATTATGATGTTTTGCTTCGCTAGCTTTGGTTATAGCACGTCTAAAAAGTTGTGTTACAGTATCTTCTGCAGTTTTGCTTTTAATCTCATTCAACCGTTTAATAATATTAAGAGGATCAATTACTGGAAACTCAACCGGGCGCATACCACTTCGTTTTTGCATAGTGTTAGCTATGACCCTATTAACAACTTGTATTACTGAGTGGACTAATGATTTCGATGTTCCATATTTCTTAAGTTCATCAACGCATGCCGTGGATGGGTCTTCACCCCGTTTGATTTTTGAAAGAATCTTTTTAGCAACAAACTGAGGATTCATATGTGAACTCCTGATTGTTCCATGCCATAATAAGATATTATATCTTTAATGGAAAATAAAAAATGGAATAAGAAAATAGGAAAACGGATGTCCATTGAGTGGGCATATGCCCACTCATAACTTTTTGGAGGTTTACAAATGGTATGGTTCTGGTTTTATCTTGCAGGAATAATTATTGTTAGTTTACTAGTCGATGAATAGGTTAACTTTTTAGGAGGAAAGTGTTATGTTAGCTAAAAAACTTAGCAGAAAGATTTATCAAGCCGCTAAGAAAAATTACCCATTTACTGAACGTCAGCTTTGTATATTGCGTAGACTTTATTATAAGCTATGTCAACACTTTGATATCGAGATCGATCCGGAGATTCTCAATGGACTCGGTAAATCGCTTGCTGCGGTCATAGCCATACATGCGACTCTTACTACTAGAGTTATCGAGCATTTTGAGTTGGAAAACGAAATAGCGGCTTTGGCACAAGTAATCAAATCTGTGCCTGACGCTATAAGTGTTGCAATAGCTCTCATGACCTCAAAAAGATTAGCAAGAGAACTAGTTGAGCTATTACAACCCGTAATTAACAAAGTCTGTATTCACATGGGCTTGAAGCCTATAAGTCTCACAGATAGAGAAGAAATATTTAGAGTTCTTGAACGTTTTCTCGAACATCACGATATTATGGAGGAAGCCAAAGAACTTCTTGAATCTTTTGATGAAGATTCCTTTAGGTTGTGCAGCAATTAGTTGCACTTGTTAACTTCTTAGGAGGAGGTATTATGAGTCGCGAACTGTTCAAATCCATTAAAGATGTTCAGGAAGAGGTGACGCCGGAGATTCTCAAAGAAATCTTACGTGATGTGACATTTATATGTAAAGGCGTAGCAAAACATGTAGGTACTGTAGCACCTGATTTCGAGAAAGCTATGACGAAAGAGAATCCAAAAGAGATATGGTATCAGTTTACAGCATTCGTTGATGCTATTGTGAAGCATCATGGTATTGAACCAGAAGTGAAGAGGATTCTCAAAACCTGGGGTATCGAAAAGGAAATAGCTGAACTGACACCCAACGATATTGAACCGTTAATTGACTTCTTCGAAGAACATGGCGAAGTAATCATGAAACTTCTAACGTTTGTAGAAGCGTTGCAAGACATGAATATCAAAGTGGCAGAACACTATGGTATCGAGAATATTGGTTTGACGGACCTCATTCTACAGAGACGGATGTGGGAAAAAATCAGGCTTGGCAAGATACCGAGACAAGAATTGATGCCACTGAAAAAGTTCTGGGATAGGATACTCGAACACTGTGGTATTGATGCCGAAATAGCGTTTAAATAGGGGAGGAAGTTTCCTTCCCTATTATTTTTGTGGAATCCTGTCTAAGGAGGTGATCATGAGCCAAGAAACTGAAAAGAATCTTCAACTCATTCACAAAATCTTGGAAAGACAGTTAGAAGCACAGTTTCGCTCCATCGAACTTCTTGACATGAAGAGTATATTTTTATTAACCATTACAATTATTGTTATGCTGTCTTGTAAAATCACACTATCTACTTCACTAATAATTCCGGTTTCATTACTTGTAGCGTTAGTGTTATTTGCTTTAACAATCCGAATAAGAGAGTGGGAATGCCCACCTAAACCACGCGCATTGCTCCATGAGCATAAAGATACGTCTTATCTTGATACAACACTACAACAATGCTCAAATCTTGTCGATGCTTATGAAAGAAATGAACAACGATTGAGAAGAAAAGTAGCTCTCTTTGAATGTGGGTTTTGGTCATTCTTGCTGGGTATAATATTGCGATTGCTATCAGCCGTAACGTAGGGAGAGGTATTCCCTCTCCCTTTTATTTTCGCTTTGGAGGATTCAAATAATGTTCATAGTGTTTCATCAGAAAGTGATATTGTGGCGGCGCGATCTCAGACGAAGTTTTCTCAATAACCTCGATAAAATAGAATTGGATGTTACTACAGATCGATCTTACATTAATCCTAGGCGTTGCCATATGTGGTGTTACATTGGACAATTTATGGCACATTTCGATATACAGTTGTCTTCCCATAGCTTTTTAGCCCAGCAGATACTCTATACTTCATTACAGAAAATTGGGCATCGTGGATTAATACGAATACCTACCAGCAAAAGCGCTCAGCTTTATCATTTTGTGCAGTGTAAAGATATAGATATTCGTTTGAAACGAGTATCCATTGCAGGAATGTGGTCCGATATTTATTTATTTCAACTGATAGTCTGTTCTCTAGAGACTGTCGACATGGTTAAGTTCAGGAGCTAATATTATGTTTCTTGTTGAGTGGAACATACCTATAGTTTGGTTATATGGTTTCTTATATAGTAAGTCCTATGCTATTTCATTGACAAGAGTATCTGATCAATATGAACTAATAGTCAGTCCTTTTCAAATATATTTTAGTTTCGATCTCGGTGTATTATCATTTAGAGCAGTTCGTGTGAAAGGGATTTATACAACATTGATTTATGAAGATGGAATATATGAGTTCTATGATTTCCGACAATGTTATGATATAGAGATACGATTCAAGCGGAGTGCGAAATATGGGCTGCCATTATCGTTGAACTTAATTCGACCAGTAGTATGCTCAGCCGAGACGTTGGGAATGAAAAGATTAGGATAAGAACTGTGTATTTGGTCAAATGGTATTCAACACCAGTAGTGTGGCTCTGTAATTTACATCATAGTGATATTTACAGTATACTATTATCGAAGATTCTTGATGATTTATATTATATATGTTTAGGTCCGTATAAATTATTTTTCAGATTTAGTCTTAATAGTAATTCGTTTATAGCTATAGGTGAACGACAATACATAACCGAATCATACATCAAGACTAAAGTTCGCTATTATTTTCATGAATGCGATAATATACAAATCAGTTATGATTATTATGATTACAATCTACCTTCATTACAGCCAGAACATCCTGTAGTGCGATTAATACGTCCCGTTGTTTGTTCATTAGAAACACTGAATATGGAGAGGTTGGATGTTTGCAACAAAAATATACACACCTAAAAGATGTTTATTGGTTATATGGGCAAAGGGATTAATTAATCCTTCGACATCCTTCCATGGTAGAATAGCATATAGGTGTAAAGGTGAGTATGTTTATTATTTAGATCGATTTCAATCAGAGGAGTATAATTTCCATATTCGTTTAGGTCGGATTACAGACCGTATCGTTAAGAAAGATTTTCTTATTACTTATTCTTATTTGTCTAGATGTGGTGAATATTGGAGATTTCATCTTCATCGATGTGACGACATAAGAATTAGTATCAGTGGTACCAGGTCCTGCTCTATCCCGTATAATAAAGCGTATGCTGAATTGCTATGTCCTGTTATATGTTCTCCGGAAGAAGCGAGACAAGAACTTTTCAAATCATAATCATTTAGTTGTAAAAATGGAATAAGAAATTGAAGCTATTTAGGAGGTTTGTAATGGAGAACATTCCTAGTATCAAGGAGTTGCTGCCCAAAATATGGGAATGGCTTACGAATACTCCGCAAGGAACTGTGTTCATCATAACATTCGTAGTGTTGCTATGCGTCTATTGGATTCTGTACGCGCTGTGTAGCGAGATAGCAAAACACGCTGAAGACGAGAGTAAATAAGCTCTCGTCTTCAATTTATAATTACTTTGGAGGGATGATAGATGAGAAAATTGTGGAAGGTCATGAAGTTTCTACCAGTTGTACCGCTGATTGTTGTCTTGTCTCCCGTCTTTCTTTACATTCACTTAGTGTACAAGTGCTCGGAAGGTATGTTCCGAGCCGGGCTTGAAATTCTTGAAGGGACAGCCCGGTATGGGAGAGAGCAGATGAACCAAAAGACGAGAGCGATTAGCTCTCGTTCTCTATCAACTTCTTAGGAGGATTTATTATGTTACACGAAGGTTTGAAAGATCTACGAAGATTCCTCGATTTGAGAAGACGAGAATGGTGCAGAGGTGATTATTATGAAAGATGTAGATGGCACTCAGGCCGCTCGTGGCCGAGCGGCTGGTCGGAATTTTGCAAAAAATATCGTCGTATCCCTCCGGAAAATAGATCGATTTTCTGGAAACGTTATTCGAGTTGGAATTGTGAAAACTGCCCTCTTCTTGCACCTCTAAAGAGACTTTACATACAGAGGTGCAAGAAGAAGTGGGGATACTGCGAACATGATAACGAAACAGGTTGTTTCTATCTGTATAAATTATGTCCTCCCCCCGAAGGCGTAGTTTGGGAGGCCACACATTTTAAAGTCCCGCACTTTATCGAGCGGGACTTTGCACGCTGGAAAAGGAGATTGTTCCGTCTCCTTAGTCGTGGATGATTGGATAAGACGAGGGCTGATTTAGCTCTCGTCTTTCTTTGTTAACTTCTTTGGAGGGTTTGGTGATGGCGCAGTTTGTACATGTAGCTTATTATGATTCTAGCACTGCGCTTGCTGCCGCTGACGATGCTTTTGCCAACATCAAGCAGAATGTCGGTGGTTCGCGCGAGTTCTTTAACACACTACCCAACTCAACACTGATGGTTTCATCTCACACGAACTTACATCTTGTGAACGATGTACTTGTAGCTACCACGAAGATTGATGCCAACAAGCTTACACGTACTATATGGGAAGTGTCTCTTCTCCTCGCCCACTATATCAAGCGAGGAGGAAACACTGATATAATCTTCACGAAAGTTGATGATAGCGATAAACCACCACAGCTTCCTCCCCTAACTCCTGAAATGAAACAGGAGTTAGGGTTGCAGTAAACAGTAAAGGTGCCGCGGTTGTCCATGTCTTCGGTTACATTTACGAATCCTCCAGAATCCCACCGCGGCACCTTTATTTTTCAATTTCAATAAACAATCTTTCCTGTCATATATGACGCAAGGAAATAACACAATGCACTGGAGAATACAGTATCGTCAGTAGTCGAACTTTCATATTTCACACTATCAACTCCTTCCTTTGCAGTAATTGATAATATTTCATCCTTAAAATAAGGAACCGTATCAAGTCTCGGCAATTCAATCCTCCCCTGCCTCAATCCAGCAAAGAAGAAAGATAAACACCAGCTCCTAGGAATTTGGAATCTCCTATATTTATTTTCGTATTTGTATCGATATGAATGACTACCAACAAATAATGCTTCAATAAGATATGATCCCACATCTGCTAATCTTTTAGCTAGCATTAGATTGACTTGATGACCAACTCCAAAGTCTGCCAACACATATTTAGCTCTAGCACTGGTGACTATATGAATCACTTGACTTATAACTTTGTCAATATCTAAAGCATCTTCTCCTTCAATAGTCATTATATAATCGATGGAGAATTTCGAAGGTGATATAAATGTTCCAACAGTTATGGCAGTTCTGGATCTATACTCCATTCCCCAGTCAATACCAATAAAAGACTGTTCTCTTGATTGTATACCATTGACTCTGTCCGTCTCACATTTAGCTAATACTGCAGGAGATATGGGTTGTTCTATATCTTCATAAATCAGACCTAATACTTCCTGGTAGAATTTTGCTTTTGAATATTTCTGTTGCCATATGCATATTTCGTGAAAATCTACATTGGGAAGAATTAGTTGTGGAATATGAAACCCTAACCATAAAGCATCTGGTCTTCCATAAGCAACCCATCTTCCATCTTCTACTCTTAGCTTGTTATGGCACTTACTGCATATTAGTCCTTCTTCAGAGATGTTTGATTCGTCAATGCCTATAGGATTTTCATGACCACATTTGCATTTAATTGTCCATTCACATTGGGTACTGTCATACCATATTGATGCTATTGGTGAGCCATAGGTGCCACCAGTCCCACAGAATAGACGCCACTTATATTTTGATCTTGATATGCATTGTTCTATGGCGGGTAGATCATCGGAACGCATGTTTTGTAATTCGTCGACGATGATGAAATCGCTTGATATCCCTCGGAAGGACTCCGAATTTGCTGCAGTCGGAGGAGCACATCGAGCATAGAAACTTGAGTCATTCTTTAGTTTTTTGAGCTTAACATTATCCACAATTAGTTCAGTTTTTAGACGAGCTGTATTGATGAAGGGTGAGAGACGGTCGATAGAAAATTGTCGTGCTTGCATATCATAGGGCGTTACATATAAAACACGAAATCCCTGTTGAATTAGCATTGCCGTAGCGGCGATCGCCGCAGCTGTTGTCGATTTCTCCGTTTGTCTTCCGCATTTCAATAACTTACGATGGGGCAAGGTGTTATAGACAGCGGCAAGATATGGACGCCCCTTTAAGCTGAATGGTGCGCCATCAAGGCTTAATAATTTCTGCACTAGGTCGGAAAGTCTCATGCTAGTATCTCCACCTGTTTATAGTATAGCTGATAACGAGGAATTGTCGATTTTTTTTGGAAAATTATTGCAACTCGATTGCGCTGCGCTATAATATTAACGACTAATATGATGCAGTGAAGTGCTGTTTCGTCGGGTAGGGTATAATTCAGTGCGGTGACGTTAAGTACCTCAGCTGCGGGAAGTCCCGCAGCACTTTTGTTTATTGTCAAATCAGAAATATTTTTTCAAAAGAATTTCAAGAAAACATTTGTCATCTACCAATATCATGTCATAATTATAACGATACTAGGGTAGCATAGTGTAATGTTTCGTTGGGTACAGTACAGTTCGATTATGTAGTATTTCGTATAGTGCTGTATGGTTCATCAATGTGGGAGCCTCGCTCCCACAATTTATTTATAGATCAATAGTCATATAAGCATCTATGATGAGAGTAATACTATACTAACAAAGTTCTCATATGATCATTAGTTCTGAATAATGTTAATTAAGAATAAAGCCTTGGGAGAGAATCGCAATGGACGAAGATATCAAAATCATGATTGTCAGTATTATCATTGGTCTAGCAATGGTGATATTTGGCATTATTGTATATAAATGTCTTCCATCAGATATTCGTCATTCTTTGATAAGATTTAATGGCATTATGTGGAATAAGATATTGAAGTATATTTTTGGACTTTTTAGGAGGATAAGATATGTTATACTATCTTGATGCTACACGTAGATCCATCTTAAATGCACTTAGTGCCGGAGATATCCGGGTAGTAATTTTATTCGGACCTCCGGGAGTAGGAAAGACTTCATTAGGACGTTACTTCGCTACTACGAGAAACGCTGAGGTTGTGTACTATTTATGTCATCCCGGAACATCTCTCGTCGAATTATCTCAGAATGTTGATGCTGGAATGAATAGTGAAGAGAAAGCTCATCAGTCTGGAGCACTTCTCCGAGCTGTTGAGATTACTAGAGCTGGAGAAGAATGCGTTTTGATTATTGACGAGCTCGATAAAGCACCAAAACAGATAGACGCATTCCTGCTTGCATTCTTGCAGACGGGACACGTCTATGCGAAGGGAAGATTACACCAAGCTGATATGAATAAATTGTATGTATTTATAACATCTGATGAGACGAGACTTCTTTCTCAACCGCTCCTTTGCCGATGCTTATGCGTCCAATTAAATCGCTTGATCAATTATGTTTAGGAAGCAAATATTAATGAAGTGAAGTAGCATATCTTGACGTATTATACTCTGCAGTGTGGTTGGCGATAAAATATGCTGTAGATCCATATTAGAAATATTGAAGTATAGTTTTCTGGGTTTTTAGGAGGAATACCATGAAGATACGCGAGATTACACTGAGAATGCTAACACAGAACGGAAAGTGGGCGTGAGGATGTATATCACTTGAACGCGCTCTTTGCTGCCACAGTTGCAGCGGGAGCACGCGTTGACACCGAATGAAAAAAGATATATTTTAATGAAGATGGTGCGCCGGTTGAATAGAGCCCGGTACTGGGGCATTCAATACAAGTCCTCAGGCCGGGCGCGGCGCTTTTTTATTTTCATTGGAGGATGATGAATGCCAAGACAACAGATTAATTGGGTTAGGATTTGGTCAATCATTATCGCTATCATAGCAGGCACTGTTATAGCTTCAGGCATTGCAGTTGTATGTGTCGTTAAGAGTCAAATGATCGACGATGATGCTAAATGGTTACATAGTGAAAAGATTAATGTCGGAATAATCCTTATAGCTGCAGGCATATTCTTTGCAATGTTTGCTTATGCAATATTATTCGACCCTACGTATGGTACTCCAAAGGAATTTCCATACCCACTGTTTCTTATAGCAACTATTATAGCAATTATAGGATGCTGCGTGACACTGGTAATGTATGAAAAAGACGAGAAAATTTATTATCAACAAGACGGAATTACAATATCTGGTAGAAAAAGTTTCGGATATAATGTTATATTGCTAATTACTAATGATCGTGATCAAGATATCATAGCTGTTCTCTCGACCCGCGACTATACAGCAAAACGAATCACTATTCACCCTGGAGAAACTTATAAGACACGGGCGAAGATATTTTATCGCTTAAGTATTTACGCAAAAGATGATAAAATCCCTCTAATTGACAGAGAATTGTATTACTTGCGAGGAGGAGAATCATGAAGTGTCCATTTTGTAATAAAACACTTACAGGTATTAAATGTATAGCACAAGGAGGTACTACCTTCACAATTCTTCCAGGCGGTAGATGCAATGTATCCGATGATCAATTATTCATAGTTAAGGTAGTTTATTGCCCTCATTGTTTAAGAGAACTCACATATGATGATATTGAGCCTGAAGAACTTAATAAATTAATTGATGAAACAATGCGTGAATTCACAACGGCTACTTATGAGATTGAGATTGAATAAGATAATGGAGTTTCTTTAAGTCTTTGTGTAGCATACAGTCTTATCAGAGTCTATTAAAGTCAATTATATTCTACTTAACGCCCTGTCCTTGACCATGAGGCATACCGAGACCGATCATAGGAGTACCACACTTAGGGCACTTAATTTTGTTACATGGAATGCCTCGTTCGTGTGGAACTTGATGTCCACAATTAGGACATACGCAAATATCAGTTCCACCAATACCTAGACGTGCAGCGATCTTCATGAGACGATTAAGTTGACGAAGCATCGCAAATCCTCCACCAGCACATTTAAGATATAAGATAGAATAAGATAATAGGATACTTTCAATAATCTTTTAGGAGGAGTTATTATGTGTCTGGACGAACCTCGTCGGATCCCATTTAAAACTACATACACTTATGATATTGAATACGGTGCTTCAGCACTAGAATACGTTGCCAAAGCTTTAAAGTCCGCTTTCGATGCTGACAAATTTAGTTTGAAACTATTAGACCCGCTCTGCATTGAAGGTGGAGATTGGGTCAGCTCATGTAACGACATCCGTGAGTGGGCAGTGTATCTTCATGAGTATCCCTGGTTCAATGGGCTTGTGAAGGTAAAGCTTGAAGATCTTACTGGTGGTCCACTCCCACCATGGGAACGGAAATATCGCTTTCATATAACAATTGTGGGAGCGACACGGTATCATATTGACGACGATCCGATCGAATTATTTATTCGTGAAGCTTGTAATCCGAATTCAGAAAATTAAAGTTTTCAGGGCTTTGGGAGAGATATTATGTTAACAAAATCCACTATCTGGAATGAGAAACAGAATAAACCTTCTCTTATTGTAAACGATTTAGTAGAACAGTTTGGCATTTCGAGAGATGTAGTTTATGAGATTCTTTTGCGGCGAGGTGTATTCAAGTGGCTTGCATGTCGTGAAGATATTATACGTCTGAAAGAAGATATTAAAGCAGAACTTCGTGAATTATATATACGACAAGCACGGACACCTCGCCGCTCATCGAGATGGTATGAACAGAAGGGGCGTATAAAAGCGTTAGAACAGGTACGTCAACGCATTCGGGAAATATGTCATTCACAGCGTTGGCGTGCTCCGAGAAGGGATCGAGAAGCACAAAGGTGGTTAAAAAGATGGAATAAGATAATGAAGTGATGTTTTTCTATTAAGGCAGAAATTTAATACTTCTGCCTTAATTTTTTATCGCATGCAGTGTCATAAGATGCCGTTAGGCTTGTTCATTCTACCGAGTTCTGGGAAGCATTTAGGGTCTTGAAAAAAAGAATTTACTTGCAGGATCGAGTTGAGTGTTATGTGGTGTTGATGCTATAGAGTTGACTTTTATCTTATATTGACGCCCACGAGATCGCTTTTAGTGTTATCCTGTTAGGTCTCATTATGTAAGGTGTGTATCCTTAGTGATCCGTGGATCGTGGGTAACCTTTTTGGAGGATGTGTCATGGGTACCAGGATTCCTGAGAGGTTCAGGGCGCTTGAAGTCGAAATTGAAGGCGTGGCTCCGCTCCTAATGCATCGCTTCAATGCTGAAGCGAAGGAGCGAATCAAGAGCCGAACCCGTAAAGGATCAACAAATCACAAAGTTGATCCACAGACTATGGCAGAAAGCCATGCTTATAGGGATGAGAAAACTGGTGAACTTTACATTCCTGCCAGGATGATCCATGCTGCTATGAAAAACGCCGTCTCCACAGATCTCAAGATAGGGAGATCAAAAGCGGAGACGGTGAAGATTATACAGGGCGGTATAATAATCACGCCCGCACGTATCCTACTCGGCAGGAAAGATTACAAGATTGATGAGGCAAGTGTACCAAACCAATTCCTCGGTGGTGCACGTACGATTATTTATCGTCCACGCATAGATGAGTGGAGAGCAAAGTTCACTATGTGGTTTGATAGTCGTAGGTTGAATGCCGATTTCTTACGTGCACTGCTGGAGGAGGCCGGACTGTATTCCGGTCTTGGTGCGCATAGACCGCAACATGGTAAGTTCAGAATCATAGGCTTCGAGCCGAAGTAACGTTTTATAGAATGGAGTGAATTCAAGTAAAGTTGTCCAAAGTGACGATAGGAGGGGAAAATACGTTTTTCCCCTCTCTTTATTTTATGTTTTAGGGAGTGTGTTCGTTTATTGATACATGATGTGGAGTTTGTATATTTTGGCATAAATTACAATAATGTGATGTTCGTGTGGCGTTGAGTAAGATAACGTAATATGTATTAATTATTTTAGGAGAAGATATACCTCCTTTGCTTATTTTGCGTTCGGTGTAGTTACTAGTAACTACTATGGAATAAGATAATGGGGTTCTTTTTAGGAGGATTGATTATGGTATCGGTATTATCAGAGAAAATCCTATCAAAACTGCCGGAGAGAGTGAGACACAAGACGCTTGATAATATAGTCTTACTATCAATGAACATGAAGATGATGAAGAAAACGAATATGTGTACTTGCTCGTGTTCGCTAATGAGATTGGCGGAGGTTTATGTACTGAAGATGAAAAGTATGTCTTAAAGATTCGCGGCAAGAATATTGAGGTAGAGGAAGTAAAAGAATGAAGTATTGTGAGGTCGAGTCGTGTATTGTGCTTTGTCATGGGGAGATATTCTCCCCATTTATTTTTTGTCATGTTCTGAATCAATATAGTCCTCGGGATTGTCAAATTCTAATTGTGGAAACTCAAATGATTGCTCTTCTGTCATCTGTCGACTAATATCGATAGCTTTAAGTAACACCGAAGCAGCATCAATGGCACGTCGTCCTCTATCCGGTTGAGTCATCACGATCTGCCGCATCACATTAGCAACTTCACGTAGTGATTCTTTCTCATCAAATTCAAATGGAATGTTCAGTAATGAACAAGCTAATGTCAACGGTTGATTATAAGCAGCTTCTTTCATCTTAGCTTCTTTCTTCCTGCCAGTATGAATCAAATAGGCAAGATACATATCGAAATGATCTGGAGAACTCAATGATACATCATAGTAGTAATACATGTAATTGAATAAATACTCATCACTATAATTAGTACGACAATAATTATTGAATACCTTTTGTATTTTTTCCAATTCAGCATTAGACGATAACAATATTTCCAGAATAAATCTCTCCCTTGGTTTGCGCAATATATCCGGTTCAAAACTTTCAAAGACTATGTGTTGTAATTCTAATGCTT
>Ga0164310_10000496_pt1 | contig 20980 bp, 23 predicted proteins | sample GuaBasSedimGuay1_FD_121795 | JGI IMG/M metagenome (GOLD analysis project Ga0164310, IMG submission 121795) | Subseafloor sediment microbial communities from Guaymas Basin, Gulf of California, Mexico - Guay1, Core 4569-9, 0-3 cm | ecosystem: Environmental > Aquatic > Marine > Hydrothermal vents... | reverse complement strand
GGCCATCAGGTCCACGTTCATATTGTCCAGCTCCAGCGGAAGCCGTCCTGCGGCCTGCACCGCGTCGGTGTGGAAGAGTACGCCGCGCTCGCGGCAGATGCGCCCGATTTTGACCATCGGCTGTACCGTGCCGATCTCGTTGTTGGCCATCATCACGCTCACCAGTACCGTATCTGGGCGGATGGCGGCCGCCACGTCGTCGGGAGACACGCGCCCGCGCTCGTCCACTGGCACGCGCGTGACCTCGAAATCGAACAGGTCGCGCAATTGGTCGGTCGTGTGCCCCACGGCGTGGTGCTCGATGGTGGTGGTGACGATATGGTTGCCGCGTCCACTCTGGCGGGCGGCCCATGCCGCGCCCCGCAGCGCCAGGTTGTCGGCCTCGGTGCCAGAAGCGGTAAAGACGATCTCGGAGGGGCGGCAGTTCAGCACGTCGGCGACGGTTTGGCGCGCTTCTTCCAGCGCGCTGGCGGCGGCTTGACCGAACGTGTGGGCCGATTCGTTGTTGGCAAAGATTTCGTTCCAGTAGGGGGCCATCGCCTCGACCACCCGTGGGTCTACGGGTGTGGTGGCAGAGTGGTCCAGGTAGATGCGGTGATTGGGTGTGTTCATAGGTTGTCCTTTGTTTGATGGTTGAGGGGTATTGTAGCACGCGGTGGGGGAGGTGTCAATGGATTGGGGAGGGTGGGGCTAAAAAGAAACCGCCGTGACAATTCTTCGGCGGTTCATAGTACCCCCGCCGCGATTTGAACGCGGGCCACCGGCTTCGGAGGCCGGTGCTCTATCCACTGAGCTACGGGGGCATACGCCTCTTATACCACACAAGGCGCAAAGGCGCAAATCAGAGCCGATTGCTCACAGCCGCAGTTCCAGTTGGATCTCGTCCCGCACTGGGATGTCAGCAAAGCCCGCTTCCACGCCGCCGTGATGCTCAACCAACCTGCCCGCAAGTATTCCCGTGATTGTGAACCCAATCCGCTGGTAGAGCGCCAGTGCAGGCAGATCATCGTTGCTCGTGGCGACGATGAGGCGTGTTGCGCCCTCAGCACGCGCAGCCTCGGCTACCGCTGCGATCAGTTTCCTCGCCACACCCCGGCCTTGCCACTGGGGCAGGACGTTGAGAGTTATCAAGGTATCTGCATCTCCTTTGCGGGCATAGCTGACCGCGCCGACGATTTCGCCTTCATCGCAGGCGACGTAGGCTGGCAGTGTGTCTACCTGGTAACTGTGGTCAAAGCACTCGATCTCTGTCTCGCCCCAAAAGTAGTAGGTCAACTCGGCGATTTGTCGGCGGTCGGCGGGAGTGGATGGTCGGATGGTGAGCGGCGGACGCGGCGCCTCTCCGCGTGGGCCGGTCACCTCCAATCGAGCATGGGTCAGGCACAAATAGTCCCCGTTACCACGGTCACGATAAAGGGCATTGGCATCGCAGTAAGCACACGAATTCATCTTTTGCTCCTTGCGTCAGATGGTGTTACAATTACGCTGTTCGGAGTGAGAGTGTCGGAAAAAGGTATCTGGCTGCATTGTCAGTTTACGATGATTCCCATATTACTTGGGTTACGGCCCTGTTACAGTGAGGTTTCTCCTAGTGGGCAGCGTGTAGATTATACCCTCTTGTGACGGGGAGAGTAATCAAGGGGTAAACAAACCTGTGAGCGGCTACCCATTTGTAACTTGGCGATTGCTTCGCTCAGTTCCGGCTGGCGGGGCGATCAATATGGCGCTGGACGAGGCGATTTTGCGGGCGGTCGCGGCGGGACGTGTTTTGCCCACGCTGCGTCTCTATGCCTGGGAGCCGGCGTGCCTTTCGCTGGGCCGGGCGCAAAGCATTGCCGACGTAGACGCGGACGCTCTGCGGGCCGCGGGCTTGGGCCTGGTGCGCCGGTCTACCGGCGGTAAGGCCATCCTTCACGCAGACGAACTGACCTATAGCGTGGTCGCGCCGGAGGCGGAGCCTCGTGTGGCGGGGTCTATCGTGGAAAGCTATCGCCGCCTCAGCGCTGGGTTAGTGCGCGGGCTGGAGCAGTTGGGGGCCGCGGGGGTTGCAGCCGACCAGCGCTGGGGTGGGCGCCGCCTCGAAGGGCCGGTTTGCTTCGAGACGCCCTCCGATTATGAGGTTACGTTCGACGGGCGGAAGCTGGTGGGCAGCGCTCAGATGCGGTCTCTGGGAGTGGTGCTCCAGCATGGCGCGCTGCCCCTGTGCGGCGACGTTGCCCGAATTTGCCGCTTTTTGATCCCGCGCGCTGACCCTGCCCGCGTACGCGCCCGCGCCATTACCATTGAGCAAGTCCTAGGGCGACAGGCCGCCTGGAGCGAGGCCGCCGCCGCGTTCGCGACGGGCTTTGCCGAATCGCTGAACCTTCACCTGAAGCCGGGCGCGTTGACCAAAGATGAAGTCGCCTGGGCGGAAGAGCTGCGAGTGAAGAAATACGCGACCCACGAGTGGACATATAAAGTTTGACTATCCTCCTTGCTGTGTTATACTGAACACATCCCAACTACGAATTACTATGGTCATCGGCGCCTGTATTCTCGAACTGTATCTCCCCGGCAACGGCTCGCTGAAGGGCAAGCGCAGTATCCTCAAGCCTCTTCTGGCCCGGCTGCGCCGTGAGTTCAACCTGGCTGCCGCCGAAGTGGGGAGCAACGATTTCTGGCAGTCGGCGGAAATAGCCTTTGTCACCGTCGCCAACGACGCTGGCCGTGTTCACGCAATGCTCGAACGGACTGTGCACTGGATTGAGGCTCTCCGCCCCGAAGTACAGGTTGTGGACTGGGAGATTGAGATTCTGTGAGTGTTGTGATGAAAAGGGGAAAAATATAGACAGGGTGTCAAAAGAAATCGGCTGGTGCATAGGGTTGTGTATAGCAGTGTCAAGTGACAAATAGCCAGCCTAACTGCTCGTGGACTGTCCAACGACAATCCTTATCACAATATGGAGTGTTGCAAAGGAGAAAGTGAATAATGGCAGACGCATTGGATTTACCTGATATGGATGAATTGGCACGTCAGATGGAAGATGCAATGAACGAAGCGCAAAAAGTGATGCAAGATTTGCCCATGCAGACGGGTGATATGGAAAACGTTATGGGATCGCTTTCGGCGCTGGTGGGAGGAATGCCCACGCAGATGGGAGAACTAGGTGCAGCTATGACGGGGTTAGGAGAAAAGCATGAAGCGAACGTCGCATCATTGGCCGGGGAGCCAGACTGGTCAGTGGAAGCGAACATTCGAGTGGGAGAAAAGCTACACCTGGTTGTAAGCGCGGCGTTTGATTTGGAAAAGGTCAGGGAAGCGTGGAGCAGCACGCAAGGCGTGGGGTTCGAGTTGTTCGTGGAGGGAGCGGTCGCGGGGACCGCGGGAGAGATGGAAGCGGGCCTAATGGATCAAATTATGGGGCAATTGAAAAAGGGGCGCAGTATAGCTGTTGTGGAGGACGTGCAAGTACTCGCGTGCCGGATACAAGGGGCGCCTGGGGACGCCGCCGAGAAGCTACAGTTATCTCCCGAGGCCAACATTCCATTGATGATGGATGAGGGTGGACTGGGATTCGAGTTCGCGCCGCTGCTGACGATACGCAACAGATGGGAGAGCGCAAATATACCGACGTTTTCGCCGCTGGGGAAAGAAATCGTGGTCCAACTAGAACATTTTGAAAGTGGAGAAGCGTTCAAGCTCAAGTTTGAACCGACTGGGCAAGAAGACAATATGACGGTAGAGTTGAGTTTTCAGCCGTTAGCATTACCCTTGACCACGGTGAACAAATCACATAATTAGAATGTAGCCGCAGATGAACGCAAATGAACACTGATAAATTGGGCAGAAGTAGAACGTGATTTACATGCAATACGGTTTAGATAAGCGGTTGGAGTGGAGCCTTCAGGCGGAAAAACCCGGCTAAAGCCTCGACTCCTGGCCTTAACTAAACCGTATTGTATTTACATGTATCCTCTCAAAAAGTGGAGGCGAGAGTAAGTTGGAATACCATTCCGACTTACATTGCCCCGGTTCATTGAAAAGGTACTTTACATCCATCGGCGTTCATCGGCGTGTATCTGCGGTTCTAGTTATGCCTTTTCAAGACGTGTTCAAAACTGATGCTAGGTTGAGAGACCTGGCAGGCCAAAGGGTGGTTTGCGCAAGCGGCGTTGTCGGAATATAATCCAGGGGACTTGGCGCCCGACGAAAAGGAGATTTTTAACCGTGAACGCTCCCCTTCAACTGACCATGGCCATCACGCCGGCCCACCGCAACCAATACCTCTTTTCCGACCATTACCTGAACAACCTGCTCTGCCGTGACCCTCGCTGGGACGCAGCCCTGCCGGAGGCTGAGACGTTCCTGGCCTGGTGAACGTCTACCGCGCTCACAGCCCCGCCTACCGTGAACTGGTCGCCCGCATCGCGGCCACCGACTGGCTGATTGACCAGATCGTCTACAAGCTGTACGGTCTGACGGAGGAAGAGATCGCGATTGTGGAGGGGAAGTGAGCGGCGCAAATCAAAACCAAACAGCGTACCGCGCCGCCGATGTACTACGAACTTGGAAAGATGACGCCGGCCAGCGGTCGGCGTTGCTTCCCCTCCCGATCCTCGAACTCGACGCTTACCAGGTGAGGCTTGTCGAGAAAGGCGTGGATGGCCCGCTCCAACCGCGCAAAGTCGCGGCGCAGTTCCCACGTGCGGTCAGGGTCGGCCCCGTTGTGCAAGACGACAAATATCCGGTTAGCGGCATGGAAGCGGCCCTGCTTCGACTGGTGGACGTATAGCCAACGGGCCAACTTCTCCGGGTGGGCGCGAGCGTAGGCGATGTCGTGCCCGAATCCGCGCGGCAGAGTCGTCAGCTTGAGGTCGAACCCCAACGGATGTCGTTTATCCGCATCATCCAGGTAAAAGTCCACTGTGTGGTGGAAGGGGTCAGGCTCGGGCCGGGTGCGCGGGTGGGCCAGGATGAGGTCGAGCGCGGCCTGGTGGGTGTGAAAGTTGTACCAGCGGCGGATGACGTAACTGCCAAAATCCCAAAGCGGCAGGTTCATCTTGGCGGCCACGCGCCTCGTCTCACTGCGCAGCGCGTCCAGATCCTCAATCTGGTAGATAAAGCGGCTGGCGCGATCCCACGCATTTCCTTGCACCCGCCCCCACGGGGGCATGTGCTTGACCTTGAGCAGTTCGCGGCGCACGTTGGCCGGGTGTCGTTTATGCGCCATTGGCCGGTTTTTGAAAGATGATGATGTATTCGTGCTTGAAAATGTAAAACCCCCACGTCAGCGCCCGATAGCGCCACAGGTTGCTGTCTTGTCCTTTTCCCCTTTCGTTGCCCGTGATGTTTTTGACCACGATGGCCTTTGTGCGAAATCCGGCCCGCTGCATGCGCTCCAGGCAATAAAAGCCCAGGGGAATCAATTCCCCTTTGGTGTACTTGTCGCCAATGACCAGCGCGGCAAAGCGGCCTGGCTCCAACAGACCAAAGCCGTGACGGGCGACGGTCTCGAACAGATTGAGAAAATTCTCCAGGTTGGACGAGTTAGAGAGATCGGCGGGATCGTCGGAAAAAGAGATAATGTCGTGGTAGGGTGGATGGAGCACTAGCAATTGGGCGTGCTCGGCGTCCATTGACGCGAGTGTTTTCCGCACGCGGGTTGCTGTTTCTTCATTGGTGGAATCGCCCTGGAGGATGTGGATACGGTCATCCAGCAGGGTGGGGGAGATTTTATCGCGCACGTACTCGACCAGGTCGGGCTTTAGCTCGACGCCGACCAGCCGCCGCTTTAGCCGCGCGGCCTCAATAGCCGAGGTCCCCGAACCGAGAAATAGATCGAGGATAATATCGTTTTCTTTCGTATAGCGCAGATAGGTCTGGGCAGCGATCTGGGGGATAAAGTTGCCGTGATAGTCTAGTTGATGGCCGCCGGTGCGGTCGCGGGATTCCATCAACCACAGCGAGTCGGTCAAAACGTGGTCGTACTCCCGCCAGCGGTTGAGGTCAATGTCGGAGTAGGGCGGAGTCTTGAGAGGTTTTTGGGGTTCGCTGGTCATTTATGTTTCGGCGTCCCCATTTTCCATCCCAAAGTGCTGAGGGCGGTCGCCGCGGGGATGTACACGATTCCTGCTATGCAAGCCACAAACGGCCACGTCGAGGTGTTGGGCTGGGCGCTACTCAGAGCCGCCGCCCAGATGATGCTCCCAATCACTTGCCCCAGCCATCCACCCAGCCCAGTGATGCCCCCCGCGATTATTGCGTGAATCGCATCTGAGGATTGGTCGCCCTTGCCGGCCTGACGCGCGATCAGCATTCCGGTGACAAAAGCGACAGCCAGCGAGAGGAAGAACCCGCAGCATGATTGGGCTCCGCCACCGGCGACTATACCGTTCACCGCGCCCGCGATCAGGCCGGTGCGTACTGTGGAGACCCAATCCGCCGGCACGATTTGGTCAAGCGCCAAGGTGGAGGAGGGTGGCTTGATGAGAGTGGGGCGTCTCGTGGGCGTAAGCGGGATGGGCCGCCTTTGAACGATTGGCGCTGCGGCACTGGATAACTCGTTCAGTTGGCTCTGGGCCATGTAGGCGATGTCTTTGCTATCCGCCAGGTCGCGGGCCTGTTCGAGTTCCCAGCGGGCCTGGTCGAGCATTCCCTGGCGGATGGCCTCAAATCCTCGCGCGACGTGCTCGCGGGCCAGTTCATCATCTGAGGGTTGGTCGGGCGGCAGCTCTTTTGTTGCAATGATTTCAACTGCATCCTCGACGCTCTCGATTTTGGTAGCCTCTTTGGACTCTGGCGGGGCGGGTTGGATTTCGATCTCTAGCGGGTCGGGTATTTCGATGGTGGGAAAATCCGGCCACGCCGCCTGGCTGAGACTGAGGCTGAATCCGCACTGGTGACAACTGTTGGCGTCGGGCCCGTTTTCCGCGTTACAGATTGGGCATTTCATTACAGTGCTCCATGAGGGAATGGTTTATGCCAGGTTGGCGTAGCGCTTCTCTATGCCTGACATTGCGCCCATATTATACCCCAACTGTGGCGTGGAGGGCAAGTCGGAGCAGGCGAGGGCTGAAAGGTGCGACGCACTTCTGAAGTGCATCGCACCTCCTTTGGTCACAAACTACAAAAGCTCCCGTTTTTGTGGTACAATAACATCAATGGACATTGCCTACCATCCCGAACTCGTTCACCCGACCGCTTACGTCGCGCCCAATGCGACTATCGTTGGTGAGGTACACATCGCTGCTGAGGCGAGCGTCTGGTTTGGTTGCGTGCTGCGGGCCGATAACGCGCCCATCGTCATCGGGGCGCGCACCAACGTCCAGGACCTGGTCGTGATTCACGTGGATGAAGGGCAGCCTTGCACGTTGGGCGAGGGGGTCACTGTGGGCCACCGGGCGGTGTTGCACAGCGCGACTATCGAGGATGGCGCATTGGTGGGCATCGGAGCCATCGTGCTGAACGGCGCGGTCGTGGGCCGGGAGGCGCTGCTGGGGGCCAGCGCGTTGGTGACGGAAGGGATGGTTGTCCCGCCCCGGCACTTGGCGCTGGGCGCGCCGGCGCGGGCGGTGCGAGAACTTACCGTAGAGGAGATCGAACGCTTGCACAACGACGCCGCGCATTACGTCGCGCGGGCGCGAGCATTCCTGATAACAGGGAAAGGAGAATAATCATGTCAGTTACCGAGTTGTTGCAACGCAGCGAGTTGTTCGCCGAGCTTGGCCTTGAAAAGATCGAGCAAATCGCCGCCCTGGGCCGTGAGGTCGTCTATGACAGTGGCGACATCATCATCAGCGAGGGCGATCCTTCCGACGAGATATACGTCATTTGCAAGGGTATGGTCGAGGTGGAGGTTTCCACAAGTATGCCAGGGCCTTCTCAACCGAGTTCCATTGTGCGATTGGGTCAGGGGCAAACGTTCGGCGAGATGGCGCTGGTGGATCGCGGGGCGCGTTCAGCGACGGTGCGCTGTGTGCAGGATGACACCGCGCTTCACGTCATCCCGCGTGAGGACTTTTGGGCTCTCTGTAACAAAGATACCCGTATTGGCTTTATCGTGATGCGCAACATTGCCTTTGATCTCTCGTTCAAACTGCGCCACCGCAACTTGCAGATGGGGATGGCGGGAGGCGAGGCATGATCTACAAAGTGAGCTATGTCGTCGTGGGCAAGCCGCACTTGGGCGCGATCGTCAACCTGGACGGGCCGCCGCGCGTCGGCGATCAGGTGAAGCTGGGCGATGAGCTGTGTGAAGTGATCGAGATCGTTGACCTGATCCCGCCGCGTGGGGACTTTGCCTTTCTACACGTCACCTGCCGGCCGGTGCAAGACGAATTATGAGATTGTACTATTTGCTCGTGTCATCCTGACTGGGACTTGGGTTCATCGAGGTTGCCTGAAAGTTCCCCCGTTAACCGCTGGCGCACCGCCGGTAAGCAGTTGCTTCTGGCAAAGACTGTCACCCTGTCACTGTCTTGTATCGTCGTGTAGCCGTGGGCTACGTGTAGCTTGCGCCCTCGCCGCACGGAGACAATCAGACATTCATCGGGAAAGTCAATTTCGCTGACTCGTTGTCCAATGATCGGCGATTGCGAGGGGATGTCTATATGTACGAATCCTACGCCGTCTAACTGGCCCAGGCGCAGTGTCTCGACCTGGAGTTGGTGGTGCGCGCGTTGAGCGATAGCGTGGTTGTAAGCGCGGATGATGTCGGATCGGCGCACTATACCCACCAACTGGCGCGATTCCTCTTGCGCGACCACTGGCAATCGCCCCACGTCGCGGGCGCCTAATCGGCGCAGCGCTTTCCACATCGGCTCGTAGGGGTAGGCCACCTGCAAGTCCTGGATGGTGGCGATGTCGGCCACTGTTTTCTCCGCAATCGGTTCCCTCGCCAGTGCGCGTTCCAGATCTTGAATACCGACAATCCCAATCAACTCGCCGGCGTCGTCTACTACCGGGAACCCGTGGTGGTGTGTGCGGGCAAATTTGTTCTCCAATTTCTCCAATGGCATGTTTAGAGTGACCACGTCTATGTCGGTGGTCATAGCCTCGCCGACGGTCACGCTCTGCATCACGTCAATATCGTGCCCCTGCTGCAAGTGGACGCCGCGCCGACTCAGTTTGAGAGTATAGATAGATTCGCGGCTAATGACTCGTGAGACCAGGGTGCTCATTACCGTTGCCAGCATGAGCGGCAGCATGATGCGATATTCGCCCGTCATCTCGAACAGGATGAGGATGGCCGTGATCGGTGCGTGGGCGGCGCCGCTGAAAAAGGCGGACATCCCTACAAGCGCGTAAGCGCCGGGGGGCGCCGTGATGGTGGGAAACAGTTGGTTCGCTACTTGACCAAAGGCATTGCCCAGCATCGCGCCCATAAAGAGGGCGGGAGCAAAGACGCCGCCAGACCCGCCGGAGCCGAGGGTGATGATCGTGGCGAGTAGTTTGATCAACAAGAGTGCCAGTGTCACCTGGAGCGTCAGCCTGTTGAACAGCGCGTGGCCGATGCTGTCGTAGCCGACGCCAAAAGCGCGTGGATAGCCGTCAATCTTGAATGTGAGGATGCCTACGACTCCCAACAAAAGGCCGCCGAGCACCGGCTTGAAGTATTCGGGGAAGTGTAACTTGTCCCACACGTCTTCCGACAGGTAGAGCAATCGAGTAAAGATGACGGCTGCCACCGCTGCCAGGGCGCCCATCAGGGCATATAATACCAATTCCCACGGGCTGACCAGCATGTAAGCGGGCACGATGAAAGCGCGCAGGTCTCCTTCAAAGGCGTGGGCAACGACGTCGGCGGTAACGGCCGAGATGACCACCGCGCCAAAGTAAACGGCGTGGAACTGGCCCAGGATGACCTCCAGGGCAAAGAGCGCGCCGGCGATGGGCGCGTTAAAAGTGGCGGCGATACCGCCGGCCGCGCCGCAAGCGACCAGGTTACGCACTCGTTCGTCGGAGAGATGGAGCGCCTGGCCGATCGTCGAACCCAATGCCGAACCGATCTGGGCGATTGGGCCTTCGCGTCCCACCGAGCCGCCGGTGCCAATGCAGATGGCTGACGCCAATGATTTGATGACGGCTACTCGTGGCCGTATGCGCCCGCCGCGCAACGCCACAGCTTCCATTACCTCGGGCACGCCGTGCCCTTTGGCCTCACGGGCAAAGCGGTAGATGAGCGGCCCAAAGATCAATCCACCCACGGCCGGAATGATGAGCAGGTGGAACGGCGCAATGCCGGCCAGCAATCCACCCAATCCGTCATAGGCCAGCGATTGCATACCACTAATGAGCCGTCTAAAGACGACGGCGCCCAGGCCGGCCCCGACGCCTACCACCAGGGCCGTGAGCACGATGGTGGCCGACTCGGGCACAGTGTGCCGGTCGAGCCAGCGACGTAGATGCCGGCCCCACCGCGGGTTGAATGAGTTACCTCTATTGTGGAAGGATGATCGAGACAAAGACACGTGTGACTCCTTTTTAAAAAGTCTATTGTGTGAATGGCAATCGGCTCAAACTATACTGCTTTTGTGAAGAATTGGCAAGCGGGCGTGTGATCTGTGTGACCAATTACGTTTCGTATTTCACGCTTTGTGTGTTATACTTTGTAAACTTGGCAAGTTTCTATGCATATTCTAAAGCGCCTTTTGGGCTACACGGGATCCTATTGGAAGTCTCTGGTTGTCACAGGCATCCTGCTGTTGCTCCACGCTGGCCTGAGCCTGCTCCCGCCCCTCGTTCAACGGGAGATTGTGGATCAGGTGATCATTGCCCGCGATCTCTCCCGCCTGGGCGCGCTGATTACCATATTGATCGCCGTCCACATCCTCTCGCGGCTGGCGAACGCGGGCGACCTGTACATCCGCCACGCGCTAGGCGAACGCTTTATTTTTGAGTTGCGCGTGCGCATCTACGATCACGTGCAGCGCCTCTCCCTCTCCTTCTTCGAGCGCACCTCCACCGGCGAGTTGATGTCGCGAGTGACCAACGACGTCAACGCGCTGGAGCAGTTTGTCACCCACGGCGTCGCTCTCACGACTGTGGCTCTGCTGCGGCTGCTGGGGGCTTCTGCGGTGCTGCTGTTGCTCGACTGGCGGCTGGCGCTGGTCGTGCTAATTCCGTTGCCGATTATGGCCGTCGGCCTGCGCTACTTTAACCGGCGCGTGCGTCCCGTTTACCTCCGCGTGCGCGACCGGCTGGGCGATATCAACGCCAGGTTACAGGACAGCCTGGCCGGAATCCGCGTCATTCAGGCCTTTGGGCAGGAGGAGGCGGAGGCGGCGCACTTTCGCGACACCAGCGAGCGTTACTACCGGGAAAGAGTGGATGGCGTCCGCGCCTGGGCCACTTTCTTCCCTGCTCTGCACTTTGTGGGCGCCCTGGGCGGAGTGCTGGCGCTCGGTTTTGGGGCGCGTATGGTCGTCGAGGGCCGGCTCTCGCTGGGGACGCTGGTAGCTTTTCTTTCCTACGTAATTTCCTTCTACGATCCTCTGCAGCGGCTGACGGAGGTGGATAACGTTTTCCAGCAGGCCATCGCCTCCGGGGAGCGCATTTTCGAGATGCTGGACGAGGCGCCAGAGATTCAGGATGCGCCGGGCGCGGTCGCGCTGGACGAGATTGAGGGAGACGTGCTGTTTGATGACGTACACTTTCGCTATGGCGAGGGGGACGAAGTGCTACACGACGTCAAGTTCCGTATAGCTCCCGGCGAGGTAGTGGCGCTGGTCGGGCCGAGCGGGGCGGGCAAGACCAGCATCGCCAACCTGGTGTGTCGCTTTTATGATCCCATTCACGGCCGCATTCTGGTGGACGGGCGCGACCTGCGCAGGGTGCAGATCCGGTCGCTGCGCAAGCAGGTGGCGGTGGTGCTGCAAGATACGTTTCTCTTTAACACCACCGTGCGCGAGAACCTGCGCTACGGCAAACCCGACGCCAGCGATGAGGAGATGGTCGCCGCCGCAAAGGCGGCCTACGCTCACGAGTTCATCAAGCAACTTCCCCAAGGGTACGATACCGAGATCGGCGAGCGTGGGGTTAAACTAAGCGGTGGGCAGAAGCAACGGCTGTCGCTGGCGAGGGCCATCCTGGCCGATCCGCGCATCCTGATCCTGGACGAGGCTACATCATCGGTGGACGCCGAGGCGGAATACTTGATCCAGCAGGCGTTGGAGGAGGTGATGAAGGGGCGCACGTCGCTCGTCATCGCCCACCGGCTGAGCACCATCCGCAACGCCGACAAGATTATCGCATTGGAGGAAGGCCGCATCCTCGAGGTGGGGGATCACAAAGAGTTGTTGGCGCGGGATGGGCTAAAAGCCCGCTCTACCAGCGGCAGTTGGAACTGGCGGCGAGTAGGGGGGTGTTGATGTGGGGTCTTTGGTCAGAGCCAGGGCAATGCTTTGTTTGGCTTTGAGATGGGTTTTGGTCAAACGACCAGTGAGTTGGAGAAACCCACCGGTCGTTTTCTTTTATTTGGTTTTGAGCGGGCGTTGCTGCTAGGCGGTACGGGTGGAGCCGTCGCGCATGATGACGGTGTCTTCGGGGTGCAATTTCAGGTACTCGAACAGTTGTTGGTTGGGGGCAAGGGACATTCAGCATCCTTCGCTTATCAGGCATGCTTGATTGTAGCCCAGGTGAGAGATAGGGTCAAGTCAGCGCGGCTATGGGACAGAGCAATTACGATATAACACATTGAGGCAAAAGTCGCACTGTTACGCAGAGATGCGCAGAGAAGACACAGAGATACAGCGTGAACGAAAGTTCACACGAAAAGCGCTCTGAGCGCTCTCCGTGACTCCTCTGTGTGGCTCTGTGTAACAAACGTGTCACTTTTGCCGTAATGCGTTTGATCATCACGCCTGCTACCGGTGGGGCATTCTTTGCCTTTTCGTTATTCCTCCCACTCCAACACCCGCAGCCGCACCTGGGCCAGCGCGGCGTCGGCGGCCCACTGCCGCGCGCGGGCGCGGTCGCCGTTAAAGCTGAGGCGGCGACAGGTCTCTTTTCCCCGTATATTCACCGCCACGTAAACCAGGCCGTAGGGTCGCTCCGGGGTGCTATCCTCAGGAACGAGAATCGGCCCCACGCCCACGCCGATGTCGGCGGGGGATGTTTGCCGAATACTGCTTGCCATTGCGAGCGCGTCATCCTCGTGGGTCAGGCTGCTGTCTTTCCCTCTGCCAGATGCTTCTTTCTCCGAGCTAAAGATCATGCTGCGGCGGAACCAGCGCTCGCTCCCTTCCGGCTCGGTCAGCCGGGCGGCCACCAGCCCGCCGCTGCCCAATTCCACCGTGGCGATGGTCAGACCGCGCTCGACCAGTAAATCGGCCACCACCTGGGGCAGGTCGCGTTCGTCCTCGCTGATGACGTACCGGCCCAACTCGGTTCGCAACGCCGCCAGGTCCGCCTCCAAAAGTCGTTCTGCTTCCTCTGGCGTACTACTGGCAGCGACCACCTCAATGGTGATAGTGCCCCGATGGGGCAGCAGCCCCAGGAGCGGATTGCGCCCCCGCGCCATCAGCGGACGGATGCGCTCGTTGATGCCCGATTCCGGCAATCCATAGACCTTGAGCGCGGCCCGCCGGATGTGGCGGCCGTCTTCCACCAACTCTCGCAGCCGGGGCAGGATAAAGCCTTCCAACATGCCATCCATCTCGTAGGGGACGCCGGGGGTGACGAAAATGTGCTTTCCGTCCGCCGGCAGGTAGAACCCGGCGGCGGTGCCCCGGTCGTTGTGGATGATGGCGCTGCCGGCGGGTATCTGAGCCTGGATGCGGTTGCTCTCTGGCATCTCGCGCCCAAAGCGGGCGAATCGCTCCTGGATGCGGGCCAGCGCGTCTCCGTCCTCCACCAATTCCAGGCCAAAGTAGGCGGCGACGGCCTGACGGGTCAGGTCGTCCTCGGTTGGCCCCAGCCCGCCGCTGACGATGACGACATTGGCGGCGTCTAGCGCGACCCCCAGATATTTCTGGATGGTTTCCATTTCGTCGCCCGCGCTGAGGTGCAGGACGACGTCGGCGGGCAGGAGCGTCAGCCGGCGGGAGATGGCCTGGGAATTGGTGTCCAGGCGATAGCCGCAGGTCAGTTCGTCGCCGATGGCAAAGATAGCTGCCTTCATTTCATTGCCTCCTGCGCCACTCGCCGCCCCATCTCCACTGCGTAATTGCTGCCCCGATCCCAGGGGTAAACCTGGCTCATGTTCGCCAGCCACAGCCCAGGGATGGGGGTCTTGAGCGCGGGAATGTTGTGCGAGTGGTCGAGTGTGGGCACCGGCTGGGCGTACTTTTCGGTGAACATCCAACTGGCGCGTATCCAATCGAGGTCGAAATCGGGGTTGATCTTGAGCAGCCCCGGTAGATAGGCTTCCAATAGTTGTTCCTTGCTGTAATCAAAGTAAGGATGGTCGGGCGGCAGGTAGTCTCCGCAGTAGACCAGGTGGTCATCCCCATAGTGTTTCCGGCTGACGTAATTGGTGTGCTCGACCAGCCCCATAAAGGGCAGTCCCTCCCCAGCCGGTACATTGATCCAATAGTGGCCCTCGGTCAGGCGATGTTTGAGGGCCAGGACGAGCACCAACGCGCCCATTGATTTGAGCTGGCTCAACTTGGCGGCATAGTCGGCGGGGAGGCTGGGGGACAGTCGCAGCATCTCTTGAGGGGAGCAGGTGGCGATGACCCGGTTGTGCTCAATGTCACCCGCCGCTGTCTTTAGCCGCAGGCGACCATCAATGGTGGGGAGGACGGATTGTACCGCTGTCTCCAGGCGCACTTGCCCGCCCTGCGCCTGCACCCGCTCGACCAGCAGGTCTGCAAAGCCCTGGAACCCGCCGGCAAAGTAGCCCAGGCGGGCGGTGCGCTTGTGCAACCTGGCCCACATCCAGGCCATATTTACGTCTTGATAGTTCTCCGCGCCGAATTTACTGATGAGGAGCGGTTTCCACCACAAGTCGTAGGCCCGCTCGCCGACCGCCCGGCGCAGCCACTCGTCGGCCGAGACGCGCTCCAATGGACGCCAGTTCTTGATCAGAGTCAGATAAAGCGAGATCAGCCCGACCCGCAAGCGGTCTATCAGCGGCGAGGGCGCGAACTGGAGCACGCGGATAGCGCGGTGCAGTTGCGATACCGGGATGAACTTGAGCGCGGGAACGGGGCTATCCAATGGGTAAACGCGCCCCTGGTGATAGATGGAGGTGGTGGGCCAGGGGAAGAAGAGCCGGTCGCGCGCGCCCAGTTCCTCGATCAGGTTGATGACGTCGGCGTCGGAGGCGAACCAGTGATGGTAGAAGTGGTCGAGGGGCCATTCCCAGCGTTCGTCGCGAAAGCCGGCCGCCAGTCCTCCGGCCTGGGGGCGGGCCTCGTAGAGGGTGACGGTGTGGTCTTGTTTGGTCAGATCGTAGGCGGCTGTGAGGCCGGTGATTCCTGCGCCGATGATGCCAATGTCCATAGATTCAGGCTCCTTGGTAGTTGCTAGTGTTAGGGGGCTATTTTACCATCGGAGGCAGGAGCGGGCAATTCAGAGAGAAGCGTGGGATACGTGCTCTTGCCAAGTGAATTGGAGGATGGTATAATCTGCGCCGTAGCAAGTTTGGAGAGGTTGCATAGTCCGGCCTAATGCGCGCGCCTGGAGAGCGCGTGAGCAGAAATGCTCCGTGGGTTCGAATCCCACCCTCTCCGCCACAATTGGCGGCCCTGTGAGGGGCCGCCCTGTTTTTTGGGAGGGATGTCGATGGAGATCACTATCCGCCGCGCCACGTCCGACGACGCCGAGGCCATTTCTGCCGTGTGGGAGGTTGTCTGCGCGGAGCGGGTTTATACTGCCATAAATCGGGCCTTTACGCCTCGGCAGGAGCGGGAGTACATAGCCACTCTCTCTGACCGCGAGGGAATCTTTGTGGCCGAGGTGAAAGGCCAGGTTGTTGGCTTCCAGTCTCTCGATCTTTGGGCCAAGTACACCGATTCTTTCGATCACGTTGGCGTGATGGGTACCATCATCTTGCCAAAGTGGCGACGGGAAGGTGTCGGCCGCCGGTTGGCGGAGCACACGCTTGATTTCGCCCGCGCTAACGGCTACGAGAAGATGGTCATCTATGTGCGGGGAGGTAATGCCAGGGGGCGGGCTTTCTATCGCAGTCTGGGCTTTGCGCCCAAGGGCGTACTGGCGCAACAGGTCAAGATAGATGGGCAGTACGAGGACGAGGTCTTTATGGAGTTGTTTTTGTGATCAGCGGATGCGCAGGGGGGCAATGCCGCCGGCCTCAAAGCCGCAGGCCTGGTAGAACTCACGGGCGGCGGCGTCGCCCCGTGATGTATCCACCAGCAGGTGCGTGGCGCTGCGTTGGTCGGCCCGCTGTATGGCCGCCTCCAGCAGCGCCGCGCCGATTCCCTGACGCTGACATTTTGGGTCTACGGCCATATCGTCAATCAAAGCGCGCAGCCCGGAGAGAACGGGGACGAACGAGAGGGCGAGGAAGCCTACCGCCCGCCCGTCCACCTCGGCCACCAGCACGTCCAGCGCCAGGCTCTCGCGGAAGCGTTGCGCGGCCGCTCGCTTTGCCGGGTCGCTCAAACCTGCGTTTTGGGGGATCAAGGGCAGCAATTCCAGTATTCGCGCTTCATCTGCGGTGCGCGCCTCTCGGATGAGGATGTCGGGCGCGCCGGTGTGAGATTCGGGCGAGCGGCTGCGCGTCCAGCGCGCCAGTACCTGGCGGTGGGTACGAAAGGCCAATTGCTCCGGCAGATCGTCTGGGGGGAATACGCGCGCATCCTGGGCGTCATCTCCGGCCCGCAGTTCCCCGCCCACAGGGCGGGCGCGGTAAAAGATGATGAGGCCAGGCTGTACCGGCCCCTCCGGGAAGGAGTAGACGCCGAATAATTCCAGCAGTTCGACCTCCAGCCCGGTCTCCTCTTGGCACTCTCGCACCGCTGCCTGCTCGACGCTTTCGTCGGCCTCAATGTATCCGGCCGGGAGCGCCCACCAGCCCACGAACGGCGGCTGGCCCCGTTGAACCAGGACGATACCGGTCTCCATCTCCACCAGCACGCCCGCGCCGGGCACCGGGTTGCGGTACAGGACAAAGCCGCAGGCGGGACATGCCTGGCGAACCCTCCCCGCTATTTTGGCCTCTTCCGTTTCTGTCCCACAGCGGGGGCAGAAAGTGGTCGTTCTATTCTTCATTCTCTATCGTGGAATCCTGGTAGGGCTGCGAAATCAGTCGCGCCGCCATCTGCCGCCCGATCCACAGGCCCGCCAGCCCGACCATGATCAGCGCGGGCGCGCACAACCATTCCTGTGTGGTTCCCAGACCGATCCCACCTGCAACGAGCAGCAGGGCTATGCCCAGAATGAACCAGCGCTCTCGCAGGCGCAAGCGGCGCGCAATCGTGATCGCCGTTAGGCTCAGTATTCCGCCCAGGATGAGGGATGCCGCTGCCCAGGGCCCATTGCTGCGCGCCAACCAGAGGACGATGGGCGAGATTCGTTGCTGTTCTTGCGCCTGCACGCTGACGAATCCCTCTTGCCCCTGCCAGGCAAAGGTCTCGACGCGGTAGGGTTGCAGCAGCGGGCTGCCGGTCGCCGGGATGTCTCGCGCGGTCTGGATGGCCGGTTGGCCTCCCCATTCTCCCACCGTCGTGCGAGGGCGCATCACGCCCGACAGTCTGCTACTGAACGTCCCCAGGTTTGTCAGGTATGAATCTGGCTCGTAGGTGAATACGATCAGGTGGTCGGTGTAGTGCAGCGGCGTGACAAAGTCCCCTAGTTGGCTGTCTCCTTCCTCGGTGAAAATGAGCAATTCGGGAAAGCCGTCGCCGCTCAGATCGCGCAACTCGGCGCTGCCGTTGACGCCATCCAGTTGGCGGCTGTCGGTGAGGCTCCACGCTCCTCCGCGCTGGCTAAAGAGCATGGCGTAGGAATCGCCCAGGTATGATTGCTCTAGGGGGAGTTTGATGGTCAGGACTGCCAGCGCTTCTACGAGGCCGTCGTCGTTGGCGTCCAGTTCGTAATAGCCGGCCGCTTCGTATCCGGCCTGGAGGAGGGGCTGGGCAAGCATGAGCGGCATCTGGTCAACCGCTGCGGCGGGGACGGGTCCCGGGGTTGCCTGGTTGCTGCATCCGACCAATAACAGGCTCAATACGACCACGACGGCGATTTCCGGTATTTTCGTCAATGAGAAACCAGGGTTTTTCCGAAAAACCCGGTTTCTTTTCCCGAATTTTGCTTTGTTCATCCCGCACGTCTCCCTGCTCACGCTGGCAGCAGCTCGGCCCGCAGCTTGGGCGCGTAGGCGTCAATGATCTGGGGGGTGATGGCGTTGGCCTGGATGACATTGGCATAGAGCGCGGCGCTGGGGCGCGGAGTGCGGGTCTGGGTCTCGGCGTCGAGCGCGATGAGACCAAAGCGCAGCGTCCACCCCTCAGCCCACTCAAAGTTGTCCGTCAGCGTCCAGTGATAGTAGCCCATCACAGGGTAGCAGAGTTGGATCGCGCGCCACATCTGATGCAGGTGGGTCAGGAGATAGCGCGGCCGCTGGTCGTCGTCATCGTCGGGGAGGCCATTCTCCGTGATATAGATGGGCAGGTTGAGGCGCGCCAGGTGTTGAATGGAGCGGAACATGCCGTGGGGGTAGAACTCGCCGTAGCCGCCGTCGAGTAGTTCGGCGTCGTCGGCGTGCAGGCGGCGGCTAAAGAGCGTTTGGCGCTGCGCGCTATCAAAGGCGACCAGATCGCGGGTGTAATAGTTGAGTCCGATCCAATCGAGGGTGCGGCGCAGTTTCCAGGCCAGGCCAAAGCCCAGGGGCAGCATCCAGCGGCCTGTGGTCAGAGCGGTGAGGGGCGCTTGATTGTAGGCTCTGTCCGCCAGCCGGGCGACGCGCCGGTCCAGTGGCGAGCGCGGGTTGGCGGGGTCGAGGATGCGCACGTTGTGGGCCAGCCCCACGCGAGCGTTGGGTTGGATGGCGTGAATCTCTTTGTAGGCGGCGGCGTGGCCCAAGAGCAGATGGCGAATGACGCGCATCGCTGTTTTGAAATCAGACTGGCCGGGAGGAAAGTCTCCCTCCAGGTATCCCATATAGCCGTAGACGTTAGGCTCGTTGATAGTACACCACATATCGCAGTGCTGGCCCAACCGCTCGACGACGCGGCGGGTGAAGCGGGCAAAGAGCGCGACGGTCTCGGGGTTTTCCCATCCGCCCTGGTCGGCCAGCCAGCGGGGGTTGGTAAAGTGGTGGAGCGTGACCAGCGGCTCGATGTTGCGCGCCCGTAATTCTTGCAGCATGTGGCTGTAGCGCTCCAGGGCCGAGTCGTCGAATTCGCCAGGGCGCGGTTCGACGCGCGACCACTCAACCGAGAGACGCAGTGCGTTCACGCCTAATGCGGCGGCGTGGCTAAAGTCGGTTTCGGTATTTTCCCACCAGTTACAGGCCAGGCCAGATTTGTGCCTCTCTTTGATGTGGCCCTCTTGTTGTTCCCAGGCCCACCAGTCGTTGCCGGTGTTGTTGCCCTCGACCTGGTGGGCGGCGGCGGCGACGCCCCATTTAAAGCCGGCGGGGAAGTGGAAGGTGGCTTGGGGCGTGGGGATTCTTTCTCCTGGTGAGGCAGCGTCGGTAGGACGTCCTACCTGTAGCGGTTCTACAGGTTGGATCTGAACCAGTGGTTCAATCTCTGCGGCGATCGCTTGCTTGAGAACGGATGTAGACGGCGGGCTTGCGACAGTCTTGACCGGGGTTTTTATGCCCGTGATCTCAATTCCTTCCTGGGCTGCCAGGGAAAGCGGTGTATCCTCTGGGCCGATTTCTTCCATCTCCGTCTGGGTCAGCAGGGGGAATAGTTCATCCTCTTCGTCTACATCTATTCCTTCCGCTTCCATATCTGCGAATGGGTCGTCACCCAGAATTTCGAGAGGTAGTTCCTCCTCTTCTTGGTCTATCCCTGCCATATCCAGGCCCTCAAGCGGGTCGTGGCCTAGTTTTTGGGGTTTCCGCTTGCTTTTAGCCATTGCGAAGAATCCTCTCTACCAGAAGCGTATAGTCGGCTGCGGCGTTGCTGCGGGGCGAGTACTCGTAGATGGTCTGGTGGTGACTGGGCGCCTCGACGAGTTTCAAGCTTTTCCGAATTGGGTTAGCCACCTTGTGGCCGAAATGGCGTCGCAATATGCTCAACACCTCGCGGTCCTGTTGTACCCGGGCGGAAAAGATGGTGGGCAAGACGCAGTAGAGCCGGGCGCGATTTCTGGGTACTTGGCTGATGTCTTTGAGCCTTTGAATCACCTGCCGGATGCCTACCATAGCCAGGTAACTCATCGAGACCGGCACGACAAGCTCGCGGATGTATCGCAGCCCGCTCTCGCTCAAGAGGCTGACCGAGGGCGAAAAATCAATCAGGATGTAATCATACCTGTCGTCAATGCTGCCTAGTTTGTCGGCCAGGATGTGCCGGACTATGCCGTTATCTTGCATGCGCCACATATTTCCTTCCGCCTGGAGCAGGTTGCCATCGCTGGGGATGAGATCGAGGTTTTCTCGCGCCTGGACGATGCAGTCGTTCAGGTTGGCCTGATCTAGCAATACGTGAGCCAGGGAATTGGTATAGCTCACACCCAGATATGTTGCCAGGCTGCCCTGAGCGTCCAGGTCAATGCAAAGGGTGCGTTTCCCACGCGCGGCCAGTCCGGCGCCCAGATTGACGACCGTGGTCGTTTTTCCTGTGCCACCTTTGTAGTTTAACACGCCGACGCGTCTGCTCATCTTGATTTCCCTCGGCTCGTCGTGTTGTATTTCCAGGGCAGTGTCCTGGTATCCAGATGGGCCAATGTTATTGTAAAAAGTTGTTTGATCATTGTTATCCTCTCCCAGAAACAATTGTGTGTGTCGCAATGCCCACCCCTGCTAGCATTTCTCCCCAGTTCTACATTATAGCGCAAAGTGAGAAAAATGCTATTGCCTACTTTTTGGTGATTACCCACATCTTACCACAGAGGCACGGAGGGTACAGAGAAAAACAAAAG
>Ga0164310_10000495_pt1 | contig 21069 bp, 18 predicted proteins | sample GuaBasSedimGuay1_FD_121795 | JGI IMG/M metagenome (GOLD analysis project Ga0164310, IMG submission 121795) | Subseafloor sediment microbial communities from Guaymas Basin, Gulf of California, Mexico - Guay1, Core 4569-9, 0-3 cm | ecosystem: Environmental > Aquatic > Marine > Hydrothermal vents... | reverse complement strand
TGGACCCGGAGGGGAAAAATTTGGATATGCAGGTAGGGAAGTTACGTCGCCTGATAGAACCGAACCCCAAAAAACCGATAATAATTCGCACTGTCCGCGGTGCAGGCTATGTTTTTGACCAAAAGGTTGGGAATTTCAGGGCAATGGAGGCTTAGAAGTGGAAGTGGACTATGTAAGCAATATTTGCGTAAGACATGGGGCAGGAGTTTTTAGTATGGGCCAGCATTTGCCCATGCGGAAGTATTTTTTTTTACTTTATTTATTGCAATGCAAAATCATCTAGATTATCGTCGCCCACATTGGGTTTTTTGGTGCGGTGTTTTAAGGGCTTTTTATAAACTTTTATGGGGCAATTATGAATTTAAGTAGAATCAACGTTCCGTTTTCTATTCTAGTAATTTGCTTGTTTTTGATTTCACCAGAAATCATTCAGGCCGACACTTATCGCCTTAAGGTTGATATAGATCCGAATAAAAATCGCCTGATTGGGCAAATGCATCTAAAGTACAAGAATTCCGACATTGCTTCATTGAGCGAGGTCCGAATGCGCCTGGACTTAAACTTGACTCGGCCCAACTCAATGAAGATTGTTTCTGTTCATGATATCTCTGGGAAAGAACTTCGGTGGTGTTATATGCCTTTCAAATTTGCCAAATCAAAAGCGGACAATGCTCAGGTTAGCATCACTCTCCCTGAAGGATTAAGGCATGATGATGAGATTGAATTGACCATATCATTTCAAGTTAAGGGAAAGTTTATCGGTAAAAAGATTTATCTGCCGGATGATCCTTTTCATAGCTTTGACGCTTGGTATCCCAAAGCAATGACCAAAAAAGGCACAAAATGGTCAATCAACGATGACAGGCCTTCTACATATGACGTTACTGTTGAAGTGCCTCTTAGCTATACCATAGCTACTTCGGGGAAGATTCTTGAGGAGAACACAACGAATGACGCTCCCAAGAAACTTAAAATACTTGCAAAAAATATAAGAGGATTTTCAATTTATGGTTCTACTTCTTGGAAGAAATATCGCCGTTTTGTGAAAAAAAAGGAATTTAATGTTTTCATCGACGATTCCGAAAAAAAATGGGTTGAACCAATACTCGATGCTGCAGAGGATGCTGTTTCCTTTTTTTCAAAGAAATACGGTAAGCTTCCAACCTCTCAGCTAAGCATAATTTGCTTTTCAGACAAGACTGGTCAAGCCCATGGAAGTTTCGCAGCATGCAATATTATAGGCATTTGGCTATCCAAGAATCTGAAATCACAATATCAATGGCTTATTGCCCATGAAGTTGCACATCAATACTTCGGTTCAATGGTTGGTTCATATCGGGATGAAATAGCTTGGGCTCCTATTGGGCTGGGAATGATTATCGATCAGCATTATGCGCGTGATCGTGGCTTGGACAGTAGTACCGTGCTAAAAACAATAAGGTGGTATTACTTGGAAGCCCATCGAAGGGGTTATAATACCTCTTTGTCTCAACCTATTCAAAGCTTGATGGTTTCAAAACCTCCTTGGTCATATGGCTGGAACATGGCCTTAACGCATAGCAAAGGATACGCTGTATGCTCTATGCTAGAGGATCTCCTTGGCAAAGAAAAGTTCCATCAGGTGATAAAGAAGCTACTAGCCGAAAAAGCTGGCTCCCTACTCAGTGGAACAGATTTGCTTGAGTATTGTAAATTGAGTTACGGGGAGTCCCTTGATTGGTTCATCTCTGACTGGATTAATGGTAGTTCACACATCGATTACGTTGTGTCTTCGGTAGAAAAGATCGACAGGGGTTGGTTGATAACAATTGATTCTTTAGGTTCAGCGAGATTTCCAGTTACTGTTGAAATAGAAACAAAAAAAGGGAACAAACTTCTTAAAAGAGTTGAAAAGGAAAAAAAGAAAAACAAAATTTTCTTATCAAATAAACATGAACCTAAAACTGTAACAATTGATCCTAAAGGTTTATATCCAGATATTAATAGAGCCAACAATAGTTGGAGCAAAAAAAATAATTCTTATGACGAATAGAAGAGGAGTGGTTTTTTTATTCTAGCGTCGTAATACCGCAGGTGTTAATTCGTGGATGGGAGCATTTATGTTATCTGGCAGGCGAAGCCTGTTGTGGCGAATGCTAAGGGCGTAAGCCCATAGTCCTTTACTATTCTTTTCTATTTCAGGAAGCCGCGAAATAGTATTATTTGTCGTTTGAGTTGGCTTGTTCGCTGGGCTTGCTCCGACCAATTTGGAAACGAACTAAAATAATGCCTAGTTCATATAACAACCACATGGGGACGGCTAACGCTACCTGATCTACGGGACTGGGCGAAGTAACGATGGCCGCAAGGATTAATGATCCCGCAATTACGTGCCTTCGGTACTTAGTAAGCGTGGCTGTAGTAGCCAAACCTGTCCGACCCAGTATGACCACAACCACTGGTATCTGAAAGGCAATACCAAAAACGAGCATCAGATTTACCATCTGGCTAACTAGTTCTCTTATCCGGATAACAGGTTGGATCTCCAGCCAGATATTAAATGACAAAAAAAACCGAAACATGGGATAAGCGACTACTTTTAGAAAAAATATTGCACCACAAACAAACAAACTTCCGGAAAATAAGGCCCCTAATCCAACAAAACGCTTCTCGTTACGATGAAGCCCCATAGATACGAACTTCCAAATTTGATAGGATACCCAAGGTGCTGATAGAATCAAACCACCAAGAAGCGAAACATGCATGTACACCCAGAAGCCATCAGCAGTGGTAAAAGCAGCTGGTTTTGCATCAATTCCATTTTCTTGCATCACTACTTGAAAGGGTTCTTGAACAAGATAGATTATATTCTTGCCAAAAAACATAGCTACGACAATCCCAAGCACAAGGCCAATCGCTGCATAGATGACTCGTTTTCGTAATTCCTCTAAATGCTCAATGGCTGTCATCCCATCGCCACTGTCTGGAAACTCTAACCCGTTGGAGTCCTGTATTTTTGATCCAAACAATTTTCTTAAGTAGGTAGACATTTTTGTGGTAACCTGACAGTATTGCTACTAAACAACTGGATTCAAATATCAAATAATCCTGCGATCATCTGATACAATCGCAGGAAGATATCTAAACTGATTTCGATTCCCCAGAAGTAGTTGTATTGTTATCGTCTTCGCTTTGAACGGCGGAATCACTTTTTGCATCTTGCCCATCGTCTACTTGTGTAATCTGATCGGTAAGGTCATCTACCTCAGATTTAACACTGTGCATTGCAGACTTGAACTCTCGTAAGCCCTTTCCTAGACCTCGAGCTAGTTCAGGTAACTTCTTTCCGCCAAACAGTATGAGAACAACAGCTAGTATCAGTACTAGCTCCCATGGGCCGGGAATCCATGCTAACGCAAAATTGCTTTCGAGATAATTTAGATTTAACATAACTTAGCCTCCTATTTTAATAATGATATGCAAAATGTTTCACTTATTGAGGATTTTGCCGCCTACTTTTTTCACATTTGATCGAAACTTAATAGCTGCAATAAAACTGATCACAACAAACAAGCACGCTCCGCTAAGATATAAAGCGAAGTTGTTAGCTAGTCCATTATCAGAATGGGACAAATCTATAGGGTTGGGTTCTTTTTTCTTGTATGGCACAAGGTCTTTTGTAGAAGATATTGTCTCATGATTTGTTGAAAAGCGATCCAAGGCTTCTCTTTTTTGCTTTGCCAACGGAGTTTTGGATACTGGCTGCTCTAAAAATTCATCGCTATAAACCATTTGCTCGATATTTTCTATCGAAGAACGAATGCTTTGCTCAAGAAACTCTTCAAACTTCATATTACGTTGTTTTTCCCAATATTTACTCCATTCACCAGAATATGCGCCTCTATCCAATGGATCCTTCAAGCCGATCTTCTTTCTGAGTTTCTCTATCGATACAAAACAACATGAAAACGGGTCACGTGGATTAAAACGCCTAAACTCCTTGTCTTGGCGTGTTTGCTTATCCACCCAAACCATATTCCCATCATGATCTAAAACGATGGTGATAATGTCGCTGGCACCCGTTGCTTGTCTGCCATAAAATGCGGTGAAATAAGCGTAGTCCGTATTAACTGGATTTTCTTTCAAAAACTCGACAAATCCTTTAGTGATTTCATCAACATATGCTGGGCTTTCCCTTTCCGGTTCGAATTCCTCTTCCGAAATCTCGATTTTCTTTACTCCTGATCGCTCAAGCACTAAAGCCATTGCTCGAGCGAACTCCGCCCTAGCTTTAGAACTATTAACTGCAGGCGCGAAAACAGGAAACACTGTAATAGTCAGCGATTCGGCTTGATTTTTCATAATTTCTAAAAGCGGGGTGGTCTCATGGGATTTAACTTTTGTCTCTTGGGCATTTGGCTGTGCCTGTGCATAGGTGATATCACAGAGAGTGACGCACAAAAGCATTGCAAGGCACAAATATCTACATTTCATAGTCATAATGACCTCCTATGTTAAACTTCTACTCCAAAGTTGTTAAAAATTTATGTTAACTGTCGGTTAATACAAAGGCTGGGAAGTATTCAAATATCCATCCCTTTTGATAACTGTCCACAGCCACGTCATACATTAGCGTTAACTAGCTTTGTTTCATCACTTCCCCCGGTACAGTTAGCCAACGGGACTATCCTTAATAGGGGCTTAGGTCTTTGGCAAACATCATTCGTATTCCTTTCTATTTGCGGGATAAACGAAAAATTCATTTCTTCTTTCTGACACTAATATCTCGGACTGCCCTGAAACCAAGGCTACCCATCCTTCGATTAAGACGGTGCTTTTTGACTTTGCCGTTATAACATATTACATAAGCCGCTGAACCATCATTACATCGAGAGCTTGTCCACCAATAAATAATGGTTGAGGTAGGATTCCACAACGGCGTTTCTTTGTCAGGTTGCCTGTCATAATAAGCAGACTTTTTCACGGAATTCCATTTTCCACTTACGTTCTTTCCATCACGAGTGAGCGATTGCACTACCTCAGCCACGGTAGGTAGTCTCCAGATTCCCATAAAGCTATCCGAAATAGTCATCCCGTCTTCACTTAAATGCGAAGCGATTCTCTCTGCTTCTTTAAAATTGGCATTACCTGAGCGAGGCCAACCAGGCCCCAGCGGTGCCCATGTTAGACTCACACCATTTTCAGTAATGTCGCGGATAGATCTTTGGCCATCATCAACTCGATGTAAAACTCGCCACAGAGGGACAACAGCAAAAACCACTGAAATTAAACACGGGAACCCAACAACAATCAGAGCCGCAATCTTACGCGACTCTGGCTTGCCCCATATATAGCAAGCCCCTAAAAACATCAGACATATACCCGACAGAATCGTAATATGAATTAAAGTAGTGAATTTAGGTGGCCATTGTTCCCATAGCCACCACACTATTAGGAATAGGCCGAGTATCATGTGAATTCCACCACCTACACGAGGCCACTTAATACCAAGTAATGCACTTGAAATTACCAACATTGAAGGAAGTAAATACGCAATTGAAAGCAACAGATTGCCCTTTAGTGTGGAGTGATACCAGCCTTCATGAAAATTCTCTAATGTACCCCACCATGCCCACCAAGCTGCTAAAAGTGTACTTACTATAATACCTGTCCATCCGACAACTCCAGTGATCTTTTCCATAATAGTGATTCTCCATAGGTAAATATCTATTTAGCTTTTATTCATCAGATTTCAATACTTGCTAATTTACCGGCGGTATTGCCGCAACATGTCCTTTAATCCACTGAGCATATTCATTTCCCCAAAATTTCTGCCATACAGACGGTTCAAGGAAAAATGCCCGATGATCATACAAAACGCCTTTAATTCTAAATAAACGTCTTAGCACCTCCTCGTTCAGAAGGAATGATTCTTCTCGAGATTGCCATTTTTGACTAAAATGATCCCATGAGTCAAAATCGTAAAAATTCGTTTTTACATTCATCAACTCGTTATCATTTCCAAAGTACCGATTCACTTTATAAACCTTTTTGGGGCGAATCCGAATTTCTGGTGTTTTTAAACGACGTTTAAGATTAGAATTAACAAGAAACCAGTTTACGATTATCTCGGCAAGAACTTTATCTTTACCTATATGATCACAGCAAAACTCGTAGGTTTGCCAATAATCCTCACTCATCGTGCCAGGTAAGCCAGTCAAAATATATCCTGTTGATTTTACACCACCTTCTTTAGCGGCCTCCAATACTGGCAACACATCCTCAATACGTATGCCTTTTCGATATAGATTTAGCATTCTTTGAGAATACATCTCAATACCCCATCCAATCGATCGAACCATATTTGTACGTTTTAAAGGCTTGGCCAGTTTGACAGCATCTTTGACTACACGCATTCCAAAAATATCCAGTGTTGGACGAATCTTAGCTGCATCTAATTGTTTAAGGATCTCGATCAACTCATCCGGCTTCAGGTAATTATCATATATGTAAAAATACCTCCAGCCATAGCTCTGATAATAGCTGACTATCCGCTCACATAACTCGGTGAGTGACAAAACTGGTTTTGTTCCTTTCCCTGTATGATGACAAAAACGACATCGTCCCCAGTCGCAGGTGTTGCCTCCCCGCGAAATCGGAACGGGTCGGAGAGGATGCCATTGCAAGGCCGGGACAAGACAATCTTCTCGCTTCACTCCAGCCTGGGTGGATTCCAAAATTCTTTGTTGTGGAGGATGTTTCAGGATTCCCAGAAGACTTTCTTCTGCATATCCCTTTATAATATATGAGATCTCTGGATACTCTTTAAGTAAATCCCTACTATTTATAGCGACAAGTGCAGGTCCCCCAATAATTATTTTGGGATATCCATTAAGGCAAATATTTTCTTTTCTCAAACCATACATAAGATGCTCAAGCAACCTCAAATCGCCTATTGAGCCAATAGAAATGCAATAAATGGCATTGGGATTAGCAGCGTCTTTCTGTAAGGACTCCTCTCCAAGATGCAACGGGCGAAATGTGAATTCCCCCGACTGGTGGACCTCCAAATAGCTAGACAGCACAAACGCTCCAAACGTAGAATTGAAAATAAGTTCAATACTCAATGCTTGCTCCTTTTATTCAAGACGTCAATGCAGAAATCGCAATCATTATCCTGTTGAAACTTACCATTGATCATGGAGCTTATTCGCTCAGAAAGAACTTGCCCAATGACCCTGCCAGAGCGTGGCACTATCTGGGATAGTTCTTCAGTAGCGATATCACCAAGCACAGCATCGAAACTGTCACGAAGTGCATCACAGCAGAAAACGACCTTTCCATCAAACCTTAGCGTCAAGCTTCCCAGGGTGGCAAATTGTGGACAAAAGAGGAGGTCGCTGGAAGCCCCAGTAGAAGTAGTAACCATGATTTTATTTCTGTACGCCAACTTCAATGTTTTAAGCTGAGTGCGAAGAATGACTGTCTGATCCTTCGAAAGCAGTTCATCTTCATTGCTTCCTGTCGCAATAACCTTGCCAATATTCACCAACACTTTTTTATTTCGCCACAGGCTCATGAATTTAGTGAGATGTCCTAAATTATGCTTGTTTACTATGTGACTGATCCGTACTGGCAATCCCATGCTTAAGAAATTATTAACAGCATCCAAGGCCCGATCAAAACTTCCCTTTTTCCTATTAGAATCGTTAATTCTAGATGTATGCCCATCAAGACTCACCGCCATAAAACGTACGTCTTCTTTGCGAAATTTCAAATGCTCCGCATACTTTTCATGCAACCATCCATTCGTAACAATTCCAAATGACATTTGACTTTTTTGAATTGTTTTTAAAATACTTTCGAAACGTGGATGGAGTATAGGTTCGCCCCCAGTCAAAACGACCTTATTTACGCCCATTTTTTGAGCTTGATGCAAGAGCTTTTTAAGATTGCCTAAGGAAAGATCTTCAGATGACCTTGATTTGCGAATGCATGTTTTACACCGGAAGTTACAGCGGTTCGTGATATTTAGTATTACTTTATCCATTGTACCCTAACACCTTGCTATTTGTTTGGAGACGTCTCGTCTTGCACCTTGCCAGCTTATTATATTCATAGAAAAAAAAAACTTAAGTAAATCATGAGTAAATCCAATGCGTTTCCTTTTTTTAACGCTGCCATCAACAATAATCATGACTTGGCCTTATAACCAAGCTTGTAATATGTCCTGTGCTCAGATCGAAGTTGTGTTCTTTTTAAATAGTCATCAAAAGTTTTTAATTCAGCTTGAATATCATACTTGTTGGGATCAATATACATCGGCGATGCAGGGTCTAATGTGATATCTGAATCTAATGTAAATAGCGGAGAATGACCACCCCAAAAAGAGTCTTTGCATTTGATGTTTCTTGTGCTGCTATATTTATTTATCATATCAAGGCAACGCCCGAAATACAAGACATATTTGATTCCGCTAGCTTCAATTAGGCGAATAGACAAGGACAATTGTAAATTCGAATACGCCTTTCCATACTTTGCTCTGACCTTTTCGTCTTCACATATTGGGGACAAGGCGATTATGGAATTATTCAAGTCAAATGTTTTCGCAAAATCCTTGATAAAATCGACATTAGGGACACCACTTGCTTCGATATAAATACCTGGCTTACAGCGAGATGATCGGATATTGCGATGCATCCGCTGCCAATAATCGTGAGGGGCTACACTGGGGTCCTGTGTAAGGGAAATTCGCGATATGCCTTGGTGATGCAAATTGACAATATCCTTTGCCACATCTTCAGGAGAGCGCCTAATTACAAACTGGTTTCCAAATATCAACTTTTGGGAAGAACGTGCACCCCCACAAAAACCACAGTTCATAGGACAACCAAAACCCGTTTTTAACCAGAAGGTTGTCCCTTTCATCCATCCGTGAATCGCAGTGCAATCATATTTGTCCGAATGCAGCAACCAATCACGAGTTATGTGATCATCAGCATCAATATCAGGCATTTCTTTCGAAATCTGAATCTTGTTACTTTTTATCTTCTTGCCCAAGTTTAGGATTTCAACAAGTTTTTTTTCGCCGAAACCAACTATTATATGATCAATCTCCGGGCATGTTCTGAGAAGATCAATAGCGTAATAGCTTGCAGTGATCCCTCCCACTACAACTATACTTTGAGGGTGAACGCCCTTAATGATCCTCGCAATAGAAACAGCTCCATATGCATGCTCATGCCAATGTAGGTCAATTGTAAAAATGGGAGCACTATATGCTTCAAGACAATCCGCAAGTGAAAATGACGAATCCAGAAGCATCTCTAGTGCTTCATTAATCGCAAGTACCGAATATCCGTTGGCCTGAACGTCATTAAGCATACCGAATATTCCTGCAGGCATATATATATACCGAGGCTTAGTACGCATAGCAGAAGGATGGATATGTATTAAATCATATCTTTTCATTTAAATTCCCTGTTCAAAGGCATAACCTCGCTTTTAACCCAAAGAGCCACATCCTTACATAGCACATTCTGATCCTGCTTACACCAAGCTTCGCAAATTGGCAACAAAGAACATTCCAAGCATTGCATTCTTTCAGCTGTGCCTTCGAATAATTTCAACCCGTGAGAACAGGGTGAATCTTTACTTTCAAATATACAATGATTGCGATGATACTCTTTTATGCATTTGCAAACATTTCCTCGCCAATCGAATATATGAGATAATTTATTTTCATAAGGACACCCACTGTGCAAGTGAAATAATCCAATGGCTGGATCAACATGAATGCCTATATCATCACAGACCTTACGAATGATTCGACGTGCCATTCCTCTATAGGACAAAGCTCTGGCACATGTCTCTGGTTTGAAATACAAAGAATCCCCCGTTTCATTTGGAAGATTTATGCCCCATCGAATCCAATTTCTCATTTTTTTATCTATTGTCTCTATGACTGAACATATTCCAGCTTCATTTCGCTTAACGTCCTTTTCGTCCTTAACCGCCATCTGTATATATATTGGTGCTCGTTTGGATATAATTTTTGTAATAGTTCTGCCAATCTGCTTCCCTTCCTTAATACCACTTGTGGTTTCAGCAAGGTTCCACCTGGCAAATATTGCACCAGCACTGCTCGGCACAATCTTGTATAGCTCTTCAATTGAATTTGTCATCCACATAGAAATGCCCGGCACATCATTCGGCAATAAAGATGAAAAGTTTTTAAAGAGTTCAAGTCGTTCGGATATAGAACGATGGCGATACCCACAGAATCTTAATTTAAAGAAGCAGTTGTTGTGCCCTGAGACTATTGTTTTGACGTACTCGCCTATCTTCCCCATTATTTTGAGTTCATTATCGAGGTGTATATTTTGAGGGCATGATATAAATGTAATCTCAATATTATTGATACTAGCATGGCGATCGCTAACGGTCTGAAAATATGTTTTAAGCTCATTCGTGTTTGTTGGAACAATAAAATTTTTTTGCAAATATTCCTTAAGAATAATTCTATTGTCCTTTTCTAGACACCCCTTTCTTAATTCGTCAAACATCTTTTCGTCAATGTTAGCGATCGAGCCGGAAATAGTGTTGAGAATGATTATCTTATTGGCAAAATTTCCAAGATGATAATTAAACCTTGATAGCTTATAATTTCGCTTCATAAAATCTGTAAATGGTTACCTCTATTGTTTGTGTCTACATACTCTGGTCGTGCCGGAATTTTCATGCTATTTTACGTTTCAATACCTTTTTCGAGACTATATCTGCGGAGGGATTCAATTATCCGTCGTTTCTCACAATAAGGTTTCAACGGCGAGCCGTTGTTAATTGCAGCTTTAGCTACGCACCCTCCCTCGCATAATGGTAAGATTTCACAATCCAAGCAAGACTCATGTGGTTTCCAAGAAGTTATTAATCTCTCCCGCAAAGAAGTGAATATCGCACATCCGTTCTTTAAATAACCCAATCGCATCTTGGGGTCTCCAAGAGCTACTGGGCAAAAATAGATATCGTTATTACCGTCTATAATATAGCTTTCGGTTCCAATCATACCGCAATTGGCGGATAAGCCTGTTTCCTGATTACCTTCGCTATGTGTATAGACCCTATTCTCTGGCCAACCTTGGGAAAGAAATATTTCACGGGCTTGTCTTAGGCGTTGAAAGCCTTCTAACGTCTTGCCTTTTTCGCGTCGGCACTGTATTACGTAGTCATAGCATCCATATGTAACCTCAGCAAAATACAAATATACAGAATGCAAATCACCAATGTGTTGCCATAGAATATCAGAACATTTTCGCAAATATGAATCCGAATATTTGTGGAGGTGTAACCTAATACCTATTCTTGCTACCCCTTTTTGATCGGCGACCCTAACAAACTCTAATATTTGCTCGAAAGTCCCTTTGCCATCCGGCCACTGCCTTATCTGATTATGTCTATCTCCGACTCCGTCTAGCGTTACTTGAATATAGTTCATATGGTTTAGTAGGGCATAAACATCTTTAGATAAAATGGTGCCATTTGTAGTCAATGTACAATAAAGGGTTTTGCCAGTTTGCTCTATGCTAGAAGATATGTCCCTAATTATTTTAAGGCACTCTGATGCTTCAAGAAGAGGTTCTCCGCCGAATAAAGCTATGCAGCAGTTTTTTATATTTTCTTTTTCCATGTGATGACAAATAAAGTCTGTTATTTGGTTAGACCATCTTGCATTACGGCTGCCGATGTGACTTTCTGGAATTGCTTCATAGCAATAAGGGCATTGGAGGTTACATGAATACGTTGGAATTAGCACTACACGCAAATCCTTATGGCTTCTTCGATGTAGAATACGACAGACGGCATCTTCCGTCTCATCTTTATTGGAAGGAACAAGAATGTCGGAATTTGCCAGTTTAATTCTTGTTATAGAATTTATTGCTCTAAATTTTCCCTCCTTCAACAGCTTATAGGTTTTTTCTGGAATACTTAGTATGCTTCCAGTCGCAGTATTTAAAATGACAATACGCTTATTTATAGCATCCTTTGACACAACATTGTATTTAGATATCTTCAAGCTAATATCCTCATTAATCTGATAGAGAATTTGAATTCATTCTCTCTTCGCAAAGGTAGCGTAATTGCTCGAGAATGACTTCGCCATGAAACTCGCACGATGGGTTTGCCATATCGTGTCCGGAGCCCTTTTGTAAGCCCCTATATGCACAGCCTCCGTCGCATAAAGGGAGATAATTGCATGTTTGACATTGCTGTAAAGTCAATCCGGAACGGTTCACAAATGCATTTTCTATTGTTCGAAAATTTGAAAGCTGCAGATCATCATAACTATCCTTTTTAATTGAACCAACGATCATGTCTGGGTTTCCAACCATAGCTACACACTTATACTTCTTGCCCTCGGGGTCAATTACCCATGCCCACTTATTAACAAACGAACAATAAGGGGTTTCCCATACGGGCCTAAAAGGTGGAGTTACGAGCACTCCATACTTGTGTCCATATTTCCATAGGTGATCAAAAAGGGCTGGTTGGTAATATTCATGTCCACACTTGAATGATTTAGCTGAGCAAACACCATTTATATCAAGAATAGGAAAGAAGTAGGCCCTTGTCATTTTTGTATTAAATAATCCGCGACGACGTAACTTCTCAAAACATTCATCAAGTGACGGAATTGCATCATTAGTTACTTGGATGCGAATAGCTACCCGAATATTAGCTTCAATTAAGTATTTAATACTATCCAGAATCTTATCAAAGGTTGGGCCATCATCTTTTAAGCACCTAATCTTGTTGTGGTACTCAGGCCCTCCTTCTAGAGTCACTTGGGCAAACTGTATATAGGGGCTTAGCTGCTTAATATTTTCAGGAGTAAACAAAGTGCCGTTAGAAATAATTGAACCATGAAAGCTTATACTTTTTTTTTGCGATAACTTATCAAGAGACTTAAGAATGTATATACTCGGGGAAAGATTCAAAAGCGGCTCTCCGCCGTAAAGAGTGACGGCAATACGCTTCGCTCCACTTTTTTGCTGATCGCGTACAACACAATCAACAAAACATTTTCCTGTATCAAGTGACATATTTCCTGTCCGTGCAGGTAATGATTCTTCGTAACAATATGGACAGCCAAGATTACATGCATAGGTTGTGACAAGGGTATATCGCAATGTCTCGCTGTTTTCACGATATTGAAAAAGTTTGTTATATACATAGGCATCTTCTTTTGACCTATTCGAAACAATAAATCGTGCTTTATATAGCTTAGCCTTTTCAAATGGCAGCAACCGGAAGAGATGGCCTTTTTGCAGTGCATTAAAAAGACGATCATTATCGACAATCATCTCTCCACTAACACTATTCAAAACGGCATTGATTTCTTTTTTTGTTTGAAAAAACGTGTTATATTGTGACATTTCCATATATTAATATCCTTAACCTAAACAGAAGATGTGGCATGTTGACTTCTTAAGCATGTTATAATGTTAGCCCTATATACTTCCCTTTTGACTTTACAGTCATCTAAGGTCCTTGGCTGAGGCTTAAGCATGCAAGGCCCTCCACAAATAGGCAAAAATTCACATTTGGAGCATATCCGACTATTGTGTTGATTGCTGCTTAGGACTTTGTGGTACAGAGGATTCCAAATAGTAGCCCCATCCTCTCGAATCCTCCCAATGGTCCGCTCGGAGTTCTCCACACGTGGACACAGCATTAATTTCCCGTCATAATTAATTGTAAAAACAGACGCCATTTCATATTCGCAAGATAATGATTGCACAGAAAGAGGGGTTGAAGGCAAATGGAATTCCTTATAAATGGCCGTATCAAGTGGGTGCCCGCTAACTGCGTAGAGAAGATTCTGTATATGTTTTTGTTCAAGGCTAGGCTGTTGGCATTCAATTTTTGACTTGGACAATTGGCAAGACTCTATGCCCATAAGATATATCTGGCCATTCTCATCAGAAACAAATCCGGCTTGATGAAGATCATCGAGAATTCTTAATAGATGATCGCTTTTAAGTTGATTTGAATGTATTCTAATGATTAACTTCTTTCCTACTTTTACTGCTTTGCGAATTCCCGCCATGATCCTTCCATATGACCCATCTCCTCTGGCGGTTTTGCGTATAGCATCATGTACCATACAATCCCCATCTAAGGTAAGATGTATTGAGGTTGCAAGGGATATAGCAGGTGTATCAAAATAATCGGCGAGATAAAATCCATTTGTTGTCAGTGGTACCTCAAGATTAATTCCCTTGGTTTTTGCTATTTTGTACACCGCATTCATTATTATTCCGCAGATTTCTACATTAAGGAGCGGTTCGCCACCATAGATCCCGGTTACTATAGCTTCGGGTGTATCATGTTTTATCTGATTTGCAATGAATTGGATAACATTCCAAGCGATCTTCTTAGACATTATTCGATCATTCTTTTTTACACTATCCTGGTAGCAATAAGAGCATCTCAGATTACAAGCTAAGGTAGTAATAATTAAAAATTTCAACTGTTTTGCTTCATATTTTGCTTTATCGTGAAGGAACTGAAATTCAGCTTCTTGACAACGAGACTCTGGTACAATAATACCGCAGGCAACAAGCCTAGAGAAATCCTCCTTACCAAACATAAATGATGACACAGGGCCTTCTCTTTCTTGAAATCCACTTAAAAATTTGGCTAGACTGTTCTGAACAAAACAATTCTTTCCTGTCCATGTATTATAGATAGCAGTCCTACTATCGCCTCCTAAAGAGGCATACACATTAAACCTTGACAATTTCATTTAGTTTTTCCTCTACACTTGCCAGTAGCATATGTGGAATTGAATCTGGCATCTGATTGCAACAGGAAGCTGAAAAACTTCCTTTTTGGTAATGGGCCTTAACAAAACATCCTCCCCAGCATTGCGAAATTATGGGACATTTTATGCATTGTTCATGTTCGAATGGGGATCTTGCTATAATTTCATCATAATTGGCATACATCTCGGTTGTCCCATCATCTAAGATTTTGCCAATATTCTGCGGTTTGCAGCCCTGTTGAAAAATACAAGAATACAAATCCCCCAATGGGTCAATACAGTATGTTCCAGGCTTTGAGAAGCCACAGATTCCACAATTGGGCCGAAATATTGGATATTGCTGATATTTATCCAACCAGGAACTTGACCCAATTACATTACGAATCTCCTTTATCGCATCCAGCTGCTCACTTGTGTTAATATGTCTTGGGCAAGATGCTGCAAAATTTCCTTTAATAAATCCTGAGCTTACTTGGCCGTCATAAAAGGCTATGTTGGGCAATTTCATTACACCATGCTTCTCTAAGTCTGATAGCGCCGCTTGCATCTCATTTCCACCATGGGCATTTATGCGAATAATGATGGATGCACTATGTTTACTCAGAAGATGGATACCATTAATGATATGGTCATATGTCAATTCAGAACGATCATTTGTGCGAATGCCGTTGTGCCGTTCTTTGCACCCATCAATTGTAACCTCACATACTTCTAGGCAAGGAATAATATTTGATGCAAATTCTTTAGTAATTAACGTTCCATTTGTCTGCAGCCACGTCACCATTCTTATGCCCGCCTTTTTGCACCAACGAGCAACATCTTTTGCAAGCTGCCGGCAAATGTCGGGCTCAAGAAGCGGCTCGCCACCATAAAACTTGAGAACTGCAAATTTCTTTGAATCCTTTTTTAGGACATTACAAATAAATCGGAAAACCCGTTTGCTAGTCGAGGCTGTCATCCTATGCTTTGTCTGAATCAATTCATGTTCATAACAATAAGGACAATCCAGATTACAATGAGTTGTCGGGCTAACTATAAATATTGCAGTATCTGTTGCTTTTTTTATGGAATCATATCGATCTTTTAAAATATCTATCTGGCTATTTTGGTCTGAGATTATTATTTGTTTGTTATACAGTTGTTGTTTAGCTAAAGGCTTTAGTCGCTCTATATTTCCGTTAATTAATAAATCATGAGTATTATTATCAATACGAAGAACGCCTCCGGTAACACCGTTGTATACTACATACCCGGCATAATCATCAAGTTTGGCATATATATTGTAATAAGATGAACGCACTATATCATCGCCTCCTTCTTTTGCCTAAAGGCATATCGAATCCTAGAATCAAGAATTTGCTGCGATATCCCACAAGAAGAATGATCATATGAGCCCCATTCATTCTGTGCCTGCGTCGGACATCCGCCACCGCACAATGGCAAATATTTACACTTGTTGCAGTCTGAAAATTGGACGGGATCTCTTCGGTAGTATTTGACCATACCTCCATCAAAGACAAATTCATCACTTTTACTTAAGGATCCTACCTTGCCAATACCTGAACCTACAAGAGTAACACACTTATACAATCCCCCGCTCGGATCCACACATAAACAACTCCCCGTCATTATACATGGCAGAATTTGAACGCGTGGCAGGCCAGGCGATAGATACCTCTCAAACTCTTTAAACAGACTATGACTATCCTTGGAATTGGAATCTGCATAGTATAGTGACTCATTACAACCCCGGCATCCTTGGTATTTTTCCAGCACCCCAAATGATATATGAACCTTTGGTGAGGCATACAAATCATGCTGTTTTAACTCGCGTATAACATCGGGCAAACGTGACATTTGAGGGGATTGGATTTGTATCCGTAGATTAACATTTAAATCATTCTTGATTAGTCTTTTAACAGCTCTAATTATTCGATCATATGTAGGTTGCCCTGACCACCCGATTCTTAGTCCATCATGAATATCCTTGGGCCCATCTAAGGTTATCTGAACAACATCAAGATACGGTGCATATTCTGACACTGCACCTTCACTGAACAGAACTCCGTTAGAAGACATAGCCCCTTTGAAGTTAATTCTATGATAAACAGACCACTCACGTAATTCACGAAGTAATGTTAAGCCTTGCTTTTTCCGAAGTAATGGTTCACCACCAAAAAGCATTATTGACAGAAAACGCGTTTTATCTGCAAGTGTTTTTTTCTGAATCGCTTTGATAATACCGGAACACGTGTCCAAACTCATATCGGAAGCCTGATCTAGTTTAGCTTGAAAACAATATGGACATTGTAAATTACATCGATAGGTTAAGAAACAGACATAAGAAGCAGACCTTCGGTCTCTAATTCTATCTTTATAGCTTTCACGATAACATTTGAGTTCATTCCTGCCTGCTGGCACTATTACGCCAATTTTTACAGCTAATGCAATTGAGGATTGCGGTAATCTATTGATATGACCCTGACCAATCCTATCTGCGACTTTTTGAGTAAACACAGCCCACAGGCCTGTAGCGGAATTAAATATATTTACATTATGGTCTTTTTGTGCGTAGAATAAATTAAATCTAGATGCTTTCCATTTCTTCTGCATATAAAACTCTTCCTTTTCTACTTATTGTCATGATATACTTTTTATTACCATCACAATTACTCTTGTGGTTCATGTGTGAAGCGTGCAATATTCTTGTCCACAACCTCAGTGCTCTTGCTTGTTACTCGAAGAATATATTCAACTACCTTATCCTGCTGCTTTTTTCTGCAACTGGTACGGCTCGGCATGCCAAATTCCAAGATGTTTATGCTGCACGTCGTTATACACAGTGGGAGAAATTCACAAGACTTGCACTCTGGGCGATCTGCAAGAAGGAAGGTTAGAGCCCGTAAATACACCTTATTTGACAAGGCCTCCTGGGGGTTTCTTACATTACCCAACAAGTAACGGGGTTCATTTTCCGTAATGTTACATAAATACAGATCTCCAGATGGGGCAACAAAAAACTTACTGCCCCTGATATATCCGCAAAGCTCACCTAAACATCTGCCTTGACTATAAAGAACCTGAGAAGTGCCGTGCAAAAGAAAATTTTCAGGACCCCAATCCAATCTTGGCATGCACTTTCTAACAACACTACTAATGTGAGTGTATATATCTTTACTAAAACGAGCGGCCTCTGTATTACCACGGCATAGTGCGCCCTCTCTAAGATGTTGATGTAATTGAATTACCATACCACGATATGGCCCACCACACGCTTTAGCCAAATCCTTGAGTAATACTATTAGATCCATCTCAAGTGTATCAACATTTGATACATTAATACGAAGAGAGATTCTTTTTTTCAACTCGGCAAGCAGTCCGACTCCTTTAACTACATCGCTATAAGAATTTGCTCCTGAGCGATATGGGCGTTCTCTGCCATGAGCTTGTTTTGACTGCGACACAGTGAGATGAAATTGATCTAATGAGCTTAACATAGCCCTTGAAGACCTTTGCGACAAGAGTGTACCATTTGTCGCCATGTATTGATAGACATTTATTCCTATATCATTACACTTTGACTTTATTATATATGATAACTGCTCTCCAGATTGGGTATAAGTTAGCGGCTCCCCCCCGTAATACCAAATAGCAATTGCAGGAGGACGTTTTTTTTGGGCAAGCTCAAGGATGAAATCAATTACTTTCTGCACTGTTTCATCAGTCATATGAACATCTTTGGGGTACTCATTTTGAAAACAAGATGAACATGCACAATTACAGCCATAGCCAAGTGACAATGTAAAACATAGAGCAGTAGACTTGTGTTTTCGTCTCATGAAATCAACAACCAATTCTTCTCGCTCAGCGGTTTTGGCTGGAATAACAATTTGATGTTTAATCAAGATATTCAGACTGGATTTACTTAAGTGCGACAGGTCGCCATTTTGTATTCTTTTTGCACACGCAAGGGCTAGTTTAACAATAGCCCCGTTTCTGATTTGGCAGACTGCCGAGCCGTCTCGCAAGTTCAGGAAAAATACGTACTTAGATAACTTATAGTCCACTTGCCTCATCTTCTCCTGTCAATTCATTTAACTTGCTATTACGATGTCGAGAAAACATCACAATAATCATTTTTTAAACCGTTTTATATATAGCGAATCGACCTAAGAGCGGAATCCCTTTCTATCAAGATGAGGCCGATACAATCCAATATTTAAGCTAAGGAAGCCATAGCCATAATAAGATACTGTCGATAAATTTCCTCAATCTATAGCTCCCTTCATTTGCCTGAATATTACATACTCCTTCCTATCTATCACTAGCCTAATTCCCTCATGGATGTCTATCCAAACAAACTTCAACATCCTAAGTTAGCAATAACAAATATATGCATAAAATGTCCTGATAGTGTTTACTCAAATACATATACAATCTGTTTTCTAAGAAAAGGGTTTTTATTTATCACTTCCTGCTAATTATGAACTCGGGCGAATTAGCTGTATTTTGGTCATAGCCAAAACCGCATTAGTTAAGCTCTCAATCAATATTCTTCTAAACACAAGACTTGACCAATTTATATAATGTGAATAGCTAGATCACATTAAGGACTGCACGATGTGCAAGAGCCAGTACATGTCCATCCCCAGAAGTGAACGATGCAGCAGCCGAGAATCGCAGTATCATCTGGGTCGCATCCGCTGCAGGTGCTGCTAGAGCCGAGTGGAACGGCACCATTACCACCATATGAAACTTCTTCTGACCCCGCTACAAATTTCACTTCATCCAATCCACTCACATTATCAAAGAGTTCAGCCGCTACGACCACCTTACAATACTTACCTACGCGAGTACGGCCGTCAATCTTGCCAACGAGGCCATCTAAAGTGTTCCTATTGGAGTTATACAGATTAACCAATTGAACGCTATCGGCGTTCTCCATTATCATTGATGCAAATTCGCGGTCACGCACCATATTTTGAACAACTGCATCAACAGACTGTTTAAACTGTTTTAGTGTCTGTTGATTATTTTTTAACTCTTGCAGTTTTTTTGCGTTCAGAGCTGGCCCAGTCATCGCCGCTGATGCTGTCTTGGGCATAGATGCCATTACCGCTCCCGCCGCTGCTGCGGCACCAACCTTCTTTACAAAATCTCTCCTCGACGTTTTTTTTCTTGGTGATGTTTTTTTCTTTTTCATCAGTTATCTCCTTCTGTTAAATCACCTATAAAATAAAACTGATCCTTAAATACAAAACGATCTCATTTACATATATTCGCTAGGTCATAATCATCACCCCCCTTCTAGAAAAAGTTTTAAGCTTTGAATTTCAGAATAGATGGTTTTGAATTCCATGAGTAATCCTGATAATTGCTTTGCCGGATCGTTCGTACAATCAAAGGAGTTTATTTCACTGATATCCATGCAAATATAAAGCAACTTTAAGAACTTCTGTGCTATAAGGAAGCTGGTTTTGGCACCAGCCTTTGTTAATTTGTTTATTAAGTCGACCACATCCCTTTCGCAATGGTTGGCATCAATCCCTTTTAATGGCATGCCTGGGTAATACAGAAGTCTGGAACATGTCGAAGTTATTTTATTCCTGTTCTGCCTTGACCAAAGATATCCTGCAGAGAAAGTATTGTTCAAATACATACTGGCATGAAGGCTAAACAAAATCGAATCATCATTTAAGCTCTCAATCTCGTGGTTGTTTTCAAAAGTGGCGGATTGCCAATTCATCAAGGCCAGGAGATAAGTCTTGGCTTGATTCACTCCGATTGTCTTGACTACAAGTGTATCGTTGTCAATGGTAAATGATTTAAATGGAAATACTGATATCTCGCTTATTAATTGCTGATAATTTATGTGGTAATGTATAGCAATTCGCTTGATTGCGGCATGATTATAAATAGGTATTGGTTTGCCCAGTGGCCTTGGATAATTGAATTGCCAGATATCCCCGGAGATCATTAGAAGATCGATATAATCGGCTTCGATGTTGTGTTCTTCATTCAAAATTTTTTGAATGTCGAATATCCACGGGAATTGCCGCTTGAACCAATCTCGATGCTCCTCTCGCCACTGCTCATAATCTATCTTCTCTAAGTTTGGCGGCTCGTTCTTAATCCAGCTATTCCGGATAGATTTAAGGAATTCTTCATCCAACCCTGGCTGGGCCTGGGCCAGGGTATTTCGCACGATGAAATCCCTGGCCCAGGCCGTCGTAGCGGAGGCATTGGAGCGAAGAGGCGGGGTAGGA
>Ga0164310_10000493_pt1 | contig 21108 bp, 27 predicted proteins | sample GuaBasSedimGuay1_FD_121795 | JGI IMG/M metagenome (GOLD analysis project Ga0164310, IMG submission 121795) | Subseafloor sediment microbial communities from Guaymas Basin, Gulf of California, Mexico - Guay1, Core 4569-9, 0-3 cm | ecosystem: Environmental > Aquatic > Marine > Hydrothermal vents... | reverse complement strand
GTACCGTGTAGAGGCCAGCACCTCGATTGTTGATTCGCGGACGAGGAAGGTGTTGTGAATCAAGGATGCTCACCGGGACTCGTTTCTCTATGTGGCTCCCACTCGAAGCCAAATTAATGATTCATGTACGAATACGACAGAAAGTGGTGGCAGTAATAAGGCAATCTGTCCGACTGTGGCTTGAGGACGCACAGATGGTGAACTACTCCGAGGTGACCTTTGGGCCGGGATACCCGGATATGTTCGAAGACATAGCAGCACTGTACAATGCAACAAGCAGACCGGACAATCCGGACCATGTGGACTTGGATGGGGGGTACTTCAGAAGAAGCTACGAGCGCCTGAAGATTGACCTACGGCAAGATGTGGCCACGGCCACGACCCCGAGGCTTGGGCTGGTGGGCATGGCCCTTGTGACCGCGAGCGCGAGACCCGACATAGGGTATGTTTCGGTCATGGTCCACCCGGCAGCCAGAAGAATAGGCATCGGATCAAGATTGCTCTCAACCATAGAAGACATGGTTGTGCAACGAGGCCTATCATGGGCCGAGGGCAATGTGCCGTCATACAGACCAGAGGCTCTTCGATTTGCCACTAAACGAGGGTATTCAGTGGAGTGGACTTGGCTAAAGATGATGCACCACCGTCTAGACTCTGTCAGGGCACTCGGCGCACCCCAGAAGTACACAATCATTGACATTCCGGACGAGAGAGCTGAGGAGTGGGCTGCTCTTCAAAACGCAATTTTCGAGGGACAGTTTCGGTACCGGCCCGTCACGGGAGAGTATTTGGTGGAGATGAGAAAGAGGGGTGATTTGAGAAACGGTCTAGCCGTTTTTGCCATGAAGGGCGATCAACCCGTTGGGTATTGCCTAGGTCTTGTGATGCACTCAGCAGACCCATCGATTGGAGAACGTCTGCTAATCCACGGTATCGGTGTCGTACCAGAGCACAGAGGTCGGGGTCTCGGGCGGTCGCTATGCACAACTGTCATGCACCGTGCTGCGAGGATGGGAATGCGAGAGGCCGAGCTTGTTGTAGACAGCACGAACACGGCAGCGATTCGAATGTACGAGACCATAGGTTTTGAGCAACGGTACAAGCGCCATTGGCTGTCAAAGAAACTGGTGGAATAGCGGCTCAGCACTGACATGAAAGACGCATCTGCATAACAAGATACAGTGCCATAACTGACATACTGTAGTTCTAACAAGATTGGGAGGCGGGGTTCGCCGGCACGAAGGCCGTTTCAGGGGCGAACCTCCCGCATCCGCAGGTCACGTGGACCAGCTCTTCGTCAAGACGCGCGCAAAAACTCAGTATGCGCAAGTATTGCAAGGGGACCAATGCTAGAAACTCAGTGTAGGGACCAAGTTGGGTATGCGAGTTTCCGACGGGGAGTTCGCGCATCTTGGCGTTGAGCTTCAGTGTGACTCTCTTCAGAGCCACATCTAGATTGAAAACGAATTCACATATGAACCTTACTTGTCAGAGTACGTCAAACGTTTGGAAAACGGAAGTCATTCTTCATTCTGGTTTCGGAAACAGACTTCTCGTAGATTGACGCACTAACGTAGCAGACCAGTTTCACATTCGGGATACGACCAGTATTCATCTTGGAAAGTTGTCGCGCAGTAGACGAAGGTGGTGCTGGACAAGCTGGCGAGCCCGAGGGTCATCGGGATTCTTCTCCAAGTCTGTAACCAGAGTCTGCAGGAAATACTCTGGGAAGAACAACCGTACGCGAATGTCATTGAGCAAGAACAGCCACTTGTCGTATTCGCCAGACGGACCCTTTCTACGCTTCTCAGTGACGACCCGATATTTCTTCATAGTCTGAATGGCAGTACGAAGATCCTTCGGTGGAATGTCTAGGGTGGCCTCAAGCTCTGCAATGCTCACAGGACGACGTCGAAGAATGTCCAATATGTCGTAGCAATCGGGGTCTGCAAGAATCTGTGCAATCGCCACCGTGTCTTCAGGAGTCTTCTGCCACTCAGTCAGAAACTCTAGCACCTCAGCCTTATACTCGGCTGCGAGTTCCGGGTCAAGAATCGAACTGGCCGCCTCCATGGCCATCAGAGGCGGGGCACGAAAGATCTCGAGGTCCTTGATCATGAACACGCAGGTTCTACCAATCTCGTCCACCCATTCGGTCTTGACGAGACCCAGCTCCTCAAAGGGCGCGATAATCGAGTCAACGCTCACACTCGGAAGACCGGTGACCATCTTGAGCCACTCCTCAAGGTCCTCCTTCGACACGCCGCCCTTCCACAACTTGGGAAACACCGCACGGGTCACCTCATCAGCAAAGAGGCGGGCGAGACGACTCTCGTCCGTCATCCCCGCGAGGCGTATAATCCGCCGGTAGGTGTTCTCGAGCTCTTCTTGGAGTTCGGCATCAGTCATTGAAACAACTGCATTGGTAATGTGTGACACGACTGAGGTCAGTGCACCCTCATACGCCTTTGGATCCTCAGAGGTCGTCAGCAGCAGAGAAACACAATACTGTTCCTCTTCGCGTACGATGCCTGTGTAGTAAGATGCCACGTTGTACTCTTCGCCGCCAATCCGAATACTCAACGAAGCAAAACCTGCCGTGGCATCACCCATGGCATGAGAAGTGAAGATCCTCATGATTTCCGTATTGAGATCCTCACGGTAGTAGTCGGCAAAGTCTGCAGGTACCTTTGCTTTAAGCACAGCGCCAATCTTCGAGTCCCAATCTATGAGTAATAGGGCGACAGGCATTATTGTGTTCTCCCAGTCCCTTGAGGAGTCGCACTCTGGCGTGTTCTCGCAACCCTTCACGTTACGCGACTAAAAAACCTTGTCACTCAATCGACCGCCTTTCGCGCGCTTCTGTGGCGATTTACAAGTTCCAAGATGGCGTCAAGTATCTGCGTCACTACTTCCTGAAGAGATGCTCGTGCATCAATCACAACGAAGTTGGCACTGTCATGCTCAGCCATTTCAAGATATGCATGGCGCACCTTTTCCAAGCGCCCACGTTTCTCAAACTGAAGATTCACATCACCACTGCGTCCACCCAGACGCGACAAGCCGACCTCCACAGGAACGTCGAGGAGGAACACAATATCGGGCTCAGGAGCATGAATCTCCTCCCTGTTCCTTCGTAGGATCTCGGACCAGTGAATCCCCGTACTTGTCGTCTGATACGCACCAGACGCAAAGAAGTAGCGGTCCAGAAGTATTATCTTCCCCTCACGGAGGTAGGGCAGAATCTTGTTGGTCACATGCCAACGTCGGTCACGCATGAACAGATTCAGCTCCTCCTCGGGGTCAAGTTCGCCCTTCACCGATCTGTCGCGAATCTCCTTGCCCCACTTGCTCTCTGATGTCGGTTCCCTCAGTCGGACAACATCAAGACCACGAGCTCGTAGCTCTTTTTCGAGTAGCTGGGCAGCAGCGGTCTTGCCAGCTCCGTCAATCCCCTCCAGTACGAATAGGGATCCTCTGGCGTGCCTTTGTTCATCGTTCACTGGAACAGTCGCCTCGGTGTCTTCGCGGAGAACCGGCGGGTGGGCCGTTTTAGATGCTTCGGCGGCCAGGACCAGAAAAGGAACTCTTAAATCGGTCTTCGGTTGGTAGGTCAACCTATCCTACAAGGAGGAGAAACCATGGACCGAGTGCGGGTCGCAGTACTCACATTGTTAATACTCGTCGGAGTCTGCGCTCCGCAATTGGTAGTAGGCCAGACACATGCGACCCCTGCTGCCACAGGCATCACACTAGTCATCGATTTCGGAAATGGCACGCGCATGGAGTTTTCCGGCCTAGAAGGCGACACCGTACTGAACGTGACACAATCGGCAGTTGAGGTCGAAGTGGAGTGGTATGGTGATCTTGTCTTTGTCACCAGCATTGCTGGGGTAAGCAATGACCCTGAGCATAACCTGTGGTGGCAGTACTGGGTTAACGGTGAGCTGGGACCAGTGGCTGCGAACAAGTACCATCTGAACAATGGTGATGTCGTGGAGTGGCGTCTGCCCGGGCATGGCACGAGTACCAGTTCTACAGGGCCTGCATACGCCCCTGTGGCAGACCCCTCTCTAACAATTGGTACTCTGTCCGTGGCGGTGTTTGGCCTATCATTCTTGGTATTGTTGTACGTGAGGAGGACTAGAACATGAGAACTAGAAAAAACATGCTGATTGTCATTGCACTGATGGTGTTGTTGTATGTGATGCCTGTCACTGCATTGAGCTTCAGCCCCGACATCAGGGTAGAGGACGACAAGGGCACGAGGATAGTATGGAATGTCATTGATTGTCCGGATGTGCCATTCTCGTGGGGCTGGCAAGGTGAGGGAGCATGGCTTGCCGAACCTGGGTCGACCATGACATACAACGTCACGGAAGTCAATTCCGAGGTATATGGAACACTTCGCCTAGGAAACTTTTCCATTAGTGCCAACGACACAGACATCGCCCGTGAACTCGTCCTTGGGGTCTGGGGCAAGACACCATTCTTCCCGGGCCTCGTGATAGAAATCGACAGCGAGAGCATTGCCAGCTTGAACCAGACGGCATACGAGGCCGCCGCACGAATCAAGGGCAATTACCTCAATGGAACAATGACATCGTACTATGATGCTGTGGAGGTGGGGAGCGGCACATATCAGTGCATCGTATTCGATTACGAGCAGGATCCCACCCCATACGGCGAGCCGCAGCGCACACAACTTGCGTATGATACAACGTCGGGAGTCCTTGTGTTTGCAAACACAAGCTATTCCTTTGGAACACCATACATCCTGACACTGGAGCTGGCGCAGGTGATTCCGCCAAGCACTCCGATGCCGTTCGCCATCACCGCAGCTGGCATAGGCATCGTTGTCATTCTCGTCGTTGTCGTAGTACTGCGAAAGATGAGGTGAGTCAGTAGTGACCGAAACCCCTCCGACCACAGGAACCATCAGGGCCAGTCGGAGGGTTTCCCTCATCGCTCTGATGGCTGCACTGGCACTGGTGGGAAACTATGCTCTTGTTGTTGTGCCAAATGTGGAGCTAGGATCCACAGTGTTCTTTGTCACAGCGTACATGTTTGGCTTCAGTGTTGCACTGCCATGTGTCTTCATAGTGTCGCTTGCCTTCGGTCTCGTGAATCCTTGGGGAGCGTTTATTCCGCAGATCTGGATCACTCAAGTGATCGGGTGGTCGTACATGACGGTCGTAGCCGAGCTTCTGAGGCCCAAGTCCGCCCGAGGTGGGTACCCTCGCAATATCGAACTGGCATTCGTGGGTGGTATCGTGACCGTCTTCTTTGACCTTGTCACCAACATCGGGTACTCTTTGGCCTTCAGCATACCATACTATGTGGCACTGATTGCCGGACTTCCATTCATGGTAGTACACGTACTCTCGAACGCATTCTTCTTTGGAACTGCTGTGCCTCTAATTCAAAGGGCTGTGTTGTCCAATCTTGCGGACCAGATATGGGAGTAGTCACGTATTCCTGGCGGAGAGAAGAGTAAAAAGCGAGGCTGGTATGCCCACCAAGGAAGGAGAGCATTGCAGTGTCATGGAAGAGAGCTGTCGAGGAACTCGCCCTGCCAGCAGATGGGAGAGTGCCCCCTGCCTTCAAGGCTTACCATGCGGCCGTGGCACTGTTGATGATCGGACGGGAACAACCTTTGGGCCGTTACGAACTCTGTCAGAATTTGTCGATAGGCGAAGGCAGTGTGAGAACGCTTCTACGCAGATTGACTGACGCAGGGTACATCACTGCAGACGGCCGGCAGGGACAGCGCCTCACAAAGAGGGGCGAGAATCTGTTTGCGCAGATAATAGAAGATGTACCCATGGGGCTCTTCTTGGATCTCGGTACCCTGACCGTCTTCAAATATGCATATGCAAGCCTCGTGAGGGGCCGGGCCGAGAGGGTGGTTGATGGAGTGCGTCAGAGAGATGAGGCGATTATTCAGGGAGGCTGTAACCGTGCGGGTGCAACCACCCTCGTTATGAAACGCGGTATGCTCGTCATGCCTCCCGATAATTACAATGTTCTCCTGTCGAACGAGAGAGAAACTATGTTAATCTTGGAAAGTCTTAGGCCTCAGGATGGTGATGCAGTCGTCATAGGCACATCAGACAACCCGAACTTGGCAAGAGAGGTCTCCATGGCGGCGGTCATGACACTGTTCGAAGATGATTGACGATGCAGGCAGATCTGTTCGGAAATGTACCCGAGATTGTGATAGACATTCATGAAACCAAGGGTCGCAAGCAGAACGCTGTCAAGCATCTCATGTCGATGTTGGACAAGGAGGGTATCCGGTACGTAGTCGAACAGATTCCAATTGGTGACATATTGGGTCCGAACGAGATCGTCATCGAGAGGAAAACTGTGACCGACCTTGTCAATACCCTCAGAGGAAGCGCCTCTGGGGTGCCGCGTCTGACTAGACAAGTCGAGGGGCTATTGGAGTACCAACGGCCCTACCTGCTGATAGAGAACATCCTGTCAATTCGGCGCGACCCCGTGAAGGGATGTATATATGTACCTTTCAAGAGCAGGCAGACCAAGGGAAAGCCCTACGTCGTGACCATGGAAACTGTCAACTACATCCACCCCTCGTCCCTCGATGCCCTTATTGATAGCATTAGAGAGAGAGGCATTGAGATTATAGAGGGATACAATGCGTTGCACTCGGCCGGACTCCTCTTCAACATTCTCACAGGCAGAGAAACAGGCGGACGGCCCTCTGGCGAACGGCTTCCGGTAATCAGGACACGTAAGAGTCGGGACTCATCCGCTGACGAACAGGAGTTCTTTCTTGCAGGGATACCAGGCATCAATGTCGTACGGGCCAGAAGTCTCCTGTCAAGGTTTGGCAGCCCCATCGAGGTTATCAACCATACCGATGAATGGACAGATGTCCCAGGCATCGGACCCAAGACTGTAATGCATGCCCGGCGTATGCTCTTCTCAAGCTATGCTCCTAATAAGGACAGGAACGAGGCTGATTCAGAGGAAGACTGACGGCACGATAGTTTTAAAAGAACCCACTATTCTATGACCAGAGAATACCTTGGACGGTGAAGCCTCATGGGAGAGATTCGTGTCGCAATCGCAGGACTCGGTAACTGTGCCTCCGCCCTCGTGCAGGGAGTACACTACTATCGTGATGCAAAGACCGACGAAGAAGTACCGGGTCTGATGCATGTTGACTTTGGGGGTTATTTCCCAAAGGATCTGAAGTTCGTTGCAGCGTTTGAGGTCAACAAGAGAAAGATAGGTCTTGACATTGCGGACGCCATTTGGATCGAGCCAAACTGCTGCTGGCGGTTTGCGCCTGATGTGCCCAAGACGGGCGCCAAGGTACTGCCCGGACCCATTGCGGATGGTGTTGCACCTCACATGCGCGACTCGTTCTTCACGTATGATCCTCAAGAGATTGAGCCTGTAGATGTGGCGGAGGAACTCAAGCGCGTAAAGGCAGATGTGCTGATTAACTATCTTCCCGTGGGCAGTGATGAGGGATCACGACTCTATGCACAGGCGGCGCTCGACGCTGGCGTCGCGTTCATCAACGCGATACCCGAGTTCATAGTTTCCGACCCAAACAGCCCATACGCAAAGGAGTTTGAGAAGAGAGGCATTCCATGCGCTGGCGATGATATCAAGAGCCAGCTTGGTGCGACCATTCTCCACCGCGTACTCACCCAGCTCTACGATAAGCGAGGCCTGATTCTTGAGAACACTTACCAGCTGAACATCGGGGGAAACACAGACTTCGAGAACATGCAGGTGGAGGACAGACTGAAGACCAAGCGAGTGAGCAAGACAGAGGCTGTCACCAGTTGTGTTGACTACGAGCTGCCCACCAAGATTGGTCCCAGTGACTATGTTCCATTCCTTGGCGACAACAAGGTCTGTTACATCACTATGAGAGCTCGTGCCTTTGGCGATCTTCCACTTGATCTCACCCTGAAGCTCTCGGTGCAAGACTCCCCCAACTCAGCAGGAGTCATCATTGACGTGGTCAGAGCAATCAAAATCGCTCTTGATCGTGGTATCGGCGGTGAACTCTCAAGTATCAGCTCTTACAGCTTCAAACACCCACGTTACCAGATTGACGAGTTTGAAGCGAGAAAAAGAGTTGATGAGTTCATCGAGGGAAAGAGGGAGCGCTAGCTAAGGTAGCGCCCACCTCCCCTCAGATTGTTTCATGTGACTCATATCTGTGTGAAGCTCTTCACAGTTTCTGCATCGAGTTTTCTTACAGTTTCGACAAGGAGACTGATGGCATTCTCAACATCACTAAGATCCAGAATGCTGTGGTGAGAGTGGATGTGACGAGTTGGGATACCGATGAACAGAGACGGTGCGCCCATTCCGGTGATGTGGATTACACCTGCATCTGTCCCACCAGCCTTAAGAAAGGCGGGCTGGTGACGGATATCGTTCTCCTCCGCAATGTCCAGCACGAAGCCCCTGAGGCGAGGATTGGGAATCATCGACCCGTCGCCCGCAGATATTGAAACTCCCTTCCCCATCTTCTGGACAAGTCCCTCCGCTCCTGGCACATCACCAGAGATATCAACATCCACAGCAAAGCCGATGTCAGGTTGCAGCATCTGAGCTGCGGTTCTTGCACCGCGAAGACCCACTTCTTCCTGCGTTGTTGAAACGAAGTAGACTGTATTGGGATGGTCAATTCCCTCTTCACTTAGGCGCCTCAGGGTTTCGAGAGCGATGAAGACACCAATGCGATCATCGAACGCCTTGGCCACAGCAACTGTCACCTCACGGATTACTTCCTCAGAGTCCTTGTTGTCAGGGTCCTTCTTTTCCTTGCGCTTGCGCTTCATGGTCCTGAAAAGAGCATAGGGCACCGCAGGGTCGCCCACTCGAATGCCAAGTTCCTCGACCTCTTCTTTCGAGGTGCAGCCAATGTCAATGTACATCTTGTCCTTCGTCACTACCTTATTCCGGGCGTCTGGCGGCAAGATGTGGGGCGGCGTCGCGCCGATCACTCCAATCACTTTCTCGTCGCTCTGGGAGGGGCGAATCAGGACTTCTTGTGCAAGAAGCGTCTGATCCCACCACCCGCCGAGCTGATGAAACTTCAAGAAACCATTCTTGTTTATCTCGGTGATCACAAATCCAATCTCGTCAACGTGCCCGGCAATCATTATCTTGGGACCGGTGTTGCCCTTCTGAAAGACCACGGAGCCCATTCTGTCGTAGAGGACTTGGTCAGCAAACTTGCTGCCATGATCCCGAACCATCCTCTGAACCTCGTGTTCGAATCCGCTGGGACCAAACGCGTCGCAGAGCTGTTCGAGTAGTTTCAAGTCGAGCGTGGTGCCGTTCATCATTAACTCATCTCGCTGGTGAGTGATATACAGAATGGGCGCCTGCTTGACCCAATTAAGCGTAACGTATTGCGCTAGGACGAGGGATTACTTGATGCTCTCCCGCGCAAGGAGGTGAAATGCCTCTTCGATGTTCTGTCCCGTGAGAGCACTTGTTTCAAGATAGCCATTAAGACCGTGTTCCTCAGCAAACTGTTTGCCCATCTTGGTGGAGATTACTCTCTCATTCACGAGATCAACCTTGTTTGCAAGAAGAATAATCGGGATACGAGTTCCGAGAGCCGACTCTGTTTCGGCAATCCACTTGGGTAACTCCACGAATGTGCTCTTGCGAGTCACATCATAGACCAATAGGGCACCCCTAGCGCCCTTGTAGTAGCTGGTTCTGATGAAGTCGAACCGCTCTTGGCCCGCAAGATCCCACACCAAGAGCTTGACAACAACACGCTTGCCAGTGCCGTCGTCCACCTCCACAGTCTTCACGGCAAACTGTGACCCGATTGTGACGATATACTGCTCGGTGAATCTCTGAGTCAGGAAACGATTGACAATGGCAGTCTTCCCACTCCCACCAGCTCCAATCATGACAACCTTGCGCATCAGGTCAAAGCTCTCGGACACGGCGTCACCCCGGTGGTGGTATCAATGGCGGAGTGGGGACGTTGTCGTGTGGTCCCTGCTTTCTGCGATACCAGTCCCAGAGGTCGGTTGAGCCTGCCGGTATTAAGCCTTTTTCACACCAATGCCCAAAATCTGGCGCCAATGATGCTCTGAGGCGGAAGCATTATAGGTGGTATTACCAGGGTGACACTCGCCGGGAGGAAAGCAGATGCGACTCATTACAGTGAAGATGAGTGAGCTATATGTGGATGGAATCGACAGACTTGTCGAGTTGGGTCTCTACCCGTCCCGCAGCGAGGTCATCCGGGTGGCAATACGCGACCTGCTCATGCGGGAATTGTGGGTGAACGGGATACCGACGGTTTCACTCAGCGAACGGGAACCCAAACAGGAGCAGAGTACGGGTTGAGATCACCGCACTTGGCCCTCCGCCCCCGCAACACACTTTAGCAAACACGGGTACTCCTCGCCCGCCATCACTACATGGAGGAGTCCATCCTTGAATCTGAGAATTCTATTCAAGAGCTTCAGACTGGCGTTTCGTGCCAGAAAGCGGGTCATCGCATTCATCATAATCTACGCGATTCTGTTCATATCTGTAGGGAAGGGGCTGCAGGCTGCGATGATGACGCCGGGTGCCGAGTGGCCGTGGCTAGCAATGGCGTTCATTGTTGCAACAGTCTATGCAATCCTTATCAGCCAATTCAGAGCACGCGACATAGCCATCTTGAAGTGTGTTTCATGGAGCAATTCAGAGATTCTTCTCCTGCTCGTTGGAGAGGTAATGATAGTTGCCATATCTGCGTATCTAGTTGTGTTTCAGCTCAGCGTTGAGATCTTGGGGATAGTTGCGTACTTCGAAACGGACTTTGGGCTTCTCAGAGACCTCCAAGAGCTCATTGTGGTAGAGGCCGTGCCTATGCTGTGGACCCTGCTTTATGTGGTCTTTCTGCAGATTCCGGGACTTGCGTTGGCGAGATGGAGAGCCATGAAGATACCGCCGATGAGGGCATTGAGGGAGGAATAGACGATGGCCAATCCGATAATCCAAGCAATTGACGTGAACAAGGAGTATGGCAGGGGAAAGAAGACCGTAGCAGCTCTCAAAGATGTAAACCTTGAGATCTTTCCCGGTGAGTTCGTGGCCGTCGTGGGTCCGTCAGGCTGTGGAAAGTCAACACTTCTGCATGTGCTATCAGGTCTGGAGGCACCCACCTCCGGGAGGGTACTGATTGACGGTGTTGACGTGACGCTGATCAGCGAACGCGACATGCCCAAGCTCCGCGCTCAGAAGATTGGTTTTGTGTTTCAGTCGTTCCTTCTCATCGAGGACCTTACAGCGTTCGAGAATGTTGAGGCGGTGCTCTGGCCGTCAAAGGAGATTCCGAAGGAGAAACAGGAGGCAATGGCTCTTGAGGTCCTCAGAGAGGTGGACATGCTCGAGCGCAAAGACCACTTCCCACGTCAGATGAGCGGGGGAGAACAGCAGAGAGTCGCCATCGCACGTGCTCTGGTGAATAGTCCTCCAATCCTGTTCTGCGACGAGCCTACGGGAAACCTCGACTCCAAGACCGGGGAGAACATCCTGAAGATCATTGCGCGTCTGAACAAGGAGAAAAAGATGACAGTGGTCCTTGTCACCCATAATGAGGACCTGGTCAAGTATGCGAAACGAGTTCTCAGAATGAAGGATGGGAGAGTAACCTCAGACAGATAGCAAGCCCGAGTACGGGGAGGCACATCCTCCCCGTGCCCACGGAGCCTGTGCAACATGCAGAGATCGGACTGTCGCGTGAGAGAACAATTGGCCGAAGACATGGCCTCTGACGGCTTGAACAGCGAGGCCATGGACACATTCATCGAGGCGGCGAAGTGCTGGCAAAGATGGGAGTCATTCTCAAAGGCAGCTATCTGTTACGAGCGTGCGTATGAGCATGGTATGTTGTGCCACCGCTATGCTGACGCGGCCGAGGCCATGATGAGAGCCAGTCAAGTGTGGATGAAACAGGGCGAGCACGAGAAGTTCGAGATTGACTGCCAGATAGCATCTGAGGCATACATCATGGCAGCAGAGGAGGAGCGCAATCCAAAGAGATTTGTCCAGGGCGCCTTCTGCGCCATCTTGGGTGGGGACATTGACATGGCAAGACACCTGATACACGCTGCAGCTGAAACGACCCGTGGCGAGGCAAAGGAACTGATCAACCTTGCACTGATGTTGAGCGAGTACCAGTTCGGCGATGCCGACATGTACATTGAGGCGGCCGTGGCAAGGGTGGTGGACAGGGATGAGATGGCAGTGATTCGCGAACACTTCAAGCTTGCGTTTCTCGGATTCGTCAGAACTTCTCTCGAGTCAGAGTTCGCTATCTCAGTGAGAAGCCTGTCAGAGAGCACCGGTTTGCCCGAGAAGAAGGTCGAGGCACTGGTAAAAAGGGGAATTGCGGAGGGACTGTTACCGGGGTACTTCGATGATGATACCCGCGAAATAGTGGTCGATACGGATCGTGCGGATGTGTCGACGTTGGCCAGACGCAAGAAGCCCATATTGAGTCAAGACATAGAAGACCCCGGCGCGTGGGACCTCGACCTCGATGATGACCTCTAGACGGCCAATGTGTCATGGCGGACAAAATGGCATGTGGCGGAAAACGTTTTTAGTAGCTTTCTCAAAGACCCACAGGTCGGCACCAGTGATATGTTAGGTGGTTCTGATGTCCGAAGGGCCCAAATGGATGCAATGCCCCGTATGCAAGGAAACGCTATATTGGAAGGTCCCAGTTGAAGCCCTTAAGGACGTCAAGAGGTTTCCGGCGGCCATTGTCGTGAAACATCACGACCATTATCTTATCATTTATCTCGACAGCCATCTCCAACTCGCCGATACTGAGATTGTATCAGCATATGTTGAGAGCCAGACAGAGAAGTAATGTTCTGTACCAGGAGGCCCTTGGTGTTCTATCGTCTTTTTGGTTTCAGACCGTTGTCAAGCGCCCACTCAAGAATCTGTGCGGCCTGAGCACTCGACATACCCCAGATCTTGAGCTTGTCGACCAAGTCGCGTATCCCTGACACCCAGTCGCGCAATAGCTCTTCGATTCTTGTGCGTATGAGGGGGTCTGTCACCTCTTCTCGCAGGGGCAGCATCTTCTCGACTAGACTCTGAGACAGTACCAAGATTGTTTCCAGACGCGCAAGCCACTCTTCACGAGGTAGACCACTGAGGGTCTGCGCCACGGCAAGGTGGTAGTCATACTGAGTTGTGTAGTACCGGAGGCGCCAGCTCAGAATCTCAAGTAAGAGAGTCCGATAGGCGCTGCTGGGAGCAGTCTTCATCAGCAGAGCGACATACTTGCCAAAGAGCTCGTCGGCGGACTGGCTGGCATCGAAGTAGAGAGCCATGGCCTGTTGATACTTCTCGTCGCGGAGCAGACGGTCGGCCTGCTCTATGGCATCCATATATTTGGACAAGATAGCCCGTGTGGAGAGTCCAAACTCCGTGATGTCCCATCACCTCCGCTCTCTGTATCTCTCCCGACTCACGGCTCCAGCCGCTCAAGTTCGACATCCAGCACCGTGTCGTGACTCTTAAGCCACTCGACAAACTGTGATATCTGTGTTTCAAAGTGTGATTCGAAGAAGCCCTCCCATAGGCAGTAGTCATCCATCGGGCAGAAGCCGGTTGAATGAATCATGCTCACGCCCATTCCTTTGAGGACCTTGAGGACTTGACGAGCGGACACTGCAAAGTCACTGAGGTAAAATGCGACACGCAACATGATCACAGCCGAGCTACTCACAGGAATCACACGAATGAACTTACTCGAGGTCCCGACCAATAGAACTTGGCCGCCATCGGGGACTCCCAGCACCTTCTCAAGACCGTGCAGATCAATGTGACCACCACGCACCTGAGAAACCTTGGCGATTGTCAGACTCTTCATATCTTACCACCCGTAGATTTCCCTAAGGACTTGGAGTCCCTCACTAGTCACCTCATAGCCCGAAGAGCTCTCGCGTACCAGTCCCAGTGTCTTCAGTAAAGGAATCTTGACGTCTAGACAGGTCGCAGTCACTGTGCTGAACTTCATGATCTCGGCGTCGCTTGTACACCCCTGATCAATGAGAAGTAGAATGTGGAGGCCAAGGTCCCCTACCAGATAGCGAACGGTCTCGGTTTCGAATCTACCCGTCAGTGGTTGAGGTCTGGGACTCATGTTCAACAGGGAGTCATAACATCTGAACTAAAAGGTGTCTACGACGTACATCATACACACATCAGATAGGGGGAGCATGCTTCGTCTTGTATTCATCCGTCGCCTCAAGCCACGCCATGAACTCTGGCGAGGGAGGTGAAACACGATACAGATGCTCTCTCTGACTCTCTAGGCACTCTTCTCTGCGGCCCGCAAGACAGGCCATTGTCAGGACTTGGTGGCCGGCCTCCTCAGCGACCTTAGTCGCGGGTTTCAGCCAGATATGCCATGTGGGTGACCGCATGAGGTGATGGTCAACAACCACGATTGGAGTCGCCGAAACGATGCTCAGAAGATTGCTGCGTGCGGAGTTGAGATGGGGCGCGAACTTGTCGATGTACGTCGGCGGGCCCCCCAGTATCACTAGACGGGGCTCCTGTGAGAGCACATAGTCAGCGACACGACTGCTGACAGGGCCCTGAACATCCGGCACGAACATGACACACTCATTGGCGTGGCGCACTGTAGTCGCTACTACGTACCCAAGAGGGGTGTTCTCTGGGCCGTGAGGCAACGGGCCAGAGAAAGTAATCTCCGTGAAGCCAAATTCCAAAGTGAGTCCGTCGGCCCAGACAATCTCTTTCGCGATTCCCTTCAGGTCTCGTTCGAAGTAGTATCCTCTGCGTCGCTGAGATGCGTTGATATGGTCGCGATAGTCCTTTGCAAGGATGGTCTTCTCATGAAACATCCTCTGGAGCTCCTCGCGTGACCCGAATGTGTAGCGAAAGTCTGTGAATCCCGGTCTGATGTGGTCGTAGTGATAGTGGGACACAGAGATTATGTCCGCAGCTCGAGCCTCTGTAAAGATTCGTTCCAATGACTGCTTTAGTCGGACGTACTCAACCGGGTGAGGCTCCTTGCCGTTTCGTTTCGAGAGTGCTGCAGATGGGTCTAGAAGAAGCCGCACATTGGGCGTCTGAATTCGAGTACAGAGGGATCGTACACCCATGCTCTCTGCTGCGATGGGCTCGACGTCAATGTGGCCAATTTTCACTCGCCAGCCACCCTATAGTAGCTTAGAACGTAGCGTTCGCCATCGTGTATCAGCTCGGCCTCATAAAGACCACACCAAGATGCCTCATCGCGGAAAGATTGGAACATGTGCCAGTCTGATGGCAAGAATGACTCGCGCTCTCGTTCCATCCTCTCGACCGTGAACAGCTCCAAGCTTCCCTCGCGGTTACGATCTGTGTAATCATCAATCTCAGCAGCACCCACGAATATGAGAAAGTGCCTCACAAGATTACCATTGGCGTCCAGCAGACGCTCGGAAACCACCCCGCGGTACTCGTATTGGCCCACGTGCGCAGCACCAGTCTCTTCCAAGACCTCGCGGACTGCCGCCTTAGCCACGTGCTCCCCTGGTTGTATCTTTCCCCCCACAAGACTCCAGAGATCCTCGTATGGCGGTTTCGCGCGGCGTATGAAGAGGTAACGACCACGGCACCTGAGAATGGTAATTGCGATTGGCAATATCTCGGTCATGTTGACTCCTCTGAGTGGCCCTGCCACCACCACCTGACCAATCGCACTTAAAACGTACTTGCGAGTGAAGTCACATGAACGTTCATAGGAGGATTCGCGGACGAGAGAGTCGGACATGAGAGGAAGTATCCTCACCCCTGAGATGCGACACAGAATTCTAGCGCAAATAGTGCCAGAGAGGGAAGAGATCAGTCGTCAACAGCGAGTTGTGAAACGACTCACCAAGGCTCTGAGTGAGGTGGCCGAGGAGATTGGCCAGTCGTTTGTGTTCATAGAACCGCAGGGTTCGACGGGTGCAAAACAGACCCAGTTGAGGGGAGCGAGTGATATTGACCTCTTTGTTGGGCTAAGTCCCAGAGAGTTCTCAGATATTCTGCAGCAGAGCGCACCGCAAAGACAGGCCATGCTATCTGAAAGGTTCGATGAACTTGTTGATCGATGGTTCTGGCCTGCAGCGCAACGTGCAGGTGGTCGAAACATCATCAAGGCGTACTCACAACATCCCTATCTCTCCTTGGTTGTTGAGGATATTGATGTCGATGTCATCGCGTGCTTCTATCTCTCACCAGAGGAGCTTGCTGAGAATGGCCCCATAACAGCAGTAGACAGGACAATTCATCACACCCGTTTTGTCTTGGACCGTATCAACGACACGCTGAGAAATGACATCCGGATTCTGAAGTCCTTTGTGCGTGCAAGCCATGCGTACGGCGATGATTGTGCTGTCGGGCAGATGGGGCTCACAGGTTATTCACTTGAGCTCATCACACTCTTCGGAAACGGCATAGATGGAGCAGTAGAGATGCTGCTACACATTGAGGATGGGCCAATCGACCCGTTTGGTCGTCCGGCCCATGTCCTGCGAAGAGTCCCCACATTCCGGGACGACCATGTCATTCTCATTGATCCGACGGACGCGAACAGGAATGTGGCATCTAGTTTCTCACCACGCGCGGTACGGTGGACAATCACACGGCTCAGACACCTGATAGAGTTGAGAGAGAGAGGCGAAGATGACGCTGTCGTGGACCTTGTGCTCGAAAGACCAATCCCGACCGATCCTCCTCCTTCATGGCTGGCTCCACACTGTATCACAAGGCAGTTTGTAGGAGCACGCAGGGTTCACTACACCCTCTTCAGGGACAAGCTCCATAGATTGTGCAGACTGATAGCACGCGTCTTACGCAAAGAGAATACAGGAGAGAAGAGATTCGGCGAAACTCTGTGGGAGGTGTACTTTGAGCAAGATCATTATGCCATCGGAATGATTGTTGAGAAGCCAGTCATTGAGCCGGTTTACAGTAGAAGAGGTCCACCGGTCGATATCGAGAAGGCTGCGAGTGCCTTTCGCAAGAAGCATCCCACCGCTTACGAAAAGGATGGCTACCTGTGGTTGGACACGAAACGACGATGGACGCGCGCTGGGGACATGATAGACTACATGATTGAGCGTCACTCAATCGAGGGTCTTGAGATGACAACCGAAGAGGGGGACGTGTCAAGACGGGTACTCAACACGCTATACAGGTATGTCATGCGGATAGAGGATTTCCCCTTGTCACGAAGACAAGAGTATAAGGACACCGAACAGACATTAGGCTGGTGACCCCCTTGGCTTGGAATGACATCGCAGTCGTGTTGCACCCGGGAATAGCCGAACACGTCATGCCTTTTCCACGACCCCACCTCGAGTCTTTCGAGACCCCGCTCCGAGTGGAGATGATTCGCAGGCACCTAAGAACAAGGGGGATCTTCAAGCACGTGAGGGTCGCCAGAGCAAGAATGGCCACCGTCGAAAACCTTCGTCGTGTACATACAGACTACATGATCGACACAGTACGAATCATGTCTGACCTTGGTGCCGGTGAGGTAGGCGAATCCGCATATGCAAGTCCAGAACTGTACCGCTCTGCCCTGATGGCTGTTGGCGGGGCAATCAGAGCAGCTACACTGGTGGCCAAGGAGGAGAGCCGTCATTCGTTCTCGGTCATGCGGCCCCCGGGTCATCATGCCACAAGTTCAACACCAATGGGACTGTGCTACTTCAACAACATTGCTGTGGCAATCCGCCATATTCAGACAAAGTACGAGGTGAGGCGGGTGTCAATCCTCGACTTCGACGACCACTTCGGCAATGGCACGGCAGAGATATTCTACAGTGATCCCGACGTGCAGTATATCTCCATCCATGAGTACGACTACGATGATTATGGCATGGGCCATTTCTCTGAAACCGGCTCAGGGGATGCGGAGGGAACCAACATCAATATCCCATTGTTGGAGCATTCTACGGATGAGTCATACTCGCTAGCACTCAGAGAAGTGGTTGTTCCTGCTATTGAGGCGCACCAGCCGGAGGTCATCGCTGTGTCGGCGGGATTCGATTCGCACTATGCCGATCCTGTGGGAAACATGAACATTGACTCCTCCACGTTCTGGCTGATCGGCAACACGGTACGAGAACTCGTGGAGTCAGTGGGAGCGAGAGGATCCTTCTGGGTACTTGAGGGGGGATACAACCCACTTGTGCTGGGACCGTGTGTCGAGGCCAGCTTGGCGGGACTCGCTGGCGAGGAGAAACCAGTTTTCGAAGACCAAGTGCCCAGGGAGGTTTCTCAGGGGCTGTTGGAGGCCAATAGGCGCATCATTAGGAGGGTGCGCGAGATCGCACTCAAGCGGACACACTCCTGACGGTAGTGTCAGCTAGCCACAAGGTTTTAAGCCCCTTCGTAGTGGGCGCGGTGAGAAACAGTTCTGGTGGATAACCGTGGGCAAGAAGAGAAAATCCGGAGGCCGTGCAAAGGGCGGCTCCGGTAGAACTGGAACAGTACAGTGTTCAAAGTGCGGAAGAATAATCCCGGCTGACAAAGCCAAGAAGTACACCCGACGTGTTTCAGCCGTCGACCCGCAGCTTGCTCGTGAGCTCAGGGCTCAGGGCAGCTACATCCACACACGAAGAGTGACCGAATACTACTGTGTTAGTTGTGCCGTTCACATGGGCAAGCTCCAGATCAGGAGCGCCAGTGAGCGACGAACGAAGCCAAGGCGATAGACAAAAGTCGCGATGTCAGGCCAGCCTGGTGTGCTCCCGAACTCAGCGGAACCGCACCCCAGCTGGTATTCCAAATGACCGAATCATCCGCCAGACTTCTACGTTTTATTCAGGTCATGCCCAACGCCTCCGTCGACGGACGCTTCCATCTGCGGGATCTCCCGAGCAGCGGGAAACGCATCGACTTGCTCTGCAGAGTTCTGGCTGCAGCCTTTGACTGGGGACCCGATACGTGGCCCAAGAGTCGCATCGAGGTGGTGGCAGTACTTGGCAATACCGTACGCATGGTCTTTCATTATCCAAGCGAGCGTCTGCCAGTGGGAGAGAGAGCGTGGGCAACGGTGATACGCGATGCGTTGCAGGGAAACCCAGCTCCCTTCGTCACAGTGGGCCAATGTAATCTGCACGACACAGTGAGAGAGTTGATGGCGCACTCTGATTCGAGAGTCTGGGTCCTTGAGGAGAGCGGGTATCCATTCCGTACGGCATTAGATATGGGAACCGCGGCGCAGAACAGTTTTATGCTCGGAAACCATGTGGGCCTCGATTCTGTGGCACAAAGTGTGGTCGAGGAGTTCAACATTCCAAGACTAACATTGGGCAGGAGAAGCATGCTCAGCAGTCATTGCATCTCAACCGTAATCTCAGAGTTCGAAAGGATGACGTGAACCATGCCGACGGTGAAGAGTCTGAAAGAAAGGGATAGGCCGAAGGCGATAGGCAGACTAGTCAACAAGCTGACCAAGGAGATGCTTTGGATATACATTCTAAGACTGTTACAGGAGCGACCCCACTACGGCTACGAGTTGAAGGAACTTGTGAGCAAGAGATTTGGATTCTCTCCGGCCACGGTCAGCGGGTATGCAATCATCTACCGCCTTGTCAAGGATGGCCTCATCGAGGAACAACGGAAAGGCGACTCCCCGAGGAAATACTACGGAATAACGGAGCGCGGAAGTCAGGCGATGCGGGAAGCCAAGGCATTCCTCATAGACACACTCAACAAAGTATTTGATCTGACCGAGTAGGCTGGGAATTATCGAAATTCAATCTGGCTCATGATGTGCCTCTGGCGCTTTTTGATGGTCTTCATATCTAGGGGAGCATACCTGTCTTTCTGCTCTACAAACACGCTTGCAACACTGGAGGCAAGCGCCACAGCCTTGATGAGAGGCTGTTCAGCCAACAGCGCACTGGCGATGCCAGCCACGAACGCCGCTCCAGCCCAGCATCTTCCCTTTGTCCCCGTTGGATAAGCCGGCACAACTAGGAAGTCGTCGCCCTCGTACACCGTGCTACCCTGGTCACCTCGCGTGACGATTGCGGCTCCGGCACCGAGTTCTACCATCAGCTCTGCAGCCACTAGCGGGTCATCCTCGCCCACCAGATACTGGCACTCACTCTGGTGCAGTGCCACGACATCCACAAGCCGGAGGGTGCGGCGGGCTTCGGAGGAATCCATGACAGTGTGAATGGCACGACCATTGGTAACGCGATAGAAGCTCGGGTCCCAAATCACGGTGGCATCACTAGACGAAGAGAACCATTCGATAAGTTCATCGTCGACTTCTCCTGCAAATGGTGACAGCACCACCATGCGAGTACTGAGAAACTCCGCAGGAATATCCCTGATGCGAATGTGCGTGGGTGCAATGGCTAGCTGAATCGTGCTGCCACTGGGTGTGGGGAGTTCTGCCGAACACAACCGGTCTGCCTTGAGCAATACGTGCTCGGGGATTGAGTATAGGTCCAAGTCGCTCACAGCCTGCGTGCGCCACTCCGTCGAGATGGCACCCACGATGACAGTCCCTTCCACGCCCAGTCGAGCGGCCACAGAGGCAGTTGTGATGCTTGGCCCTACAATCGCAGGTGCGGGGCTGTTGCCAGTCCTCAGTCGGACTAGGGGATTGCCAAGCACCACGAGGTCGTACATAGTCGAAACCATCCACTCAGTCGGTAATCATCTTATGAGCATAGCAAAGACGTTGTATCACAGTCACATGAGATAGCAAGGCGACCACAACAATGCACACTGTGAGAATGTTTGTTATCTGCAGCAACACGAAGAACTGTGCGATTTCTTCGGGAAACAGATTCAAGATGTCCATCCAGATGTTTGTTGGCGAGAGAGCCAGTAGAAGGATTCCTGCAAACTGAAGGAGCAGTTTCTCTTGTCGTTCGGCCACACCAACCGTACATCTATCCAGCCCTCCCACAGACTCAGCCTTTGCCCGTGTGAAACTTGCCATTAGCATTCCAAAGAGGGCTATGAAACCCCAAGTCCAAGGAATGAATGTGTCGCCCGTCGAATAAGGCCACCACGGAATGCCAACTGGTCCCGCGGGACCAG
>Ga0164310_10000490_pt1 | contig 21211 bp, 22 predicted proteins | sample GuaBasSedimGuay1_FD_121795 | JGI IMG/M metagenome (GOLD analysis project Ga0164310, IMG submission 121795) | Subseafloor sediment microbial communities from Guaymas Basin, Gulf of California, Mexico - Guay1, Core 4569-9, 0-3 cm | ecosystem: Environmental > Aquatic > Marine > Hydrothermal vents... | reverse complement strand
TCTGTAGACAGATGTTCTGATGTACTAACAAGAAATGTAATTAAAACAAATAGCAAGAAAATCAATGTTCAAGCAAGTGGTATTTTAAAGCGGAAGGGCGCTAAAATATTAATTATAGAAGACGAAAAAGATATTGCTGAAATTTATAGTTCTAATTTAGAATACTTTGGCTTTAAAACACGCACAGCATCTAATTTCATAGATGGGATGAGGATAATTAATACAGAAGATATTGCTATTGTAATTTTAGACGTTATGTTGCCTGACGCATATGGGTTAGATTGCGTAGACGTCATTTTGGCTAAAAATAAAGATATAAAAATTGTTGTAGTTACTGGAAAGTTAGACGAACTTAATCAAGATTTAAGTCATTTGGAAGGCAAGTGTACTATTTTAACAAAACCATTTTCAATAAGAGCGTTGTTGGCAGCCGTACTCTAATACGCCCGAGGAAAATCTCCTCGGGTCTAAAGGGGAGGTAATGTATGGAGAAACTTATTGAAGAAGACGGAGTTCTTATGACAGAAGAATGGTGGAATCAGGAAAGAGAGGAACTTATTAGTAGTATTGAAGCAGCCATGGCGAAAGAGGTTGCCAACAAAGACGTTCTTGAAATAATGATCGAACTAGTAAAAAACACAAGAGTTCGAGTAAGCATGGCTGAGTATTTTGAAGAAGAAGGAGGGGATTAACTTGGCAAGAAGAACCTGGACTTACACAGAAGAGAAGATTTTGCTGGATAACTACCATGACAGCACCATAAAAGAATTGGAAAAACTTCTTCCAACAAGGTCAAGGGATAGTATCAACAAAAAGATTAAGGTGTTTAAGGCAAAGGGCAAGATCAAGACAGGGAAGTCAGCAGAAGCTGTAAACAGGGCTTATATTCAAAGAAAAAAGGAGATCTAGTATGAGCGACGGCCCAAAGTTTCAAGGAGAATCTATTTGTAAGGATTGTGCTCACAAGATTGAACGTATTGTAATTCCTACCGATACTACCGGTTGGACTATAGATCTTTATGATGAAGAAGAGTATTTGGAAGCGGTGGAAAATGGTGAAACAATTAAATTTAAACACATAATGTGCTCAAAACTCCACATTGATTTAGATCATATTGTAGTTGAATGTGATTGCTTTGAACGGAATACGCGCAACACAGGAAATTTGATCAGAAATGGAAAGGTGTTGGATTTGATAAAATGATACATATAAAGACTAAAGACGAAATCGCCAAAATGCGGATAAGCGGGGCGATCGTCGGGAAAGTCTTGAAGAAAATGAAAAAAGTAGTTGTGCCTGGGATAACTACTGAGTATCTTAATCAACTTGCAGAACAGATAATTGAAAAGGAAAACGCCATTCCAGGATTTAAAGGGTTTCAAGGATATCCATATACATTATGTGTTTCAGTAAACGACGTGGCTCTGCATGGTTTTCCCAGCAAAGAAAAATTAAAAGAAGGTGACATACTAAAAGTAGATGTGGGTGTGATAAAAGATGGTTACTATGGGGACGCGGCAGTAACAATACCAGTAGGTGAAATTAGTGAAAAAGACAAAAAACTATTAGAACACACCAAGAAAGCATTATACAAGGCCATTACAATGGCCAGGCCAGGATTACCATTGAACATGGTTTCATTCACAATACAACAATATGTGGAAAGTAAAGGATTAAACGTAATAAAATCTTATGGTGGGCACGGAATAGGTAGAGTATTACATGAAGAACCTTTTATAAAAAATTTTACATTAAACAGGGGTAGAGGGCCACTGCTCCAGGCAAACATGGTTATTTGTATTGAACCTGTGGTAACTGCCGGCGAAGATTTGGAGGTAACTCATAGAAACGGATGGTCTATTTGTATGAAAGATGGAGCAAACGCTGCTCATTTTGAGCATATGATTTTGATCAAAAAAGGTAGGGCAGAAATACTTACAAAGAATTAAAGGAGAATTTGGTTTATGAATTATATCAATACGAGGATACCTGATATAAGGCTTCCCGTGGACGTTACTGGAACGGCGGAATACGTAAAATGGACGATGTCCCCAGCAATAGGAATTTGGTTTTTGTTGCACAGCAAAGCGGTCAGAAGAAGTTTTGAACACAAAGAGTTTGGAACTTACATTTACGACAAGTATTACAAGAATGGGATGGTAGTGTCTTACCTAACACAAAAAGACATAAAAGACATTCTTTGGTTCTCAAGCAAAGGGCATATTTCAGATATGATAAAGACCCTCTGTGATCAAGGAATTATAAAAGAGCATAGAGATAAACTTAATGGTAAAAGCATAAAACTCTATCAAACGGCAGAAGTCCTGGATGTGGAAAACCAACTTGAATCTATGTTCTTAGTAAAAGTTTTAAGACGCCAGATCGCCAAAAACAAGTTGGCGAAATTTGAATAAAGGAGAAATTGACATGGCTGAAAAGAAACCTGAAGTTAAACTAATTGTAAAATTCGGTGAAGAGGTTTACGCTCTTCCAGTTTCAAAGCTTCCCGAACTCATCAAGGGTTATGGTGAGAAAATTGAAGAAGAAGGCATTATCGACTCAATTATGGGTTGGTTTGATTAAAAATTAATTCTAAGCAAGAACTCATGAGTTCGCTAAAAACGAATTCATGAGTTCGCTTAGAACGAATTCATGAAACGTTATACCTTTTAATAGAATATATAGATTAACTATACTAGAAGAACTTAAATTAGTTTAACAATATTAAGTTTACAAGAATAACATTAAACTAATCTTATTTTTACTAAAGTAAAAATAATCTTAGTTAAGCGTTTTTGAAAAAACGCTAGAAACCACAACATCAACATAAACAAGGAACATGGTCATGGGGCAATTCGACGTTGACCTTCACATGGTCAACAAAACATTAACAACTAAAATTATGGATCGTCATAATATCTTCCTCGCGTTTTTCTGGAAAGGTTATTACGTCAGTTGTTATTGGCACCCCGCCTCAAAAGAAATTACACTTCTTGAAAGTCATTATGAATTCTCCGATGAAGAGGTAAATAGATTAACAAAAAACTTCACTAACGCTCAGTGGGGTTTTTGATTATGAATAGAAATCAAAAATAAGCGGTCTAATTTGGCCCACGATGGACTTTTGGACCACGATTGGTATGATGGTATACATTAGATAGACAAAAGGGCTTACATCGCAAATTACAGGGGGAAAGATATGAGTAAAGTTTCAGATTACAAAATAGAGAAATTTGTAAGTCTTAAAGATACGCCAAATGAATATGTGCCAGGGAAATATGTAACTGTTGAAGCCGATGGTATTGATTACGGTGATGTTGACACCTCCACAAGCGGTGTATCAGGAGGCGGTCTTAATTATAATTATTATTTTGATACAGCCACATCAGGCACGCTTGCCAGTGGTACCATTAGGTTGGATTCGGATAATTATCCAGCTGTCAGTAGTATAGACATTAGTTACCATGATAAAGACGACAATGATTTATCCGACTGGATTAATAGTTGGGATGATTCAGATAAGTCAATAAAAGGTACGTTGACTTTACAGAGTGCGTCAAAAGCAAATAAATATGCTATGTTCAAACTGACAGAAACAGTGGACACAACGTTTGGTTCTGGAAAAGATGGTGATGTCACAATAAGTGGTGCTATAAATTTAAACACAACTGCGGTTGCTTCTGGTAGAACATATGCGGACATGATTGCATATAATGTATCCACTGTAGGATCAAATTCATGTCAGACTACTGAAACTCCAAACGGCATTGAAGCTGGAGATGCTGTCCTGCTTATAAATCTTCAGGGTGCTGGTAATAGTCAAGTGGCCAATACCGGTAATTATGAAGTGTTTATAGTTGATAATATAGTTTCTACCACCGTTACGTTTAAATCCGGTAAGACTAAATTATATGGCAACAATGGTGGTGACACTAATTTAGGAACTGGCGCTGATAAACAAAAAGTCATGCTGATGAGAATTCCGCAGTATGATAATTTGGAAATTACATCTGCTGGCTCATTAACAGCTAATAATTGGAATGGCAGCAAATATGGTGTGTTGGCAGTTATGTGTAAAACAGCTGCTACGATTATCGGTAAAATAGATATGGACATCAAAGGTTTTCGTGGCGGCACTGCTGGTGGTTATAACTCCGGTGGTAGTTACGGACGTAATCAGGCTAATCTAGGTGGAGCTGCCAACTTAGGTGGTGGTGGTTGTCATCGTGGTGATGTTGGCGGCGGCGCCGGACATGCTACAAATGGAACTGGCGGCGTTCATCCAGGGGCTTCCTACGGTGATCAAAAACTAACAAAACTTTACATGGGTTCTGGTGGTGGTAGTGGTTATGATAGTTTTCACAATAGAGAAGGCGGCCACGGCGGTGGTTCGGTTTTACTATTTGCCAAAGATTTAGACGTATATGGTACCGTCTCTGTTTTAGGGGGCGTTGGTATAGGCGAAGCAGGTGAAGGTTCCGGGGGCTCTGTCCTCATAAAGTCAAACAAGTTGAGTATGCATTCTGGTGTGGTTAAGTCGTCTGTGGTAGGAAACGCCTCTGCTGGTCGTATAGCTATTTATTACAATGCCCTTATGGACTCCCTATCCAATGTAACACCAACTCCATACACCGATTCATTAACGTCCGGAGCGGATAAAATAGATTATAATGTAGATTGGCTTAATAACAGCGGCAAATTTGACAATAACGAAGAAGTAATCGTGTCTTACGCATATAACTATTAGGAGAAAAAAATGGATAAAGTCAAGATATCGGGAACAACCAACAAGAGTTGTACTGTAAAGGTATTGAGGGACGACTGGTTAATTGCCACCAAGCCGGTGTCTCAAGGATCTTACTCCATGGTCATTCCAATGGCCTCAGGGATTGCATTAGACACAATAGCAATTGATTCAAGTGGTGAGATGGACGCCGTTGGGGATGTGACACCAATTGTTACAACGGATGACGTAGATAGTTTTCATCCCGTAAATACAGATATAATACATAGAAGAAATAGAGATGTATGGGAATTAGATCCTGCTCATAATAACGGATCATTTACCGTCAATTCCACTGGGAGTGAGCTGAGTATATCTATAAACAGTGGTGGTAATACACCAGTTAGGGTTATCAACCCTTTATTAGTATCCGGTGATTTTGATTCTACTGTTCATTATCATAGAGACAATAATCATACTTCTCCAGATTGGGGGACTGCCTTCTATATGATTTCTTCAGTAGATAATACCACCTACGTAAAGGCACGTCAAACAGGAGACACCGTACGCCTTGAAACCGTAGTTAGTGGAACCACATTAGACGGTCATACTTTATCAGGATACACAATTGACTATGACTATAATTTTAGGCTAAAAAGAGTGGGTGACGTTGTGTCACTTTATAACCCACTTAATACGAGTAGTTTTCTTTACAGCCATGCTTGGTCAACTGATGACTTTTATATGGGTTATACTATAGAACATTGGGCAAGTTATTACCCACACCACGTTATAAAAATAACGTCACATTATGTAACGTTTTAGGAGAAAAAAAATGCCGGATAAATACACAAAGTTTTTAATGCACGGAAACTCTGACAGAGATGACTTTTCGCTTAAAAACAAAACATTGGTTACAACAGAACAAAAAGTAGTTGGTTCGCATAGTGTCAAATTGTCGTCATCTGATAATGGTCAGTTATATTGGGCTGATTCTGATGATTGGACTCTAGGAACCAATGATTGGACCTGGGAAGGTTGGTTTAGAATAATCACAGTTTCACGAATGGGTCTTTTCGGCCAAATCGCGGACGCCTCAAATAGATGTCAAATGCATTACGATGTTAATGGTGATTTATGTTTTTATGCGCAGATGAACAGCAGTACTACTTATATAGCATATTACAGATACTCATGGACACCAACCTCGGACACATGGTATCATATTGCGTTGGTTAGAAGTGGTGGTAATATGTTGTTGTTTATAGACGGGGATTTGAAAACATGGACTACGACTACTAAAGCTATATCAGAGGCAACTAATTTTATAAATCTTGCTGCTCCCTTTAGGATTGGTGCAGCCCATGAAGGAGGTTTATGGCGTTATTTAGATAGTTATGTGGATGGTTTTAGATTTTCCAAAGGTATTGCTAGGTATACAGCCAGCTTCACTCCAGAAACTGAGAGATTTGATTCGGATTCATACACAAAAATTCTTTTCTATGCAGATGATATAGCAGATGTTTCTGACTCGCAGCACAGTTTGGAGAGTGTTAATGGTAATATAGGTTATGGTGTCGGCAAATTTAATAATTGCCCTGTTTTTACTGGTACTGAGTATCTTAAAACTGCGCCACATTCAGATTGGAATATAGGCAGCAAAGATTTTACAATTGAATTGTGGACTAAGTTTACGTCAGTTAATACGAATGATTTGATAGGTTATAGAGGCACTGGTAATAATGACGTGTGGCGTTTTTATATCGGCGGAACCGGAACTATAAAATTTCAATCTGTTTATGGCGGTAGCACCGAAATAAACATAACGACTACATATCCAGGCGGTTTGTCAACAGGCACGTGGTATCATATGGCCTTAGTTAGAGAAGGGTCTGAGTTTAGGTTTTACGTAGATGGTATAAAGATAGGATCAGGCACAGATAGCTCAGCGCTCCATTATTACGAAAATGTTGGGACTTTAAATATTGGAATGGTTGATTCTGGTTATTATATGAATGGTTATTTGGACGAAGTAAAACTGTCCATAGGGATTGCAAGGTATAATCAAGATTTTACTGCGCCCACAAGACCAGAAGATGACTTTAAGATAGAAGGAACCCTTTCAGAAGCAGGTAAATTATATCTTATTGATGAGTCCACTGATGTGTTGGAGCGTATTGGCTCATTTAATGCTGGTCCGTATGATTTTGTTTATCTGTCGTCGGGCAGAAAGTTTATTGCTGCTAGAAAAGATGCTGATGGTGAAGGAAAAGCATCTGGAGATATTGTGCCAGTCACAATATCCGGTTCAGAGATTTTTGTGGATCGTTTTACTGGCACAAATGGATCTGCTCCTAATTCTACTTATTGGACAGTTGATACCTCTGGTGCTAGTGGGTCCATTGTAATAAATTCTAATAAATTAAGACAAACAACACTTAATTCATCTGGTCAGACCTATACCAACTACAAAACATATTTATCTGGTAATTTTGAAATAGAGGTAGATTATGCACTAGTTGCGTACACATCCAATGATTGGTGGTCTGTGTCATTGGTAGCCGAGCATACATCATCAGGTACTTATTTCAGAACAGATAGAGCATATAATAATACAACTGGTCATATGTATAGATCTGTGGTTAATTCAAGTCATGACGAAGATATAACCAGTGATACTTCTGGTAAATTGAAAATATGTCGATTTGGCAGTACCATGCATATGTATTATTGGAATGGATCTAGTTGGGTGTCTCCAAGGAGTAACCCCGAGGATGCCTCTGGTCAGTTTAAAATTTATCTTAGAGTATCTAGTGGTAGTAGTGGTGGTACAATTACTGTAGATTGGGACAATTTCGTAAGATACGCGGTATTATAAAGGAGAACAAAAATGGCTGATGTTGGTAAAATAATGGGAGTTATAATAAGTAATGTAAAAGATATATACGATTCAGCTGTAAGTGGTTTGGAGTCTATTATGGGAATAGGTCTTGGTGGAAGCTCATCTCCTAATTCCCCTGATTTTTCGTTTGATGGTAATTACACACCACCGGATGGTGATGATGTGGATTTCTTTTAAAAATAATATTGGAGGACAATAAATGGGCACTTCTTATAGATCTTATATGAAGAACAGTGTTCCCAAAAAGAATGTAATAGATGGGGATACACAAGAATTAATTACTGAGCATGGTATAAAAAACTATGTTGATACTACCAATTCCGGTGGAGGAGGTGTTACGGATCATGGTGCCTTAACGGGTTTAGAAGATGATGACCATACGCAATATCTTAAGGCGGATGCCTCCAGGGCTATAACTGCCAACTGGGATGTGGATGGCAATCAAACGCTTTATATAGATACGGTGAACAATAAAATAGGCATCGGCACCAATTCACCATATAAAGGTTTACATATAGAATCTACTGATTTCCATAAAGCTGGCATTCAATTAGTCAGAAATACGGTTGGCGCAGGATGTTCTACTATCGGTTTTTTTCATCATAGAAACAGCGCTACAGTAGCAAATGGTGACTACACTGGTGCATTTCAATTCTTTGGTTACGATGGTGCCAGTAATATTATATCGGCACAGATAGGTGCCATTATAGATGGTACGCCTGGTACCAGCGATATGCCTGGTAAGTTGGTATTCTTTACAACCTCTGACGGAGGGTCTTCAGTTACAGAACGAATGGTTATTAAATCTGACGGCAAAGTGGGTATAGGTGAAACAACTCCCGCAGCTGTATTGGATGTAAATGGAGATCTTATTCTACAAAATGGCACGTCTGTGAGTGAATTTTCTACAGATGGTACATTGGCCGGTGATAGTGATGACGCGGTTCCTACTGAAAAAGCTGTCAAGACTTATGTGGATGGAGAGGTTGTTACTGATCATGGTGCGTTGTCAGGGCTAAGTGATGATGATCATACACAATATATTAAGGCGGATGGCACGCGCGCATTTACCGGTGTTGTTACTGGTGTGACACCTACAGCTGACAGTCATTTGGCCACAAAACTATATGTAGACAATAATTCTGGTGGCATATCAGATACAGACAGTGTGCAGTGGAAGAAGCAGCAATATTTTGATGCGAATACATTAACCGCTTCCGGAACAACTGTGGCTTGGAGTCTTGAGACACATCAGTTTACAGCATTAACATTAGCTGGTAATTATACGCTTTCCAATCCGACAGACGTTCCGGCGTCAGGTATAGGAACGTATGTGCTGATTGTAAAACAAGATGCCACCGGTGGAAGAACACTGTCCTTTAGTAGTAAATATAAATTTTCAGACGGAAATGCTCCGACCTTATCCTCTGCTGCTAATGCAGTAGATGTACTTACATTTGTATATGAAAGTAGCAGTGGAAATATGTACGGGTCAGCCAAGTTAAATCTACAATAAGGAGCAACTAATATGAGTAGCTTATCTGTACCGACCACATTTTTATCCACAGATGCCCAAACAGCGACTGTAGAAGGCAGCCTGTTGTTTGACCATGGGAAATATCTGCACCGTAGTCAAAGCACTAGTGGGAATAGAAAACAATGGACTTTTAGTGTATGGGTTAAAAAAGCATATCAGACCGATGTAACACCAACAATTTTGTCTTCTGATTTAGCTAGTTTTTACGATTATCTGATATTCTATGACGACTCTTCAATTAATAAGTACATGATACATAAAAAGGCGTATGATTCAAATACTTCTACATCATATAGTGTCCTTACTAGTTCTCTTTATCGGGACTACGGTTCCTGGTATCACATTGTTTGGGTAAGAGACACAACACAGGCCGACGCTAATGACAGGGAACAGTTGTATATCAATGGTGTTAAAGTAACGTCTTATGGAACTAATTCACCATTTGCTCAAAATGCTGATGGTTTTATAAATGCATATAGTATTTTAACAATAGGTAATACTCGTGTATATTCCAGTTCAGACAATTTTGTAGGATGCATGGCACATATCCATTTTGTAGATGGCGGTGTTCTATCACCCACTGATTTCGGCCACTCAGTAAATGGTATATGGTTACCAAAAGAGTATACCGGGTCTTATGGTACACAGGGTTTTTGTTTGAAGTTTGAAGACCCATCTGATTTGGGAAAAGATACAAGTGGTAATGGTAATGACTTCACGGTAACTGGTTTTACAAGTTCTGACTTAGTGAAAGATACGCCAACCAATAACTACCCTGTATTAAATCCACTAACCAATAATAGTTATGCGGTTGGGTCTTTGTCGGCCGGTAACTTGACTGCCAAAACTGATGATAGCAGTACCACTGTTATGGAATACAGCACCATGCCGTTTCCTTCATCTGGTAAATGGTATTACGAGGCCAAATTTGCATATGGTTCTTCTGGTACTAATGTAGGAATAGGGATTTCTTCTACTCAAGGAGCCACTAATTATAATAATGCATATCAAAGAGTTTATCGTGATGATGGTAAGTTCTTTGATGGTAGTGTTTGGGCAACATATAGTGGTTCATATTCTGTAAATGATACAATAGGTGTCGCTTTTGATGCTGATAATGGTGATTTAACTTTTTATAAAAATGGTGTGTCTCAAGGTACTGCTGCAAGTGGTATTTCGTTCGATTCTTGTATAGCCACCACGTGGCAGCAAGGTGGCAATTATGGTTGGGACGTAAACTTTGGTCAGTATGATTGGACATATGATCCACCGGATGGATACGTGGCGTTGTGCGCCAATAATATTGCAAGTGATTATCAACCAGTAAAACAAGAGACACAGGTAGTAACGGGTGATAATTTTTCATTTTTTGATCATGAAATTATAGGTAGTTGTTTTGGCAATGGCGGCGCAACCAATAATTTCAGAATGTATAGAACACCCACCACCACTGGAAATAGAAAAACCTGGACGTTTAGTGCTTGGGCTAGACAAGTAGATTATGGAACAGCCGAAAAAACTTGTATATTTTCAACAGGTACGGGAACAGGTGATAATTTTTTGTTTCACTTGTCTGACACAACATCATGGAATTGGTATATACATGATGAAACAGGGGGATCAAAAGCTCTCAAGGTTGAGCCTATAACTGGTTTTGAAACACCTTGGGATTGGCATCATTATGTGTTACAGGTGGATACTACGCAGGCTACAGCAAAAGACAGAGTTGTGTTGTGGATCGATGGCGTGAAATATAATGAAAAATACGCTTTACTTAATGTACAACCATCACAAAATTTAGATACAAGAGTGAATAATTCAGGTGAACCATTTTATTTATTTTATAATGTAAATAATAACGTGTATTGTTATATGTATTTAGCTGATGTTTATTTCTTGGATGGTTCATCTCAACCAGCTACAACTTTTGGTGAGTTTAAGGATGGTTTTTGGCGCCCCAAGAATCCAGGCGGACTATCTTACGGTACAAATGGGTTCCATTTAAATTTTGGTGACCCTGATGATATTGGTAAAGACATAAGTGGTAAGGGTAATGACTTTACGGTACAGAATTATTCAACTAATTATAGAACCAAGGATAGTCCTACCAACACGCTATCAGTATTGGATTATTATCAATCTGATTATAATAATATCACAGAAGGCGGTATTTCATTCAGCCGGTCTGCGGATAATCGTGGTTGGAGCAGCACTATGCCGGTTACAAGCGGTAAGTGGTATTGTGAAATCACTCTATCGGCCGTAGGAGATGCATTGGTTGGTATAGGGCATCTTGGATATGAATGGAATACAGAATTAGGTTTGAAAGATGGTGAAATAGGTTGGTATCAACCGGATGGTACTTTGAGAATTAATAATACCACCGGTAATTTATATGGGTATTCATTCAATGGTAATGAAGTATTAGGAATTGCTCTGGATATGGACAATAATAGGGTATACTTTTCATTGAATGGTGTATGGCAGAGAGGCGGTACTCCTGAAACATTAGGATTGCCCGCTGCTACGGGCTTGCCCAGCCCATGTCAAATAATTGTTAGTACACATGGTACTGGTCAAGTTACTGGAACTATAAATTATGGTCAATATGATTTTAAACATAGACCGCCAAGTGTGTTCTTACCGCTTGGAGATTATTATGATTACAATATAGGTAAGTCCATTAGAGTAACTGGTTCAAGTAGTGAGGGGTATTTGGCCAAGACATTTTCTTCCAGTGGAAATAGAAAGACGTGGACGTTTAGTACTTGGTTTAAATATGCCAGTTCTTCAGCCGGTACGAAGTTGTTTGGAACTCCTATAGTGTTGAATACAAGTGGCACTGATATTACACTATATTCAACTTTCGGTTCTATTGCTTTCAATTTTACAGAAAGTAGCACTTCATATAATATACAAACTGTAGCAGAGTACAGAGACGCCAGATGGCACCATTTAGTGGTACAACTAGATACCACGAATGCCACATCCTCAGATAGAATTAAGTTTTACGTGGATGGAAAGCGTGTGGAGGATTTTACCGCGACACCGACATATCCATCACAGAATACTAATCTAGATATTAATTTATCTACATTAACGCATCAAATAGGTAGTGCTACTCTTACCAACGGTGTGCAACTATCCGAAACCATTTTTGTTGATGGGCATGTGGTAGATCCAATTTTCTTTGGAAAGTTTAAAGACAACATGTGGGTGCCTATAGATTACGACACCAATTATGGGTTATACGGATCTAATGGTTTTTATTTAGATTACTCTAATAATTCTAACTTGGGCAATGATGTTAGTGGTAATAATAATAATTTTACTGTTACCGCTGGTTCCGTAAAAGGTCTTACTGACTCACCGACAAGTCATTTTTGCGTGCTTGAAAGAGAGTCATTTTATAATAACGGTAGTAGTAGTAAGGATCTAGGCACTATACAACATAACGGATTAAGTTGGCAAAATACCTCTTCCTCTAATTTCAATGGTTGTTATGGAACACATGGTATATTTGCTGGTAAATTATACTGGGAAGTATTCACCAAAGATGGGGATGCAACCAATAAAGGTAATTGGATGGCCGGTGTAGCCGATGCAGCCAACCTTTATCATTATGTTGCCCGTCGTAGTGATGGTGCTGTAGCCACATTCACAGAAGAATCTAACTCAGCTACTTGGAGTGGTATAGGTGCATCTATCGGTAATTCAGACACACTCTGCGTAGCTTATGATGCGGATAGTAACAAACTTTGGTTTGGTAAGAACGGTACCTGGTTTAATAGTGGTAATCCCGCTACTGGTGCTAACCCATCACGTACTGTTGGATACGCTGGATGTAGACCTTTTGTCGGTGATTTAGGTAGCAGCGGTTCTTCTTATGTTGGAATCAACTTTGGTCAAGATAGTTTTAATTATACACCTCCTACAGGATTTAAAAGCGTGTCTTATAAAAATATGGACAGACCTGCAAACTATGGGGACTATACAGGAACAACACCTTATTGTTTGGATGGTTCCAAATCTGATCCTGATATTCTAGTGTATAATGATAGTAAAACCATTAGCACAGTTAGTGGAAGTGCCTGGAAGACAATTCTAGCCAATCAGCCTTTACCAACGAATGGCACGTATAAATATACAGACGACTTGTATTACTACTATTGGGAAGTCACTGTAACTGGCACGGGTTATGTAACCATAGGTATAGCAGATTCGTCTGTCAATTTGAATAACTATCTAGGAAGCGATGAGCACGGCTGGTCATATTATTCTGGTAATGGTAATACGTATCATAATGCCACATCAAGTACTTATGGTAATTCATACACGGCAGATGATGTCATCGGCGTAGCTGTTGGTATGGATTCTTCTGGTAATGTAAGTAAGCTTCTCTTTAGGAAGAATGGTACATGGCAAAATTCAGCTACACCAGCTTATACTAATATAAGTGGTACGCTGTATCCAGCATTTTCAGTATATGATTCAGATTCTAATTTAGAAGTTAATTTTGGCGAAAAGGGGTTTTCTTGTGATATGCTTGTTGGAAAACCATTAAATGCCATACTTGGTTCAGATGCTAGAGATTTTCATCCAATGTCCGCTAAGTATCTACCAGAAACTACCGCTGGTTATGATTATGGGTTTGATTTAGAATTATACACTGGTAATAGTAGGGGTGAGACTAAAACGAGTGTTCCAGTAAACTTTAAGCCAGATTTAATCTGGATAAAAAATAGATCGGCCGGTGATAGTAATGTATTGTTGGATAGTGTGCGTGGTTGGCAACGTGAGTTTAGACCCGATGTTGATTATGAATCAGGGGTTACTGAATTTCATGAAGCGTTAGATTCTCACGGTGTTCAAAATGTCAAGAGCAATATTGTTATTGTAGGGTCACGACAAGCTAGATATAATACCAATGGTGAGAATCACGTAGTTTGGTATTGGAAATCCGATCCTGATTGGGGTATTGAGGTTATTGAATATCTTGGGGACGGCACGACACCAAGACAAATATCACATAATTTAGGCAAAGTTCCAGAATTTTGGTTTGTACGTAATCGTCAAAGAAATGATGCCTATTGGTATACATATCACAAAAATTTGAATTCCACAATACCGCAAAATAAGTATTTAAGATTAAATTCTGACGGCGCTGTGGGGGATTCGACCGCGCTATGGGCAGACACAGCACCCACTTCTACTTATATTACTGTAGGAAATCATACTAGTGTTAATAGGTCAGGAAATGCGCACGTACTTTATTTATTTACTGGTATAGATGGCTTTTCCAAGTTTGGAACTTATACTGGTAATCTAAATGCTAATGGTCCTTTTATTTATACAGGTTTTAGACCTGCGTTTATTATTACTAAAGGTATAAGTGGTTCTAAGGACTGGAGGACATTTGACGTAAAAAGATTAGGATACAACTGTAAGAATTATTTACTGAGAGCGGCTGTCGCTGCAGCAGAGGCATCAGAGAACTCTGTAGAGATATATTCTAATGGTTTTAAGCTTACTAGTACTGATGGCAATTCAAATGGTTCTGCTGTTACATTTATGTACGCAGCTTTTGCTGAGCAGCCAATGAAGTATGCTAATGCAAGATAAAAATATGGAGGAAATTTAATATGTGGAAACTACCAGATGGAAAGATTATTTCATCACCAAGAGCCATTACTATAGATGGCACGCAGTATCCAGCGTCTATTTTTGAAAGTTGGACGGCAGCTGAATTGGGTGCTATAAATATTTATAGGTTTAGAGAAGAACCCTATGATGTCTATTTTTATAGATCATCAGCATATACTGATACGTTGGAGAATTCCGAGATTGTGCGTAAGCATACGTTGATAGATGCTATGACATTGTCAGAGTTGCAAACAGCAACTATAGATAATGTAAAGACTACTGCTAATAATATGTTACTACCAACAGACTGGTATGTAATAAGAAAGTCAGAAGCAGGTGATGCCATTCCTGCGGATGTTCTCACATATAGGACAGCAGTAAGACAAGCCAGTAATGATATAGAGACAAAAATTAATGGTTACACAACATATTCTGGTCTGGTCTCTTATATCACCACTGAAATGAATGAGGACTGGCCTACCGTTTCAGGATAATTGCTTGACAAATAAGTATTAGTGATTATGTTAAGTTTGTATGTGGGGACGTAGCTCTAACGGGAGAGCGTCTGCCTTGCACGCAGAGGGTTGCAGGTTCGATTCCTGTCGTCTCCACCAAAAAATTATTTAATGAAAGGATTTAAGATTTATGATGGGAAGACTTCCGTACGTTATTGAGGAACATGGTGATAGTGAGCGATCTTATGATTTGTATTCCAGGTTGTTGAAAGATCGTATTATTTTTATTAGTGGGATCTTTACTCCAGAGATGGCTGACAATATAGTCGCTCAACTATTGTTTTTGGAAGCACAGGATGCAGACAAGGATATTAACATTTACATCAATTCACCAGGTGGTCATATTACGGCTATGTACGCTATCTATGACACGATGAATTATATTAGACCTGATATTGTAACCATTGGTTATGGTCAGGTGGCAAGCGCGGGTAGTTTTATTTTAGCCACCGGTGCGCGTGGAAAAAGATATGCCTTACCAAACACTGAAATAATGATACACGAATTAAGTGCTGGAACCAGTGGTAAGTTTAATGAAATAAAAGTAAGTTATGAACACTGGGCAGCTATGTATGAAAAGATGGCTAAACATTATTCAAAGATGACTGGTCAATCTTTGAAAAGGGTAAAAGAAGACATGAAGTTAGATAATTATATGACTCCTGAGGAAGCTAAAAATTATGGTAAATATGGATTAATTGATCATGTGCAGGGAAGTAGGTAAATTATATCGTATATTCGATGTAATAGAGATAGAGGAGTAGAGACATGAAATACAACAAACAACCAAGACGTGATGCTGTGGTAAAAAGAGATGGACGTGTTTTAAAGCCAACAGGGCCTAGGGCTATGCAGCTTAAAGCCGCTATGAAAGCTCAGGAATCTGAAACAGTGTCTTTGTTGAAGGAACAAATTAAAGATTTAATGGAGATTGTGGCTAGTAATAAGACAGCAAATGTTGTTCCAGCTGGTTTTACCGCAGAAGATGTCGATAAAGAGATAAATCAAGCAGTAGAAGTAGCTGTGGTTGAGACCGAAAAAAAGTTTGCAGAGAAGATAGCCGATCTCGAAGAAGAACTAAAATTTGTTAAAGCGGAGTTCAGAAAGTATAGACAGAATTATAATGCTGAGGCCTTCACAGAATTACAGAATAATGTAACCTCCTTAAAGGTGAAGGTGGAGTCTAAAGATGAGCTCATAGAAACACTTAAAAATTCACAAGGTAATGGCGATCTCGGCGATGTTATGGAAAAACTGGCCGACAAAGTGGACGCCATTGCCAACACTGCTTTTGAAGGTGAGGAGTTTGTGGATGATCCAAATAGGCCTAAACTGGAGTCTAAATTTATTGATCCATTGAGTGCTGAAGACACGCCCGACTTTGAACCACATGTAAATGTAGACGAGGAAAAGGTTGAACCTCAGGGTGAAAAAATTAATGATAAGGTAAGTAAGCTAAGAGATATTCTTGGTAAGTAATTGGAGGTTATATGGGAAACAAAGGATTAGATATTGGAACCAATATGCTCGTGGCAGCAGAAACAGACGAGAAAGACAATATAGTGTTTAAGATGCAAAGAGATGCTTTTTATAGAATCTCACCTAAATCAGAAGTAAATAAAAATAGTATACGTATGGGACTCGAAAAACGCGGTGCTAATTTTATAGTGGAAGGACATGACTTTATAGTTGTAGGGGAGGACGCCCTTGATATAGCCATTGAACGAAATGACACTGCACAGAGACCACTTCAAAAAGGGATACTTTCCCCAAAGGACAAAAGTTCTCTACCAATGTTAAAACTAATTATTGAAAGTTTGGTTGGACAGGGCTCCGGAGAAGACAAATTAGTTTATTCTGTTCCTGCTAAGCCTATTGACACAACATTTGATATTGTCTATCATACTGAAATGATGGGTATGTATTTAAAACAAATGGGTTATGCGTCACAACCAATTAATGAGGGGTTTGCTATTGCACTATCTGAGTTGTTGGATGATGGACTGACTGGGATTTGCTTGTCTTATGGTGCAGGTATGACCAATGTAGTTGTGATCCACCAGGGAGATCCGCTCGTCGAGTTTAGTATGACTAAGTCTGGCGACTTTATCGATGAGTCTGTTGGTAATGCACTTGATATTCCACCTAGTTTTATTCAAAAAGAAAAAGAAGCCGGGGTTGATTTGAACAATCCTACTAATCAAATAATGGAAGCCATTTCAGTTTATTACTCTACAGTAGTGAATTATACTTTTGATAATATTGCCTATGAATTAAAGAATAGAAAGAAAGAGCTTCCAATTTTTAGAGAGCCTGTTCCAATAGTGGTGTCTGGCGGTCTTACGTTGGCCACCGGTTTTGAGGATAAAGTAAAACAGGCTGTCGCACGCTTAGAGTTTCCTTTTACTGTGGGAGAAATACGTAGAGCAGATGCTCCTATGAAAGCAGTAGCTAATGGGTGTTTGTTGGCAGCTCAACTATAAGAATCTAGGAGTATTCTTATATGAGCTCATTATCACAATTTAAACATAAACATAAAGTATTAAATGTTTTTGAAGATGTAGATGCCACTATACCACCTTTAAGAAAAATGTATGGCGTAAACTATCTTTATGCTGATTTAGTTGGGATGGACAGGGTGGTGTCCTCATCTACCAAAACCTGTAAACCTGGAAAAGTGGTCGGTGATGTAATAAGTTTAGCTGTTGAATACTTTGGTTTGGGTCCTATTCCAATAAGTGATCAAACTAATCGGCTTTTGTGGGTAGGTGCGAATAAACGGCATCTTTATTCAATACCAAGATTAGGTGGGAACATTTATCTATCACCAGTTGTTCCTGATGATTATAGGATGTTTTGGGATGATGGGTTAGTAAAGCAAGAAGATTCGGATGTCGGTGACTACGAGTTGGTTGGTGCAGGATTCATAGTTTTGAACAAATCCAATAATGCATATGGAATGGTGCCATTAAATTATAATATAAATTGGCTTGACAACAACATCTCAGTGATTATATTATATTTAATAAGATCTGGTAATAGGATTGCATTTTATGTAAAACCTATTGGCATAGATCTGGTTTGTATACAAAGTTATAACACAAATGTGTATGTATTAGAAGAGGTTATGTTTCGCAAGGACGGCAAGACAAATAAACGTGATATAAAACCACTTGCATACTCCAAAGATTTGTTTATAATAGAGAAAGACAAGTGGGCTTTTACTGATGTAGTAGGAATAAAATTTAGATTGTGTCGTGGCACTAGTTCCGGAGAAATGTCACCAAAGACGATACGACCGATAAAAAAGACGCATAATATACCACATACAAAGTGGGTAGTCGTGTAAGGAGATAAGCTATGAAAATAGCACTAATTATAGGACATAAGAAAGCAAGTCCAGGGGCGTGTAATAAACACGCTGGGGTTTGTGAATTTGAATTTAATGAGAAGTTAGCGCATGATATTGCATCTACTGGTGAGTTAGAGGATTTGCATATTGTGTATAGGCGTACATATAGTAAGTTACCGCAGGACGTAAACACTTTAAATCCAGACGTAGCGGTCTCACTACACTGTAATGCCTTTAATGAAAAGGCAACGGGTTCGGAGGTTCTTTTCTATCACTCTTCGACTAAGGGCGAAAAGATTGCTGATGTGTTCCAGAGGAATATTGTAGGAGCGTTAGGATTGACGGACAGAGGAATAAAACCGAAAGGCACGGAGGATAGAGGGGGTTATATTTTGAGGTACACTCATGCCCCTTGTATCATTGTCGAGCCTTTTTTTATAGATAACGACAGGGATTTGGAAATAGTTAGGAATAGATATGATTATTTTGTAGCAGCTCTCATTAATAGTTTTAAAGAAATAGAAGCAATAATAATTTAGGAGGAATTTTTTAGTTATGAGTGAAAGATATATTGGAAGTGTAAAGTGGTTTAGTAATGAGAGAGGATATGGGTTTGTTATTCCTGATTCAGATCCTGATGTAGAGTACTTTGTGCATTTTAGCAGTATTCAGATGGATGGTTACAAAACTTTGAAAGCCGGTCAGATTGTTTCCTTTGAATTGAAGGACACTGACAAGGGTATTCAAGCTGTTAATATTACCTTAGAAGGCGACGCGCCTAAGGAATAATAGTAAATTTACTGCCGTGTGGTTTACTACCTCAAATCGGCTTGAAAATAAAATAGAGACCCCAGCCGATGGTCTCGTCAAGGAGGAAGATTATGGTATATTCTAATAAGTTTGTAGTTGCAGTCAAGCACAATGGGAAAGTCTTAAGAGATGGCGGAGGAGTAGTGAGGTTGCCTTTTGGCGCTGATTATTCATTATTGTTGAAAAACAAAAATTCAGTCCGCGCTTTGGTAGATGTAGAAATTGATGGACAAGATGTCTTAGACGGGCATTCACTTATTATAGGACCCAATGAGGCCACAACCTTGGAGGGTTTTATGAAGGGCATGAACGTTAGAAACAAGTTTAGATTCATTAAGAAAACTAGACAAATTTCTAAATATAGAGGTGATAGACCAGACGATGGTTTGGTTAGGGTAGAGTTCAAGTTTGAACGGCCTGCCGAAGTGCAGCCTTTTGTAGTGCCTAGGTATAAGGAGTATGGTGATGTATCCCCTACATTAGGGGGTTCATATCATTCTGGGTATACGAGTTATTCGGCAAGTTATACTTACACCAGTAATAACACAGAAATAACTTCCGAAAATCGTGCTATCAACGATGGCATAACAGTTCCTGGAATAGAAACAAGTCAGAGCTTTGTGTTGGGAAACATAGGGCTTCTGGAACATGCTTCTCATGTTATTATTTTACAACTAAAAGGGCGAACAAGTAAAGGCAAGAAAGTCAAAAAAGTGGTTACCACTAAAACAAAACTTACTTGTCCTACTTGTGGAAAAAAATCCAGATCATCTGCTAAATTTTGTAGCAGATGTGGAACATACATAAAAAAATAAAGTAAATACACACGGCAGTAGATTTTAAACGAGGTAATAATGAGAAATAAGAAAGGTCCTGAAGGACCGTCATTAGGAGTATAGATTTATGTTTGTAGGAGAACTACTTATACGTAGACGTCTTTTAAAAAGAAATATAGAAGATGTCAAAGAATATTTGGCAAGGAAAGAAGAAACCAATTCAAAGGCCACATACAATGATTTCATAAATCAGTTGTTTGGTTACATAGAACAATTGAAAAGTTACAATGTTTTGTTGAATAGAAGCAATGAGGCAAATATTTTGAAGATAGGTAAGAGTGAGATATCTGTGGCGGATGCGGTTTATTTAAAAAACTCCATTCTTCAAAAAGTGACTGTGATATCCACTATGATAGCTCACAACACTACGCAAGATTTAGACATATTTAATTTGATCACAGAACGTGATAAAATATTTGAGGAATACGTGTATTTGACAGCTCGGATAGAAGAGAGTGATTGGAGTACGGAAATAGAATGATCAAAAAAATGTGGGTAAAATTTGATGGCATGAACGTAGAGTGTTTTTGTGATTATCACCATCGGAAGTGTACTTCCAAAGAATGCAAACCATTTGTTGTAAAATTTATCGACATCGCTGAAGAGGCAGCAGCAGAAAAGACAATGCAAGAGTTCGACAAGACAGCTAAGAAGTTTCAGTCGGAACTTGTAAAAACTCTTAAGGTAATGGAAAAGATTAAGAAGTAAGGAGAATTACTATGATTATTGGAATTAGTGGAAAGGCTCGTGCAGGGAAAGATACGTTTGCAGATATGCTGACAGAAAATCTAAATAACAAAGGGTATGGTGTCTTCATATTAATGGCGTTTGCTCATGAACTAAAGTTAGGCGTGCAAAGGGAATTTGACTTATCATACGCTCAGCTTTGGGG
>Ga0164310_10000489_pt1 | contig 21213 bp, 17 predicted proteins | sample GuaBasSedimGuay1_FD_121795 | JGI IMG/M metagenome (GOLD analysis project Ga0164310, IMG submission 121795) | Subseafloor sediment microbial communities from Guaymas Basin, Gulf of California, Mexico - Guay1, Core 4569-9, 0-3 cm | ecosystem: Environmental > Aquatic > Marine > Hydrothermal vents... | reverse complement strand
TCCCGTTTTCTCTGGCGATGCTTCTTCTTATGCCATCAAGTCCTCCGTAGCGGTTGCGGGAACGGAAGCTCACGTGGCCTACGTTGTGCTTGAATATTCATACTACCGTGTATACTATAAAAAGTGCGACCTGACTCTAGGGACATGTGGCAGTTCCTTCCAGATCGAGTCCGTCGCCAAGTCGTCTAACAAGATTACCTGGGTGGACGTAGCGGTAGATGGAAGTGGGAATCCTCGCATTGTGTGGGCGCGATACGATGCATCTGGTCAAAACGGCGATATTTTCTACAAGGCCTACAATGGCAGCAATTGGGGCGGCAGAGAAGATGTGGCTGTGGGCGGTGGAAATGACGGCGCTCCTGCTATCGCTTGGGCCAATGGCTATGTCCACGTGGTGTGGAATGACGAGCAGTATTATAGCATTTACTACAAACGGCGGAGCGATGCGGGGACGTGGGGTGGCTCTACACCTCTCTATAGTACGTCGTCTCATGAGGAGCAACCATACAAACCGGATGTGGCGGCCTGGGGAGGTCGTGTTTTCGTCGTGTGGGATTGGTGCAGTGAGGATATCTTTCACTCGCCTTTTACTGAGCCTTATTGTGATTATTTCAGCCTATCTTACCGGCGCTCGAATGACGACGGGGATAGTTGGTTACCCTACCGCGATGTAGGTACAGATCAAACAGGCTCAACCTCTCACCAGGTGTATGAATCCACTGACGCGGAGGAATTGGCGCTAAGTGAATTACGCCCTTCCATCGCGTTGAACGACGAGGGCTGGCCCACCGTCGTGTGGCACGTGGGCGGCAGCGGCGAGGGCGACCGCTACAAAATTAACTATGCCTATGCTCTGGATGGAGCCACGAGCAGTGTGAACTGGGTGATCAGCCACACCGTTTTGAACCAGGATACTTCGACCCACGCCAGCGTTGCGGCAGCCGTAATGGATGGACAGCATCTGCACACTGTTTATATGCAGGGCGATGAATGGGACGTATACTATGAGGGCTTTACTTATTATCCTCACGCGGTCATCAATGCCCCCGCGATGGTGGCCGTGACCCAACCCGTCACCATTACGCTGGACGGGAGCGGCAGCTATGATCCACAAGGCGCTCCTGTGATAACGTACACCTGGGCGCTGATTCAAAAGCCATCTGGCAGCGCTGTTAGTCTGTCCAACCCGTCCGCTGTTGCGCCTACCATTATCCTCGATGAACTCGGGCGCTACAAGGTGACGTTGCAAGTGGAGACCGCGCTCGCGTCCAGCCCCGTGACGACTAAATCGATCCTGGCGGCCGAGAACGTGTATATCGTCTATCTGCCATTGGTGATGAGACAGTGACTGTAGATTGGATTGCCAATCCGACCCACTGAGGAGTGGAATGAATAAAGGTTGCAGCGCGCGCGGGTTATTGATGCTGGGTCTGGGTCTGATCCTGCTGGTCGTGGTGGGGTTGCTGTTCTACGGCCAGTCGGCCAGGTCGTCTGCGCCGCGTCCGATGGCTGGATTGGCCGGTTTTGGGAGCACCGCTCGCCAATCGTTCGCTCCAGCGGCCGAACTGGCAGCGCAATGGCAGGCAGATGCAGGGCTGGCTAGCGTCTCCCGGCACTGGCCGGAGGCGGGGGGGCAGCTTTCAGGAGAAGGGGAGTGGGCCTTTCAGTTTTTCTCTCCCTCCACCAGCCGGTTGGCCCTCGTCACAGTGACCGGCGAGACGGCGAGCATGACGCGCGAGAGCGCCAGCCCCTACTCGGTACCCACGTTCTCCGCCGCGGAATGGCAGGTGGATAGCGACCAAGCGCTGCAGGCCTGGTGGGAAAGAGGGGGAAGCACCTTGCTGGCGCGCCGTCCAGGCGCAGACCTGGTGATGCAGTTACGTGTGCCTGAGGGGGGAGGAAACCGCCCTGTCTGGACCGTGGCAGGATTTGTCGCCGGCACAGAAATCGTCATTTCTGTCGCGGTGGACGGTACCGATGGGACGATGGTAGAGCAATAGGGGAGGTGTTGGATGAATGAACAAAACCGTGAACGCGGTCAAGGATTGGTGGAATTAGCCATTATCCTACCTATACTTTTGCTCTTGTTACTGGGTGTTGCAGAGATGGGCTTTTTGATGCGAAACTATCTCGTTGTTCTCAATGCGGATCGTGAGGCGTGTCGTTACGCGGCTAAAGGTCGCTATGACGATGACCAAGTTATTGAAATGGCGCTCCATGCTGGCGGGGGCGATTGGGTAGGTGGTCAGTCTGAATATTTTCTGCGGACCGTTGACCCTGAGCCAAACGCGGCAATCATCATCACTCATATTCCGATGGATAGCGATGGCAACGTTGATATTGTTTCAGTCACTAATGCATATTCCGGTGTCGTTTCGACTGGAGGGTACAGCACAACCTACGTTCAACCCTCCGATTCTACGATCTCGTTGACCCAGATCGTCCAGCGGCAGAGCGCTGCTACACAGAGCATCAATGACGATCGCGAGGCGGCCGGGTATGAAAGGATGGATAATCACATCATCGTGGTAGAAATCGAATTTATACACCATCCCCTGTTCGGGAATACTCTCTCCAATTTGAGCGGAGGGATTGTGCCTGTAGACCCTTGGATAATACATACAGAGACAGCGATGCGGGTGACTATTGATCGGGGGGGGAGAACACACCGCGCCTCAAACCGCTAGACCAGCTTGCGGGGGCTAGGCGTTGCGCAGAAACAACTTGCAAACTTGCACACTTGCAAACTCAAGGGTAATATTGGGCGGGAGTGGAGGTAAGGGATGATCAAGACAGCCATGCAGTGGCGGCAAAAATTGCGAACCGACGAAGAGACGGCGCACAGGCATCAGCAGGGACAAAGTTTGGTCATCGTCGTCGTTGCTTTCATTGGCATATTGGCGTTGGTTGGCCTGGGCATTGACTTGTCGCTTGTCTACACTGAGCGGGTAAAGACGTCGCGGGCAGCCGACGCGGCCGCTCTGGCAGCGGCGTCTGAACTGCCGCTGGAATCGGCGGCGCACGACCGCGCCCTCGTCTACCTGCAGGATAACGGGTACGACTATACCGCTGCGGACGTGGAAGTGGTTTATGACTCGTTCGACACATCAACTGGCAGGTACTCAGTTGATCCGGATGCAGAGACCGTCATTTGGATTGATACCGCCTATGCCCAAGATCCAAATCAGGGCCTAGACTCGGCTGACCGCATCCGCGTGCGGGTCAGACAGAACGTCTGGATGACGTTTATGCAGTTTGTTGGCTTTAGCCGCTTCCCGGTAGATGCTACCGCCGAGGCGGAGAACATCAGCAACATTGATACCGTCATCGTCTATGACGAGTCCGGCTCGATGGAGTTTGATACGCTGTGCTACGGTTGTTGGGAGGGAGTGTCGGGGCAAATGTACCCTGATGGCGACCTCTATCCTCTGCATTGGTCCTATAGCACGGTTGCGTCCGCCGACCACTGTGCAGGTTGGAATGGTTCCAGTTACAACTGTGGGAGTTATCAATACTACAACTCTTCCTACGAATATAATAACTGCAATTGGCATCATCGCTCGTATTCCGATAGGTACTATACCGTAATCGAGGGTGAGGAATACTCGCGGCTCAGCGCGGATTACCACACCTGGGGTTATACGCCCTACTATACCTTCTGGGTCATCCAGCACAATGGCAAAGGCGCCTATTACCGAAATCCTGGATCTATACGCGGCGCTTACCTCTCGCACCATCCCTTTTATAGCTACTCGAGCGGCGGCCTGGGTGTGCCATGCACGTGGGCCGGTTTGACCGACCCCAATGGGCCATACTGCCGGCATGGGGTGACAGGCGGCCCATTCCCTGCCCCACGGGCCGACTATGACTTTTACGCCCCCAGCGGCGACGAGGGCGGCGACCATGACGACTATTACATCTGGGTTCGAGGTCAGGGCGGTCAGAATGACTCTGACCGGCATCTGTTCTGGGGTATGGATGGAGCGGTGATTGGAGAAGAGAACTACTTTCCCCGTGGAGCAAGCTACGACGGCGCTAACTCTTGGGATTGGGACTGGCGCTGCCTGGGCCGGGTTGATAACATATACCAGGGCACTCACACACTGAATCTGTGGGCCGGCGGGGCTGGCTTTGACGTGGACCGCATCGTCATTCAGACGCGCGATAATGGTGCGTGCAACAACGACTCCTCACCGCCGGACAGCCCTGACGGCTATGCTCCCAACAACGGGCGCACCGACTGGGCCTGCAGCCCTTGCGACCCGCGCTTTGCCGGGCGGCCCGGCGGGCAGACCAGCCCGCCCTATCGCCCCGATTGCAACATCGGTGGTAACCCGGATCAGCGGCGCGACGCTATTTATGACGACGAGCAGCCCATTCGGAACGCGCTGGAGGCGGCCAAACATTTCGTCGGCCAGTTGGATCCTCGCTTCGACCAGATTGGCTATGTGCGCTACGATACCAACGTAGTGGTCGCGAATGAGTTGGAGTGTTTGCGGCGTCGCGGCGTGGAGAGTCTTGATGATCCCGATTGCAATCCGAATTGGAGCGATCCTGGTGAGGAACCTCCTCGCGACCCTGACTGTGGTTGCTTTTCGGGCGTAATCACCAACACGGTGCTCTACGAATTGGACAGGACTCGCGCCGGCGGCAGCACGAACATCGCCGGGGGAATGTTGGGGGGTATTGACGTGCTAAGTACGCAGGGAGGCCACTATGGGCGCCCGGGCGCCGCCCACGTCATGGTGTTGATGACCGATGGCGAGGCCAATGTGACACCCAATAGCTATTGCGATGACGACCCCAATCTCTGGCCCAACGATTCTGTGAACGCCAAGGATTGTGTGATGTACTATGCCCACGATGCCCGCGATAACGCCATCGTCGTTTACACCATCAGCCTGGGCTGGGGTGCCGACCGCGAGTTGATGGAGGCGGTAGCCGATACCACCGGTGGGTTCCATCGCTGGGCGCCCACGTCTGACAAGTTAGACGCAATTTTTGAGGAACTGTTCAAACGCATTTTCCTGCGGCTGATTGGCTAAGCATTGTGGGTACGTATGTGTTCCCACTTACAGAGCAGGCGGGGTGGTGAAGCAAAACAGAGTCTCGGGCTTGCATCAGGCTCGAGACTCTGTGTATTGTATCTTTGGTGTGCTTGACATTCTGGCGATAAACCAGTATTATTGAATTGGCAAAGCATATTTTATTTCAGATCGTAATCTTCAAAGTTGCTCCAATTCATTTGAAACGTATCTCGATCAGTATTAGCAGTTGGTGAATGACTGCTGGAAATGAGGAGGCAATATGCGTGGCGGTCGAATGTTAATTATCGTTGGAGTTCTTGTGCTGCTAGGGGCTGCGGTAATTGGCGGCATTATGTTGATGCGTGGTCGGGCGGAACCGCCTCCGCCTCCGCCAGGAGAGGGCACTGAGGTCTATATACCCCCTGAAGACCTGACGGAAATCGTCGTGGCGGCGCAGAGCGTCATCCCACTGGGCACCCGCATCACGAGAGATGCGGTAAAGATGGATGGCTGGCCGAAGGATGCGGTTCCCGATGGAGCGCTAACCAGCATCGAGGAGGCGCTGGGCCGTATTGCGCGTGAGGACATCCCACTAGATACACCGATCGTGGGGGTTATGCTCACTGAGCGTCTTCCTGATCTAGCTGCTACCAGTTCAGATGCGGCGCTGCGAATCCCAGAGGGGATGGTGGCCTATGCACTACCAGTGGGGCGTTATTCCAGCGTGGCTTGGGCCCTTCAGCCCGGCGACCATGTGGATGTGCTCGTCTCAATGTTGCTCGTAGATATTGACGAAGAGTTCCAGACTGTCCTGCCTAACGCGATCGGTTGTACACCGGCTGAAGAGGAGGAACGCTGCATCGGATTGTATGGAAGGATGGAGGTGTTGCCCACCGGGCAGGCGGTCCTCATAGTCCCGGGAGAGCAAACCCAGCGACCGCGCTTGGTAACTCAACTGACGGTTCAGGACGTGGTTGTTCTTCACTTGGGTGACTGGCCTAGTGCCCAAGGAGCACTGTCTGACGAAGCAGAGGAAGCAGCGGCAGAAGAAGGGACATCTGAGCGTGAAAAGACTGAACCCCTGACGTTGATCGTTACGCCGCAGGACGCGATGGTGCTCAAGTATGCTGAGGAAATTGGCGCCAGCATTGACCTGATACTGCGTTCAGCCCAAGACCGCGACAAGGGAACAGTCACCACCGAGTCGGTCACACTCCAGTACGTCTTTGACCGCTTCAGCATCGAACTGCCGCCCAAGCTGCCCTATGGCATCACGCCTCCGGCTCAGTCGTTGCGACATAACTCTGAGGAGGGTCGGCTAGGAACTGGTAGCGAGAGACTTCCAGAGGAAGTGATAATGATCGAGGGGCAGTAGAGCAGCAATTCTCATTTTGGTTCTAGCCCAGGCGCATCGGCCTAAAAGAGCCAATGCTAGGAAAAAACTGACCAGCACCGTCTGTTTTACGATGGTGCGGCTTCAAAACAGGGATTGCTGGCAGTAGAGGGTTTCCGTTGATGAGGTTGGTCGAGGGTAGCGGAGGGACTGAGCAACGTGGAACGGTCAACAGAGCGTATCAGGGTACTGATCGTTGATGACATAGCCGAGACGAGGGAGAACTTGCGCAAGTTGCTCTCCTTCGATATTGGCATAGAAGTCATCGGCGCGGCTAGCTCGGGGGAAGAAGCCATCGAGCTCGCCAAAGAGTTCCAGCCACACATTGTCCTGATGGACATCAATATGCCTGGTATGGATGGCATCAGCGCGACGGAAATACTCCTGCAGAAAGTGCCGGTAGCCCAGGTGGTGATGCTCTCTGTGCAAGGCGAGACTGACTATGTCCGCAAGGCGATGTTGGCCGGCGCTAGGGATTTCCTCACCAAGCCTCCCAGCGGCGATGAGTTGATGAGCACCATTCGCCGGGTCTATGAGAAGGGCAAGAACCGGGTGGTAATGATGCCATCTGCATCGTCGGCCGCGTCTACGTCGGCCGCGCCGGGGGAAAAGCGCGCGGGGAAGGTAATTGCCGTTTTTAGCCCCAAAGGTGGAGTGGGATGTACGGCCATAGCGGTCAACCTAGCGATTGCGTTGCAGCAGACAGTCAGCAGCGATGGTAAGGTTGGGTTAATGGACACCAATCTCCAGTTCGGAGACGTGGGTGTGATGCTCAATTTGCAGACCAGCAGGAGTATAGCAGACCTGGCATCTCGGGACGAGGAAGTGGATAGCGACATGTTGAACAGCGTGTTGACTGCTCATGGGTCAGGGATAAAGGCATTGCTGGCTCCTCCACATCCAGAAGCGGCAGAAGGATTGCTGGATAGCGCATTACCAGGCGGTGAAGCAGGAGGGGAATCAAGGTTGGGGGCAATTCTCAGGCTGATGCGCAAAGAATTTGACATTGTCGTCGTGGATATGTGGAGTTGGGTGGATGAAACCACGCTGACGGTTTTTGATGCCGCTTCTATGATTGTTCTCGTGGTGATGCCAAATATCCCGTCTATCAAGAACGCCCGTCTTTTCCTCGAGGTGGCTTACAAACTTGATTACTCGGCAGATAGCATGGCGCTGGTCGTCAATGGGGTCAATCGGCGTATGGGTATCCGAGTGGAGCAAATCGAGCAGGCGATGATACCCATAGCGGCGCAGATTCCCTTGGACGAGCAGGCGGTATTAGCGGCGGTCAATCGCGGTGTGCCGTTCATCATGCGTGATCGGAACCTGCCCATCTCTCAGGGTGTTTTCTCCCTTGCCAAACACATTCGAGATAGATTGATGGAGGATGAAGAGACAGAAGATGCGGGAGCGACGGCAGAGGCATCGGGAGGAGCCAGCTTGTTGCGACTGAAGCAGGTATTTGGCAGTTGAGTTAGCCTGCTAAGAAACAGCTTTTTTGGAAGAACTCCAGCCCCGCCCTCGCTGTTTCTCGTAAAATGAAGAACGCTGTAGGGGTTTTTGGCGCTGACGTGTGATGATGGACTTTGTGAGGAAGAACGGTGATGAGTCTGTGTTGATGCATTAGAGAGGTAGAAAATGTCATTGCTGAGACGGATTGAAAAGGGGCAACAGAAGGGCACACAAGGATCTTCTCGGGGAACCAAGATGCAAGTGCGGCGGAAGCCGGCCTCTCCCGCGCGTGACGCTTATCGAGATCTTAAATCGCGCATCCAGAACAAGCTGATTGCGAGCCTGGATCCGACGATGGATGTCACCAGGACAGACGAGGTGCGCCGCACAATCGAGGAGATGTACAATAACATCCTGGCCGAGGAGAAAATTCCCCTCAGCCGGACAGAGCGCCAGCGGCTGTTTGAATTGATCGTCGCGGAAATATTGGGCTTTGGGCCGTTGGAGCCATTCCTGGCCGACCCTGATATTACTGAGATTATGGTGAACGGGGCCAAGAACATCTACGTCGAGCGCGCCGGAAAGTTAGAGCGCACGAACGCTGTTTTTGAGTCGGATGAACACCTGATGCGCATCATCGAGCGTATAGTTGCGCCCTTGGGACGGCGCATTGACGAGAGCTCCCCCTACGTGGACGCTCGCTTACCAGACGGTTCCCGGGTGAATGCCGTGATCCCGCCAATTTCCTTGATCGGGCCGGTGCTGACGATTCGCAAGTTCTTCAAGACTCCACTCACGGTCGAAAAGCTGATCGAGTATGGGAGCGTGACCGCGGAGACGATGGAGCTTTTGAAGGCTGGTGTGATGGCCAAGCTGAACATAATCATCTCGGGAGGCACTGGTACCGGCAAGACGACCTTTTTGAACGTCCTTTCTGGTTACATTTCCAACGATGATCGCATTCTCACTCTCGAGAACGCCGCCGAGTTGCAACTGCGCCAGGAGCACGTAGTGACCCTGGAATCGCGCCCGGCTAATATCGAGGGTCGGGGCGAGATCACCATTCAAGATTTGGTGATCAATAGTTTGCGAATGCGCCCTGACCGCATCGTCGTGGGTGAGTGTCGAGGCCCTGAGGCTTTCGATATGTTGCAAGCGATGAATACGGGCCACGAGGGCAGCCTGACCACGATCCATGCCAACAACCCCCGCGAGGCGACGGGCCGTCTGGAGAATATGGTGTTGATGGCGGGGATGGACCTGCCCCATAGAGCCATCCGTGAGCAGATCACCGCCGCGCTGGACTTGATCATCCAGTTGGAGCGTATGCAGGATGGGAGCCGCAGGGTTGTAGCTGTGACCGAGGTTCAGGGCATGGAGGGGGACGTGATCACAATGTCCGACATATTCAAATTTGAGAGAGCCGGTTTCGAGGCTGGCCGGGTCATCGGCACGCTGCGTCCTACCGGGCTACGTCCCAAGTTTATGGAAAAGATTGAGGCGCACGGTATTCATTTGCCGCCCGGTATTTTTGGCACGGGGCAGCGGGGGCGGTACTAGCCTGCCCGCCACCCTCTGTTGAGAGTATTTTACCAACGATTTTGGGGGAAGAAAGCGATGCCATGGTTGATAGTAATAGGTTTTGTGGTGGTCGGCCTGGCTATAATGGTGGGCGGGGTGATCGTTTCTCGTCGCTCCAGCAAGCTCATTGAGGAACGGCTAGGTTTTGCTGAAGAGGCGGCGGTATCCGAGGCGGCTGGGCCTCGCAAGTCTCCTGTGGCGGATGCTCTGAATCGCGCAATGGCCAGCCGAGGGCTGGGCTCCAACATGGCGACGCAATTAGCGCGGGCGGACCTCAAAATCACCGTCGGGGAGTTTATGGTAGCGACTGTTTTGCTGGTTGTAGCTGCCGGAGCGCTGGCTTTCTTCTTGCGCAGAGACGTACTCATCACCGCCGGGGCATGTCTATTAGCCTTTTTTGCTCCTCGTATGTACGTGGGGATGCTGCGCGGGCAGCGCTTGAAAGCATTTAACAATCAACTTGGCGACTCGATCAACCTGCTCGTCAACTCGCTTCGCGCTGGCTATAGCGTTATGCAGGCTATGGAGGCGATAGCGGAGGAGATGGGGCCGCCGATTTCGGTCGAGTTTGGACGGGTGGTTCAGGAGGTGCAATTCGGCATAACGTTGGAGCAGGCGCTGGCTCACATGCTGCGCCGCGTCACCAGCGGGGATCTCGACATGTTGGTCACGGCGATCAACGTACAGCGCGAGGTGGGTGGCAACCTGGCCGAAGTGTTAGATTCGATCAGCCATACTATCCGAGAGCGCGTTCGAATCAAGGGCGAGATGCAATCTCTCACTGCCCAAAGCCGGATATCGGGTTACATGGTCAGTTTCATACCGGTCGCTTTGGGCGGGTTTATGTACCTCATCAACAGAGAGTTCATATCGCTGTTGTTCACTCATATCTGTGGGTATATGATGTTAGGCACAGCGGTACTGGGGATTGTATTGGGGTTTGTGGTCATAAACAAGATGATGCAGATTGACGTCTAGTTGCGGGGAGGTAGGAGAGATGTCGCTAACGCTAATTATTATCTTGGGCCTGTTCTTACTAGGCGGGGCGGTTTTGCTTATCATTGGCCTGAGGGGGGCGCGGAAACCGGCCTCTATTGAGGATCGGCTTGCAGATTTTGGCACACTAGAACGACCGCCCACCCTGGAAGAACTGGAACTATCCCAACCCTTCAGCGAACGAGTTATATTGCCTTTGTTGAGGGGCTTGGCAAGCTTTGCGTCCCGCTTTACGCCCGGGAAGGGCACGGAGGCAATGCAGCACAAGCTTGACTTGGCGGGCAACCCTTACGGTTGGGGCCCTACCGAGTTTCTGGGCGTTCGCCTGCTAGTGACGCTCCTGTTGGGGGGGCTTGGGTTTGCTTTGTTGTTTGCGGCCAAGCACCTGCCCCTCGTTCAGCGTGTTGCGATGATTGGCGGCGCGGTTGGAATGGGTTATTATCTGCCGATACTCTGGCTCGGGAGCAAGGCCAGCAAGCGACAAAAGGATGTTCTTAGGTCTCTGCCCGATGCGCTTGATCTGTTGACGATTTGCGTAGAGGCGGGATTAGGCTTTGACGGCGCTATGACCAAGGTGGCCGACAAGTGGGACAACGAACTGAGCCGGGCGTTTATGCGCGTAATCCAGGAACTCCAGTTGGGCAAGCTGCGCCGCGAGGCCTTGCGCGATATGGCATACCGTGTAGATGTCCCTGACTTGTCTACTTTTGTGGCAGCCATAGTCCAGGCTGACCAACTTGGCGTCAGTATCGCCAGGGTGCTGCGTATTCAGTCGGATCAGATGCGCATGCGGCGTCGCCAGCGGGCGGAGGAACTAGCTCGCTCGGCTGGGATTAAAATGTTGCCCGCGATTGTCTTTCTGATTTTCCCGGCTATTTTTATCATCCTGCTGGGGCCAGCCGTGATCAAGATAATGACTATGGAGATAGACATCTTTGGGGCTGGGAGCGCCGGCATACCTTGATCGGTTGTAATTGTTTGGGTATTTCTGTTTTTGAACCACAAAGAGCACAAACGGATTGCCCCAATCCGCAGACACCAAGAAAAAGGATGGATTCCTTTGCCCGTGTCGGTCATTGAGACGCTCGGTCCGCGCTGGTTTAGCCTTTACAGCCAGTTTCTTGGCCTCTTGTTTCCCCCGCGTTGTGTTGGTTGTGGCCGGGTGGATGTATGGTTGTGCCCCGAATGTCTGGCCCAGATACCTCGAGTCGAGGCCCCTTTTTGCCCCCGCTGTGGAAACTCTGTGGTCACCGCTGGTCTCTGCGCGCGTTGCCGGACTGCCCCTTTGCAAATTGACCGTATATGCTCTGTGGTCTACTTTGAGGGGGCGCTTCGCAAGGCGATGCACTGGCTCAAGTACCGTGGTCGCACTGCTCTGGCCGACCCGTTGGGTGGATTGATGGCGGAATATTGGGCACAGCACCCAATGCAATTTGATGTCATAGTGCCTGTGCCGCTGCACGCTGACCGTTTGCGCAAGCGTGGATATAACCAGGCGGCGCTACTGGCCCGGCAGATGGCGCGTCGAGTAGGGCTGATGGAGGAAGAACAGACATTGGTGCGGCAGCGCTCCACGTCCCGACAGGTCGATCTCAACGCCAAGCAGCGAAAACAGAACGTGCGCGATGCCTTTCATTGTTCCGGCGACGGCCTCGCTGGCAAGCAAATATTGTTGATTGACGACGTTTGTACCACGGGCGCTACGCTGGAGGCTTGTGCAATAGCCTTGCTCGCAGGAGGAGCGCGCAATGTGCAGGCCCTGACGTTAGCCCGTGCCCGTTAGCGCTCAAAACCCCTACGGTGTCTTTCTTTACGAGAAACAGCAAAGGCGGGGTTTTGGTTTTTTAAAAAAGTTGTTTCTCAGCAGCGGAAACCGGGCCGGCCATCTTGCCGGAGGGAATCTGCCAATAAAACTCTATCAAGGAGGAAACTCGTGGAAGTATCTATCTTTACCCGAAATATGGAAGTTACGCCACGGCTGAGGGAGTACGTTGAGCAAAAGACCGAGAAGCTAGATCGCTACCTGTCCTCAATTGAGGATGCACGGTTTGACTTGAAGGTTGAGAACACGCGCAGTGCTACCAACACTCAAGTTGCGCAATTGACCGTGCGGATGCGAGGGACGATACTCCGGGCTGAAGAACGCACCGGCGATATGTTCTCTTCGATTGATACGGTGATGGACAAAATGTATCGCCAGATTGCACGCTATAGAGGCAAGCGTCAAACCCGCCGGCGCGATGTCGTCGAACTGCCCATTGAGGAGCAGTGGGAGGAGCCGGAGGGCGAAATTGTCCGCACCAAGCGCTTTGAAGTACGCCCCATGTTGCCAGAGGAGGCGGTTGAGCAAATGGAATTGCTGGGACACCATTTTTTCCTCTTTCTGAATGCAGATGAGGATGCCATCAACGTGGTGTACAAGCGAGATGATGGCGACTATGGTTTGTTGCAGCCGGAATTCGTCTGAGGCGAGAGAAGCTTTCACGCTCACACGAGGGGGATCGGTTCATACCGATCCCCTCTTCCCTTTCTCTTTGCTAAAAAAAGAAAGCCAAGCGCCTGAATTGAGAGGTACCCTAAGTTGGCAGAGGAAATAATCTTACTCCTCCTGGTCGGGGGGCGGGGACAGAGTGAAGTAGAGCGGGTGCTAGACGGTGCTCACCGAGCCGCCGCGCGTGACTTGCTGGAATTGCTGTTGCGTACCGGACTGATTGGCCGTGCCGTCGTCGCCACAGATGATCTCGCGTGGGGTGATACATTGGCTGATACGCCGGTTGAGGTGAACTTTGATCCCCCTGGGGAGACTTTTCACTTTGGACGGCGTCTGGCTGAGCTGATCGAACGGTACAATGCGCGACGCGTGCTCTACAGCGGGGGCGCCTCGGCCCCACTGCTGAATTTCGAACGCTGGGCCGAGCTGCTGGATCGTTTGGAGAAGGCTGACCGGTTAGTCATTACCAACAACCTCCACTCTTGCGATTGGCTGGGGTTCACTCCTGCAAACGAGATGATCCCCCTGGTTGCCCAAGAGTCCAGCGATAACGCTCTGGCCTGGATACTGGCTCACGAGGGCGGCCTGCCGGCCGAGAGCTTCCCCGCTTCGGCCTCCACACGCTTTGACCTGGACACGCCGGTGGACCTATTGATCGCACAACGGTATCCGCACCTCAGGCCGCGTCTGCGCCGTTTCCTCGATGGGTTGGCCTGGGAATCGCCGCAATTGGACGGCGTACTGGCGGAGATGGCTCGTGAAGGTGGTAGCCTGACAATCGTGGGCCGGGCGTCGGCGGCGGCCTGGGCTGGGCTGGAGCGGGCGACTCGCTGCTGGGTGCGCGTCTTTGCTGAAGAGCGGGGAATGCGAGCCAGCGGACGGCAGGAGCGTGGAGAGGCGCGCTCGCTATTGGCCGACTATCTGGAGTTGGTGGGTATCGAGAACTTTTTCGAAGAATTAGCGGAACTGACGGGTGGTGTGTTGTTCGACAATCGCGTCATCCTGGCGGCACGGGGGCTGTGGCCCTCGGCGCTCGACCGCTTCAATTCCGACCTGTACCGCTGGGACAGAGTGGATGAACCTTTCTTGCGCCGTTTCACTCAGGCTGCGGCGGAGGCTCGGGTACCGGTGGTGCTGGGCGGACACTCGATAGTGGCCGGAGGGTTGATGGCGTTGGTAGAATCGTTCGAATCTGGTCAATAGGAGGCGACAGGAAACGTATAGGTGACGTGATGTCGACAGTACTCTTTGTTTGCACTGGAAATATCTGCCGCTCCCCGATGGCGGAGGTATTGTTACAGATGCGGCTGGCCCGCGACAAAGCGCGCGAGGATTGGTACGTACATTCGGCTGGCGTCTGGACGACCGACGGACGACCGGCGAGCAAGCACGGCATCGAGGAAATGGCGCAACGCGGGATAAACCTGCGCGATCATTACTCGCGCAACGTCACCCGCGAGATGATGGTTGAGGCCAGCCTGGTGTTGACGATGACGCACGCTCACGCCGAGGCGCTGAATGCGGCCTTTCCTGATTGCGCCCACAAAGTATATTTGCTCAGCGAGATGTCCGAGCCGGCGTACGATATCCAAGACCCGTATGGCGGAACGCGGACGGAATACGCGTACACAGCCAAAGAGTTAGAGCAGTTGATCGAGAAAGGCTACGAGCGCATTGTAGCGCTGGTTGAAAAGAATGAGAGCGACTGACCACTCGAAATCCTTCAGTCCCCCCGTTGTTGTCCGCAAATGGATCAATCGGTGTAGGGCATCGGTATCACTTTGCTGGCAATCTCTGTCTCCAAAACCTCAATTTGATCTATGACGTGAGTGACTATTTCGTCCTGCGGAATGACTGTGCGTTCGGGACTGCGGCGGAGCTTTAGCTCGACGCCTCCGGCTTTGAGCGAGCGCTTGCTCACCGTCAACCGTATAGGGATACCTATCAAATCAGCATCGTTAAACTTGACGCCCGCTCTCTCGTCGCGGTCATCGTACAACACCTCGACATTTGCGGACTGTAGGTCAGCGTATACCCGCTCTGCTGTCTCTTTGCCGCCTTGCAGGGCAACTAGGTAGACGTGATAAGGCGCTATAGTAATCGGCCAAATGAGGCCATACTCGTCGTGGTATTTTTCAGCCACACAGGCGAGCAAGCGCCCAACACCGATACCATAAGAGCCCATAACTACTGGCTGAGCCTGCCCGTTCTCATCCAGGAATGTACAGTCCATAGACTCGGAGTAACGAGTGCCTAGCTTGAAAATATTGCCCACCTCTACCCCCTTTGAGGAGTGTAGGGGCGCGCCACAGTTGAGACAGGCGCATCCATCCTCGGCCACGACGATATCCTCGACCACATCGGCCCGATAATCTCGCCCGTAATTGACGTTCAATAGGTGATACCCTTCATCGTTGGCCCCAGCTACCAGATTGGCTGAATCGGGAATGAGATCGTCCACGACTATTATCGCATCCTTGATTCCAATAGGAGATGCGTAGCCTGGGACCGCGCCTATAGCCCGAATCTCTTCATCTATCGCCGGACGCAGAGACTTGGCTTTCACCGCGTTGGTCAGCTTGGTTTCGTTCAAGTCCATATCTCCGCGTACGATGGCGAATACGAACTTTTCTACGTCCTCCTGTCCCTCCGTCACTGTCGCTATCGTAAACACCGCTTTGGCGGTTTTTGATTCAGGCAAGCCCAGAAATTCTGCCAGTCCCTTGATAGTGGTAATTCCCGGCGTAGCGACTTTTTCAGTTGGTTGAGGATCCTCTTTCGCCGAGACGGGCTTTTTGAATCTGGCAATCTGGCGATTGGCCATATACCCACATTCGTCGCAGATGAGCAATGTATCCTCCCCAATTGGGGTCAGGTACATAAACTCGTGGGCGATCTTTCCCCCCATCATTCCCACGTCCGATTTGATTGCTACGACGGGCAAGTCACAGCGATGGAAGATGTCAAAGTAGGCCTGATAGTGAGCGCGATACTGAGCGTCTAGCCCCTCCCAGTCTGTATCCAAGCTGTAGCTGTCCTTCATAGTAAACTCTCTGACCCGGATCAGGCCGGCCCGGGGGCGAGGATCATCACGCCACTTTGTTTGGATGTGGTATAGCAAGCGCGGTAGTTGCTTGTAAGATTGAATCTCTCCACGTACCAGGTCGGCGACGACCTCTTCGTGGGTCATGGCCAATACCATATCTCGGTTGTTTTTGTCGTAGAAACGTCCCATTTCCGAACCTATCTGATACCAGCGTTCAGTCTCCTTCCAGATGTCGGCCGGATGGATAACGGGCATAGTGATCTCTTGCCCCCCGATAGCGTTTATTTCGTCGCGCAGGATGTTTTCAATCTTGGTCATTGAGCGTCGCGCCAGGTGCAGGTAGCTAAAAATACCGGCTCCTAATTGACGTATAAATCCTGCTTGAACGAGTACCCGGTGGCTGGTGATCTGTGCATCAGCAGGCGGTTCCCGTAGGGTCTGACCAAAAAGCTCGCTCATTTTCATTGCGATATCCCTCCTTGATGTAAGTATACAATAAGACCAGCCTTCCGAGATCGGAAGGCTGGCGAATTAGGCAAGGGGCTGGCAAATGCCTATGCAGCGCTAACCGAACCCACGAAACGGGGGCGGCTGCGGGTTGCTAGGGGCGGGGAATGTGTAACCTATCATTGCTCTATCCTCAACTGGGCAATATTCTAGCACGAGACGAAATATCTGTCAACAAAACGAACCAACCTCAACGGGTAGGTGAGGCAGGCGCAACCAACTTGACAAGACAAACGCCTGTGCTCAGAGATAGGAAAGCAACGTCTTGTTTCTGACAAGGCACTACTACTCTTCCACTCGGATGTTGCAAGAGATAGTATTGAGTTTGGATTGTCGGGCCGGTTGTTTAATTTTTGTTCTTATTGTAGAAGTAGTAACCGGCATAGATGATGACGGCTGCCAGGGCTGTGACGCCCCAGATCGGGAAACCGCTCTTGATAGCCATCATCGCCGTGATGGAGCCTGCCATCCGACCAATGAATAGGATGTAAGCTGTGATTGCCGCAAAGACAACCATCACGGTACCGAACAACCAAAAAGCGAGTAGCTTTGCGCCCTTCTTAGGTTTCTCAGACATTGTTTTGCCTCCTCATCGTTATAGGTGCAAGTAATCCATTCAAACAGGGGCTTGGTGTTGTCTATGGGCTGCGATGTGGTTCGAGTTGCGTGGTTGATGGTGGATATATTGTAGCACACTTTGAGCAAACTGACAAAAGCACGCTTGGTGCTTTTCTTGCAATCGGATAAGCAAAAGCCGGCGCCTCTACTTCAGAGACGCCGGCCTTTTACCGAGTTGCTTTTATCAGTTATTCGGGATCAGGCGAGAGTTACATCTTGGCCTCGCCGCGGCCGGTCTCGATGCGCTTCCAGGCGGCGACGACGGCCACGGTGATAATGGCCGCGATGATCACCTCGGCGATGGCTTGTGGGATGATGGTCGGAATCACGGCCAACGGAATGTAGCCGCGAATGACCGCTATACCCAGGACGAGCACCGTGTTGGTCAGTGTGCCCACTACTGCAGCGGAGACGAGAGCCACGTACTCGTTTGCTTTCTTTAACCCCGCATAGGTAAAGTAAGTGGTGATGCCGATAAAAATGCGAGGTAAGACAGCCACGAGTGGATCCTTGAACAGCGGGGTCGTTGCTTGGAGAAAGCTGAACAAGCCAAAGATGGTGCCGACGATGCCGCCGACTAGCCACCCCTCCATTACGCCGCCAATGATGGCCGGCACGTGCATAATGGTGGCGTTGCCTGCCAGCGTGGGCACCGGGATAAAGCCGAGGCGCGTCCACCCTAGCAGAATGGCGATAGCCGCTAACACACCAGAAACGACGATCTTGCGTACTGAAAAGCCTTTCTCTTCCATGGTATACTCCTCCTATGAAATTGCTTGGCCAGGTGAATGAGACGAACAACGAACATTGCTTAGACAACACAATACTTGTGACCTTATTCCATTCGGGTATGTTTCATTTCGATTAGAGGTAGTCGCGGTTTCCATACCGCGCGCTATGGAAAGCGCGGCTACTCACCTCGTTTGAAACGCACCCATTCCATTCTCACCTCCTCTCCCTTTACGTTTCACGCATCACTATTTCAAGTCGCGGGCCGCCGGAGCGCCGCCCAGCGACTCTGCCTGTTGCGCCGCCCGCACTACAGCCCGCGCCAATACCTCGGCGGCCGCGGCGCCCACCACGCTGGAATCGGCCCCGTCGCCCTTCTTGGGACGTTTGCCGGTGGCTAGAGCAAAAATTGTGTCACCATCGAGCATCGTATGCACCGGCCGGATGGAGCGCGCCAGGCCGTCGTGAGCCATCTGCGCCATCTTGTTGGCTCCCTCTTTCGTCAGGTAAGCGTTGGTGGCGACGACGGCTAACGTAGTGTTGGCGAACCCGAGGAGCGTCTGCCCCAGGTCGCCCTGCATTCGCTTGACGGTGTTCACGAACCCGCCGACCACCGGCTTGCGCGTGCCAGCAATGATCATACCGTTGTCCGGGTCTACCACGTCGCCAAAAGCATTGACGGCGACGATGGCCCCCACGACGATTCCCTTTCCGATCTTGACGCTGGCCGTACCCAGGCCGCTCTTGGTGGCAAATTTTGGCCCCAACAACTTGCCCACCGTGGCCCCCGTCCCCGCGCCGATGCTCCCTTCGGCCACCGGGCCGTCGGTTGCCGACTGGCAGGCCTGGTAGCCAGCATCGGCATCGGGACGGACCTTGGGGTCGCCGATGGTCAGATCGAACAGCACCGCCGCCGGCACGAGGGGCACCACTCCCACGCCGACGTTAAAGCCAACCTCCCGCTCCTCCAGCCAGCGCATAACGCCGCCCGCCGCATCCAGGCCGTAGGCGCTGCCGCCGGTGAGCAGCACGGCGTGTGCTCTCTGCACCAGCTTCATCGGGCGCATCAGGTCGGTCTCGCGGGTGCCGGGCGCGGAACCGCGCACATCTACGCCGCCCACGCCGCCCTCCTCACACAGCACGACCGTGCAGCCGGTGATACCTTCCCTATCGGTATAATGGCCTACCTTGATGCCTGCTACGTCGGTGATACCGTTGTGCATTCTGTCCTCCGCTGGACCTTTAGGGTCTTTAGAGACCCTAAAGGTCTTGTTCCACCACTCCCAAAAACCTCATCGCTGCCAGAACGTAGAGCTTGGTCGCCTCGATCAATTCATCCAAACCCAGCCACTCGTCTATGTGATGGGGGATGTAAATATCACCGGGGCCGCAGGTGACGATGGGCACGCCGGCGCGGCTGTTGAGGATCGTGCCGTCGGTGGAACCGGGCACGCCGCCATAGATTGGCTCCTTGCCGGTCAGGTCGCGGTAGGCCCGATCCAGCACCCGGACAACCGGCTCGTTCCGGTCGGTGGCGGTGGGCGCTCGCGCTTCCAGTACCTCTACCTCGAAGGTGACTCGCTCGTCTTGAGCGCGGATGGCATCGCAGGCGGCCTGGATCTTGGATTCGATCTCCTCCGGCGACTGGCCGGGGATGAGGCGAATATCCAGCACCGCCTCCGCTTGCGCCGGCATGACGTTGTTCTGAGCTTCTCCCTGTACTGGCGAGCTCAGGATGGTGGGAGTGACGCTGGGCTGGCCTAGAAACTCGTGCTGGCCGTGCTCAGCGATCTGCGCCGCTTCCAACTCCCGCATTGCCGCCAGGAACTCGGCCAGGGGATAGGCCGCGTTGACGCCGGTGAGCGGCATAGCGCCGTGCGCCATCTTGCCCGTCGCCGTGACCCGCGCCCACATCACGCCTTTCTGGCTGATACAGAGGTGATTTTCCTCCGGTTCGCAGATGATGGCCGCGTCTACATCATCCGCCCATCCCCGCTCCACGAAATGCTTGATGCCGATCATGTGGCCCTCTTCGTCGCACACCGCGCCGATGAGGATATCGCCGCCCAACTTGACGCTGCTGGCGACGATGGCTTTGACCGCGCAGATAGCGGCCACCAGCCCGCCTTTCATATCGTTCGCGCCCCGGCCGTACATCTTGTTGCCCACGATCCGGGCCTCGAATGGCGGGTACGTCCACTGGCTCGCGTCTCCCTCGGTGACGACGTCGGTGTGGCCCTCGAACATGAGCCTCTTGCCGCCCTCGGCCCCGCGCCAGAGGCCGATCACGTTGGGCCGGCCTGGCTCGACCACCTCGAAAGCGGTATCCATGCCGATCTCCTCGAGCCGGGACTCGACCCAGCGGGCGGCCGGCTCCTCCGCCTCGCCTCGCTCTGGACGGTAGACGCTGGGGATGCGCACCAATTCCTGCGTCCAGCGGATGACCTGGTTCTCGTCTATCAGGGACAGCACTTTGTTTTCAAGATCAGTAAGCATACTTTTACCTCGTCAGAACGGAAAATAGTCGTGGAAAACCAGCATAGCCACAGAGAACGCTAGGCTGAGCGCGTAGGCGACGTAATCCAGCGGCGCAAACTTTAGACTGACGAGGCTGCTGCGTCCCTGACCGCCGATGTAGCAGCGGGCCTGCATCGCCAGGATCAGGTCTTCGGCGCGGCGCAGTGCGTCAATGAACAGCGGCACGATGAGGGCGGCCACCTGTCGCGCCGTTGTGATGAACTGGAGCTTGCCCTTGTGAGCAATGTCGGCTCCGCGAGATGCCTGCGCCTTCATAATGATCTCCAACTGCTCTCCCAGGAGCGGCACGAAACGCAGGGCAATGGTCGCCACCAGCGAAAGCTCGTGCGCGGGCACCCCAATCTTGGAAAACGGTTGCAGCATGTTCTCCATACCGTGAGTGATGTCGGTCAGTGTCGTGGTGTTGGTCAGCAGACTGGTCAAAAAGAGCAACTCGATAAAGCGCATCGCAGAGACGATGACCAGTTGCAGACTGCCGTTGGTGACGTGAATCCAACCCCAGTGGAAATAGGTCACACTCTGCATGCCGTGTGGGGTGAATGTCTCTCCGTAAAAGAGCAGTTGCAGGATGGAGAGAGCGATGATGAGGGGAATGGCCGGCTTGATGCCGGAAAAGACGTAGCGCATAGAGACCCCGGAGAGCAGCACCAGCGCCATCGTCACCAGCACCAGGACGATGTTGGCTATATAAGAGACGCTGAACGTGACGGCCATGGTGATAAATAAAAAGATCGAAAGTTTGGTGCGGGGGTCCAGCCGGTGAATGAGCGATTCGCCGGGCAGGTATTGACCGATTGTGAGATTTCTCAAGAGTTCAAAATCTTCCATGTCTCTT
>Ga0164310_10000488_pt1 | contig 21229 bp, 18 predicted proteins | sample GuaBasSedimGuay1_FD_121795 | JGI IMG/M metagenome (GOLD analysis project Ga0164310, IMG submission 121795) | Subseafloor sediment microbial communities from Guaymas Basin, Gulf of California, Mexico - Guay1, Core 4569-9, 0-3 cm | ecosystem: Environmental > Aquatic > Marine > Hydrothermal vents... | reverse complement strand
TAAACAACATGTATGCTTTTCTCGAGGGGGAGCTCTCTGCCGCATTAAAGGATGTTGATAATTTCATTGTAGGGGCGATAATTCAGCTTCACAACATGTTTAAGGACGTTCAGGATACGATAATGGAGTGGTTTAGAACATGGATTATACTGGTTGTTAACTCTTTCACTCAGCATCTCTACATGCAGATGGTTGGTAGCTCGATCGATGAGGAAGAAAATTATCCGACTAAAGAGATAACGAGAAGAGATATAATTGGTTACCAAGACTATGATGAATTCGAAATAGTAAAAAACATTAAGTATCATCAAGGCTTCTGGCCGTAGTTGGAAGCTCGGTAAGAAAACGTGGTATGTTGCTAAGAGCTCTTTTGCAATACCGATAATAGCTAAGGTATACTTAGTGATAGCGCGCTTAGCTATGGGTAAGAACGCATTAGTACCAGTACTATTGACCACGGAGGAGCTTGTAAAAATAAGATATACTGTGGATGGGGAAACTGTAGAGAAGGTGGTTTGGGTTAATACCAGGGAGGTGTATCTTACGGAGGAGGGAGGAAAAATAAATAGGTATACGGTGATTAATGAGGACGGCAAGAAGATTGTTGCGGAGATTGTGGAGGACTTAAAGGTTACTAGGAGATTTATTCTAGCTTACGCGATGGATAATTCTGGAAATATGAAGGCGATACCAATACTGTACATCGGAAAAAGTAATAAGATTAGCGAAGAGGCGTCAGAAGCAGTAAAGAAAATGAGAGAGCTCGGAATACGGACAATAGAAATAACAACAAATAAGAAGGGAACAGCAGAATTAATAATCCTAGATCCCTCGAAAATAATCCCAGAAAATAGCCCTGTTACAGATGAGTATAAAGAAGCCTTATATTGTACAGAGCAACTATTGAACCTGAAAGTTAGTGTGAAAGAGGATCTAAGTAAGGCATTCTTAACTCAAGAAGAGATAAAGAAATATTATGAACACATAGATATACTTACGGAAAACATTAGGAAAGCTATCGGAGATAGATCGCCGAGAAGCGGTGCAATGTTACTGGGTCTACATGAGGATCCGAGCGGACTAGTGTACGGATTAGTAGATCCTTTCTATGCAGGGCGTTCTAAGTGGAATATTATTAGTCCAGAAGCGTTATTTAATGATAAGAAAGCAGGAAGACTAATGGAATTGTTTGGATACATGACAATAACGGAGAAAGATGGAAAAATTTCCACGGACTATAGGGGTAAGAAAAAAGCAAAAATACGGAGGTATCAGGAGGCATGGCGAAATGCACTTGGATCAAAACATGAAAAGGTTTCTCCCCAAGCGGCAGCATTGAATTTTTTCCTTCAAAATGCGTTTACAGCTGAAGCGATGGCTATTCTTTATGATACTGATCCTAAGAATATTAGGGTTGGCGAGATAAACAAAGATTTGAAGACAATTATAGATATCGCATATGAGGTGGAAGGAGAGAGAGCAAAGCATAGAACAAATTGGGTAGAATCCGCTATAAAATCGTTATCTGAGGAAAAAAATGCATGGAAACTAGAACTTATTGGTATGATTATTGGAAACCCTGATGTTAAAATGGATATTATAAGTTTAAGGGAGGCTGATCCGGATGTAATATTGTCAAGAGTGATAGATTTATCGATCTACCCGTTACGCACGATTACTGATGGGTCATGTGCTAATTTAGAGAGACTAAAATTCATAGGGAGAAACTTGGTAGATGTCCCAGAGATAGCATTGAGAGCAGCACTTAATGATAAGCAATTTAAGGGAATTCAGGGTAACCTTGGTCCAGCGTTTGGTTATATAAAGTCAGAGATAGATAGGTTGTACGTGAATCTCGAAATAGAGCTTAATAAAGTGAAGAGTGAAGACGAACGAAAGCAGATACGGGAGTTACTTAAACAGTTAGAAGAAGTAAGAAAGTTAATTAGATCTGTTATGAAGGATTCAGAGGAAGAATTAGTGACTAAGGCGAAATCTAATGGAAGAGGGACTGGTGCTATTAAGCTTTTCACGCATTTCTACCTAATGATTCTCATAAGCAATCTTCTCTTTACCGGAGGGGTGGCTTTAGCGTTAACGTTGATTAAGAAGTTCCCCAGGTTTTTCGGCTGGTTAGCTATGACTAGGTGGGCACAAATTCTCTTAGGAGTTGTAACCACAGTAATTTTCATTTTGGGCACGAATATTGATACTGGATGGCTAAGTTCTATAAGGGGCATATTAAATAATGCTAAGCAAGGGATCAGGAAGCTTCTAAGGTCAATGTTCATGGAGCTTAAGGAGGGAAATAACGTTGTGGATCAGGGTGGTTTTGTGTTAGGAATGCTTATCGCCGGCTTCGGAATGGTGATGAAGGGAATAGGGGTCGAATTCTACACTTCGGATGAGATATGTTACAAGATTGGGGAGTATTTAGGTATGCTGAATCCAGAGCTCGGCAATGTCTGGGACATGGTGATGGGTTTCAGGATACCTTTATTGGATCAAACTGTTTTCGATGTTCTGCTCAATGTCGCGTTAGGTGGTCCAGTACAGTTTATTGTAGGAGCTATTGTAGGGGTAATTATGGATCAAGTAATATTTCCGACGGTTAATAATCTTGTTCTTGGAGCAATAGTAAACTTGTTGTCTGAAACAATTTTGTTGTAGGGTTTTTCGCGAGGGGCAAAACTAAACTTTTCTTCATTATCTTTTCTTAAATAATGAATGATGAGGTGAATGGAGTTTGTCTGGGCTACAGTTAGATGATCTAGAAGAGTTGCTCAGGATCGCTAGGGAGTATGAGAGGATGGGTCGGTTTAGAGACGCCGCGGTTGCTTATGATCAAGCATTGGTTTTGTTTCGCGACGATAAGAGGGCGAAGGAGGGTCTCAGAAGGTCTGGGAAGATAGAATATGTTCGGCGGGATATGAGACATCGGAAGGGTATGATGTTTATAGATTGGAGTCCAGATAGTAGATACCTACTTACTGCTTCTTCTGATGGGGTTGTGAATATATGGAATGTAGAATCTGAGAGGATAGTTAGGGTATATAAGACAGCATATGTTTTGAGCGCTGTGGATTGGAGTGTTGACGGTAAATATATTGCGATGGGTGAAAAGAGGGGTATGGTAGTAATTCGTGACGCTTTTACTGGGAGAAAAATTGCGGAGTTAGATTATGAGGATGAGTTGAATCATGTGGCATGGAGTCCTGATGGTAGATATGTAGCTGCGGGAGGATTTTCGGAGGCCGTATGTATTTGGGCTGTCGAGAAAGTTAAGAAGGTTGCGGAGTTACCTTGTAGGCTGCCTGACGAGTTTGGAGTCTTTTATGGTTACGTAGTTTATGCAGTTGTGTGGAGCCCTAATGGTAGATACTTAGTTAGTGGTTCTGAGGACTGTTTTCTTAGGCTTTGGGATGTTCAAACTGGGGACTTGATAGCGAAGGTGGAGGAGGAAGATTGTTGTGTTAATCTTATTGCTTGGAGCCCTAATAGTAAGTATATTGTGACAGGTTCTTGGGGAAAAATAGTGAAGGTATGGACTGGGAAAAAGCTCTTATTAAAGAGGATTATTCGATTTGAAGATGATGTTCTTTCTTTCTCGTGGAGTCCAGATGGTAGATTACTTGCTTGCGGCTTAAGCAATGGTGTGATTGAGGTATGGGATCCTCAAAGGGGAGAAAAAGTAATGATTCTGGGGTCTGAAGGTGAGCGCGTATTTTCCTTATCCTGGAGTCCTGATGGGAGGTATCTTGCTAGCGGTAATTCCCAAGGTATGGTGGATATATGGGATATAGAGAATGGGGACAAGGTCACTTTTTGGATCAATGAGGGACATGATAAGTTAATAGTGGATGCAGCTATAAGTTCAAGAGGAGATTATATAGTGAGTGTAGCTCTTAACGATTCTATTAGGATTTGGGATGGTAAGACTGGAAAGGAATTATTTATTCTGCCTTATCACGAGGTTCGCTATGTTTCATGGAGTCCAGATGACAAATTGTTAGCCATTAGATTGGATGATGGTATAATCCAGATCTGGGATATAGAGAAGCGGGATTTTATAGCCATATTGGCGGGGAATACTTATACAGCTGGCCCCTGTTGGAGTCCTAATGGGAAGAATATGGCTGTAGGGACACGTGAGGGAACGATAGAGATTTGGAATGTTAAGGGGTGGGATACAATAAAGATTTTGACTGGGCACAGAGCTTTGGTGATGGATGTGTCTTGGAGTCCAAATGATAGATATATTGCAAGTTTAGCGGATGATAATACAATTAAGATATGGGATGTGGAGCGGGGAAGAGAAGTCTCAAGGCTTAAGGTAGGAAAGGAAGCTAAAACTATACTATGGAGTGGAGACGGACAATACGTTGTGATCAATAAGTTTACGGATAAGAGTGTTGGTATATGGGATTGGAGAAGAGATTCTATAGTGGAGGTCGAAGAGGATGATTTGATAGACTCAGTTGCCTGTAGTCCTTGTGGAAAATACGTCGCGCTTGCTGTTTCGGACGTTATCAAGATTTGGTCTATAAAAGAGCATAAAGCTATATCAACTATCGAAACCCAGGGAGCGATAACGAATATTGTTTGGCGGGAGTCTGATAGAATATTTGTATCTACGGTTAATGGGGACTTTTTGTATGCCTATCCCTTTGCCTAGTTATGGATGTTGCTGGGAAGTGGTGGTCTGATGTGGTTGGAGGATTTGGAGGGTCTTCTTGAGGTTGCTGAGAAATATGAGGGGATGGGTCAGCTTAAGGATGCTACGACTGCTTATGATCAAGCCTTAGTTTTAAATCCTGGTGATGAGAGAGCGAGGAAAGGGCTTAAGAGAACTGGGAAGATAGAATACGTTAGGCGGGATGTGAAGCATAAGAGGGGGATTATTGCTGTTGATTGGAGTTTGGATAGTATGTATTTACTGAGTGCTTCTGGAGATGGGGTTGTTAATATATGGGCTATAAATTCTGGTAAGATTGTTAGACACTATAAGACAGTTGATGAGCTAGGGCATGTTGCTTGGAGTCCAGATCGTAAATACGTCGCAATGGGAGCTACTGAGGATAATATACTAGTTCTTGATACGTATACTGGTAGGGAAGTTGCGAGGATGAAGTATGATGGATTGATAAAGGATATGGTTTGGAGTCCAGATAACAAATATCTAGCGGCGGGTGGATTAGCTGATGCGGTGTATGTTTGGGATGTGGAGAGATCGGAGAGGATTATCGAGTTGCCTTGTGAGTTATTGGATTATGAGTCGGAGCCTTCTTTACCGATGATTGTGAGTTACTTGGTATATTCTGTAGCATGGAGTCCGAAGGGTGAGTATATTGTTAGTGGTTCTGAGGATGGTTTTTTGAGGCTTTGGGATACGGGAACTTGGAAGGTTATAAGAATGGTAGAGGATAAGGATGGTTGTATCGATTTGCTTGCTTGGAGTCCTGATGGGAGATATATTGCTGGGGTCTGGACAGGAGGATTAGTGAAAATCTGGACAGGTAAAAGGCTTTTGTTGAGGCAGGTTTTTCGTTGCGGAGATCGCGTACATGACATTTCGTGGCATCCCGATAGTAGGTTGCTTGCCTGTAGTTTAAGCAATGGTGTGATTGAAGTATGGGATGTAAGAACTGGTGAGAAGGTCATGGTTCTGGGACCAGAAAAAGACCATATTCTTTCTTTATCCTGGAGTCCCGATGGGGCCTCTCTGGCTGGTGGTGATTCTGGGGGGATGGTGCATGTTTGGGATCTTGAGGGCGGAGGTAAGGTTGTTTTTCGGATTGAGGGTGGTCATGAGAGTTATGTGAGGGAGTCTCTTTTGAGTTCTCGAGGTGATCGTATTGTTACTGTTTCTGGTGATAAAACTTTGCGGGTTTGGGATGGGAAGGATGGGAGGGAGTTAATGGTTGTTAATCATAGCGTCACAGCCCTTTCGCTGAGCCCAGATAATAAGTTGTTAGTAAGCATGGTGGGGGATGGTGTGGCTAGGGTTTGGGATATGGATGAGTGGGATATAGTTGCGGTACTTGGGGATAAGGAATATTCTGGTTGGCCTTCTTGGAGTCCTGATGGGAGATATTTGGCTTTGGGTTCGCTTAGTGGTGCGATAGATATATGGGATGTTAGAAAGTTAGAAATAGTTAAGACGTTAAAGGGTCATGAGGATATGATTAGGAAGGTTGTCTGGAGTCCAAGTGGTCAGTATTTAGTGAGTATATCTTATGATAAGACTGTTCGAATATGGTGTATTGAGGGGTGGAAGGAGCTATTTAAGGTTAAAATAGGGGAGGATCCGCGGGATGTTTGTTGGAGTGGGGATGAGCGATTTGTTGCGATTGTTTGTTCCAAGGATGATATTGTTCGGATTTGGGATTGGAAGAGTGATTCGATAATAGGGATTGAGGAGAGTAGGGGAGTTTATTCTGTTGCATGTAGTCCTTGCGGAAAATATGTCGCGTTTGCGTATTTTGGTGATATTCTGAAAGTTTGGTCGGTAGAGAAACGTGAAATTGTATCTGTAATAAAGGTGCCAGGAGTAATAAATAACATTTTTTGGCAGGAATCAGATAAGATATTTGTGGCTACTATGCATGGGGATTTTTTGTATGTTTATCCCTTGTTATGAGGATGTGATACATGAGGTCTAGGGATGGATTCTTTGTCGTGGATTCGGGAGGAAACACCGTGTTTGCTTTGTCTTGAAGAAACCTTAGGAGTAGGATTGAGACAGTTTTCATTGGGGGTTATAAGATTTTTGGAACACACATGGGATGAGGATCGTTAAGTTATCTGGAGTTTTTCGATTTGGTTTTCTTTCTGACTTGTCTAAATCTAGCGAGACCGTAGATGACCGCGTTGCTTATATTGTTTCCTATTTATGTTTCTTGGTGAATTGCGTAATATTGTGGCTTTTCGGTTTTTCTGTTTACCATTTTAATCCGATTGGTTTATAAACTAAATAGTTTATAAACTAAATAGGTGATATCATTGCCTGTGATATTTGTTGATAGGGAGACTGAGTTAAGGGTTTTGGATAGGTTGTTTCGTGCGAGGCTTCGGGGGGCGAATTATTATGTGTTGATTTATGGTATTAGGCGGGTTGGTAAGACTAGTCTTGTTGATCGTTTTCTTGTGGGGAAGGTGGGTTTTAGGGTGGATTGTAGTAGTATTGTGACTGGGGGAGATTTCTTTCGGGCGATTTACTCTAATTTGAGGAATTTGGAGGTGAGTGAGAGATTTTATGATGTGTTAGAGAATTATGCTGGTTTGTATCAGAGGCCTTTGGATGATGATTTTCAGATGGTGAAGCATAGTTTTGATCTCTTAAATAACTGTGCAGACAAAATTGAGTATATCATTGTTGCTTTGGATGAGTTTCACGCGTTTATAGAGAATGTTTCTACGTTGAGGTTTCGGGGAGGGGATCTTGCTAAGGAGCGCTTACTATGGTTTCTTCGTGATAATATTCAAAGATTAAGGGAGAACATTTTCTTGATCATTCTTACTAGTGCGGGATTTCTTTTTGAAGAATACGGTAAAGCTGATAAAGCTTTTCTACAACTTCTCCAAAAGGTTGAGGTTAAGCCGTTGACGGAAGAAGCATCTATGGAGATGGCTAGGCGGCTTCTTCAAGCGATGAATATTGGTTATAGCTATGAAGCCTTAAATACTATTGCCAAGCTAAGCGGGGGGGTGCCTAAACTCATTGAAGAAATAGTAGGTTACATTAGCGCTAGAGATAATGTAACTTCAGCGGATGTGATTGATGCTGTGGAAGAAGCTTTGAATGCGGGTTTTTTTGATGATTTCTTCGAAGCTTATTTCTCGTTTCTTGCAGAAACTACTAAGTGGAGTAAAGCGACGCTGGTAAAGGTTCTTAGGGCATTAGCTGAAGAAATAAAATCTCCTAAGGAGATAAGTAGGGAAACTGGTATAAGATATCACACCCTGTTGAATATTCTCTCTGATTTAAGGAAGAAGGGGATAGTGAGCCGTGAACTTGGAATAAATTACCCGTTGTTAAAGGAATGGTTATTAGCTAGAGAATTACCGCCAAGTGGGATTAAAAGAGTTGATCTTCTCAGGCAGTCATTGGGAATAACTATAGAGTACTACGTTAGAGAGCTTTTCAGACACATAAATAGGAAAATTGTGTTGGAGGGAGAACAATTCTTCATCGGAACTGCAAAGAAAATTTCACTAGGACCAATCGATAATGTTAGCGGGGGCGGAGAAATCGACTTAATAGCTCATCAAACTGATTGCTTAACTTGGGTAGGGGAAATAAAGATAGGTAAAGTCAGTAAAGGGGATCTTATGAAATTTCTGGAAAGAGTTAGGAGAATTAAGGAAAGGAAAGTATGTATTGTCATAGCATCTGATGCGGATCCGCTCGCCCTCGCCGAAATGGTGAGAAATGGAGTTATCTTCATGCAATTAAAAACACTAAATGAAATGGCAAAAAAAGTAGGGTTCCCAAAAATTAATCTCCCCCAATAAAAATCTTAGTTCTATCTTTTAACAAGATAGAGTTTTTAATAGTAGCAAAGGGATCGGCCCGAACAGGCATCTTAATGCGTGATGCGCTAAACTTCATCGATAAAATAAAGAATTATCTCTAAGGAGGCTCCATATGGGGCAAAAGCAAAAATACTATTTATCGGCGACGGTAGCGTGGGTAAAACCAGTATCTGTAGAGCTTATCTTGGTAAGGAACTACCAAAAACCATGACAATTGGGATCGAGATAGAATACTTAAAATTGAATGATAAAGAGATTGTGATATGGGACATAAGCGGACAGAAAAGATTTCGAGAGGTAGTGGAATCTTTTATGATTGGAGCCAGCTTAGTGGTATTAGTTTTCGATCTGTCAAGAAGAGAGACGTTATTAAATCTTAAAGAGTGGGTTGATATTCTCACTAAAAATACGATGAGTAAAGAGATAAAGGCTATCCTGGTTGGGAATAAAGCTGATCTAGAGAAAGAGGTTACAAAGGAGGACATAGATGAACTAATAAAAAAGCATGAAAGTAAGAGTGGTCGATTACATAGAAACTTTGGCAAAAATGGGCTATAATATCAAAGAACTCTTCGATAGAATCCTTAAGGAGATCTAACTAATCTATTTGCTTCTATATCCCAATATCATGTGGAAATGCTCAAATGCTCGTTATTTTTATTAATTCGATTATCGCGATCTTGTTGGTTTAAGAATGAGTTTTTGGGGGAAAATAGCTTATCTCCTCACTACACATGCTTCTGCTCTCTTTTCAAGTTCCTCTTCCCCTTCCACTACTTTCTCAATCTCATCTGGAGGTACTATCACAGTTTCTGCTCGGGTTTTGTATACCAGAAATTCGCGTATAGGGTATACTTTATTTGCTTGTTTGATCATCTCTCCATGCCATGTTTTTCTTATAGCTAAATTGTATATGAATTCCTCATAGTTGTATTCTTTTGCTTTTTCATGGAGGAATTTTTCGAATATTTTTCTTATGGCACTTTTATGGGCATCCTTGCATCTGTGTGCAGTCATAGCTAATACACTTACTTTGATTCTGTGCCCATCTTTGGTGTAGACTCGCGTTATTAGTTCGACTCGCGACATTCTTCTACGGACTTTTGATGAGATTATTTCTCTTGAATAGTCGTGACCTATTAATGTCGTTAGCGCTCCAGAGGGTGTAACTTTTATTATCCGAAAGTAAAGGTTCATTCCTCTATCTTCGAACTCCCGTGTAAATTCCAGGCCTTTTACGAGGACTACTCTATTAATTAGGTCTGATGGCGTGGTACATAACACCTTAGCTAGCGGTCGATCCATGCCGCCTAATAGTTCAGGCGCATATACGGTTATCCATAGTCTCCTTTTCTTTTTTGCTCGTGGAGCTGGACTCATAGTATGACACCTCTACACCCTTCTTCCTCTTCTTCCTCCGGGTTTTCTGATTGAGTCATGCGGAATTGGAGTAACATCTTCAATGGCAATGATTTTAAGACCTGCTCTTACGATCGCTTTGATCGCTGCACTTACTGCTCTATTATTTGGCTGGGGCGATCTGTTTCCTCCCTGACCCCGCACTCTTACAATTACCCGAGAAATACCCACATTCCTAGCCTCTTCTGCTGCCGCCTTAGCGGCAAGCATGGCAACCCAAGGAGTGGGCTTGTTTCTATCAGCATCTGTATACATTCCAGCGGATTTTCTTGAAATCGTTTCGGATCCAGTCGCATCAGTTATGTGCACTATTGTGTTATTTTTACTTGCATAAATGTACACGATGCCTATTTTTAGTGTATCCTCTTTCTCTACTGTTGATGGCACTATTCCTCACCGTGAATATCTAGATTACTTCTATTTGATTGTTTCATGCTTTTATATTTAAACCTATATCTGACTTGTTACTATGTAAGTATTTTTGCTCCTTCGGAAGTTATGAGAATTGTTTCTTCATACTGTGCTACTGGTGCATCATCTTTTTCTATTAAGACGGGATATGGAATTAGGATCCCGGTGCTTTCTAGTGTCGCTATCCCCACTTTCACTTCCGCTTCACTAAATTTATTCAATAGCCATCTTGGTGTAAACGGGAGGGATTTTCTCTCTTTTAAGAGATAATTAAGAATTGCTCTCGCCGATTTTACATGAATCGGTAATCTCTTTGGCAATTTCTCAAAAACGCTGTATATCCTTATTTCATCACTAGAACGCGCCCAGCCAGCGCCCTTTGTAACAAAGATTTCCAATGCGTATACTTCATCTTTCTCAATTTTGCCTGGACTTTTACTTTTTGAACTTACTGGAATTTCTTTTTCACCATGAAGAACATATTTATCTAGCTTGTGTCCGTTTAGGTTTTCTACGACTCTGAATCCTCTCTCTTTTACGTAGTCTTCGATAATGTATCCAATTTCTATCAAGTATATCCCAGGTCTAATAATTTCTAGCGCCTTTGAGAAAGCTTCTTTAGCAGTATTTATCATTTCTAGCATTTCTGTATCGTCTCCAAAATAGAAACTTACCGCGGTGTCTACTGGGTAACCATCGATGTGGACCCCGAAATCGACTTTAATGATCTTATCGCCTGGTACTACTGTTTCTTCGCCCTTGAGTGGCGTATAGTGCGCAGCTATATTGTCTATTCCTATATTAACGGGGAAGGCGGGTTTTCCACCAAGTTTTTCGATCTCTGTTTCTATAGTTTCCGCGATATCTATAATCTTACTGTTCACTATGACTATTTTTTCTAAGATTTCGCTTTTTATTTTCTTGGCGATGTTACCCGCTTCTTCAAATTTCTTGATTATCTCAGCAGTATCCAATGACAAGTATCTCACCGCTTAAACCTTAAGTGTAAAAGGAGATGGAGGCTTTAAGAAGTTTTTATTCTCTAGTGCGCTTGAGGCTTACAATTTTAGGTTTACCCAGCATTACCCAGTATTCAACGTAGATTCCAGGAGTTATTTTATTTCTTAGATCTGGGTCTTCAGGCATCCTCATTTCTAATACTTCATAGGTTTCCGAATCCATAACTTCAACTATATCTTCTGAAACATTGATTACTTGACCCTCTCGCTTCTGGATAATAGGTATTGGTAACTTATCACTAACTGGTTTAATAATCGTTCTTTTTACACCATCAAAAACTCCAACAGCAACTATTCTTGCTTTAGCAGCACCATGTTTCCCAGGTTTACTTTTCGCAATAGAGACTACCTTGCTTGGCTCTCCATCTATGACAATATAGTGTCCCTCTTTTATTTTGCTTACGGACACGTATTTAACATCACCTTGAAGTTCTTCTCCAGACATTTTTTATCACCGTACTTTTTAGCTGGTTTAGCCGGCTTTTATTTTTAAGAAAAAGTTTAAGAAAAAGCATTTTTATATATTGCTGTAGAGCTTTTCTGAGATTTTTTTGTTTTGAGTAAACAATACGTATGGAATACATAGATGTTCTTAGGCTTTTTAATGGACGATTAACGTATGGTTAAGGTATATCTAGGATTCTATGTGTTGGGAGGGAATACGTTGAAAGAAATTGTACTCTCAGAAAGCATTAATGTTCCAAGGGTTCTATATTGTCCCAACTGCGAAAGTATTTTTATTGCCAAGAGGAGTGGGCTTAAAAGATTTGGTTCTGCTGAGCATAAATGCCCTTATTGCAATGTTAATAGGATAATGAAAGTCGACGCCGCTTTATCAGTGTTAAAAAAAGATATATATAAGTGCTTAAGGAGAGTAGATAAGATTAGAGAGTTCATTGATAAGATGATTCTCAAGATCGATAATATTGTGTCATCGATTATTAAGATGAGGGAACTAAGGGTCGTTATGAAAGAAAATAATGTTTTCTCCGACATTTTGACTCTTTATGCAGAATTGGGTGTGATAATTGATGAGTTAGAAGAGAGAATAGAAAGGTTTCAGAATGATTTCGCGGAGAGGGTAAATATTATTTCAGAGGAAATTCGGGGGACACATCAAACGCTGAGGCTATCATATTTAAGTCAGATTACTGATGGGCTAAATACAGAATTGAATACGGTATTAAACAGAATACAGGCTATCACTGAGAAATATTCTTCGATAAAAAAAGAGGTGGAGGAACAGCTTGTTACGATAGAGGTGATACGTAAAGTAGGGATGTCCGCGGATACCGATATCTTGAACATTATTAAATTAGACCATCGAAATCTGTTAGTTATCACAGCACATAAAATCAACATTATAAATCTTGTTAAGAAAAAGATAGTGAAGACAATTTCATTAGATCAGATAATGAATGTTGTTTTAAAGAGAGGAATTTTTTCTTTTGGGGTTCTTATAGAGCGATTGGATGGAAAGAAAACTTTCATTAAAGTTTCTCCTGAGATCGCTGCTTCGGTCATTAATGCGATAACAAAAGCTAGGGCTTTAAGTAATTACTATTCAAATGAGTTAAATCTGGAGGTTGAACAAAGGGCTGTTAAGCCAACAACAAAAAGGTTGCGGGAAAAAATGCTAAGAGCTAAATTGATGGTGGTAAAGAGTGTTGACGGTTTAAAGAGAGTCCTGTTTGACGAATTTGCTAGGGGTAACTCACGCAACGGTGTTACAAACCTCAAAGATTCGGCCCAGAACGAAGATACTATCAGTAAGAAGGTCATAAGATTGCTACTAAAGGACATTGAGAAGAAGTACGAGCTTGGACTAATCGGGTTTGAAGAGTATATGAAAGTAAAAAAGTATTTATTAACGCGACTTTTCGAATCTGGTGAGGAAGCGGATTTAGGGAGTTTCAGAGATGATCCTTTGAAGAATGCTTAAAAGTTTATCTCGTGCTTCTGGATGAATTGCGATTAAACCGTATGTTGGTATACCTAATTGTTCTTCTATAATGGCGGGAGGAATAGCGTTTGGTAAATCTTGCTTATTTGCTATAGCTACGTACCTTGCATAAGGAGCTAATTGCTTTATCCTTGGATAAATTACCTCGCGCATTTCTCTCAGGTTATCTGGAGTACTGTCCAAGACCAGAATTGCTATGTCCGTTGCCTCGCTCACTACATCCCACGTACGACGATATTGTTCTTGTCCCGCAACAGTGAATAAAGAGATGGAGAACACACCAATGGTCATATCGAGCCGTTCAACATCAGCAAAAATTGTTGGAACGTATTCATGGCTTATTATTCCACGCGCCAGCAATCTAACCATTGTAGTTTTTCCAACACCTCCGCTACCTACAAAAGTTATTTTGACAGGAACTTTTCTGATAATTTCCTCAAGTTTGTCCTCGAATTCATCTCTTTTAGAAGAATCTTCGAACGCATCTTCGGAGATATTTTCACCAAACACCGATATTAATGCATTATTTATCATCGTACCTACTTCATAAAGCTCAGATTCCTTATTCGATCTATCTGCTAGAATTAAGACAGAATAGTCAGGTTCAAACAGAAAACCTATTCTATATCTACCTATGATTATGTCTTCAAAACGTCTTGCTAGTAGATCCTTAATGCTAAGTATTGAGTTAGATACGAATGGTAAATTTAGTGCAAAGTTTGCATAGGTAGTGTAAAAAATTTCATGGTCCCTCGAATCATAAATTACAATGGCTCTTATCATTAATTTTCACCCATTTATAAATCAAAACCATAATTTCTTAAAATTTCTATACAATTCTTTTTCTTGGCAATATTTTTAATATAATTCAGCAAAGTATCACTGATTAAAGCAATCTCTTTTAATGAATTTGAAATATCTTTTTTAATTATTTCATTTGTTTCGTCCTTAAGGATATCGACCAGTAATCTAGCAATCCTTTCTATAGACTCTAGATCCTGAGAATTAAGAGCCAAGGTTGTTAGTATTCTAATATATAATCTCTTAGGTTCCTCTATGAAGTGGTAGTAGGATTCGAGCCCTTCCTCGCGTAGTATTGTTTCCTCCAACTCTCTTAAAGTTTCGGAGAACTTCTCAATTTCCGACAGGTACTTAATTGTGTAATCTGGGAATCGATATGCTATAATGTTAAGATAATCTAGCGCTGAGATATAGGTTAGATTATCAAATAGTCCCGCGATTAGCGTTTTAACGAGGTAATCATCCGGCGTCTCTGTCTTTTTTAATATTTCCCCCGCTATCTTAATTATAAAATCTCTTGTTATCCAATCGGGTATCTCGTTGAATATATTTAATATGTCCTGTGAGTAAGTGAGTAATTGCATGGGTACGTGTTTTGAGATCGCTTCCAATAAGTCTCCAGCGCTATTTCTAACGAAATCTTTTTCGAGAACATTTGATATCACTTTTAGCATGGTTGATGCAACTTCCCCAATGACGTCTGTATCCTTAATCATATAGAACATAGATTTCATTAGATCGATGATCCTCTTCCTTAACTCTGGATCACGTATAAAATCTAAAGCCTCTAAAAGTCTCTTCACAGAGTCCTGTACATATTGTGTTCTTTGTAGAATGATCTTGGAAATAGCATCCAATATAAGCAATTTTGTCTCTGCGCTGATTTCACCGTATTGCATGAGTTCGAAGAGTTCGTTATATAGTCGATCTAGGGAAATATTTTTGTTCCATATTGGGATCATAGATGCTTGAACACATGATCTTAGAACATTTTCATCTTTTTCTTCAGTAATGAGAGACATTAAATCATCTAGGAATCTTTCCTGCAATTCTCCTAGCTCCTCTCTAGATATTAAACGGGCAAGCGATAGCACTCCAATAGATATATCTTCGCTATCCTTTCTTCTAGTGATGTAATTTTCATGAATCATGATGTAAACTTGTTCAGCCACATCTTTATATTCTTTTGGAATGTGCAATGAGGTTAAAAATTCTAATAAGAGGGGATCTCGGACCGCATTTTCGTCGGTAAGAGTGTCTAATGCCATTTTCTTAACCGCTAAGAAACTTCTCTTCCCTGCTTTTATTAGAGTTCTTATAACCTCAGCACGCAAATCTTCATTCTGACTTTTAAGCATAGTTTCTAACAGATCAGTAAAATCATTCACGATATATGGAATCTCCCAAGCCACATCGCTAATCAATCTAAACAACGTTGTATAAATGGTATCGACCGACCTAGATTGAGCTATATCTTTCAATAAAGAAACTATATCAAAGAATAGCCACGGATTTTTCCGCAAAGGATAACGCATTATATCTATCAGAGTCACGGTTACTTCGATATCAAGGTCTCTAACGTGGTGTTTTCTAAGGATACCAACGATCGCTGAGAGAAATTGGCCAGAAATTTTCTCAGACTTCTCCGAAATTAATCCTAGTTCTCTAAGTAGTTTGATGAATAGCCGTTTTTCATCCGGGTCTCCTGCCAATGTACGTGCTAACAACGGATCCAATGTTCTTAAGATTGCAGCGAAGTTAGATTCGATCTCTGTTAAAGTGTATTCAGATAGCAAATCTATCGCATTCATCCGTTCCTCGAAGCTTCTATCTTTTGATTGGATGATATATAGAGCTTTACCAAGAGAAATTTCCAAACGTAGGCACCTCATGACTCAAAGTAATTTTCAATAAAAATCTGAATAAAAAAATATTTTTAAATGTCTGTATATTGGACACAACTTTCATCATCTTCGCTTTCTCTTCTTTATCCTTTTCCTTCTATGTGACTTTTTCCTTCGAGTCTTTTTCTGCGCCCTAAAAGTTTTCATGAATTCCTTCCATTTGTTCAATATATCCTGGACACTAGTCGACATAGCTCTATCTCCTCAGATGATTCTATTTTGTCCGTTTAACAAGGCAAATAAAATAGAAATAGAAATGGATAAAAATGCTATGTGTCTAGATCACTATATTCAATAGCTGGGAGTGTTAAAATGAAACTATTGGTGATTAAATGATAGATAAAATGACCGTAGAAACTCAGGAGGTTCTCGAAGACAAAATGTATGTATGTGATGAGTGTCTCGCCCTTTTAACTTTAAGGGGAGCACTAAAAAAAGCTTTCATTGTAAGAGTCGAATCTAAGGAACAGATTAAATGCGACATATGTGGAAGGGAGGCAAAGTTCGTATTGTCACCCTTTAAGAGGGGCATATGGGTCTGTAAGGAATGCTTAGAGGAGCGTGGTAAAAAACATATCTGGATGACATTTAAAATAATTAGATTTGAGGAAGAAAAGGTTTGTGACATCTGTCTTAAAAAAGGTGCTTACTTACTGCTCAAAGAAGAGGGTTAAAAGCGGGATGACAGGTTTAGAGTTATTTCCAAAAATCAAGTTTCGTGTAATATATAAAAAGAGTAAAGGAAGTGAAGCCTACTGGAACTTCTACAATGAGATCCCTGAAATAAACATTATAGCTGGACCATTACACCAAGCGTGGAAAGAACGAATAAGAGAAGAGATCAGAGTATTCAACACGTGGAAAGAAATTGATAAATCATTTCCATTCAAAAACTTACGCGTAGATGAAACGAATCCAAGAAAGTTCTTTGTAGATATTAATGTTAGAGAGCTATTTGAGACTAAGAAGACCGAATGGTTAACAGTAAGTATTCTGATACCTTTGAATTACCCGAGAGCATGGCCTAGTATTGGTGATCCGCTCAGAGATGCGGAGTTCTTTAACATGCTAAGAAGGTGGACAAATAATCATCCCTTTTGCATGCCTCCTATTTTGCGAACGTGGTGGAACAGGTACAAAGGCAGAGCGGGTATAACGCATTTTTTATACGCTTTCTCTATCTTCGTTACGATCGCGGGAAGAAAATCTTACAAAAAGAGAGATTACATCATAGAAGTCGCTAAAAACATTTTTGACCTATGAATCGTAAAAAGAATAGATAAATTAAGATAAGTTGCACAGGGAATATTACTGTTTAAGATGATGATTCCCAGCGCCGCTGACTTCATGATGACCTGTTGGGCCGCCTGACTATACTAACTCAGGGCCCGACCGGGGAAATCTGTGATATCAATGATGATGGAGTGTTTCGTCAGAAATCGTGAAGAGTGGCACCAGCTCTGAGCCCCAAAGGTCGGGCCAGTTTAACGTTGCCATAGATTTTCGGGTGCAAATGTTAGATTTTTGGAAGGTAATATTATGGATAAGCTTTTCAGCAAATTCATGGCGTTATTGCACTCCATTGAGTATATGATTACATCTTTGATAGATTCCGGGCTAATTTTCTTTGACGATGATATAGCTTTTCTTAGAAGTGTTTTGAGCGCGCTTTCTAAGTGTAATACTAAGCGAGAGTGTTACGACAATTTGGTTTCACTACTGAAATTCGCTAGACGATTCTTAGATTTTCTACCCTATGATGAAAAAGAAGTTGTTGAGCAAAATTTAAGACCGAACAGTAAATTTTTAGAAAGAATCTTTGAGTCCGACGACACTAGTATTCTATTTGAGACTATAAGATCATTCGCAGTAAGTCTATTAGATGAGATAAAAGATTTCGAAAGATGAGAACTTTGGTAAATGCCTTTGATCTCCTGCATCCAAAGCTTAGGAAATTAATAAGAGAATTGGGATACAATACACCAACGGAGATTCAGAACAAGGCGATTCCAAAAATACTGAAAGATGGTAATAAAAACTATTTGCTGATCGCGCCAACGGGGACTGGAAAAACGGAAGCGGCATTATTTCCATTACTAAGCAAAAAACTGGAAGAAAAAGAAATCGATGCGAGCGGAATACAGATCATTTACATTACTCCCCTGAGATCTCTTAATAGGGACATATTTCGTAGATTTCTACCGCTATTGGCAAGTAAGTTAGGTTTTTCGATCGAAATAAGACATAGTGATACGCCCCCAAGTAGGAGAGAAAAGCAGGCAAGGAGGCCTCCATTTCTACTAATTACTACTCCCGAAACGTTGCAAGCTATTTTATGTGGTCCGCGAATAAGAAAAGCATTAAAGAATCTGCGATGGGTAATAGTAGACGAGGTACATGCAATAGCTGATAACAAGAGAGGATGCCAATTAACAATTGGCCTAGAGCGGCTTAGAGAGTTATCTCCCGATATTTCAATAATAGCTCTTAGCGCTACAATAAGCAATGAACATGAAGTATTGAATTTTGTAACGGGTGGACGGGGAGGAGAGATAATAAAGGTTAATTATGAAAAAATGTTTGATGTGAAGATCGATGCAGTTGATATGGACATAAAACCTGTCTTCTCGCAAATAGGTTTCGGCATTAAAGTGAACATTAATGGCATTGCCAAAAAGATAGCGGATATAATATCGAAGGAGAGGGGAAAAATCCTAGTTTTTACGAACACGCGAGACATGACAGAGTTATTGGGTCTCTTCCTAAAGAACTACACTAATATCAATTTTGCTATCCATCACAGTTCACTAAGCAAGAATATTCGAATAGATGTTGAAGAGAAGTTCAAAAACGGGGATTTGAAATGCGTTATTGCTACCTCATCATTAGAGTTAGGGATCGATATAGGGGAAGCCGACTTAGTTATCCATGTAATGAGTCCAAGGAGAGCAGAAACAGCTATACAGAGAATTGGACGTGCTGGACATTGGATAAATAAGGTTAGTAGAGGCATCATTTTAGCGGCTACACCAGATGATATATATGAATCTATCGCGATTTGGGAAAATATTAAAGAGGGGATCATTGAGCCGACCAGATTAATTGATAAGAGCTATGATGTATTGGCGCACCAGATAATTGGGATAGCGAGGGATAAGTACCTAGATACGGGTGTTTGGCCTAAGGAAAAGGAGGTCTACAAGATTATTAAGAGAGCATGGCCGTTTAAAAATATAACTAGGGAAGAGTTCCTATGGCTTTTAAATTTCCTATACCAACGCGCAAGGCTAATAATCTTGGAAAATAAAAGAGTTATTCTAAGACGGGGAGCGTTAAGATACTACTTCCAAAACATTTCTACAATTCCTTCTGTACTCAAGTACGACGTAATTGATGTAACTGAGAAAAAGAAGATAGGTGAACTGGACGAAAAATTCGTTTTAGAACTTACACGCGGGGACGTTTTTCTCCTAGGAGGAGTTCCGAGAGAAGTGTTAGAGATAGACCCCGATAGAAAAGCAGTAATAGTTATGACCACATATGGTGACGCAGTGCCACCGAGATGGAGCGGAGAACTATTACCAGTATCGTTCGAAGTTGTTCAACGAGTAGGCAAAATAAGAAAATTATGGAAAAACCTGGACAAGATGAATGAATATGCCCAACAAGGATTCATGTTAGGTAAAGCAAGAGAGTACTTTATAAACATAGCTCGCGCCTATCCAAGAAATAAGCCAATACCTGATGATAAAAACATGGTCATTGAGATAGACACGGCGAATGGGTTAGTAATAATTCATTCATTACATGGCACAAATGCTAACAGGACATTGGCTCTCCTACTAGGTTATTTCCTGACCGAACATGTAGATTTTCCTTTGGTAGGAATAGACAGTGATGCGTACAGGATCAAATTATTTCTGTATAAGAGCCCATATATCTTGGAGAAAACAATAATTAAATCGTTAGAAGGCACTCTTAATGTGCTAATGGACATAGCTAAGGATAAGAATAGCCTAGAAAAAATTATTCGAGAAGTAATATTATCAACTAAACTAGAAGATTTACAGTGGTACTTTGTACAAGTGTTAAGACGATTTGGCATAATAAGTAGTGATAAGTACTTATCAAGAAGTCAAATTATGCGTCTCATAAGCTCTTATATTGATACACCAGTAATGACAGAAGCTCTGCATGAGTACATTTTCAATAACCTAGACATAGAAAAAACAATCGAAGTTCTGAACAGCATGGACAATGGTGACATAAACATATGGTTTTCCCTAGGCCTATCTTCTCTCGCACTTCAAGTACCTATCTTACCACAATTTATTGTGAAAGACGTAGACACGTTAGTGAACCAAAAATATGAGGAAAGATTACTTAGGAAGAAACTACGATTTATATGTCTGAAATGCGGATATTACGAAGAGCGAACAGTCTCAGAAGGAATGTACGTATGTCCGAAATGCAAATCACTAAGAATAACTGTCGCGAAAACAAGCGATGAGAGACTAATTGAGATAATTAATAAAGCTCTGAATAAGGTACAGTTAACAGCGAATGAAAAACAGCGATTACTTGAAGCGGAGCAAATTGGCAAGTTTCTAAGAGCCTACAGAGATGTGACAAGCTTAGTTATCGCGACTCCTGGTATCGGCATGAAACATGCCATAGATATCCTAAAGAAATACACTGGAAACAGAAAAGAACTCATAAGAGAACTTAGACGGAGAGAAGCGAACTACTGGAAAACGAGGGCATTTTGGGAGTAAAAATTGTTTAGTGACGCGTTCTAAAAGAATAAATTCTTATTCAGATATATCAGAAAGTGGACCGCTCGTCATTGCGACATGCTCTGTCGGTTGATCCGTCATCATCTAGCGATCGATGTTTTATAAATGACCAATGTTTGTTTCTATTTTTAAGACTTTGGACATCGAATAGAAGTTTGAGGGTGGATCTATTGGAGGTTCCAAAGGGGTTTATAGCTCGTAAGAAACTATTTCTTAGGAAATTAGAGGAGGCGAAATTAAAGCGCGAGGTAGATGAGGATATTATACCTTTACTAGACGTCATGAACAAAATACCCTTTATTTATACCACATCATCTTGTTCTGGGAGAATTATGTTGATAGACATATCATATTCTCAACGTAAAGAGGACAGTATAAGAC
>Ga0164310_10000486_pt1 | contig 21275 bp, 21 predicted proteins | sample GuaBasSedimGuay1_FD_121795 | JGI IMG/M metagenome (GOLD analysis project Ga0164310, IMG submission 121795) | Subseafloor sediment microbial communities from Guaymas Basin, Gulf of California, Mexico - Guay1, Core 4569-9, 0-3 cm | ecosystem: Environmental > Aquatic > Marine > Hydrothermal vents... | reverse complement strand
CGTGCAGATGCTCATCGACCCCAACAGTTCCCTGACCAAAAACCTTTCCATGAGCATGGCTCGCGCGCTTGACGATATCATCATCACTGCCGCCACCGCCGACGCTCTGGACGGTGATGGTGCGACCAATGCCTTCCCGGCAGGTCAGACCATCGGTGACGGTTCTACCGTTATCACCCTCGACAACATCCTCGCTGTTCAGGAACTTTTTGAGCAGAATGATGTTGAGCCGGACATCCCGAAGTGCGCGGTGATCGGGCCTACGCAGAAGCGCAAGCTGATGCAGTTGATGGAAGTCACCTCCGGTGATTTCCAGAATATGAAGGCTCTGGCCACCGGGTATCTGCCCAACTGGATGGGCTTCACGTGGATCGTTTCCAACCGCCTGCTGGCCCCCGACACCGGGGAGTTGTCCTGCCTGTTCTTCACCCCGTATGCCATCGGTATGCAGGTGAATCGGGACATCACTGCCAAGGTTGCCGAACGTCCTGACCTGTCTTTCGCATGGCAGTTCTATACGTTCATGACAATGGGCGCCGTCCGTGTTGAGGACGAGCACATCGTTGAACTGCACATCAAAGACGCTATGTCATAGCGAGTAGTGAAGGGGTGTAATATTACACCCCTTCAACTCCTAACGGGAGGCTTAAAATGCCGAGACAAGAATCTGAATCAAATGTGTTAATCAGGACTGATCCAAGTCAGCGTTCGGAGCTTACCCATTCCGATGCCGGAACAGAAGTTGGTGTTGGAACGAAGATTGATGGCAAGCTCTTGAATGATGTCGCGTCACTTAAAGTCCTCCCCGCTACTTGGGAGGCCGCTGAGACGGACACCCAACAGCTCACGGCTGACGCAGTTGATGCAAATGCCGTGGATGTTGATGTTATCAACATGGTTACATGGGCATCGGATGACACTGATGTCGCAACCGTGGATGAGTTTGGTGTGATTACGGCTGTCGGAATTGGTACTTGTACTATAACCGGCACACTGTCCAATGTTGCACTCGGAACCCACACCGATACGGTTGATGTAACTGTAACCTACGACCATCTTGAAGTTCTTGCCGCCACCTTCGAAGGTGTGGCCACAGATACACAGCAGGAAACTGCTGAGATCGTGGACGCCAACGACGTTAAAACTGACGTCATCGCCACCGCAACGTGGTCATCTGATGATGAAGGTGTGGCTACCGTCACTTCACCGGGTGGTTTGATCACCCTCGTAGCTGAGGGAACGTGTACCATCACTGGCTCGTATGACGAAGAGAGCTTAGGCCCTTGGACTGATACTTGTGCCGTAACTGTAAATGCCGCATAACGTACAAAAGGAGAGCGACAAATGCGTAAACCCGGAGCAAACAAAAGAGATCAGAGAGAGATTCGCCGGATGGCTTTAGAAGGTCATTCAGTTGAAAACATTTCCCGAATCACAGGGGTCAAGATGAAGAACGTGGAAAACTTCCTCCCCACACAGGATGAAGTAAACCGCATGAGCGCCCCAACCGTACAGGGTGGCCCGGCAAAACCCACTCTTCGGCCCCTCGGAACACCCGCCGAAGTTAAGGCGGGCGGCGGTGGCGCGGAAAAAGGTGCACCCCCAGTGAATCTGACGGACGCCGATAAGGGAATCGAAGTGGCGGAAACCTCTGACTAAACCTTGAAGGGGCGTAACCTTACGCCCCTTCATCAACACCTTCTTGGAGAGAATCATGGCAATAGATACAGATCTTAAAATTTGCGCACTAGCGATGAGTTGGCTAGGTTCAGATGCACCTACCGATCTTGAGACCCCGGTATCTACACCGGACATCGTATGTGCGGCCAACTATGAAGCAAGTCGTGATGCTGTCCTAGAAGATGGTGAGTTCTCGTTCGCAATCGGAAGAGACAAACTAGATTCGCCCACAGAGGTCGAAGGTGAGCCGAACAAGTTTGATCTTGGCGATGCTTCAGCTACCATACTCCGACTGCTTCAAGTCGGAGCGAAGTACGATTTCACCGATAACACCCAGTGGGTTAAGGAGGGAAACTTTGTGAGAGTAGAACTGGATGAAGTATACATCCGGTATATCGCTCAGATCACGGACGTTACCCTTATGACCCCGAGCGTCATTCAAGCGATAGCGGCACATATCGCCGCCGTAACTGCGGTGACGATGACAAACTCCGCAAAGGTCGAAGAGCGAAGATGGGCGATCTATGGTACGAAACTGGCGACCGCGATGGCCAACGATGGTAGGGTAGGCAAAAGCAGACAGCTCACATCAGATGCTCTTATCAACGCACGATACTCAGCAGGTGGTAGTGGCTACATGGGGCCATACGTATAAGGTCGTAACGTTACTATCTTAGGAGAAATCATGACTTTAGTAGACTGTAAATACGCTGATCTCACAGCACTAGGATTCTCAGGATCTAACAGTGATATGATATATGATTGGTTACTTTCAAACCTCGGTCTTTCCGGAGCACAAGGGATGAAAGGAGATCTATGGCACCAGTACTGGGATTCTATGGGGATTCCTGAAGGAGCTTATGGAGACCGCGCATATAAGTGGTTAATTACCATGTATCCTACGTATGATCCTTCCCAAATAAACGATCTCTGGTATAAGTTCTGGTGTGAAGCAATAGCTTCAGGAGGTACCCTACCTTGGTTTGGTGGGTTGGGTGGTAGATGGCCACTGATTCCTTCTTCTGTTAACGAAACCCCCACACCGGATGATGCGCTTGATGTCTCTGGTAATGCTAATCACGCCGAGATCCTTGGCGGGGCGGATATTCGGAATCACGGGGTGAAACTGAACGGCACTGATCAGTATATAAATTACGGGGATGTATCAATCCTCTCATTTGGGGACGGTGTGACCGATAACCCCTTTTCTATTCGTGTTAATTTTAAGAGTGCTGATTATAATGCGGGGTACTATTCCCTACTTTCTAAGGGGGTGTATGGGGGTACTGGGGAGTACAACATATTCACAGGAGCAAAAACAGTTTGGTGTTGGTTATCAGATAGTGTCAACGGTGGAACGATAGGCCGGTACAGTGCGGCGCTTCCACTAACTTCTCTGAATGGGCAGACAATCGAGTTGGTCTTAACATACGATGGTTCAGGACTTGAGGCAGGGATAAAATTATATCTGGATGGTGTGCGGGTGGATGATACGTCAAATAGCGCGGGTACGTATGTCGCTATGACGGCAGGTACAGCCGACATACTTATCGGGAAACATGACACTGCGTACTGTGATGGTAACGTAGCTGATGTTCAAGTGTTTGACAGTGAATTGACAGCCGACCAGATAACGGGTGTAACGTTACTACCTTCCCCTATATTCGATACTCCTTTAAACCACAGGTATCAGTTCAATGACATCAGCGGCAACAATAACCACGGCACCCCGATTGGTGATCCGCAGATCATCGGTGAGGCGGCTTACTTTGATGGCACTGATGACTATCTGGATGCTGGTGATCGACCGAGTCTCAGAATCACTGACGCTCTTACAATATGTATCTGGGGGAGAGCAGACGCAGATAATAAGATAATGTTATCCAAGTTAAACGGTGCAGGGAAAAGGAATTACTACGCAGATATATCTTCACAGAGTCTACAGCTAGCTGTATCGGGGGACGGCACAGTAGTAAAACTAGTAGCGACAGTAACTACTGTTGAGCTTGGGGAACTGTATTTTAGTGTGGGGACATTCGAACCTAATGTCATAAAGGCGTTCTTGAACGGTTTGTATGAGGCTGAAAACACCACAGACATCCCCGCTACAATTGATGAATCTGACGCCCCACTCCTTATAGGTGATGGGGTATACACAGGTGCCCATGGATTTTTTGAGGGTTATCTCAATGACGCTAGAGTCTATAATAAGGCCCTCACCGCTGATGAAATCAAGGCTCTCTATGCTCAAGGCCCACAGTCGCTTGATCCGGATGTATTGCAATCTTGGGTACAGGCGCACTGGCCCTTAACAACAGAGAAACTGGGACCGGAACTTGTTACTGGTGAGTGGGACATAGGTTCTTTTACTTCTTTGGAATCTGATGAGGGCAGAATTATACGGGCTGTAGCTAGTGGGGCATCAAATCAAAGTATGACTACACGTATTGGTGAATCGATCTCAGGCATGAGATTGAAGATAGTGTTTACTATTTCTGGTATCATGGAGAATCTCAGAGTGAAGGTCGCGGCGGCACAAAGTTTAAATTCGGCGATGTATACCTCCGATTTAATCACAGAGGGGACACATACACTCTATGTTGATTTGACAGACCCTATTAGTTACCTTGGTTTTCGATCGGCATCAGCCGCCGCAGATTTTTCAACCAACATAGTATCTTGTAGACAGGTTCTCACGCCTGAGTCTGTCGCCGATAATGATGGTGAGGTATACGGGGCAACTTTCTCCTCTGACGGGGCAGAGTTTGATGGCGTAGACGACTATATCCTTGTCCCCGACGCCACAGAGATGCAGGACATTTTTGATAATGGGGGTAGTATAGAAGTTATTCTCGACTTAGCTTCTATGGGTCAGTCGAGTTCAGGGAGGATAGTTGACAAGGGCGGCGCTGTTGGGTGGACAATCCATGTTCAGGGCACGAAAGTTATAAGATTCGCCCAACGTGCGGCCACATCAGCGGGGCTATTTGATACCCCAAATAACTCATTCGTTTATGGTACTCCCATACACCTGGTCATCACGTATGACAACCAAGAAACAACAAATATCGCTTCCACGTATATTGATGGGATTCCAGTAACTGTGACAACAGTGGCTCCTGTAGGGGCAAGACTTAGCGATGTTGGAGAAGATCTGATTATTGGAAATAACGCGGCTCTAGACCACACTACAGAAGGAGCGATCAAAGGTCTGAAATTCTACAACAGAATTCTTCCTCCTTGGGAAGTAATGAATAAATACCTTCAGTCAGGGGTGTAATGTTACGAGCCTTCATCATACTGTTTCTTTTAACTGGGTGCACAGGTGTCCAGTACAAACCAAAATGTTGGGAGATAGCAGTATACTCTGCACTGGGAGCGAGATACGAACTTGGACTAGATAAGAAGCAGATCCGAGTTATGTCAGGATATAAAGAGTGGTCAGAAGCAAGACACGCTTGGGCCGAAATTTACGTGGACGGCAGATGGGTCAGAGTGGCAGGAAGTGACTGGGTTACGGAAGGTTCTCCTTGGCAGTACAGTTGGATACCTGATAAACTTTACACCTATGACGAAGCTCTTGAGAGATCTAAACACTTATCGCCACGAACCAAAAATGGAGAGTAACATATGCTACCACCGGGCGCGGAATCGGCTTTATCAGCAATCGTAGTGGGGTTATTTATGTTCTGGTCAAAACAGAAATTCGTTACTAAAGAAGACTGTGAGAAAGATCAAGACCAATGCTCAACTCATGTGTGCACTAAGATAGATGACCTTAAAGTTTCTGTCAAGGCGGACAATAGAGTTTTATTTAAACATATGGACAAAAACAACGTATTCATGGGCAGGGTTCTACAGTTCATGAAGGAGAGAGAAAATGGAAATTGATATTGGGCAGTTAAAATTCATTGATAAAAACTTACGGGTAATGGTAGTCGAGCTTGAAAAGGAACTCGGCATAGTTGGTATCGTTACGAGCCTTCTGCGCTTGACAGGTAAAGGCGTACATACAGTTCTGCCTTTGCGTGGAGTAGACTGGCGGTGCCGATATAAGCCTCTCGGAAATTTGATTGTCGAGTTTATCAACGCCCGTTGGCAGTATGACCCCGAAAGACCAGAGATGGTTTGCTGTATGTGTCATGATGTGGGTAAAGGTTTACATCTGCATTTCCAGACCCACCCAAATACAGTTAGGAGATAGGATGTCTTTTCTTCAGCCGGATAATGAGTTAAGCATAAACACAGCGTTTATAAAACGTCTTCACCTTGAGGGTGATCCCGATATCACGAATATGGCTGTGGATGGGAGTGTAACTCCACAGCGGTTTATTGTGGAAGCACTTGATAACCAGATACTCCATATGCTCTCTATCAATATCACGGTTGAAGATAACGGGGATTTTGATCCCAGTTGTTGGGGTAGAGATGTGGTGATGATTAATGGTTTACGACTACTTCTTCGGGTTAATGGTGTAGAGTACCAACCTATGAACTTAGAGATCAAAACAACTGCTGAACTTTACGCTATTAGTCATGAGTACATATATCTGAATAACGCGCCCGCATATAATCGGATGCTTAAAGCAACATGGAAAACCACAGAGAATCTCAGTATGATACGGTTATTCCCTGAGAACGGTACTCCACCTGACGCTTTCATAGTTGTCGTTGAAGACGACTTAACAGCTATATTCAGGCAACATGTTTATATAGAGGGTCACTATGACCCAGAAAGATTTCCACTAACCTAAGGAGGGCAACATGGACGGTAAAAAACGAACAATTATCAAACAGGGTTTCGGCATGGGTTTCGGATTTTTCAAGAAGTTCCTTCCGCCGGGGCTTCCGTTGGTCGCAGATCTTCTGCTCGCGGCCGCCGAAGAACTCGTCGATGACGACGATAATGACTTGACTGCTGAGTCGGTTGAGGTTCTTCACGCGGTGAAGGATAAGCTGATTGAGAATGTTTTAAGCGGTAAGCTGTAGATGAAAGGGTTAGTACCCATAATCTATGCGATAACGGTATGGTTATGGGTACTAACAATGATCGTAGTGTGGCATTTAAGTTCGTAACGTTACACCCCTTGAGGAGAGACTGATGGCTAAGACATACCCAATGCAGGCTAGCTTCGCGGTAGGAGTAATTACAGGAAGATCAATAGCCCGATTAGATACAGAAATGCATAATCAGGCTGTCGCTGTTCTTGATAATATGCTTCCGACTTCACAGGGACCTGCTATTAGAAGGGGAGGGATGGAGACTGTAGCGGACTTTGTTCACGCTGGAAAACCTATTAAGTTATTTGAGTTTGAGGTCAACGCCTTTCATACTTATAGTGTAATTATAAGTGGTGGAAGTCAAGCGGCGTATAGAACTTGTAATATAGCTAACCCAACAGGAACAATATACGATGTTTCGGCAGATCTGTGTGGGGCGGATCGAGCCTTCTCTGACGGATCAGGAAGTACATGGCAGACTTTCATAACCGCTTTGTCCACGGGAGCGGTTGATTTTCAAACAGGTGCTTGTACTATTCGTTGTGGGGATACAGCAGGAGACATTGCGTTTTTATCGGGTGGGTTCTCGGGTCTCACACCAGGGTATCGATATCTTGTTAATGTTGTTTTTGATGAGGAGTTTGAAGAGGTTCCAGTAGATATACTCTACGGATCTACGGCGGGGGATGACGATCTTGGTTCCAAACTCGGGTACAAAGGTTTGGCTTTCTATGACTCGCTAGGTATTACTGTACCTGCTGGCGGCGAGATATACATAACGTTTCAAGTTGATGATCCTGAAATAGTCAAAAGAGTTACATATGTAAGTCTTGTATACGCATCACTGGCATGGAATAATGCTGTTAAATTTACTAGCCCCTCTGGGTGGGCAACGTTTGACGCCATCGAAACTCTGCAAGCTGAAATTGCCCCCGGAACCTATGATATGTATTTTGCATCTTTATATGAAGACCCACAGAAACTAAACTACAATCCTGCTACGGAGGCATGGACGTTTTCACAGCCGGGATTCACTAATAATCCTTGGAGTGCCGGAGACTATCCCGGCACAATAACCTTCTTCGAATCTCGGTCTTTCTGGGGAGGGTCAAACGATAACCCAGAAACTATCTGGGCGAGTAAGACTAATGCTGTTGAGGATATGACAACTGGATCACTCGCGGCAGACGCTCTACTGTTGACGATCAACAAGAAGGGTAAAATTAGATGGATGATTGGGGCTAAAAACCTTGTGGTAGGTACGTCGAAAGGTGAACATATTATTACTTCTGAATCGGGTCTGACACCTTCAGACGCACAGATTGATCAACAATCAACAAATGGCAGTACGAGGATACAGGCGATCCAAGTAGGTAATCAGATTGTGTATGTATCCCATGATGCTCGTAAAATCCGAGCTATGAAATACGAGTGGACTGAGGACGGATGGGCCACTAAAGACTTAAGTTATTTTACGCTTAATCTTACCGAAGCAAGAATTAAAGGAATAGCTTTCTCTCAGAATCCTGATAACATAATCACGTGTGCACTTTCAGATGGTAATGCAATAAGCTGTGTTTTTGATCAAGAAAATGAACTGTACGGGTGGTCTACTTTTGACGCTGATGTTGATGTGCTTAGTGTCATGAACTATGAAATGAGAGGTGGCTCCCATTTAATGATCTTAACTGATACCGGGGTGGAGCTAATCCGACGAAAGTATTATGTAGACCATGTAGTGAGGCGGGTCGGTATAGCACTCCTCAGCCAGATGAGCTATCACACGGAATATATAGGAGAGGATGTTGCGTTAGTTGTTGATGGGGAGTACGTGGGGGACGTTGAAGTTGAAGCAGGAGGGAATGTACCCTTCCCAGATGGAGTTACAGGGTACGACAGTCATGCCGGACTCCCCTACATAAGTAAGCTAGTAACGTTACCCCTCTCTGGTGCTAAAGCTTCAGGCGGACTAGGAATAGCAGGATCAAAAAGAACCAGTAAACTTTGGGCTAGAGTTATAGCCAAAGAATTACCAACGATAAACGGTAAAATCCCGAACGAGAGGTTCCTCGATGATCCGATGGTTTTAACAGGTGAAAGCTATGCTCGGGATATAGCTATACAGGATCTCGGATTTAGTCAGTACGCTCAAATTGAAATCAGCACAGATGGCCCATTTAAAATGGACGTTTGTGGTATCTTCTCAGAAGCTTCACAGGATGTAATGGAATGATAACTTGTAAACCAATACACGAAGATGACTTTGATAATTTTGCCGTACCCGACTACGGGTACTCTTATCAGCGTCCCGACATAACTCTAGGTGACACACTCGCTTTTCGAAGGGGTGTAACGATACTATCCTTGATAGGTATTGTTCCAATGTGGAAAGGGGTCGGCCAACTATGGATGATGTTATCGGCTGATGTGGTTAGAGCACCTAAAGAACTCATCAAGAAACAGCGGGTCGAACTACTAAAAATGGTCGTCAAAAGAAAGTACCACAGAGTTCAATCAATCGTACCCAAAGAGGATAAGTTTATCAAGTGGGCAGAGATCCACGGTTTCATGCACGAATCGAATATGCTTCAAGCGGGAACCGATGGAGCAGATATGAGTATGATGGCTTTTTATCTACCATTACAAGGAGAATAATCATGGGCCCTTTAGCACCCGCATTACCCTATATCATGGCCGCTACTGCGGTAGCCGGAACAGGAATGGCTTACGAGTCAAATCGACAGCAGAAGTCTATAGCGGACGACGCCACCGCCGCTTCCCAGAGGGCAACGTCCGCGAATATAGCTAACATAAAAGCTGAAGGCGCGGAAACAAAACGCCGTCAAATCGCCGAGAATACAAGGCTTGAGAGTATAGCTGAAGCCAAGATCGGAAGAACAGGATTTAAACAAACGGGTTCACTGGAAACCTTCTTGTCCTCGATCAAAGAAATAGGCATGAAAGAACTCGACTGGCTCACCAAATCTACCAAGAGTCAAGCGGATCTCGCCAGTAAAGGCGGAGCTTTTCAGAGCATCACACAGATGGCTAAGTCCCGATCCGCAGGAGCAGATATGACTAGTTCTCTGGTCAAGGGAGTCGGTAGTCTCTCCAACTGGTGGGACAAGTATGGCACTCAGGTAAGTTCTGATTTCGGAAGCGCGTAACGTTACACCCCTTGAGAGGTTAATATGAAATTACCGGGAAGATCACACCGAACACCAGTACAGTCCCTAGGTAGAGAAGACGTCTCAGCACCCGGCAGAGCCGCGAGCGCGATGATGGCCGCAAAAGGGGCGGAGGCAGAAGTCTTTACAGACCTCATGGACGTGGTAGGTATGTCTGCTGAGCAAGCCTATGACCGGATTAAGGCCGAAGATCAGATGGAGTTTGTCACTGGTCAAGAGGCTTTCAGAGCTGATCTAGCGGCTGAAGCAGGACAGAAACCCTACTATCAAGCAGAAGAGATTGGTGATGATCTCGGTATCCCGGTAGAGGAGACATTCATCAATGCTCATGGGGAACAGGAAACAATTGTACGTGAACGTATCCCGTCCTATGAAGTGTACCCTGAGCTGTTTAAGTCGAGAGCAACTAAGGCGGCTAATGCCAGAGCCTCCGAGATCATGGATGTTAAACTTCGTGAACAACTCCTTGCTAAAGAGATCATCGATATCGACGATACCTATGCCAAGCTGAAGGTGGCAGGGAATAAAGCCGCAACTGCTGAGAGGATTAAACTTCAGCAGGCAAATCTTGAGAACAATGTTACTCTGGGGCAGTATGATGTTGCTCTCAAGATAAACGAGATGGCCAACTTCAGTGACGCTCAGAAGAAACTCAACCGTGATAACATCCACCAGACCAAGGAAGTGGATACCTATGAGCAGGTGTTAGCCGAAGACAACGTTGAAGCCATGCAACAGATCCTCGACAACACTTTGGTTAAAGAGCAGGATGAGTATGTCGAGAAAGGTGGCAAGCTTGATGCTAATAACCGGGAAAACTATGCAAGGAGATTCCGCTCTCGTATTGAAGCTTTTAAGAAATCGCAAGAAGACGGGTTGAAAGACCAAACCATACTGGATAACTTTAACGCTCAAACTTTACGAGATCAGTTACTTGACGGTAACTCTGTTCCTGTCCCGGTCATAAACGGGATTCTCGCTAACCCATTAGTAAGTACAAAGAATAAAGTAATGGTGCAAGAGGCGGCTATAGCCCAACCAGTAATCCAAAGCGTATATTCTGTTAGATCAGCTGATCTAGCTACAATAGACGTGCGGAGAGGGAAGACTAAATTTACTGATATGAGAATCGCTAAAGCTGTGGATGCTCACATACAAGCAAGAGATGAAATGATGGCCAAAAGCCCACTTCTCGTTGCTAAGAAATCCGCCAATAAGAATTTCCAACTAAATAAACTGGATTTCAATAAGTTTGGTGAGTCTATCATGGAAAGAGTCCCGATCGTCAACGAGATAACTGCCCACTACCGCGCTTTTAAAGGGTTTATGTACCCTGAAGAAGCTCAAGATATGGTATCTTTTATACACAGTCAACCGTTAGACAGACAGTGGGGTCTTATTGTAGAACTGTCTAAGATACCCTCTGAAGTACAGACTCAAGTATACGAACAACTGAAGATGACTAAGGACGCCCCTCTGTTCTCTATGGCGGGACGTATGATGGCGGAAGGTAAAGCCCAGTTAGCTTCAGATATTATGTATGGTATGCAACACGCCGACAAAATGAAGATCCGACCAAAGGATTCAGAGTTAAACTTCTATATAGAACAATCTATGCCTCTCGCTTTCAAAAACAACGCCACAGAATATAACGCTAAAAATGAGGCCACAAAAGCAATATACCTTGCCACGATGTCCCGACTCGGCAAAAGAGATGAAGTGGTTGATGCTGAAGTGGTGCAGACCATAGTTGATAAACTCAATGGCGGTCCGATTTTTACTGTTGGGTCGAGTAACATAGCTCCACCTATCGATGGTATGACAGGTAGAGACTTCAGAAGTTGGTTAGGTAATCTTGATCCTGAATACTTGAACAGCTTTAATGGTGGGCCAGAGGGCTTCACCAACAAACAGGTTCTTAAGATGGTTGGAAATGGAGAACTCCAATTGGTTCAACTTAGCAGAACCCAGTTCGCCATTCAATCCCCTCAAGCAGAGTATGGAGAGGGATACTCAACCTATGTAACCAATAAACAAGGATCAACATTTGTCTTTGAGTATGATCCTGCGGCCGCAGTTATAAAGAAACCTGCTCCACCAGAACCCACTATCGCTGAAAAGACAAGACTTTATCCGCAAACCCAGTATGGTTTCTAACTAAGGGGAGTAACGTTACGTGCCTTCATTATATCCGCCACAGATACCGATAAACATATCCACGATGTCTAGGTTTAAACCTGCGCGAGCAGATAAAATGCCTGCCAAGTTCTCAGAGGCGTTTACGGGTGGGTTTGGTTCAACGGGAATCGGTGGTGGGTTCATGCTGTTCGATCTCATACACAACAGTGAACTTGATAAACGTAATAAAAAGATATATGATGCCCAATGGCAGGGCTTAATCCCCAGAGACATAACTGGGGCCGCTTTTCCATCATATTCTGTGTGGAATAAAACTCCATATTATGACAAGATGACTGAGTTATTGAGAGCGAGGGGAGTGGAAGGTTTTGAGGATCTTAAAACCTCACATGAAATAGACGAAATGATGCGGCCCAGTATCAAATTGATGCGAGAAGATTTTAAAGACATCCAGTCCCGGTCCGCAACAAAGACTGCTAAGGCCGGAGAATTGGTCGGCAGTATGTTCGCGTATGTTTCAGACCCACCCACTTTAGCGGCGGGAATGTTAAGTGGGGGATTAGGAGCCGCCGCTAGGGGAGCGTCATACCTGCACCGGGCGGCGGTACTATCAGCGTATATGGGAGCAACAGAAGGAGCTATAGAATTAGCTCGTCAACCCGCGGTAGCAGACTGGCGACTCCGCATGGAAGAAGACTACAACGTTGAAGATCAGATAGCAACCATTGCTATGGCGGCAGGTGGTGGGGCGGCCTTCGGTCCTCTAGCCGCTGTTAAATGGGGAAGTGTCCTGCGGAAATTCTTGAAACGCACCCCACATGATGGAACTAATACAGGTAAAACCGCTGTTGAAAACGTCCGACGAAACATCATGGAGAATGAGCAAGCCCTGTCTGAGAACGTTCCGAATACCACTCATGCTCAAATGATACGTGACGCGAAGAACGCCATTGATGAACCCATATATAACAAGACTAACTCTCTTGAGAAATCAAATGAGGTAGCTCAGACTGAGGCCCAACAGCAGATAAGAAAGTTTCAAGAGTCATTCAGATATGGTGAAGCGACTACCCTACCACCACCTAGACCTCCGGTTCGTGAGGGAGAAGTCATACCTCCCGGCAGAACTCAGCAACAGCAGATGGCGGTAAAGACTCCTGAAGAAAGACAGAAGATGGCTCGGTTCGGAGAGAAGCCTCTCGAATCGCCTAAGCTCAAGGGTCGTGACGTTACACCCGATGAAGGGGTTGAAGCTAAGGGCGACATCAGTGAACAGGAACTGAACGAAGCTTATCAGACGGTCATCGCTGACGAACCTGATATGCCCGCAGGTGTACTGGACGATGGTACAGAGATAAACTATAAAGACATTGTTGCACAAGATGAGAGCGATCGCAACCTCCTCACCAGACTCAAGGAGTGTTTATTCTAATGGCTATTCGATGCTTAGATAATGACTTCACAGACGATGAACTCAAACGTCTAACTCAGATTCTTGAGGTGGATGTTACTGCTAACCCCGCCACATTACGGGAGGCCATCGACGCAGGGCTACAGAATAAAGCCAGAAGGGTGATACAGAATAAACTTCAGGTTGTAAAGAATAAACTCAACGCTGACCTCATTGATGGTAGTAAAGCTAAACCTGAGAGTGCTCTGGAAATGATGTTATCTGTGACAGGGCATACGGGTGATGAAGCTTTAGGTATCATCCCTATGGAGAATCGTATTAAGGTCGTCAGTATGGAAGCTCACAAGATGGCCTCCTCAGCTTTTGAGAACTACAGACCTAAGATGTTGGGTCTTCTCCGTAGTACCAAAGGCCAGAAGAACATCATCCGTGAGTTGTATGGTGTGAATACGGGGGATGGTGATGCGGCTAAGATTGCGGGTGATCTCCGTGAGATGTTCGAAATGCTACGGGTTCGAGCTAACAGAGCAGGAGCAGGAATTGATAAGCTCGAATCGTGGGCGTTACCTCAGTCTCATGACGTATCTCGAATCAGCAAAGCAGGATTCGAGAAATGGTTCAACGATACTTCTAAACTGATTGACCGGAAAAATACATTCAACAAAATGAGTGAGGAAAAGTTCCGTAACGTCATGCAAGGAATATGGAAATCGCTTGCCTCTGATGGAACGATAAAGATTAAACTCACAGGTCAGCATAAGTTTCTCCGTAAGGTTGGCAATAGACACCAAGAACATCGGCTACTTCATTTCGCTGACGGCGATAAGTGGATTGAGTATAATAGGCTGTACGGTAAATCCGATGAACTGTTGGAGGTTGTAGAAGGGTACATCAACATGATGTCCCGAGACATTGGAGCGATGGAGGCTCTTGGCCCTGACCCTGATGGAGCCATGAGGACACTACGTGCTCATGTTAAAAAGCGAACTATGAACAGGGGAGCAGGAAATCTTGCTCAGAATATATACGATGATCTGATGATGGGTGATGATATTGTTAATACCTCCCTTGCCAGAATCGGTCAAGGGCTTAGAACCGCACAGAATGTCAAGCTACATTCAGCGGTATTGTCTGCTATATCTGACCCTGTATTCATGGCTATCACTAATGCGTACTCCGGTCTACCTATTATGAAACCCATGATGCGTATGCTAAAGAATGTTGTGGGTGGTACTAAGATGGATAGACAGATAGCAATTAACTTCATATCCAATGCCGATCTTATCGTGAATAGAGCATCCTCCCGGTACAGGTATGGTGAGCTTTCCGGTTTCGGAATGTGGACTAAAGCTGTTGATGCGGGACTCAGAGCCACCGGTCTTAACCACTGGACATACTCAGCCAAGCACGCATTTGGATTGGAGTTCATGAGTTTTGTCGGGACAAACGCCAGTAAACCCATGAAAGAATTACCTAAACGTTTACAGAAAACCTTTAAACGGTATGGTATAAATGAAGCTGACTGGGATCAGTTCAAAGGGGCAGTTGTCAAAAGAGAAGGAGCCGTGTACGTTGACCCTTCCGCATTACCGGATCAGGAACTGCGTATTAAGTTGGCGGGGATGATAGACGCAGAGAGTTCATTCGCTGTACCTGAGTCAACGGCTAGAGTCAGAGCCATGTTAGTAGGTAAGAAGACAGCCAAGGGAACCTTCTGGGGTGAGACTAAAAGAACAGCTCTCGTTTTTAAAACTTTCCCTGTAACCATTATGGCGTTGCATCTGTCTAGAGCCTTGAGATCACGCAGTAACCTGACAAAGACAGCTTATCTAGCGTCTTTGTTGGGTGGGACCTACGCTATTGGTTTGCTGTCAAGTCAAGCCGTCGAGTTGGTAAATGGTAGGGAACGTATGGACTGGAAATCTCCTGCCCTACACTTAGCGGCGCTGAAAAGAACAGCCGGACTAGACTTCTTTGGTGAGTTGGTCATGCCACATACAGGCAAGTTCGATGTTCCGGGATTCATAGCGGGGCCAGTCGGGGCCGATGTGAATAAGCTTGGCACTCTTGTAATGGGGGGATCAAAGGAACTTCTAACAGATAATAAGTCTATTCATGAAGCGTACGGTCCGAAGTTCTCAAGACTGTTGAAAGGCTACGAAGGGATAACGACCCCGTGGTATGCTAAACTTGCTATGCAACGTGCTCTATGGGATAATGTGGATAGATTGTTAGATCCACAGTGGGATAGAAAGCAGATGAACATGATTAAACGCCACAGGAGAGAAGGTAAGGAAGACTACTGGTGGTCGCCTCACTCTCCTGCCACACGTTGGTAACTACAAGGAGGAGGGATCAGTGGGACAACCAACCAGATATGTAATCATGAAGGATGCAGGTGGCCGTTCCGTAACCAAGAAACAAAAGGATGCGGCTGACCGTCATAAGAAGAAGACAAAGAAGAAGAAAAAGCAGGCACCCAAGTCGAAGCCCAAGGCTAAGAAAAAGAAAGCCGAGGCTCCGAAGTGGATGTCTAAAGTCCAACAGCTTCAGAAGATTCTTCAGGTGATAGACTCTCAGTAGGTGGGTAACATTACACACCTTCGATGACCTCAATCTCTGACATCATAGTTTCCGGGTTGCGTGATAACTGAATCTTAGCGACGATGTTACCATCAACCCGGATTTGCTGTTCGTAGTAAACGGGCGGGTAAAAATAGAGGGAGTCAACGAGTTCCACCCGAGCCAGAATCTCATCCTCAGGTATGAACTTAGCATACTTGGTAATCAACTCCTCAACTGTTGCCGCCGCCTCTGCCAAAACCTTCTCGTCATTCTTCTCGATCCTCAACCGCTGAAGATCAAGTGTGTTAGCTTTACTCACGACGCTCCTTTCGGGCTTGTTTCGCTAGCCCAACAAAGTTATGCAGTGCAGAGTACCCGTCCATAGCTTGTCCTTGGTTCGCATAAGTGGTACTTCTGCCCTCATAAACATCTAGAATCTCAATCAACTTATCAACTACCTCTTGGTCACTCATAGGTATCTCCTCCTCATAGCATCGAGTAAGTCTTGTTGGGTTCTACCCTTTTGTTTAATGACGTTAAACATATCTTCATCAACAGAGCCACGGATGATCGGAATGTGAACTACCACCTGATACTTTTGACCCTGCCGATTTAGCCTACCATTCAACTGATCGAACAACTCCAAGCTCCACGTCATAGCGTGCCACCAGAACTCATGACCTCCGTCCTGCATATTAACCGAGTGACTTAATGACTGGGGGTGGACTAGAAGATTAGGTATCATCTTCTTATTCCACTGACGGATGTACATCGCTGAAGTCTGAGCGTTCTTCGTCATGCCAGTGATCGAAGGCATATCACCCAAGGATTGCTTTAGTGTCAATTCTTCAAAACGGAACGCTGTGACTATGATAAGGGGCTTACCCTGCCTGTATTCAAGGATTTCCTTTAGGTAGGTTTCTTTTATGTTGTGGATGACCTTGAATGGGCGGACGCCGTTGCGAAGGGGTGTAACGTTACCATCCTCTGAGTCCAAGTACATCGCGCCCTGCATAAACTGTCTCAGCTTCTGTCGTGCTACCGCCGTGGTGGATGCAGTTATGGTTTGGTTGCCTGCAAACTCAAGTCCAAAGTCCCTATCGAATTGGTCATGCATTTTTTGGAGTCTTGGGGGCAGGTCAATATAGATGGGATTATACTTGATCGCCTGTGAATAGCCGAACTCTTTCTCATCAATACGGAAGGTAATAGGTTTAATAGCTGAGTATATCTGGCTACTTGCGCCCGGCTTGATTGTAGTTTTATATGCAGGAGCAGGGATATAATCAAAGAATCTGTCTCTGAATTTATTATATGAATAGCCAAGACTTTTACCTCCATCTAAGATTCTGTATTGGGGCCAAAGGTTATGCAACCCATTGGGTGCCGGAGACGCAGACAACACCATCTTGAACTCCGACATAATTTTAGCCATCTTAACAAGCATCTTGAAACGCACAGTGGTATTGGATTTAAGCAGAGACCCCTCATCGAAGACCCAGAAGAACCTACGCAGGTCAACCTTGCCTTGAGTACAAGCAGTATAGAACCACTTGAGTGACGACCAAGGCATAGTGTAGAAGGATCGTTTTAGTTTCAGTCTAAGGTTTTTATCAGGCCCATGTAGGATTGTGGTAGATAAGCCTGGTGTCCACTTACGCATTTCATCAGGCCATGTAGTATAGCATCCCTTCTCAGGAGCCACTACTATACCAGTGATACCCACCTTAGCCATAGTGGTGAGGGCGATAGCTGTCTTGCCTACACCCATACCCGCCATGATGTAGGCGTTCCTTTTCTGTATAGCGAAGCTGATCGCTTCTAGTTGTTCGGGATGTAGTTCAGGCATAGTACTCCCTTATCGCCATAGTTAACATTTCGGCAGCACGTTGTACGAACTGTCGGTGTAGTTTTGGATCACGCATAATACTAAATGCTTCATCAGACATTTGATAGTAAAACTTCTCATCTCTTGTTTGACATTTGAATCGGATGAATCGATAAGGCACATCTGATTCGGTGAAAGCGAAATGCATCCAATCAAGCAAACTGTGATGAAACTGAGCTTGCATTTCTACGGGCATACGACCTATTATACTCATTCTAATTGGTCGATTATCAATAGCCCACCTGATAAAAGGAGATCGACTGTCGTGTTTGATGATCTCAAGATCCGCCAATAGGTGATGTCTACACATACCCCCTGCTAGTTCAGTTATTTCTTCGTACTTCTGTTTATAGTGGTCCCGCTCCCCGGCTACTTTCTTAAGTAGCCCGTGGTCTTGAGCCAGTCTTATCTGCCAATGAAGTCGAGTAGCGAAGACTTCATTCCGCTTATCTTTACGCATCTGACTTCTTGCCCAGTAATTCATTATATCTAGATCGGTTCTCATAGTTGCTCTCCTTTGTTAGTGTGTAACGTTACACGCTTTTAAATTTAGAACCCATGACACCCTTGTTCATGGGAGGCATGACCCATTTCTTGTACTGGTTCTGTTGTATTATTCCTTTGAACATTTCTCCTCTAGGTGATACCATAGTTCTCCGTCGTGTTCGTGAATTTGTATAGTCAGAGCATAGTCTTTCGAGAGAACGGACGAGAGCCGCCCTCTTAAAACTGTTAGCAGGATACCCACATCTTTCGACCGTATCCGACACTTGCCGGGTGGTAAGGAGACGGCCTGTCTTATCAGTCTGTACTGAAGAAACACCTTTGATAACGTCATTACTAATTTTGGTCGAGCCATAATCCCATATCTCCTCAAGGATCAGGTCAACACTGTTCTTCGACCTGATCGTAGCGTGTAATTCTGATTGTAGTTTAAGCTCGTACTCGGAGAGGAGCCAAGGCACCTCACCTTTCTTGAGCATACGTTCGATGTAGTGTTTAAGCTCGTTGATTATCTTGTGCCAACACAATGTGGACATACGATCTGTGTCTACAAACTTAACAGGTATGTGGAACAAACGCCTTGACCCTTCAGAGCCAAGCTTGAACTCTCTCATATTAGATGTGCCACCATATATGGCGATGGGCCTGATGGTTCTCTCAATAGTTTCATATTTATCAATGATAGTTTGTGGTAGGTTATCTATGATCTTTTTGAAGTTTGATTCTGTATCTGAGGTGAGGTACTGCTCGATCTCATCCCACACTATGAGGATAGAAGTGGATGCTATCTTACTTACATCCCGGACTTGGTTCTCAGTTGAGAATCCATGCGGGGTAAAGGCAACCATGCTCTTCATCCACTCTGGGAAGATGTACCTAAAGTGTGAGGTCTTACGAATCTGCTCTTTACCTGTTAGCAGGAGGATACAGTTGTTGGTGGTTTGTTGGTCATTGAAATACAGGTTACGAACAAACCCCATCAACCATATCTTGTAATATGTTTTGTATAGCTTGATTTCCTGCTCGGGTATGTCGGAGTTCAGGTCTATCTTGAGACACTCAAACGCTTCATCGAAACTAGAGTGTGTAACGTTACCATCTTGCGACTGGTACTCAGCAGGTAACTTCTCCCAAGGTGTGTCGAAATACATCTTGAGAAAGTTCAGGGTACGTCTTGCTCTGGCCAGTACGATCTTAACAAACCCTGAGATAATCCCATTGCTCACACCCACAAACCCCATAGCCTGCGTGAAGTAATGGAAGGTGGGAACAAGGGTGGTCTGATCGAAGGGGCCATAGTACTTACCAAACAACCGGGTGATGTTATAACTCATAAAGAATTTCTTGAGTATGTCCTCATCCCCTGCAATGAATAGCTTGCGATGGTTAGTCTCATCCCTGTAGATCTGAATATCATAGAAGTCAAGCAACGCTTTGAAGTTAGCGTACTCTGATATGATAGGCTTAGGTGGGATACCCTTAGATATTTCATCTTTGGTCTGCTTCTTAGGTACAGGCCAACGCAAGGTATTAGAGTACGCCATCTTAAAGATAGTCTTGTATGTGACTACATCCTTGACCTGAGTAGCGTCAAAGGATCTCCACCTCTTAGCTATATCCTCTTCACCTTTATAAGATTCAGTGTCCCTGCTTGACCACTCGACTGCTAGATCTAGACACTCAATCTTCTTGTTGGCAAGGGTAGCGTAGTGGTGTAGACCCATGAGCATCTTTAGCCAGAACTCATAGTGGGAGTACTTTCCCATGAAGGTTTTCTCATACGCCCTCATTACTCTGTAGTTCTGGTCATGTTTCAATGACAGCAAAGCACCTGCCATCTCAGTCATGGAGGGGATACGATCAAAGTTCCGTTCCTCTTTCTTCTCCTTCTCTTCTTCTACGTCCCTAATGGAAAAGATTTCTTTCAATTCTTCCAGTGTAGTATGCGCCACCTTATCAACAGCAAAGGGTGTAGCGTTACCAGTGATGGTCATCCAAGGCGCACCAAAGTTTATCTGTACTTCTCTCTTATCCTTACCATTTGAGTTGCGCAGATAGAAAGTGAGTCCGTCTACCACTTCCTTGTCTTCTGCCTTAGGTAACTGTAGGATGAACCGGATACCATGACCTGATGGGGAGACTTCAGAGTAAGTTTCTTTCTTCTGAAGTAGTTCGGCTATCTCAATAGGTAGCTCAGCGAAAGGATCTTGGGGGTTGTCAACATGATCTATGTCACCAAGTACATAGGGATCTTCTGCTGTAACATAGAAACCAGTGAGTAGATTCTCTCCTGCTTTCTGCCTAGCTTCTGACGCAGACAACGCACCATTAGGTTCATACTTATAGTGCGTTGGTCGCTTGAGTTCGGCAGGGCTAAAAGAATAACTCCACTGGTTTAGCCACAGCAACTCCTTTGGAATCTTCTCAAACATTTAATTCTCCTTGAAGGGGTGTAACGTTACCTACTTGGAATATCTCCAACGATCAAACCGAGGGTGTTGTAATGAGCCGTCAGCCGTGATAGCCTTGTAGACTATCCGAGCTGTCCGACCCTTAGCTTTCATGGGGTCAAGGAAATACTTTTCAAGTTGGGGCTTGCTGAATCCCCCTCCAACTTTGACAAACGGTTTGTTGGAACCGAGTTTGACGAGAACGCCACCAATCTGATTTAGGTTAGTTCTCTTCGGGGTGTGGTAGATTCCGAGGACTTTAAGATCCATTGACTTCTCATCAACTATCTTCATCCAATCGTATGAGTAGCCTACCTGATACAGATGATCTGCTGTCTTAACGACTGACCCTTCGAACCCCTGCTTAACAAAAGACTTATGTGTCTTCATTATAATCTGAGTACTAGATGCGAGAAAGTGAGGCACTCGTCTGATGTACGGTGTAGTCT
>Ga0164310_10000485_pt1 | contig 21296 bp, 23 predicted proteins | sample GuaBasSedimGuay1_FD_121795 | JGI IMG/M metagenome (GOLD analysis project Ga0164310, IMG submission 121795) | Subseafloor sediment microbial communities from Guaymas Basin, Gulf of California, Mexico - Guay1, Core 4569-9, 0-3 cm | ecosystem: Environmental > Aquatic > Marine > Hydrothermal vents... | reverse complement strand
TACCTATTTAATAGATATAAGATAAGAAATAAATTTATAAAATAAAAAAGATAAAAAGAAGATGAAAAAACTAACAATAATTCTAAATTAATAGTTAGCAAAATAATAAATAAAAAAGTATTTTTTAAGAATGGTAAACTTATATGAGCAATAGCTCCTTTGTCTGCGCTGCCAAAATAAAGAGCACTGGCTACCAGAATACCCAGAGTAATTTGAGCAAGCAGCTTATATTTGGCAATTAAGCCTTCTTTTACTTTCAAGAAATTCTTCAGATAATCATCCAGAAAACCAACACCGGCAAGCCAGATCGTTGTAATGATCATGATAAGGATATTACTATTTACCAGATTATTCCATAGAAGTACGGAAAGTAATAAACTGGATACGATTATCAATCCGCCCATGGTTGGAGTTCCTTTCTTTTCCTGATGCTGGATGGGTAGATATTCATTAATTCTTTCTACAGCCTGATGTTTTCTAAGTAATCTGATGAATTTTGGACCCAGAAAAATGGAGAACATTATAGCTGTAATGAAAGCTCCAATTGATCGGAAGGTGACATATTGAAAAACATTGAAAATGATATAACCGAAAACTTCTGTTTCAGCTAAGGGATTGAATAAATGATAAAACATATTACAACCTTTCTATAATTTTTTCTAAATGAATACTGTGAGAAGCTTTTACCAGGATCACTGCTTTTTCCGGAAGATCATGCAAAGCATCTGATTTTAAAAGGGATTCTATATTGTCAAAATGAAGATCCGCATTAAACAATTTAGATTTTGAACCAACTGCAATTAATTTATAATAATTCTTCTTTGATAATTGTGCAGCGATCTGCAAGTGATATCTTGTAGATTGCTCTCCAAGTTCCAACATATCTCCTAAAATAGCAACATGAGGTTTTTCCACTTTATGGGAAGCCCAAAAATCTATGGCAGCCTGCATGGAATCTGGATTTGCATTATAACAATCTAATAATAATTCTCGATTTTTACTTCTAGTTATTTCCATACGATGAGCTACAGAAAAAGGAACTTGTAAACCAGTTTGAATTTCTGATGCCGGAATTCCTAGTTCTCTGCATACCGCAATAGCGATCAGAGCATTTAAGGTAAATTTCTGGTAGGGTGTAGGAATGGAAAATTTAAGATCATTAATTAAGAACTCAGTAGAATCATTTACATTTTTTATGCTCTCTATATGATAAACAGCAGATTTATTGCTGCCGAAAGTAATTCCATCAAATTCTGAGAATCTATGATCATCAGCTGGAAAGAATCTTACCATACCTTCTACGTTGAATAAAGCAGATTTTTCTTTAAATACATTTTCTTCATTAAGCAAAAATTCCAAATGAGAAGGTCCAATGGCTGTGATAATACCAATATCGGGAGAAGCTATCTCCGTAAGAAGTTTGATTTCCCCAAATTGATTTGTTCCCAGCTCCACTACAGCATATTCGTGGTCAGCTCTCAATTTAAAAATGGTTTTTGGAAGGCCGATAAGATTATTCTCATTGCCATAAGTACTTAGTGTATTGGCAGCTTGAGCTAATATGTTTGTAAGGTATTCTTTTGTAGTTGTTTTACCTATGCTTCCTGTTATCGCGATTATCTTAGCGCTAAAATTAAATCGGTATTTTGCAGCAAGCTGTCCGTAAGCCCGAAGTGTATCTTCTACTTTTATAAGATGAGGGTGTTCATGGGGAAAATCTTTATTTACTACTGCCCAGCATGAGTTGTTCTTTAGAACTTCAGTAACGTAATTATGACCATCGAAATTATCTCCCGCCAAAGCAAAGAATAGTTGATTATCTCCAATATTACGAGAATCGGTGGAAATTTGTTTTAGAATATGTTCTTCAGAAATATTGATATCATTATTATATAGAATTTTAAGCATAAGAGGATCAATGGGAAAAGTCAGATCTTCAGGATCATTTACTGTTGCATCAACTGATGCAGCAACTTCGATATCATTAAAACAAGTTTTTACACCATTTATTTCCTGATATGTTTCATGTCCCTTTCCGGCAAGAAGAACAAGATCTCCCGGTTGAGCTGCCTGTATCATCGTCTTAATAGCTGTTTTACGATCTCGAATGATCCAGAATTTCTCGTTGAGGTCAACATTATTTATTATATCCCTGATAATTGCTTCTGGTTTCTCGGAGCGGGGATTATCATTGGTAATAATGCAGAAATCAGCATAAGATAGAACATTATTCAGCATCTTTGGTCGTTTAGATTTATCTCTGGCTCCACCAGCTCCAAATACACACAGAAGTCGTCGATGGGGAAGACTTTTAAGAGTGGCAAGAACATTTCTTAAAGCATCTGGAGTATGAGCATAATCTACATAAACGCCAAAATCCTTATAGCATTCAACTCTTTGTAAACGACCTTTTACCGGTTGAATATTATTAAGAGCTTCCTTGATCTGATCATCACTGATACGAGGAGCTACATTTTTTATGAGAGCAATAGCTGCTGCTACATTAAAGATATTGAATTTTCCTATTAAGTTTGTAGAGAATTGAGTATCCTGCAGGTTAAAATTACTGCCTTTTATACTTTGATTTAAAATTGTAAATTTAAAATCAGACTTTTCGTAAGAAATCCCGATCTTTTTTGTATGGATATTATCGAAAAACTTATTTCCATAAAAATCATCTATATTTATGATAGAGATTCCGTTATTTTCCTGCACATATTCAAAAAGAATAAATTTGGATTCTGCATAGTGTTCCAGGTCGATATGGAAATCCAGATGATCCTGGGTGAGATTGGTAAATAAACCAATAGCAAAATGTAAACCGTAAACTCTGCCAAGAGCAAGTGAGTGAGATGAAACTTCCATTACCACTACATCAACACCAGCTTTAACCATTTTTGCGAAAATCCGATTAAGATCAATAATATCCGGTGTAGTTCTATCTGTTACAAAATGCTGACCGTTGATATAGTAACCAAGTGTACCAATAAGCCCTGTAGAGATGTTATTCATCAGCAGGATCTTCTCGGTAATGTTAGCAACAGTAGTCTTGCCGTTTGTACCTGTGATCCCGATTAGTTTGAATTTAGAAGTAGGATCATCGAAAAACAACCTGGCCAGTATAGCGGCTGCATGTCGCGAATCTGTTACTACGATTTGAGGTTTATTAAAAGGAAGCACATGCCGAACAATAAAAAGATCAGCTCCGTTTTCCAGAGCTTTTGGCGCAAATAAATGCCCGTCATATTCAAAACCTTTTATACAAACGAAAACATCATTTCTGCTAATTTTGCGAGAATCGGTTTCCAGTTTAGTGAAAGTTGAAATTGTGTTTTCATTTACTTCCCGTATAAATAAACGAGCTTCTGTTAATACATTTATAATATCAGAATAGCTTATCTTACTTATATCGTTTTTGTGGGACGATTTTATCTTGCTCTTATCTGACATTTTTCACCAAATTTAGTTTTTGTTCCAGGAGAAATAGATTGCTTGTAAACTATTCCACTTCCCTTCACAATCAGTTTAATATTTTTTTTGTTTGCCAGTGCCAATGCCTTTCTTAAGGTCATTCCCTTTAGATCCGGCATAGCATAATCAAACACTTCCACATCTTCTGTTACAGCCTGGTTGTCAAGTATTACAATGAGGTTTTCATTTTTGTCGTAAGCAGCGTTTGGCTTTGGAAATTGATTAACCACTTTGCCATCAGGACTCTTTTCAAATATTTCGTATGAAATTCCTTTTTTTATCAGTATTTTTTCTGCTTCATCGCGAGATAGACCCAAAACCGCAGGTGCAAAAACAAACTCCTTTTTCTGCTCTTTAATAGTCGTCATGATCTTGCTATCGGGTAGATTCAATATTCTGGTAATAATGTTTTTAAAGGTTGGAACAGCAGAAATAGAAGCATAATAAGCATATGAACTGTAATCCGGTTCGTCGTAAACAATTACCATTACATATTCCGGCTTTTCTACTGGAAAGAATCCGGCAAAGACAGCAGTGTATTTTTCTTCGGTATAACCATGCTCACCAGATACTGCTTTCTCTCCTGTACCTGTTTTTCCTGCCACATCTAAATAATCAAATCTTGTACCTGTGGCAGTACCATAATCTACTACACTTTTCAAAAAAACTTTTAAAGTATCCAGAGATCTTTCGTCGGAGATCTGTCTTAATATTTTGGGACTGGTTTTTTCCACTATATTTCCGTTCTCATCTACAACTTCTTTAACTATATATGGCTGCATAACTTTGCCGCCGTTAGCCAGAGTGCAATATGCATTTGCCAGCTGAATTGCCGTAACAGAGATCTCTTGTCCAAAAGAAATTGAATGCAGAGAAAATCCCTGCCAATCTTTTACTTTTCGCAAAATTCCAGATGCCTCACCGGATAAATTTGAACCTGTTTTATGCCCGAAACCCAGAGCTATCATTCGCTCGTAAAGTTCCTTATTCCCGATTCTTTCGACGATCTTGCTGATGCCTACATTACTGGAATAAGCAATTATGTCTTTAAAACTTAAGAATTTGTATTTATGATCGTCTTTGATTACACGTTTTTCTTTTCCATATTCCAAATGATAATCTCTACAGTCAATTTTATCGGATGGCGTGTATATCTTCTTTTCCAGAGCCATTAAGGCAGTTATTGGCTTTAATGTAGAGCCTGGTTCAAACATAAAAGACACTGCTTTGTTGGATGTTACTAAAAGTTCATTTCGAGATTTATATTTATCTTTTTCATTGATCCCGGCCATGGCCACAATTTCCCCTGTTTGCGGATGCATGATTATGCCAATTGCATTTTTAGCTTTATAATCTGTAATTCCTTTTGTAAGGCTTTCTTCCAGGATTTCCTGAAAATGGTTATCAATAGTTAGCACAAGTGAATTTCCATTGATTGCAGGGCGTTCTTTTAAAAATAAAAAAGGAATGCGGCGATTATTTGCATCGTGAATTGTTTCCTGCCAACCATATTTTCCGCGAAGTTCATCGTTGTATGTAGATTCTAAACCTGAAACCCCGGTTACTTTATAAATTGATTCTTCCGAATCCTGATCTTTGCTGTCTTCTACAACACCTAAAAAGGTTGAAGCCAGTTTATCCTGAGGATAGGTTCTTTTTGATTTACTGAAATTAGAAATAAGGCCAGGGATATTGTTTTCAGTAAAATACTCATTGATGCGAAATAAATGTACTTCAGAAATATTTTCCGAAATAAAAGAGCTGGTATTTGCTTTCATTAATTTTCTATAAATTTCTTTTTCAGAGAGATTACTGTTCTCAGCTATTATCCTGGATATTTCTTGCAGAATCTGATCTTTGTTCCTATCGTTTCTGCGACAATACAATTCAATGGCGTTTACATCAATATCAATCTGATAATATTTTACCGAACTTACAAGCAGATTATTGTTGCGATCGTAAATATTACCCCGAAAAGGAATTATGATTTTCTTGGAAGGATTCTTTCTGATTTCAATACGGCTTTTTAGATGGTGCGCATCTAAAATTTGAATGCTGAAAAGGTAACCGATCCAGACAATTAGAATCAGCATATTCAGAATGATGAAAATTGTCAGACGCGGCTTCATAGTAAAAAATTACTTATGAATTTTTTTGTGAATAGAAATACAAAACAAAGGCTCAAAATTAATTGAGCCTTATTTTGTTAAGGCCTCGGCACTGGGAACTATAAAATCTACCAGGCAGAATGTCTCATCTCTGTTGTTCATTACTATATTGTGCACACTGGTTGCATCTTGCGGATAGAACATTCCCAGATTTTCAAATGCCAGCTTCTGAATTCTTTCCCTTGAACCCAATTTACTATTTACCGTAACCAGATTCAAATTAATGTCCTTTTGAGATTTATAAGTCTCAGTAAGCTCATTGGTTAATCTCGCATCCTTTAAAATGGCATGTTGATTGAAGTAGTGCAAAAAAACACTAACACTGATAATAAAAACTAAAAAACCGATCTTTCTGTTCATGCTACCTCCAATTTCTTGCTTTGCACATTTCAGCTAACTTCGCTTCTGGGCAATTCGCATTTTGGCACTTCGAGCCCGGCTGTTCTGTTCTATCTCTTGCGATGATGGAACCAGGGGCTTGCGGGTTATAATTTTTAATGTTGACTTTTTATCGCACACACATTGTGGAAATGAGCTGGGACACACGCAATCTTTTTCTTCATATTGGAAAAATTTCTTTGCAACTCTATCTTCCAGACTATGGTAGGAAATTACAACTATCCTGCCGCCCGGATTTAACATTTTCACAGCATCTGCCAGAGCTGTTTTCAGTACTTCGATCTCACCATTAATGTAAATTCGCAGAGCTTGAAAGATTCGGGCTTTAGCTTTGATGCGCTGTTTGGCTGGCATACAGCTGTCTATGATCTCTGCCAGCTGCAGAGTTGTTTCAATTTCTTTATTGTCTCTTTCCAATATAATATTTCTAACTATTTTTGCTGCAGATCGTTCTTCACCGTATTCCCAGAAAATCTTCTTCATTTTATAATCGTCGAATTTATTGATGATATCATAAGCGGTGAGGTTGGACGCTTTATCCATACGCATATCCAGTCTGCCATTTAGTGAAAAACTAAATCCGCGTTCCGGCTGGTTGATCTGATGAGAAGAAACTCCCAGATCGAAAAGAATGCCGTCGATATAACGAACTCGTTCCAAAGCAAGCCTTGTTCTAAGATTTGCAAAATTATCGTGAACTATCGTAAGATTATCAGGGAATTTATCTTCCAGAGCTTTGGTTTGCTGCAGCGATTCAGGATCCTGATCAAAAGAGAAAAGCTTAACATCTGGTTGCTGCAGCAAAATGTGAGCTGTATGGCCACCGCCACCCAGAGTTGCATCTACATAAATACCACCTGCTTTCAAATTCAAAGCTTCAACCGATTCATTCAGCAAAACAGGAACGTGATATTCGCTCATTAATCTTCTCTATTGATAATCTAATGAGTTAAACGATTTCTTATGCTCTTCCAATATCTTATTGCGAAACTCTTTATAACGCTCGGGATTCCAGACGGAGATAAACGAACCTTCTCCTTTAATTACAACCTTGTTATTTATGTCGGCTATTTCCAAAAGTTCTTCACCAATTTTTATGCGGCCATTGCTTTCCATTTTCTGTTCGGCATTGGCAAAAGTTCTTAAATTCAACAGCAGCTGTTTATCTTTCAGCTCACCGGTCTGCAAACTGGCGATCTTTTCATTCCAACTGTCCAGGGGATAGATAGCAATATTGGATTCCGAGCCAATGGTTACAATTACCATTTGCCGGGACTGGTGGGTGAATTTTTTCTTAAACACAGCCGGAATAGTGATCCATTTATGCTTATTTACTGAATTATTGAAAGTACCCAGAAACTCGCTTGTCATCCGCACCCCCTTTTCTCAATATGAGTAAAATTGAGAATTTTTGAGAAAACTCGGGTCAAATATGAGCAACTTGAGGGCAAGGTCAAGTTTTTTTTGAGTTTAACTTAACTTTTTTTAGCCATTATTGGTTTTGCTCACGGAAAACACAGAAGGAAAAAGGAGTAAGGAATGCAAAGAAATGGTGAAAGAGGATAAGCGAAGAATTGGAGATGTGAGTAAACGGGATAGAAGAGATCATGGAATGACAAACCTATGTAATAAAACAAATTGGCTTGACATATCTCAGTAAATTAAATTTTGTCTGATTTGTGTTTGATAAGAGTTTTTATGGGGTAGGTGTTAACATGGGAAACGCAGGTTATCATATTATTATGATGATTGCAGGTTTGTTCTTAATGATTGCCAGTGCAGCTGATTGGAATATTCTATTAAAATTTATACAAGCGAAGTCGGACTTGAAACTTACTGGAAGATATATTGCTCGAATAGCTTATTTTATTCTCGGTTTTTTAATATTTGGCTTTGGATTTTTATCAATCACAGGCTTAATAGCTTTATGATTTATTCAAAAACCATAGTTGTTTTATCGATATAATTTTTATATTTAATTCTGCTTATCCATTATAGGAGCTTACTCGATGAAAAAGCTATATCTTACTTTAACCTTTCTGTTTATCTTAAATTTATCTTTTGCCAATCCCATTTCAGGTAATAGTAATCAACCTGGTCTTAAAGAGTCTGTTATTGCCTTCGTAGGTAGCTTCATTGCCTTAACAATATTATTCTATATTGTTACAAACGGCTTTCAAAAAATTAGACATAAAGATTTTGAGATCAGTTGGATAACTAAGAAATGAAGAATATTAGTAAATTGATCAAACAAATATCTTTTCGCACTGCTACAGTAGAAGATATAGAAATATTAATTGATTACAGAATTCAATTCCTCAAAGAAATTGGACAGAAGTTCAATTCTAAATTAGATGCAGAACTGCGTTGTAATTTGCAGGAATACTTTGCTGTAAACATCAAAGCAAAAAAGTTTGTTGCCTTAATAGCAGAGATTCAAGGAAAACCAGTTGGATTTGGTGGAATGGTTATCCGATCTCAGCCTGGTAATTTTCAAGTTCCACAGGGTAGAACTGGTTATATCCTAAACATGTACACGGTTGCTGAATATCGCCGCAAAGGAATTGGGAAAGAGATTTTGAAGCTGCTATTAAATGAAGGTAACAAACTTAATTTAGATAGAATTGACTTAGAAGCTACGGAAATGGGAGAACCGCTTTATCGAAATTTGGGCTTTAACGAACCATATTACAGAGCTATGAAAAAGTATTTAGATTAACAGTTAATTTTTTTTACATCAAATAAAAAAGCCCGATCCTAAAATCGGGCTGCATTCCTTTCTATAGAAAGAAATTAGAAAAAACTAATTATTAATATTTATAAACCAATAACTAAGCTCTAGCTACTTTGATTGCTCTTGGGCCTTTATCGGTTTCTTCGATTTCGAAAGTAACTTTAGAGTTTTCTGCTAAAGTTCTAAAGCCATCGCCAATAATGTTGGAATGATGTACAAAATAATCATTTCCATCTTCTCCGGAAAGAAATCCAAAACCTTTCTTTTCGTTAAACCACTTTACAGTGCCTTCCATACTGATACTCCTTATATTTTTTTGGGCTAATCCCATGCGCTTGTGTCAATGTCTTGCTACGAGATTACCAAAGGGTAAACGTAATAGAAGAATATTACACTTTTGCACAGCGCCAAAACAAATATTCAGCTCTTCTTTGTCAATGCATTATTTTTTACTTCTTTCTTTATTTAATATTTTGCATGAAATATTTTCGATTCATTTGTAAGCTGTTTTTCCTGTGTAAAGGAAATTACTTGCCTATAAAACAAGTTTTAATAATTTTTGTAAAGTAAGATGTTTTATTAAATAATAATTTTTGGAGCAGCGTATTAAAAAACGTAGAATATTGATTGTAGAAGATGAGCATATTATTGCTGTTGATATTCGAGTGTGCCTGGAAAATCTTGGCTACAACGTGATCGGTACGATTGCTAATGGTGAAGATGCGATCGAATTCATAAGTCAAGCTCATCCCGAACTTATACTAATGGATATCATGCTTGAAGGAGATATGAACGGACTGGAAGTTGCAGAATATGTTAATCAAAATTTTGATATCCCAGTTATATTTCTTACTGCATATGCTAATGATGAAACTTTAAAGAAAGCCGCCAATGCATCTCCCTATGGTTATTTAATAAAACCTTTTGAAGATAGAGAATTGCGTGTAAGTATCGAAATGGCATTTTACAAACATTCAATGGAAAATGCCCTCAAAGCCAGCAGAAATTTATTGATGAAAGTTATAGATACAGTTCCCAGCTGTATTTTTGTTAAAGATGCCGAAAATAAAATTGTAATGGCCAATAAGGCATTTGCCGACCTTTATCAAATTTCTCCCAAAGAGATCATTGGCAAAACCGAAACTGATATAATTCCAGATAATGAAGATAATAGGGAAAAGGCAGAATTATTCAACGAAAGTAATGAACTTGTTCTCCAAAAAAAGGAACCAGTTCTCATTCCTGAACAGCTTTTAACTATGCCAGATGGGAAAGAACTCTGGTTTCAAACAACTAAAGTTCCCATGCGCACTCCCGAAGGGGAAGATGTGGTTTTGGGAGTAGCAGTAGACATAACTACAAGGAAAGAAGTAACTGAAGAACTGGAACAGAGTAATATTCGATTAAAAAAACTTCTGGAAGAAACTGTTAATGGTTTAGTATCTGCTATGGAAATGCGGGATCCCTACACCGCAGGGCATCAACGCAGAGTTTCTTACCTTGCCTGTAAAATAGCTGAAGAGATGAACCTTCCACAGGATCAAATTGATGGAATCAGGATAGCTTCCTTAGTTCACGATATTGGTAAGATCTATGTTCCTTCAGAGATTTTAAGTAAACCCGGCAGATTAACTGATGCCGAGATGAATCTCATCAAAACTCACCCTAAAGCCGGTTTTGATATTCTATGCCGAATCCAATTTCCCTGGCCTGTGGCAAATATAGTTTTGCAGCACCAGGAAAGAAAAGACGGCCGTGGTTATCCAGATGGTAGATCTGGTGATGAAATAATGCTTGAAGCCAGGATATTAAGTGTGGCAGATGTAGTGGAAGCTATTGCTTCTCATCGACCTTATCGCCCTGCACTTGGTATTGATGTAGCTCTGGGAGAACTCGATAAGAACCGAGGAGTTTTATATGATGAAAATGTGGTAGATATTTGCCGGAATCTTTTTAGAAAAGATAAATTCAAATTCGAAGATATTCCACATTCAAAACGACATTAAATATAATAATAATTAAATTTAAATAGATATATTGAAAAACTTGACATCATAACCTTATAAATCGTCGTTACACCAAAAATGATTACGGGGAGGAAAAATGGTATTAGATAATTTACTCTACACTGAAACTCACGAATGGGTGAAAGTAGATGGTGATGTTGTAACACTTGGTATTACAGATTATGCACAGCATGAATTAGGAGATATTGTTTATGTGGAATTACCAGCTATAGGTGATGAACTAACAATTGGTGAAGCTCTTGGTTCTATAGAAGCTGTGAAAGCTGTTGAAGATATAATTTCTCCGGTCAGCGGTGAAGTTTTAGAAATAAATGAAGAACTTGAAGATATACCTGAAACTATTAATAGTTCAGCTTTTGAAAATGGTTGGTTAGTAAAAGTAAAGATCTCTGATTCTTCTGAATTGGAAAATCTGTTAAAAGCAGATGCCTATAAAGCAATTATTGAGGATTGATAATACGCCAGTGTCTAATTTTGAAAAAAAAAGTTTTCTTATTGCTCTTATCTCTCCTTCCGGTGGCGGCAAAACAGCCATTCTACGCAAGATATTAGAACAATGTGATAATGTGACTTACTCGATTTCTTATACTACACGTGCTCCACGACACAACGAAAAGAATGGTTTTGATTATCATTTTGTAACTGAAGAGAAATTTAACCAGATGCAGGCAGAGGGAGATTTCCTGGAGCATGCAAAGGTTCATGGTTGCTGGTATGGAACCTCACGAAGCTTTGTGCAGAGCGAGCTGAATAAAGGTCATCACATAATAATGGATATTGATGTATGGGGCGCAAAACAGATCATAAAACAGGATATTGATGTAATTACGATCTTTATTTTACCTCCATCAGAAAAAGAGCAGATTGCTCGTTTGAAAAATCGCGGCACAGAATGCGATGAAGCGATAGGAACCAGGTTGGAAACAGCAAAGAAAGAAATGGCTGAGATCTCTAATTTTGAATACCTGGTAATAAATGATGATTTCGATCTCGCAGTTCAAAAAGTAAAACAGATCATTTTAGCAGAAGAAAATAAATATAAAAGATATATAAACATTGAAAAGAATTATTATGGAGGTTAATATATGGATCCAAAAGTAGAAAAGTTTTTGGAAGATAATAATATGACATATCTCTATTTGTTATTAGCAAATCTGGAAGTAGAAAGATTGAGCAATCTTCCTTTCACTGTGAAGAAGCAGATGAAAGGTAAAATAACAAATATAGCTTTAGAACATATTGCTGCAAATGACATCCCCGATTATGTTATGCAAGAATTCGAGGAACAAGAAACTTCTGAAATTGATGAATAATAACGGTTCACAGTCGTGACAGAAAAAGCTATAAAACAATATCTTGAGTACCTGAAATTATCAGGAATTCAAGATATTTTTTATTCACAACCAATCATTAAACAAGAAAACCCTGAACCTGCTGCACAGCAAAAACCTGCCGAAACAATTTTTTCTAATTCAGATATTGATGCATCTGAACAGTTAAAGCAATTGGAAGAAAATTATAAAAATTGTCATAATTGTGCTTTATGGAAAGGAAGAAATAAATTTTGTTATGGCAATGGTAATCCAAGAGCTGAATTAATGTTGATCGGGGAAGGACCGGGTGCCGACGAGAATGCTTCAGGACAGGTTTTTGTGGGAAGAGCCGGACAGCTTTTGACTAAGATGCTTGCAGCCATCAATTTACCAAGAGATGAAGTTTATATTACAAATATTGTAAAATGTCGACCTCCCGGGAATCGTAACCCACTACCGGAAGAAAGAAGATCGTGTTTACCTTATCTTTTGGAACAGATAGAGATAATTCAGCCAAAGTTATTATTATTACTGGGTAAAGTAGCTGCCGAGACATTACTCGGTATCGAAGGAACAATGGCAACCTTCCGCTCTCATACACACCTTTTCCAGGGAATTAAAACTTACGTATCTTATCATCCATCTGCTTTGCTGAGAAATCAAGGTTGGAAAAAATATGCCTGGATCGACTTACAAAATCTTCAAAAAGATTACGATTCAATTAGTAATTGATTTCGAATGAAGTTCCGAAATCAGTCTCAAATTTACTTACAAAATTTAAGTTGCAAAAAAAAGCTGTCTATCAAAATGTGAATTAATAAATTATTAGAATAGGATTGATTATGGCAAATAGAACCGAAAGACAACTTCCCAATGACCTAAATGCAGAAGCTGCTGTCTTATCTGCAATGATGATAGATAATTATGTTGTAGCCAAAGCAATCGAGAGTCTGGTAGAAGATAACTTCTATCGAAAATCACATCAAATAATTTTCCGTAATATGAGCCAGCTTTTTGAAGCAAACAAAGAAATTGATATTATCACCTTGATAGATAATTTGAAAACAAATACCGAACTGGAAAAAGTGGGTGGAGAAGCCTTCCTGAACGAGCTCTCTGATGTTGTTCTCAGTGGCGCAAACATAGATTATCACGTAAATATAGTGTTGGAAAAAGCACTTCTCAGACAACTGATCCAGACTTCCAATAAAATTGTCGAAAGCAGTTATAATTCAGATCAGCCGGTAGAAGATATTGTCGATGAAGCAGAGCAGGCGATCTTCCGTATAGCAGAACGTCCTAATAGGAAAGCATTTCAAAGTATTGCCAGTGTAATTCCCACAACCATAGAGAATATCGAAGAAACAGCATTAACCAAAAAGAATGTTTTAGGTGTGGCTTCAGGATTCATGGATCTGGATCGTAAAATTGGTGGATTTCGTCCTGGCCAACTTATTATTTTAGCTGCTCGACCAGCTATGGGAAAAACATCATTAGCTTTGAATATGGCCTCTAATATGGCAATTAAATTCGATAAAAAAGTTGGAATCTTTACTATGGAGATGGAAGCCGATGAACTTTTAATGAGAATGCTGAGTGCTGCTTCGGAAGTAGAGATGGAAAACATGCTGAAAGGTTATGGCATGAATGAAAAGAAATTATTACGTATCGCCGGAGCTGCTGAAGTATTGGCTGAAAAAGATATTTATATCGATGATAACGGTTCTAACACAATACTGGATATTCGTGCCAAAACACGACGATTAAAAGCGGAATTGAAAGGGCTTGACATGATCTTCATAGATTATATGCAGCTGATGTCTGTAAAGCGCAACCGAGAAAACAGACAGCAGGAAATATCTGAGATCTCTCGCTCTTTAAAGATATTAGCCAAAGAGTTAGGACTTCCGATAATTGCTTTGTCTCAACTTAATCGTGGTGTGGAAAGCAGAGATGACAAAAGACCAAAACTATCAGATTTACGTGAATCCGGTGCAATTGAGCAGGATGCCGATATTGTGTTGTTCATTTATCGTGATGAAGTTTATTACGAAGAAGCATCAGAAAAACCCGGTATTGCTGAATTGATCATCGGAAAAAACCGTCATGGTGCGATTGGAAAAGTAGAGCTTCGATTTGATGCTAAGTTCACTGCTTTTAGAGACCTTAATCAATACGACTAATCTATGATTAATCTGTATATCAGTCTGGTGGGAGAGTTCATGCTCTTCCAATATGCCGTTTTTTCTCACCTTTCTCAAATCAGGAAAAGATTTTCCGATATCATAATTCAGATGCGTAGGATCGGTTATGATTCAATCCTTCTCATCTCTGTAACTTCTGGTTTTACTGGATTGGTTACATCTGTGCAGGCTTCATACCAAACAAGTGGTTATATCCCCGAAAGTCTTATCGGGGTACTGGTAGCAAAATCTACAATGATCGAATTAGCGCCGGTTCTTACTGGCTTAGTTTTAGCAGGGAAAGTAGGTGCTTCTATTGCGGCTGAAATCGGCACAATGAAGGTGAGTGAGCAGATCGATGCTCTGGAAACGATGGCAATAGATCCAGTAGAATATCTCTACATGCCCAGAGTAATTGCAGGAATAATTATGTTTCCTCTGCTTACTGTTCTAGCTAATTTTATCGGTATTTTTTCAGCTTATATTTTATCTGTATATAAATACAACGTAAATGCTTACAGCTTTTTCTCCAACATGAAGGATTTCTTTCTACCTGCAGATCTTTGGGGTGGATTGGTGAAAGCTGTTTTCTTCGGTTTAATAATTACGATGGTTGGCTGTTTTGCAGGCAGTAAAGCCAAAGGCGGAGCAGAAGGAGTAGGAAAAGTAACTACTCTTACTGTTGTCTATTCATCAATCTTGGTACTTATCATGGATTTTGTGGTAGCTGCGATCTTGTTTGGTGGAGTTTAAGGAATTCTAATATGAATAAAATTATCTGGTTATTGATCTTAACCTTGATCTTGTTAACCTTGATCTTGAGTGGATGTTTTCTAAAGAAGAAACAACAGGAAGATTTTTCAGAAGATACACTACATCTATTTGCTACTGAAGTTTTTTTAAATGACACCTTCTACAGTGAAACGATGCCTATTTTCGAAAATATTTTCAATTGCAGGGTTGAATTAACAAATTTTCCTAATGCCACTGTTCTTTTAGATGAACTTACCAATAATGACAGCATAGAAGTAGATGTGGTTTTTGGACTTGATAACACATTGTTGTATAGGACATTACAGGAAAGCTTGTTTACAGCGTATGAAGCTCAAAATTTGAAATATATACCAAAAGAATATATCATCGACAAAACCAATCAGATGATCCCGATCTGTTCTAGCCCATTAGCTTTTATTTATAACGATCAAAGCATTGAAAAAGCTCCGGAAACATTTGGTGAAATGCAGGATGGTATTTTTAAAGATAAGATAATTCTGCTAAATCCTCATACTTCCAGTTTAGGAAGAGCAATGCTCATCTGGTCGGTTGCAGCTTTCGGAGAGAACGGTTATAGCCACTTCTGGAAAAGTGTGAAAGAAAATATTTTTACAATTGCAGATGATCAGGAAGAAGGCTATAATATGTTTTTAGCTGCTCAGGCTCCATTAATTCAAGCATATTCAAGCTCTATTATCTATCATATAAAACAGGAAGCAACAGATAGATTTAAGGCTACGATTCCGCAAGAAGGTTGTTTCAAAGTTATCAAAACTGCAGGAATTGCTGCCAGATCTGAAAACGTAGAATTAGCAAAGCATTTTATTGATTTCTTGCTATCTGATGATTTTCAAACAATAGTTCCCGAACGTATGTGGATGTATCCCTGTAGTAAAAATATTAAATTAAACAACGATTATGAATTATTACCTGCTGTAAAAAATGATTATACATCTCAACTTTCATCACGCACTGTTGGTAGAAGGATTTCTGCCTGGTTGAAGAGATGGGATTCGATCATGTTGAAGTAACCTTGAGAATGAATAACAAAAAATTTAAGATAGTCCTTTATGAACCAGAAATCCCGGGTAATACAGGAAATATTGGAAGATTATGTGTAGGTACAAATTCCGAACTTCACATCATCAAACCAATGCGCTTTTTGCTTACAGATAAATATTTGAAACGTGCTGGATTGGATTATTGGGATAAATTAGATTTGCATATTCATGAAAATCTGGATGAGTTTTTACAGAAACACAGTGAAAGTAATATTTTCTGGTGCACTACAAAATGCCAGAATGCCTATACTGAAGTATCTTACGAAAAAGGTGATGTGTTTGTCTTTGGTCCTGAATCTAAAGGCATACCGGAAGATATCTTGCATGAAAATTGGGATAACACAATTACTATTCCAATGACCGATAATATTCGTTCTCTAAATCTTTCAAATAGTGTTTCTATTATTTTATACGAAGCTATCCGGCAAGCAGGATTTGAGAAATAAGGAAATTCTGATTGTTGATAACTTCCTAATGTTTGAAGGGCATTTGATACACCAACAATTAGAAGAACATATAATTGTACTTTTCATATTCGGAAGTTGTAATAAGTAATTGTATTTGACAAAATATCCGCTCAATTTTCTTTATTTCAACTCAGTTATAAATGATATGAAAAAAAGTAGTTTAGATATTGAGAGAAAATTATGAATTGTGAAAATAAAACAAAAAACATGCAGAATTGTAATTGCACTTATTCCTGCAGCAAAAAAGGAACCTGCTGCGAATGCCTGCATTATCACCGTTCCATGCGGCAATTACCGGCCTGCTTTTTCCCTAATGATGCTGAAAAAACCTATGATCGATCATATAAACATTTTGTAGAACTTTTCCAGCAGGGCAGACTGTAATGCTTTCTATGCTCCGAATTAGGAATCAATAAGTGGAATATCTTAAACCCGTTTTTATCATTTTATGGAATATGATTCCAGGTTTTACCACAGTATGGTTAATTAGGCTTCTGCTTTTCAATCCTAAACATGAACATCGTTTTCCAAATCGAAAGAAGGTTCCATTAACTCCAGGATTGGCTTACCGAGGTAAAAACTGGATCATAAAAAAACTTTCCTCACTTCTGGAAGATTACATTAAAGACACACGCAACATGGACAAGGAATCCCGTATAAGCAAATGGGAATTAATTGTTTATCGTAAAGTCTGGCATAAAATGGCGTTTATTTCTGAAATTAAATTTCTACCCGGTTCGTGGAAAGAAAAAATCCGAACTTTCTGTGCATTTATTGTTTATGAGATTACAAAACAGTTTTTTCGCAGTTTTATTCCATATCTTATGGATCACTTTGCAGTTCGGAAATATATCGAATTACTTGATAAGAAGCTTGATGTAGAGATTGTTAAGAAATTTTATGTGAATTATATTTTTAAATACACAATGCTTTTGTCTTTAGGGATAGCTTTATTTATAAGTATCTGGAATATAATAATATATTTTATAATTAAATAGGTGAATTATGAGAAGAAATGATGTGATTTTAATTTTAGCGATTGTTGTGATCGCACTGCTGATCTATACTCGCTATAATGAGAAAGTAGATTCATATCCGCAAGACAGCACTTTCCAGGAATTGCAGATTAATCCAGAAGGGGAGAGTGAAGAAAAGGCCGAAACACGACAAAAATTGGGTGATGAAATTTATGTATCACGACGAAATTCCATAACCCAGGCTGTAGAAAAAGTAGAACCGGCAGTAGTAAGTGTTAACGTGATTAAAACCAAGATCGTACGGCGTAGAACCAGCTTCTTTTTTGGTTTTTATGATGAAGTTCCCTATAATATCAAAAGCATCGGTTCCGGTGTGATATTTTCTGAAGAAGGTTATATACTTACCAATGCGCACGTAGTAGAAGAAGCTACCGAAATTAAAGTTATCCTTACTGATAATCGTCAGCTGGATGCACAACTGATAGGAATCGACAGTGTGCATGATATAGCCATTATTAAAGTAGAAGAAGAAAATCTTCCTCATGCAAAACTGGGAAATTCCCACGATCTTATTATTGGGGAATGGGCTATCGCAGTAGGAAATCCATATGGATTTTTAATAAAAGACAGTAAACCCAGTGTTTCTGTAGGTGTAATTTCGGCAGTGAATAGAGACTTTGCCGAGAATAAAGACGGTAAAGTTTATCGACGTATGATCCAGACAGATACAGCGATCAATCCTGGGAATAGCGGTGGACCGCTTGTAAATATCCTGGGTGAAGTTATTGGTCTAAATACGTTCATTTTCAGTGAATCCGGCGGAAGCATTGGAATAGGATTTTCTATTCCAATAGATAGAGTAAAAAAAGTTGCTGAAGAGTTGATAAAATACGGCAAGATCAGAGAGATCTGGTTTGGTTTTAAAGTACAGGATATTAATCCTATGCTGGCTGCTCACTTCAGGCTGGAAAACCAGGATGGTGTGCTGGTGAACTATGTGGAAGAAGGAAGTCCTGCCTTCCAAGCTGGATTACGTAAACAGGATGTAATAATTGAGATCAATGAAATTGTAATAAATAATACTGAAGACGCAGAACTGGCTGTTACAGATGTTGCGGTTGGCGATAAATTATTCCTTACTATAAAACGAAATAAAGAAATCAAAAAATTGGAACTCGACGCTGTAGAGTATAAATAGTGGTGTAGGAAATAAGTTTATAAGCATAAATAGGAGTCTGGATGAAAAAAATTGGAATAATAATACTTGTAATTGCAGTTTTGGTAATTGGTTTTATATTGGTAAAAGGGGGAAAAAAAGGTAACAAACCCGGTAAGCGAGATAAAATTAAGGCACATGTGGTAAAAGCTGGTAAAATTACTGTGAAACTGGAAGAAACTGGAGAGATCCAACCAATTAAAGAAATCGAAGTGAAATCGAAGATAAGTGGTAAGATCGTAAAATTCTATGTGGAAGAAGGTGACTACGTTAAGATCAACGATGTAATTGCAGATATTGAACCAGATTACAACCAGGCAGAAATGATCAATCGGGTGAAAAGTAACTTGGAGTTAACGGAGATCCGTCTCAAAAATGCTCAACGAGATTTTACAGATAAACAAAAACTTTTCAAACAGAAATTTATCTCGCAAAAGGAGCTGGATAAATTTCAGGATGCCTTAACCGAAGCTGAAATTAATCATCAATCTTCCTTGCAGCAATATGAATTGATCAAAGAAATTGAAACCGAAGAAAATATTTCTAAGATCATTTCTACTGCTTCCGGAACTGTTATTCAGAAATCTGTGGAAGAAGGGGAGATGGTCGTATCTAATACAGGTTCTTATACTGCAGGAACTGTAATTTTGAAACTGGCTGATCTAAGAAGAATGGTAGTCAATTCCCGCATAAATGAAGTAGATATTTCTAAGATCGAAAAAAATCAGAAAGTAGATATCCAGGTAGATGCTTATCCTTATGAAAAGTACTCTGGCAATATTACTAAAATCGCAGCAATGGCTGTTACATATAATAATGTAAAAGTATTTCCAGTAGAAATCGAGATAAAAGATGTGGATTCTAAACTTAAACCCGGTATGACGGCAAATATCACGATTATCGGTGAAGAAAAGAAAGATATTCTCACGGTTCCCATCCGCTGTATATTCAGTGATGACGAAGGACAGGATATAATATATCGTGTGGTGAATGATTCAATTGGAGAGCAGGTTGTAGTAAAGACCGGTATAAATAATTTCCAGGAAGTTGAGATCATTGAAGGTTTAGCAGAAGGTGACAGCATCTCTTTTAAAGAACCCAAAAAAGACGAAAAGGATTTTGAATTCAATTTCTAAACAAGTATCTTGTTCACTCTTGAACGAGTAAAAATAATAATCTTTTCAGCACCATTTCAATTTTGATTTGGTGCTGTTTTTTAAAATATTGGCATTAGTGATGTTCTCTTGTTTTTCTCAAATATTTTGCTTCATAATCTTTTCCCTCAAAAAATCGGTATAACGATAGAACACATTATTTTCCTAATCCAAAAATATTTGAGCAGGAATTTCTTTGATGAAATACTTTTCGAAAATTCTAAAATATGGTTAAAAAATTTAAAATATTAAATCTACCACATAAATTAGAAATATTGATTCTAATTTCAGGTTTATTTTAAAAAATATATGCAACTTGTATATCGAATCTATCATCAATATAATCATGTGAATCCACACTGTATTCAATTTTGATAAAACCATCTTCCACCGGTTCAAAATTCAAACCCCAGAAAACAGTATTTTCAGCCAGATTCTCACGAGTATCAATTCCCAAAAAAGGTCTTATATTTCCGACAACAGGAACTTTGTAACCCGGATAATAATTTGCCAGCAAGTATGCTTTTACATCATCCGTCACATTCTGACCATCATCAATATTACTTATTTGGGTAGAAAACTCTATTAGCTCAAATGCGTTATAAGCAGTATCAAATTCGTAGTGCAATAGTTTCTCATCTTCTTCAAAATTTTCATCCATAAAAGCAATTCCGACTTTCAATCCGGCGTTTTCATAAGAAATTCTGGCACCAAGATCTTTAGCTTTAGCAAAATCATGTGCAAAATAAGCTCGAGCTGTAAACTGTTGCCAATTGTAGTCTAACTTAACCATATAACTTGATTTCTTAACCAGGTGAGTGGGATCATAAATACATATTGTTCCAGCACCGCTGAAACCGGCACCGCCACCTCAACAAGATCCGGATTTTCTAAGATTACCAAAATCGTGATACTGCTTTCCAACTCTACATTCTAAGCCATTTATAACAGGAAATTTAAGCCATGCTTTATTGAGAGATAAGGACGTGTATGTTGGGGAAAGCTCTGAAATTGAAAAAGTAAATGCATAGTCAGAAAATTCATTATCACCCCATGAAAAAGCTGCATAGTTCAATTTGAAGCCTTTGTCTTCATCATTATTATACTGATTCTCATCCCGTAAGGAATACATCAGTGATACTTCATGCGCAAAAATGCTTGAAGTGAGACAAACAAATAGAAACAGCAAAGATGCTTTTTTCATTACTCCTCCAACTGAATAATTATTAACCCTTGTTTCAACAGAAATTCATCAATTTGTGCTTCCGGGTAGAAGCCTATATGTCTGTGAATTTCCTCACCTTCAGAATTTAAAAAAACCTGAGTAGGTATCATTCGAATTCTAAATTGCT
>Ga0164310_10000483_pt1 | contig 21300 bp, 14 predicted proteins | sample GuaBasSedimGuay1_FD_121795 | JGI IMG/M metagenome (GOLD analysis project Ga0164310, IMG submission 121795) | Subseafloor sediment microbial communities from Guaymas Basin, Gulf of California, Mexico - Guay1, Core 4569-9, 0-3 cm | ecosystem: Environmental > Aquatic > Marine > Hydrothermal vents... | reverse complement strand
TTCGCACAGTTAACCAGATTTCCTTTCGATCAGGTCGCTTACTATGAATCAATAATCGTTTACTTCGTGTGAAAAATTCTCCGATGTTCATACTCGTCACGTTCACATTAATAGCTTGTTCATATGGACAATAGTCGCTACACAGAAAAAGCGACGGATATTTTAAAATCTTTTGTCAAGACCCGAGATTTTCTAATGCGGAAAATTTGGCCAGTTTCGACCACTTTTTTCATAATTACTGACCATATAAAGATAAATTAAGAGAAAAAGTCAAATTAAAAAAAGATTTAAGATTCAAAAGACATTGAATAAAAAGGAGCTCTTACAATCTATGTCAATAGCAAAAACAGAAACAATCGTCCCAGAAAAACCTTCCATCAAGGAAGTCTTAAAGAATCGTCCGTTTATGCTACTCTTCACGGCACAATTCATTGAGAATATCGGTCGAGCGATCTCGGGTTTAGCACTAGAATTTCTAATCTACGAACTTACGAGAAGCCCTCTTATGATGGGTATTCTTTCTATCATCTGGCTCTTACCCTTTGTTGTTATAGCTCCTTTTGCAGGTGTTTATACCGACCAGTTCGATCAACGTAAGATCATGCTGTGGTCAAATATTGTCAGCTTTTTTGCTGCGATAGGATTCCTTATTATTTATTTACTGAAGGATGCATTAACAATAATAACATTCATTAAAATTGCTCCTGGTCACAATTTAGTGACCATTAATTATACTCACGTTATTTGGCCACTCTTTCTCTTATTGTTTATTAACTCCTCTTCTGCTGCCTTTTTCTTCCCGGCAAGAAACGCCTATACACGCTTGATCATTAAAAAGAAGAACTTACTTGTTGCAAATTCCATTGGGAGCACTGTTTTCCAAATTGCAACAATTGTTGGATACGTCTTAGCAGGGGTGTTAGCGGAAGCAAGCTATCTCGGAAGCTTCATTACAAATGCTGGAACCTTTTTAATTTCCGGTACACTTATTACCCTTCTCTTCCATATTGGGAAGAAGCCTCCAGAAAGAGTAAAAGAAAAGACACGCACATTGAAAGCGGAAATGAAGAAATTCTATAATGACATTCGTATTGGTTACCAGGCAGTTAAAGAAAAGCCTAAAATCTCCTATATGCTCTTAATTTTCTCTGCGATTACCTTCACTTTTGGGGCGGTAAATGTATTGTTTATTGTCATTCTTCAAGGCGAGATGTCTTTGGGGGCAACATGGTATGGCATTTTCCAAGGGCTTATGGGCGCTTCGGGCATCATTACAGCGATTGTTTTAATGGCAATTGGGAAAATTAAACGGAAAGTGATGGTATTAAATATTGCGTTTGTGTTTGCAACAATTGCCCTATATTTCTTTGCAGTAATAAGAAACAAATGGGTTATGGCAGCTATCCTCTTTTCATTTGGAATTATTAGTGTTTCAATTAACGTACCCTCCTCGACCCTAATTCAAGAAAAAATTGCTTATGAAAAACAAGGGCGGGTATTTGGAGCAATGCAACTCGCTCAAGGAATCGCGCAGCTCTTAGGTATGGGAATAGTTTCTTTAATTGCCGAATATGTTCTTCCTATGTATGTCTTACTAGCAAGTTCAACACTTTGTGCAATTATCATTTTTGCAGGCATGATTTATTCCGGCATAAAAGGTCTAATGGGGAATGATTACACAGAATCAGAGAAGAGCGATAACACAGAGCTATCCTCGATAAAGGATGAGCCTCTTGTCTTTGATGAAAAAGAAAGAATGATTAGAGAAGAGTTAGAGCTTGATCAAACTGTTCCTACCATAGAATAAGAAAAGAGAAAAAAGGAAGAAACTTGATAATAATTATTCGAATGTTTCAAGTCCCAAGTCCAAATCCTCCTCGAGGAGAACATCCATTCCTAAAGCATCTTCTTGAATGTTAGAGATGATATAAGGACTACGCACACCACTCACAATAATTGTTGCACGTATTGTTCCCTCAAGTTTAGGATCAATTAACACACCAAACTTTACTACAATATCATTACTTAAACTGTCTGTTACAGCCCGAATCACTTCTTCGGTTTGATTGAGCTTCAAGTCCGGGCCGCCTGTGATATTTAACAGCACGCTTTTTGCGGACCGAATATCTACCTCAAGAAGTGGATTCTTCAAGGCGTCTTCTACTGCTTCGCGAGCACGATTGTCAGGGCTACTGGATTCTCCAAGACCGATTATGGCTGCTCCGCCCTCGCCCAAAACACGTTGTACATCAGCAAAATCAACATTCACATCACCTGGGCGATTAATAATTTCGGTCACTCCGCGTACGGCCCGAATGAGAATTTCATCTGCTACGAGAAAAGCCTCTTTTAGAGAGAGTTCAGGGGCAATTTCAATTAACTTCTCATTTGGAACAACAATTGTCGTATCACTACTTTCGTACAAACGACGCAACCCTTCTTTTGCGTGTTGCAATTTTGTGCGCCCTTCGACTTCAAAAGGCAGAGTACAAATTGAAACTGTTAGAACTTCAAGGTTTTTAGCGATACGAGCTATTACTGGTGCAGCACCTGTGCCTGTACCTCCACCCAGGCCACAAACAATAAAGCACATATCCACTTGTGATAAAATACCTTTTAGTGTCTCACTCGATTCCATCGCCGCTTCTGCTCCAATTTGAGGATCATTTCCGGCGCCTAATCCCCGACACAGTTCCCGTCCGAGAAGGAGTTTCTTGTGACTTTTCGAATAAAGAAGTTGTTGAGCATCAGTATTCGCTGCTAAAGTAACTGCACCGACGATACCAGATTCATTCAAGCGAGTGATTGCATTATTTCCTGCACCACCAACACCGATCACCAGAATTTTCGCTTGCATGTTTTCAATGATTTTTCGCAAATCATTATCAACATCATTGGCATCATGTTGTCCTTCCTTCGGAGCAAACAAATCAGGGACTTTTTCTTTTTCGGTTATATTTTTAATAAAAGATTCCAAGTTCCTCACCTATGAGAGCTAATTAGGAACATTTTATTAAAAAACCAATGTGAGACCAAGAACTTGTTCTAATAATTACAGAGATAACATCTACAGAATACATTAAGAGGGAAGAAGAAAAAAGGCGCTTAAAAGAGCCTTTTTAGAGGGATAAATAGATCAATCCTAGAGTAGCCAACGCTAAAAGAGAAGAAATGAAAGAAGTTACACCCATCGCAACAACAATCTCATGCTCCCGCATTGGTTGTTTTGCAACGAGCCAACGCGTCAAAGTGAGCGGGGCTTTTTTGTGAGGGTTCGCCGAAATCTCTTCTGTGTCATCATGTACGATAGTTGGTCGCTCTTTTATCTGCCGGCGTTCTCGAAGGCCCTTAATACTGGAAAGGATTTGAAAAGAATTCATTATCTGAGGCATCATTGCGACAATAATAATAATCTCAATTCGGCCAAATATTGCAACTAAAGCAATCATTGCACCAATTGTTAAACTCCCCGTATCACCACAAAAGATCTTCGCAGGATAACGATTAAACCAGTAAAAAGCAAACAAACACGCAAAAAGCAAGACTGAAAGCACAACACCCGGGAAAGTATCAATGGCAGTTTTTTGTTGGATGCCCAACACAACAGTGGAGATAATTGCACTTCCTGTAACAAAAAGCATTGTTACTGGTGTAGAACCATTCATCACATCCAGCATATTTGTGGCATTCGACAACACTGTAATAGCAAAGGGCACTAACAACCAATAAACAATTGTTATGGTTATTGAACCAATAAGAGGGAGGAAGGGACGCGGGTTAAAAAGTAGAAGTTCTGTCTTCTCAAAAGTTGGATTTGCGACAAGTTGCCAGATAAGAAGGGGGATACTTGGTATAAGCAACAAGAAAGGTTTGGTAATCGCACCTAAAGCTTTCAAATCATCCCAAATGCCAATAAGCCCCACAAGAAGTATGACAATTGCTGAGACAGTGAAAAATTGCCAGTAGTCTGGGAAGATAAAGATACAACTAATAAGCATCACTATTAAAACGATCACAATGCTGACACCCCCCATCTCAGCCACCTTTGGTCGCTCCTTTTTATGGACATCAAGACCATAGATACCTTTCTTTAAAAAGAATTTACTGAGAAACCATGTAAGAAGAGCTGTTGCCCCAGCAGCAAAAACAAAAATGATAATGAGCCAGATCCAATCCATTAAGTCCATAATCGTCACGATTCAACAAATTAATAATGATTTTTTTTGAGTTCAAGTTTGTATTACCAATTAAAAAATTTTTGATAAAAAAATCCTTTAGTTCGAAATTTTAAAAGAAATTAAATAGTCGTTTTTGTTCGTTATTGGCTAAAGAACGATAACTTATCGTGAAAAATATTTTAACGAAAAGAGTTTACGTTTAAAGTGTCAAAAGAAGAACTTTAGATGATTGGAAAAATCATATAAAAAAGAACAGAAGGTAAAAAGATTGTCCAAAGAAAAAACTGTAATGCTATTGAGTGGAAATGAAGCTTTTGCTCGAGGTGTCTTAGAAGCAGGAGTGGATGTTGCTGCAGCCTACCCTGGAACGCCCTCCACAGAGATCATGGAAACAATCGCGCGGTTTGGAAAGGAAACAGGGATGCATGCAGAGTGGTCCATTAATGAGAAAGTGGCCTTTGAAGTTGCCCTGGGAGCATCCTGGAGTGGCCTCCGGTCGTTTACAGCTGCAAAACATGTTGGTTTAAATGTTGCGGCTGACCCATTCTTTACAGCTACACTTTTCGGCGGCATGAAAGGTGGCTTTGTTATGGTTATCGCTGACGACCCCAGCTTTCATTCAAGCCAGAATGAACAGGATACACGGATGTATGCTCTTGCTGCCCATGCCATTTGCATGGAGCCATCTACGCCCCAAGAAGCTCTTGATATGATTAAATTTGCCTACGACTTTTCCGAAAAGTGGGAATCGCTAGTTGTTCTACGTTCCACTACTCGCTTAAGTCACTCAAGAGGACCTGTGGAGCTGGGTGCGATTCCGAAAAAAGAATCACACAAAGGGGAATTCATCAAAAATCCCGCACAATTTGTTTGTCTACCAGCTAATGCAAGAAGAACAAAACCATTACTCATGGAGAAACTCGAGAAAATAAAGGAGTATTCAAACACATCTGAATGGAATGTCCTTGAGAAGGGTGATAAGTCGCTACTAATTATTGCATCCGGTGTCTCTTATGAATATGTAAAAGATGCAATTCAAGAGCTCAACCTTAAACCAACTGTCTACAAAATTGGCTTTAGCAACCCCCTCCCTGAGGGAAAAATAATCGAGTTGCTTAAAGAATATCCAAAATGTTTGATCGTAGAAGAGGTTGAACCATATTTAGAATTAAGTGTTAAAGCATTAGCAGCAGAAAATAACATTCAAGTGCAAATTTTCGGTCGAAAAGAGAAAGTGATTCCCATCTCAAATGAGTTGAATCCTAAAATTGTTAAACAGGCAATCACTCGAGTGTTAAACTTAAAGAAAGCCGAAACAGAAGAAGGGAGTCTGCCAACAAACGCTGAAATCAATGAAAAACTGCCAAATCGCCCACCAGAACTCTGTGCCGGTTGCCCCCATCGTGCAACTTTCTTTGCTATTAAGCAAGCAGCAAAGAAACGAAAACTAGACCCGATTATGCCAGGAGACATTGGGTGTTATACCCTCGGTTTTATGCCTCCATTAAGTGCAGTAGATACAACAGTAGCAATGGGTGCATCAATTGGTATTGCCAACGGAATCGCCCAAGCAACCAATCAAGTTGTTATTCCAGTCATAGGTGACAGCACCTTTTTCCATACAGGGATTCCTGCGCTAATAAATGCCATAGTGAATAATGCCAAATTTGTCTGTGTTATTATGGACAACCAACTAACAGCTATGACAGGTGGGCAACCAACACCCGAACTTGGGAAAACCGCTTTTGGTGAGCCGGCGGGAGTAGTTTCGCTGGAGCAAGTTTGTAAAGGGCTTGGCATTAAAAATGTCGAAGTGGTTGACCCTTATGACCTCGAGAAAACCACAGAAATTATTGGTAAAGCTATTGATAGTGGTGAGCTCTCTGTGGTCATTGCCCGAAGGGAGTGTGCACTCGAGTATACCCGCCAAGTTAAACGTGCCAAGCAAAAACTTGACACCTATTTTGTGGATGAAGACCTTTGCACCGGTTGCCGGATCTGTGTTCGCACTTTTGCATGTCCAGCGATAACTTTTGACTATGATAAAAAGAAAGCTCATATCGATGAATCTATGTGCATGGGATGCGGGGTTTGCAGGATTATCTGCCCCTATGATGCTTTTATAAAGAGGTGAAAAAGATGACCAAATTAGAGAAACCTTATCAAATAGAAATTGCAGGTGTGGGCGGGACAGGCGTCCTTACTGCAGCAATGCTTATCGGAAATTCAGCCCTCCTTCAAAATGTCCATGTCGTACAAAGTGAAATTCATGGGATGGCACAACGTGGTGGCGTTGTGAACACAGAGATTCGGATGGGACCGGTCCATGGGCCGCTCATTCCCGACCACGAAGCAGATGTATTATTAAGCTTTGAGCTTGGTGAGACAGCACGGGCAATGAATAAACTAAAACCCAAGAATGGGATTGTTATTATGAACACACATATTATTGTCCCGCCCAGTCTTCAAATCAAGAAAGGGGCAAAATATCCATCACTAGAAGAAATCGAAAGCATTGTGAAGCAATTCACAGAGAAAGTCTATTTAATAGATGCATTTTCCTTGGCTGAAAAAGCAGGAGATCTTCGCACACAAAACGTCATTCTTGTGGGAGCACTCTTCGCGACACCCGACTTTCCAATTACTCGCGAGTCTTTTGAAAAAGCGCTTACTATCCAATTCAGAAAGAAAGAACAAGTAATAAAAGCCAATATGAAAGCCTTCGAATTAGGATATAATAAAATGAAAGAACTTATGAAGTAAGGCAAAAGCTTTATTTCTCTTCTTTTTTTATTTCTTATTTCAAAAAGCATCTTACCAATCTCTGGGGCGTGGGCAAGAATTCAATCCTTAGACAAGTTTTTGGATGATAACCGTGTAGAAGTAACCTTTCAACCAGGATTAACCAGCAGTCATATTGATGAACTGCTGTTTTTCAAGGACATGACACTACCAGATTACCTCAAATTCTTTTATCAACAAACAAACGGGGTCTTAATTGAGAGTAGCTATTTCCTAGACAAATTAGAGGACGCTTTTTCCTTTCGGGTTTTGGCGCTCGAGCATCTAACTTTTACAACCAAAAAATTGAACTTGCTGCCAGACAGACGGTTCATCCATTTTGCAAATGATGAAGAAGAAGCCATTTATTTGCTCGATATGGAAAATCTCTCACCCGAAGGACAACCACTCATACTTTTGAACATCCCTTCAGAGCAGTTCTGTATCCCACTAACCAATTCTTTTGAAAGGTTATTAGAAAGCGCATGCCTTGGACTTTTAGCCGTGATACAAACAATTGGCGGAAATGAAAAAGGAACTTTGCCCATCATTCCCTCGAGAATGTTGAAGCAAAAAGAACGGATTAAAGCCTGTTTAAAAGATTTATTCATCGTAGTAAAACGCGAATATGACTTACTCACCATTTGGCACCTTTCCTCAAAGGCAGAACGACTCGTCCAGCTTAGCATTGTTAAATGGTTAAAAGGGCTGAAAGAATTACTAACAATAATGAAATAAAAAGAGGAAAAGGAAGAAAAAAGAACAGAAAAGTCAAGGTGGAAAGCCAGACTAAATTTCTTTGGAACGAGCCATAAAGGAAGCATTGATAATTTGTTGTACCGCTCGTACAAGAGCATCCTGTTCTGTCAAGAAGCTGGTTAGTTCCCCTTCTCGTGTTACAGGGGCCAAGAGCACCTCAGCACCATCGCGGGTCACAGCATAAAAGTCACGCATGGTGTATTGCCATATGGTTATGTTTCCTTGTTCTTTCATTATTGAGATAAGTGATTCATCTCTGAAAGGATCGATGTCTGCGAGCACTCTAATTCGTACAGTTTTTGAAATTTGTTTCACTAAAAAGTCAACAAAAGTTTGGTCAATCGTTGGCATCACAACCGTACAGGTCGATTTTGTTCGCATCAGCATATCATAAATGGCGGCCATTGAATTTTGATTGCCATAAATGATAAGTGAATGAGGTCTCGGAACAGGGATAATTTGATCAACTGCATTTGTTATCTCTTGAAGATATGTCTTTGTTTCATTTACTTTGTAAATAATCCCGGCAAGCCGATTGGATATTTGTGAACTTGTTTCGGTTAAAGCGTCTTTCAAATTACTAAGAAAACTATCAATAACCTTACTGATTTTTTCAAGTGTATTAAACTGGTCGCGATTAAGCGTTGTTAAATAGCTATCTAAGCTATTTGTGTATTGCGAGATCATTTCGGAAGCAATCATTTTTGGTTTGCTTAGTTCCTCCTGGACCTGGGTTTTAAATGCAAATTTCATATCATCTGTGAGATAGCGGATTGTTTCGAGGGCTTTGCTGTTACTTTCATTATGCAATCGCAACCGTTTTGAAGAATCCAAAAATAAATTCTCCAAGGTATCCTCTAAATCATTGAAAACTACATCACGAAGAGGTAAGAGAATCTCAGAGATATTCCCTTTCAATGTTTCTAAATTCTTTAATGAAATATCAAAAGCTTGTTGTGAGGAAGTTGCGATTTTAGCGCTTGCATCTTTAAGAATGTCTTTTGTCGCAGCATTCAAGTCCTTCTCAAATTTACTCGAGATTTCTGACCACTTTGTTGTTAATTTCACTTTAAGGTTCTTAATCTTTGTTTTGCCCTCTTTCAATTGTTCTGAGAGTGTAGCATCACTATTTTTCATTAAAGTAGTAATGCCTTCTACGATATTTTTCTTATAAACATTCAAAGCTTCAGAATAACGCGTCTTAATGGCTTGAGAAAGCTCATTAATTTTACTCGCACGCCTTTTCGCCTCCTCCACAAGAGCCGGGTCAGGGCGCTTTAACCGTCCCACCTTGGAGATTTCATCAATGTTCTCTTTTAAATTGCTCGCTTCAATTGAAAGTTGATCGATGTTTTTTCCAACTTCGGCAATTAAGTTGTCAACGATCCCATCAATTTTCCCTGTTTCTAACTTGAAAATTTCTTTCATTTTTGTCCGGTAATTTGTTAAGACTTCTGCATAGTCATTAGTTGCTTTGGTGATGATTGCATTAAATTCTTTTTCAAATTCCTTCAAGGCAGTAGCAAATTCTTTTATGCTGTATTTCGTTAGTGATTTGACATTTTTTTGCAAGGCAGAAATCTCTGCTTTGTTTTCTGTGAGGATGGTTTTCAAATCGTTAGCGGCAGTAGTTTTGTAATGCTCAATGGAATTGTCGATGGGGGCAAGCATTTCTTGAATGGTTTGATTTGTTAATTGTTCGAATTTCTGCAACCGTTCTGTTGCTCTATCAGATTCTTCTCGGAGAATGATACTAATTTCATTGCTAAGATTTGAGAGTTCATTGCTGATAGAAAGAAAGGCTTTAGAAAAGCCCTCTGTAAGCAAGAGATCAAAGTCTTCGGCCAGGTTGGCAATTTTATCAGAGTGACGGTAGATAGCATTTGTTAAATCCATTTTCAACTGTTCATTGGAAGTTCGTAACTCTTCGACAATTCTATTATAAATCGGCTCCACAGCAACGCGGAATTCATCCATCTGTTTGACAAGATTGGAATAATTGCTGTCAATGCTGCTAATGAGTGAATTTTCAATATTGATAATGTCATTTTGAAATTCCTTTTCAATAAAGAGAAAGCCCTTCAGAAAAGGTTCGACAGCAATATAGCGGTTAATCTTCCCCTCTATCTTTTTTAAATACCCGCGATTCGTTAATTCTTGGATAATTTGCTGGATTTCTTCTAAAGGCAATTGTGTTTGTAACGCAATCTCACCTAAAGAAGCATTCCCAATGCCAAGAATTGTTAAATAAACTTGTTGCTCATTTTCTGAAAAGCCAATTTGACTTAATAACGAACTTTGAACGATTTTCTTCGACATCTCATCAGCACACCTGGATACCTCATTTTTGGATGTTTTTTTCTAATAAAATAATTTTCTCTTATAACAAGTGTGGTTATTTTTTTAATCTTTAATAATTATTTTCCTAAAAATTAGTAATTATTGCTCCTTCTTTTATCTCCAGCATTCCCAAAGATTGAAAAAGATCAAGAATATCTTGCAAGCAACTTCGAATGGCATAGATTGATAATGAGGAGTTTGCTAAAAGATAACTCACCAAAACAGCCACTTGAATTGTCTGCCTATCCTGTTGGAGGGAGAGGAACAATTGTGACAGAGAGTTATTCTGAAGAAATGTTAAAAGCAAAGCATCTTTCTCGTCACTCGATAAAATTCCGTCCTGAAGCGAAGAAGCCAGTACAAAACCCTTCTTTGTGAATCGATACAAACTCTTGCTTTTGCGCGATTGCAGGAGGTCAATCCACTGGCAGTTTTCATAGCGATTGCAATGTTGCCCACAAGACGGGATCTTGTTTTTCACAACTTTAGCAATCCCAAGTATTTCTAAGGGAGCTAATGCAACACCAAACTTTTCTTTGAAATCGTATGTACAAGCAACATCTTTTTTCGATTGAAACTCGGTGAGAATTGCCAGTAATGTTTCTTTTGTTAACATCATTAATTCATTTCAAAAAAGACACCATTGTTTAATAATAATTGTTTTAGTGCCAAGTTTAAATATGAGACCTCTGGAGAAAAGAACGTTCAGTTTTGAAAAAATCGGGGGATTTCTCCTATACCGTACATTGCAAAATCCGGCAGAATCAAAACCGAATAGTAAATAAAATTTTAAACTCGTAAAAAGATTCAGATTTGATTACAAGTGATTTTAATTATAGTGGATCCTAAAATAAACAATCCCCCAGTAAGATATTCTATAACAATGCTATTCAAGGATTTCCTCGGAATCCCAATTGAGATTATTGATGGAAAAGACTATCATAACGATTCACAGCCAGACATTAAGATTTTTTATGGATTTACGCCAAATAAAGATAAAAAATTCGATATGATTATTTATAGCAGCAAATTCTGGATTGAGAACTATCTGAAAAAAGAATCACTACCATCTTTACCCTTGAAATACTATGAACAAGAATGTAAAGACGCGCAAAGACAAAAAAAGAAAAAAATGCCAATTATCTATGTAGGGGGATCAAAAAAAGAAGAACCATTTATAGAAATTGATGAGGGTTGTATTCTAACAAATATTGACTTTTTTGCCTCCTCATTTTTTATGTTAACAAGATACGAGGAAATGATAAATGATTATCAGGACGAGCATGGCAGATTCCCGGGGAAACAGAGCTTAGCCTTTCAGGAGGGGTTTCTTGAAAGACCAATAGTGAATGAATATTTAGAACTACTTTGGTCCCTTCTGCTTAAGATATCACCAAAACTAACCAGAAAGGAGAGACAGTTTGAACTGTTTTTAACTCATGATATTGACAATTTGAAGTTGGGGACTATAAAAAAACGCATTCGCTCGTTAGGTAGCCAATTAATAAGAAAGAAATCAATCAAAGGGTTCCTGGGTGAGCTGTGGCGAAACATCACATGGTTATTTACTTTTAGAAAAAACGGCATAAAGTATATTCTTTATACTTCAAATAAATATGGCTTTCAATCCACATTTTTCTTCCTGCTCAATGGAACATCGAGATTTGATAATAGATATGACCCTTATTCTAAAAAAGTCAAAAAAATTATTAAAAAAATACTTTCAGAGGGGCATAAGGTTGGCCTTCACTCATCCTATAGCTCCTATTTAAATTTCGAACAATTAACTAAGGAACAAAAAATTTTAACAGAGCTAACACAAGAAGACAAATTTGGCGTACGAAACCATTATTTACGAATTAAGGTCCCCGAATCTTTGCGTTTATTTGACCAAGCAGGACTCGCGTATGATTCGTCCTTAGGATATTCTAAGTGCTTTGGTTTTCGTGCAGGGGTATGTTATCCTTTTAGAGTCTTTGATGTTCTGGAGAACAAGACACTAAATATCATCGAGTATCCCCTAATGATAATGGATAAAACAATCGTAAATAATTACCCTGAACTTAACACACCCAAAAAAGTCTTGAAGGAAATAAAAAAGCAAATTGATGTTATCTCTTCTTATCACGGTACATTCGTATTTCTAATCCATAATCACTCATTAGAAGAATTTCAATATCCGTGGCGGCGGATATACAAAAAAATGCTAAGCTATTGCAAACTGAAGCGCGACGAAAAATCTCGAGAGTGATTTTCTCCTTTTTTCCGAAACCTTCTTTTTTAGATTTACTCTTGAAGATTGCCTTTAGTGCCATATAAGAGCTTTTCATATGCCACGATCAGTTTCTTTTCTTCATTCTCCCAAATGAATTTACTTGCGGTTTTTTGTATTTTTTCACCGGAAGGATATTTGTCAATATTTTTTAAGATAGATTTTATTTCTTCTTTCGGCGTTTCGGGATTTATCCAGATTATTAAATCGTCAAATTTGTCGACAAGCGTTTTAACTTTAGAAGAGATGATCCGGACACCTAGTAAAGCAGCTTCAAAAAATCTGTTTGGCGAACAATAATCCATTAACTCATCAATAAGTAAAGGATTAAGAACCACATCACACTTCTTGCAACTGGCTAAAAACTCATATCTTGGTTTATACCCAAGAGAAACGACGCCAAGCTTTTCAAACTTCTCATCAGATTGGCCGAAATTCACAATGACCCAATTGTCCAACTCGCTGACCGCTTGAGCGATGTTGTCGATGTTTCTCAATATACTTGCAGAAATTTTAGAGAATTTTGAAGCAGTGACTATTTTTTTTCTGGAGTCATCTGTGAAGAAAGGATCTAGTTTGAAGTTGTTAGAGAGGACTTTATCAATCTCCCTCTTAAGAGGGAAGTTTTCTAAAGAAATCATTTTGTCAGCTTCTATGCCTTTCTTTGAGTAATATTTTACCCAATAATCATTCACAAAAATGATCAAGTCAGCTTTAGTCATTACTTTTCTGGTCAGCATCTTTGCTGCAATACACAAATATTTTCTTTGGATTTTTTTTAGCAAATTCTTTGTTCTTTTTGTGTAGAGCTTGTAATATATTTCCCACACTTCATGATCGTCATAAACAAACTTTACATTAGGAGAGATAATTTTTCTAACGATATTTGCCGCTGGTAGATCATTTGCATGGATAACATCCGGTGCAATTCTGGTGATAAGCTCTTTGAATTTTTTACGCATTTTACTGACAGCACCAGGCAGATATGCGAGGTGTTTTTTGTTCAGCTTAACATAAATAATTTCATTGTAAAAATCAGGAATAGTATCCTTTTTCTGTCCTCTACAAATTAAATAAATCTCAAACCCTTGTTTTTTCAATGTTTGAGCAACTTGGTCTATGCGTTTGTCTGGTGTTAAGCTATGCGTTACAAAAAGAATCTTTTTCGTTGCGTTCACAATCCTTCACTAGTCCTCTTTTTTTTAGCGGCGATGATTTTGATTTTACTCTAATATGGAGGTATTGCTATTCTTATTCTTTTTCTATTTATTTGGCATATGTTTTTTTAAAATAATTATAAAAAAGTCTTACATTCAAGTTTTGATGTTTTTGGAATCAATTTGTGTTGCTAAGCCTTCACGAGTTAAAGCGTCTATGGTTTCAAAAACTCTTCTAAAGTATTCTTTTGCTTCAATCTCATTTTTATCGCCACCCGGTTTTATAAAGGTTTCACGATTTCCCAAAAGAATTAATTTTGCTTTTGCACGACTAATTGAGACATTCAGCCTTCGCCACTCAGAATGTAATTGACCAATGATATTTTCCTTATTGCTATTTGTTAAACTAATTATTATTATCTCCCGCTCATCACCTTGGAAACGATCGACAGTATCAACCCGGATATTTTCAATGATCTCATCGGCAAGTCCAATGGCGCGCATTTCGCTGTAGATCAAATTGTTTTGATTTCGATATGGTGAAATGACACCTACTTGTTTGGCAATTTCAAGTTGCGCGGTTTCCTGATATTGTTTTAGAAAGTGCGCAACAATAATAGCAGCTATTTTCGCTTCCCGTAAATTAAAACGCGACTCTGTTTGAATTTCAACATCTTGCTGCCCTTCAAAGGCTTTGGGGTCATTGGCGGTATTTATAAAAACAATTGGTTGTTTAGGATTAAATATTTGAGCGATGATTTCTTCTTTTGTTTTTTCAATGAGATCTTTTTCAAAAGGTGAAAGAAAATCGGTTAATGAATGCTTTCCAATTTCTTCATTTGCAGGTCGATAATCCACTTCCGGATAAAAAGCGGTTCTAATAATTTTGCAAATAGCCTCATTCATCCTGTATTGCTTATCAAGAATAATGACATTTCCAAATTTTTTGCCCCATAGTCGGTGTAATCGCTCGAAAAGGGAGGTCTTTAAACTGTCTCCTGGGATCAATCCCGCCTTACAAAGGCTTTTGGGGATTGAAGGGGTGTAATTTTTCGTTTCTTCCGCGACAACAGGGGGGAGTTGAAAATGGTCGCCAACGAGAATAATACGAGGATAGCCATCTGTTGAATCCATTTTAGAAGTGAGATGTCGGAATGCGCCCAAGCATGCCGGCTCTGTTGCCTGGCCTGCCTCATCAACGATGATCCATTTGAAATTCACTCCTTTTAGAAGATTGCTCCCTACACTCCCCAAAGTGCCAACAACAATTCCTGCTTTATTAAAAAGTTCATTTCCTTGTTGAAGGATAGTGACCAGCTTCGCTGCATCAGCTTTTTCACCCATCGTCTCTTCGTAGGCAACAATTTTGGGGATGATAAAGTTCTGAACCTCAGGTGGATGTTCCTTTGAATATGACTCCAATCGAATAATGTATGGCTTTAAGTCTGGGAATGCCGAGAGTTTAATTATCACCTCATCCGCAGCTCGATGAGTGTTTGCCAGAATTAAAACAGCTTTTGTCAAAGGGGTGGCCTCATCAACCTCTTGAGAACGCAATAAATATGCTTCAGCAAACATTTCCTTCGCCATCTGAGCAATCATCCGCGTTTTTCCTGTCCCCGGTGGACCTTGGACAAGCATAATTTCGCCTGCCTTTAAACCCAAAGCTTTCTCAATGGCTTCTACTTTACTTGAGTCAAGAACAGACAGTAGGGCAGTTCGAGGTACTCGCTTAATATGCTTTGGTTTTTGTAACCCCAAAAGTAATTGAACAGTATAAGGTAACTCCGAATCAGTAATTGTTCGCCCTTGAATTCCCGAACGTGCCATAGCACCAAATAAAAAGTCAGTCAATGAACGAGACTGCCATTTTGAGAAGAGGACATTCTCCACTTGATCTACACGAAAAGTATCAACTTTCTGGTTTCGACCCTTAATAATAGAGCGGGTTTTTATGACAATTTCTTCGCTTCGTAACGATTGTACTTTCCCTTCTATGCTGAAAATTTCTCCTGGGATTAGATGGGTAGGAGTGACAAATACATCATCCCCCTCTCTAATTCGGGTAAAAATCCTTTTCGCACTTTTTAAGGTTAAGAGATATCTATAGGAGTCAAATTTCACTTTCTTTAAATTCGAGATTGTTACTCCCTGTTTTTCTAAAACGTCAATATTAGTTGTCGCCAAGCGATAGAGATGTCGTTTGACATTATTCAACTCGAATTTCAATTGTTTAAAGTACCACGCCCAATACTCGAATAATGACTGTGGGAAATGCAGCCAAATATCAGGGTCTAGCATTCGTTTTCCATCGGCGCAAATACCCAGCTGGTTAGAAGGACAATAACTACAGACCCTGAACCAATTACTGCTTAGAAGGTTAAAGTCTGTCCCGAGAGCAGGCATATAACGTTTTGAGAGGAAGCGATTGATTTTATAGCGATCATACCCTGAGAGTAAACCAGATTCAATGGCAAAAGCGATATTTCTCGTTTGAAGAAGGAGATTCCAATATTCTTCGCAGTTTTCTTCTTCCAAGTTTATTTTTCGTCGCTTAATAACAGCATGTTGTTCTAAGGGGATAATCTCTGGGTTATCCTCAGAGAGACCTGCATCAGCATCGAAAAATTCTATAAAGGTTTTTGGGGTGCGCCCGGTTATTTTTTTGATAATGTCATGATAAGCAAACGCCTGCATGCCCCCAGGATGGGCAGCTCCTGTGAAAGGGTCATAATCAGATTCGATATAATAACGACTTCCGGTTTTGATTTCCCATAATTCTTCGAAGGTTTTTCGCAGAATGATTTGGTCTGCCCTTCCAGAAATTCCTCGTTCCGGGGAAAATAACAAGGACTCATTTAAAAGCTGGGTGGGGGATACCCCTTCAAATTGTTCGATAATATTATCAACGACAATGGAATCTACCTGGATGGGCAATTTCAAGTCCTTATTAGGACCACGTTTGTAGCTTTTTCTAATTAAAATATCAAAATTATCTCGCCAAACATCAAGAATGGCCCGATGATAAGCGCGCATGGCTTTTACGGGATCCTGGCTACGTATCCATTCGTTTGAAGCATATTGGATTCCTTTATGAATGGCATTTCCACGGACATAGCCAATTGATGTGGGTGTTAGTCGGATGCTTCTTTGTAAACCTAGAAACGATTCATAGAAGTATTTCGCTGGGCAGTTAAAAACGCTTTCCAGCTCTGCTCCTGTAACATTAAAATCAGGTGCAATAATAAATTTCAAGGGGATAAGATAACCATTCATACCATTCGAGGGATTCGTTCCACTAGTAGCATCGGCAATGGGGAACCAAACGGCTTGAAGTACTTGAAGGAGCAGCTCGGGTGGTTGATTATCTGAAAGCAAGCCAGCATAACAATAACGCAAAACATTTTGATAGTGAGAAAAATTCGGCTGTTTTTGTCTTCCGGGGTACCATTCCTTTGGGTAAACGAACGCATTACAAAGAAAAGCCTTTGTATTTGGCTCATACAATTTTAAAAAGAGGTAATTGCCTTTTTCTGCCTTCCGATCTCTTTCAGCCAGTACCTGGAAATCTACAAATTTCGGCTGTTTTGGATTATCTCTAAGGTAAGCTAAAGAATTCACAAGTTGTTCATTCATTTCTATTCAACCCTCAAGTTGACTTAAAAGGAGGGAAACTCAGAATTTCCTTTGTTTTTTCCAGAAAATTTACATCATAAATCTCAGTAAGAAGGTCAATAAAGATATCTCGAAGGTCACCGGATTTCGCAATTGTTGGGCTGTCATCCAATTCCTCGCTCAATCCTGTTTCAATACTTAGATATTCTTTTAAATTCACAAGAACTTCTTTTAAGCGTTCATTTTTATTTGCAATTGTTGTAAATGAGTCTTTATTAAGCAGATAAATTTTAAATAACCAGATATTTGCAGCAAGATACTCAGAGTTCATTAATGAAATTGAACATCTCGCTAATAATTGATGGGTTAAAGATGCCACCTCTTTTTTTGTAAGTGCTTCTACAAAGTTGAAAAGCAAATCTAAGAGTTGAAGGTAGTGCTGCTGTTCTGCTTTATCAAAGAGGTCATATTTCTCAATCGATAGTCGGATGTCTTTGAAAATCGGTTGAAGATTGCGCACAGCTCGTTCCGGATTTGCTTGAATTATTGCTTTAAGAAGCTTGTTTAATTGTTTGTAAAGATTGACTTTTTGTTGGATGGTTTTATCGGTTGTTTGTATAGCAGCCAAAGATAAATGGTCCATACTCTTTCGGAACTGCCAGGAGTTCAAGGCGCGTTTCCCTATAGAAAGGTTTTTCTTTGCTAAATCTTCTGCCGGATTAAAACTAGTCGAATGAATTTTCAAGGGAGCACCCATTCGTTCAGCACTGAGAATTTTTATAACAATATCTTTTGTTGAGTCTTTACTTGTTACTACAAGAACAGGATTTTTTGAATTATATCGCTCTGACTCAATTCGTTCTATTTCTTCTTTCACAGCTGTAAAAATCTCGCTTTCAAATTCCTTGCTCATACTTTTCCCTCATTGCTTTTAACATTACAAAATAGTCTTTTTTACTCAATAAAAATCCATTGTCTCTTGCTCAAATTTTTCTTTCGAGTTAAGAAGAGCTGCGGAAGAGATAGGCGAAAATAATAGCCGGAGGTATGAAAAGAAAATCGAACCTTTTCAAAGCAATTAACTCGAGACTTCTATTTGACAGAGATTTCAAGTATTTTCCTTTAAAAAAGCGAACAATCGATAGTCAGAAATAATTGGAGGTACTTTTAAGATTAATGGTGGCACTCGAAAAATTAGAAAACAGAAATTTTCCTAGATGTTTTTTCTTTTCTTTCTTTCTTCCTTATAACTTGTTGCTAAGGAGGCAAGGATATTCGCCCTTGAAACAATCAGAGCAAGTTTCTCATTCTTAGGATAACGATTTGCCAAACGTTTCAGTTCATCAAGCACTTGATATAAGTCTGGAAACCTTTTCTCTCGTGCCAGGGTACCAATAATACTTAGAAGTGAATTTGCAAATTCAATTTGTACTTTTAAATTATCTTGATGTTTATTTGCAAACATTCGAAGCTCAAAGAGGAAACGATCACAAATGAAGTTGTGCCGGTCTGAACAAAAGCGATTTATAGCGTTATTATAACTTTTAGCGAAGAAAATAAGGAGGGTTTCATTAAGAGGATAAGCTTTTACAAGGTTCCGCAATCTATTCAATAATTTAGATGTTCCTTCCACATCCCACGAACCACGCAAATAAAAGATTGTTTGAGTAATTGCTTCAGCAAGAAACTCGGCCACTTCTTCGGAACGCGTTTTTTGATAGTGTAATTCTAGCTCATCAAGTAAGAAGAGCATATCAGCAAAAAGGAGTCGCTCACCGAACATTTTAACAGCATTTTTGAGCGTTTTTGCGTATAAAAATTGAACGTCTTTATTTTCTGGAAAATCATCTTTTAATAACTGGAATTCTTTCAACCATATAGAAAAGTCATTTAATGACTGCTGAAAAGTAAAATGAGTTATAAGGTCCGATAATTCTTGCGCACGTATTTCAGCAAGCGAATTCGCATCCCGAAGGGATTTGTCCGGGAGACCAGATGGACCTTTCATGTTATTACCTCTATTTATTAAAAAGAAATTCGGGAGCTAACAAATATACATTTCGTTAGCTGCCTTTTTCTTGAAAAAAAGAAGGTGATTCTTATAAGCCATAAAGTTTGGTATATTTATTTTTTACTTCTTCAACAAAATACTTGGCTGTGAAATCTTCGCCTGTCACTCTTTTAACAAGATCCAATGGGTCATAGAGTTTTCCAACCCTACGAATGTTCTTATTTAGCCAGTCCAAAATTGCTTGAATCTTTCCTTCTCGCAATTGATCCTCCCATGTTGGAAGGTCCTTTTTAAGAACTTTCAAGAATTGCGCGTTGTAATAAGAACCCAAAGCATAGGTTGGGAAATAACCGAATAACCCCCAAGCATAATGTGTGTCTTGTAATATCCCCTCAGCATCATTTTCTATTTCAATGCCCAGATACTCTTCCATCTTCTCATTCCAGAAGGAAGGAAGTTCATCAACTGTGAGTTTATCAGCAAACAAAGCTTTTTCCAGCTCATATCGAAGAATAATGTGCATCGAATAAGTGAGGGGGTCAGCATGAATGCGTATTTTGCTGGGAACGACTTTGTTTATCGCATGGGCAAAAGGTTCTAGTTGGACATCTTTGAATATTTTCCCGGTTATTTTCTTAAATTTTTCAAGATAGAATTCCCAAAATGCTGGATTTCGACCAATAATATTTTCAATGAAGCGCGCTTGCCCTTCATGCATGGCACTCGAGGTAGCCTTTCCAATTGGTTGATATTTGAATTCAGGAGCGATGTTTTGTTCATATAACGCATGTCCAACTTCATGCATAGTAGCGAAAAAGCTATTTGTGAAATCATTCTCATCAAAAGCAATTGTGATACGCACATCATCGAAATAACCCGTAGTAAAGGGGTGGACAGCCGTATCAATTCGTCCAGCATTAAGATCATAGTGTACAAAAGCCGCCACATCATGAGCTAAGGCGGTCTGTACACGAACAGGGCATTTTCGAAGAATTAATGAATCATCAGGCTGATTGGTTGCTGTAACTAAGGATTGTATCAAGGGGGTTAGACCACTTTTTGCTTCGGCAAAAATTTTGTCGTAGATTTTCTTGTTGAAACCATATTCATAATCGTCAAGGAGTACATCATATGGATCACCATCAGGATTAAGATAGGCGGCTTCTTGCTTTTTTAATTCGATCATTTTTGCTAGGTCATCACGAAAGATAGAAAAGTCGGCTTTTGCTTTTGCAGTTTTCCAATGCTCGGTGGAAATTGCCCCATGTTTTGCAAGCTCCTTTGCAAATGCTACAGGGATTTTCGTCGCTTTTTCATAATCACGCATAATCAATTCAACATTTCGTTTCTGTTGAAAAGAAAGATCATCAAAAGATTTATGCTCTTGAATTTTTTTAAGCAACTTGCCAATTTGTGGGCTAATATTTCGTTCATGTATTAACCCACTCATATATGCCAGTTCTTCGGAACGTTGTTCTGTGCCCTTTTTAGGCATCATTACTTCAAAATCCCAGTACAATACACCATTAATATTGTTTAGCAAAGTAATTTCTTTATAGAGTTCGAGTAATTTTGTATATTGAGGTATTTTAGTCATTTTCTTCCCGGATAATGTTTTTTTACTTACAGTTCACTCTTCAAGTTTTAAGTATTTCATTTAGACTGACAGAACTCGAGTAATCTTATAGTAAAAATAGCGCTATAGGAGATAAATCTTCTTACAAATAAATGGTGTATGTTACTTGACTGACTTTTTATTAGAAGGGAAAAGGCGAGGAAAAACATAAATGTAGGAAGAGGAAAGCATTATTAATTTTTACGAGATAAAATCCCGCTGATGAAGAAATATGACAGATCAGATCGAGAAAGAAGCAACAACTGCACCAATTGACCACATCAAAATTAGCTCAGCAATACAAGAAGCAATTTTAGAAAAGTTTTATCAAGCAAAAGCTTTTTCTGAAGATACTGCACTCTTAGAAGAGGAGCTATCACTTTCAGAAGCCGAGAAGCAATCATTTACCTATCTTGTTTTACGAGGGACAATTTTGCAGACAGAAAAAAATGGTCATAAGTATTATTTTCTTTGCGAAGAAGTCAAACCACCAAAAAACTATCGAAAAGAAGTTGTTATGGGGCTGAGCATTCCGCTCCTCGTTTTCCTTTTATCACTACTCGCAGCAGGGC
>Ga0164310_10000480_pt1 | contig 21341 bp, 16 predicted proteins | sample GuaBasSedimGuay1_FD_121795 | JGI IMG/M metagenome (GOLD analysis project Ga0164310, IMG submission 121795) | Subseafloor sediment microbial communities from Guaymas Basin, Gulf of California, Mexico - Guay1, Core 4569-9, 0-3 cm | ecosystem: Environmental > Aquatic > Marine > Hydrothermal vents... | reverse complement strand
TTTACCACACGAGATGAATTTTTACAATCAACCATCAGCAAGCGAAAATACCGCGAACAGCTCCAGCGGGAGATTGCCGAAGAAGCAAGAATCGCTCCTGAAGCAGTATTCATTGACATTCCAACTTTACCAAGTGTCCCCTATTCCCACTCAGTTGATCTCCCCACCTATCAAATTCCCATGTTCGTCCGAGAAGGGCCCAAACAGAAAAAAAGACCAATCGATTTACAAAAAGTTTCGAAAATATTTGAAGCATTAATGGGAATGATGTACATCTTTAGAGTGTACACATTCACAAAGGAGCGCGAAAAAGTAAAACGCGCAGCTGAAAAGGTTTTTAGTGAAAAAACTTTAGCAACAAAGCTATCTTTTTGAAGACAGGTGAAAAAATGTTGAATGATAATTCCCGAAAAAACGAAGAGGAAGGCATCAAGGCACTTGCAAAGGCATTGCGCAACGGAGGTACCTTACTAAATATTGGCTGCCCGGTTTGTAGCTATCCTCTCATTAGAATAAATGACAAAATCTATTGTAAAGTATGCAATAGTGAAGTGCTAATTTACAAAGACGAGAAGGATTTACCAAAGGAAATAAGAAAAGCACTAAAGAAAGAAACACCTCAAAAAGAAGATACTCATAGCGCAATAAAACAATCATTAGAAAAGAAGATTGAGAACCTTCGAAAAAGATTGGATGAAAGCGACGACCCAGACGAAATAATGAAATTATCGAAAACAATTGACAAATTGTTAGAAACGCTAGAAAAAGTGGACTAGTCACTTGACTCATAACTGGCGGTAATTAGCGCTTTTATTTCTTCAGCGATCTTCTTACCAATTCCTTTTACGTCTCGGAGCTCATCAATGCTGGCATTAAAGAACGCTTCTAAGGAACCAAATTTTTCAAGAAGGCGCTTTGCTAATGTTGTATTAATGTTGGGAAATCCTGCAACAATAAATTCTAAAAGCCGAGAAGTTTGAAGAGGAACTTTCTCACTGCGAATTTGTGGCTTTCTTTCTACTTTAGATTGTTCCTTAAGAGCAATAGATCGGAGATAACGAGCTGTATCCTTCATGCTCCGAGTCCAAATAACTCTAATATCGAGATTTAAGGTAATGGAAATAATTGCTCCGCGAATCGCTTCGGGGTTAAGGGCGCGATGCCCATAGAGTGTTTCCCCTTCTATAATTAAAATTGGAATTGGAAAAGCCCGCTTAAGTTCAAAGAGTTGTGGGAAGAGACGACCATCAATTATGCTTTGACTAAAATCAGCAACATCCTTTCGTTCAACTCCCACTCTCGAACTTAAGATATAATCACCGATGGGGAGTTGCATCAACGACAAATTTAGATCAAATAAAGACAGTTCTTTCGCAATACCCGATTTTGCCTCGCGTGTATCAACGATAACTATAGCTTTTTCTGGTGAACCTTTGGGAGGAGCTTGGAAGACTTCTGCGATTTCTGCCTTTTTCTCACTCGAGAAACTGGGTTGGGTACTGGAAGTTTGTTGTTCCAACTCAGCTTCAAACTTACTAAGCGCTTCATCTGAAAGGATAAATAATTCATCAATTTGCTCTTCTGTTGAGACAGCATCTTCTTCGATGCGCTGTTCATTTGAAGCTGCGGCAAAAAAGTCTTCTATGGAGCGTTGTTGGAGGTCGGGTTGTTGTTTGGAATATTGTGCAAGCTCTCGGAGATTCTGTTTCATACGTCGCTCTTTATAGCGTGCAGCCCAGAAATAACCCTCATCTCGAGTGCCTTTTGTTATTAAGACCACAACTTTCCCTGCACGCTTTCGACCAGTTCGCCCCCGCCTTTGAATGGAACGAATGGCCGAAGGAACACAATCATAAAACACAACAAGGTCACATTCAGAAACATCCAACCCCTCCTCGCCAACACTTGTGGCAACAAGGCAATTATAAACACCGTCCCGGAATTGTTGCATAACCTCGAGTTGTTTCTTCTGACTAAAACCTTTATCACCAGCCTTTGAAGCCTGACCAATAAAACGAGAAGCATGAATGTTCTCGAGGGAATTGAGAATTTCTGCCAGCTTTTTAGCGGAGTTCCGATATTGGGTAAATACAAGAATACGGGAGGTTGGATGTTCTGCGATGGTTTCTTGAACGATTTTTATCAATGCCGGAATCTTTGGGTGCTCAACTTGTTCGCTTTGAATTTGACGGGCAATATCATAAGAAACAATGAGTGCATTTTCCTGTAGTAATCTCAGAAGATTTTGCGAGGCTTTTTTCCCGCGTGCTTCCTGCTGCATCTTATCAAAATAGCTAAGAAGTGAACTTATTCCTTGAGTCTCGAGTAATTCCAAAGCATGAGTTAAGCGAATTGCTGAACCAACAGCGCCAAGGGCAGCATAAATTTCGCTAACATTCTCGTTCTTATCAAATTGCTTAGTAATTTGTGGGGGCAATTTCAACAAGTCACGTCGAGAGACTGAGGAAACATTTGCAGACTCGAGCCAACCCAGGCTTTTCAGTTGCTTCAACTTTTGGGAGAGAGAGCGCTCGAGTAGAGTTTTTATCCGTTTGAACTTTTCGGGCAACTCGATGTGAACCCATTCAACTTCTGTTTTTTGGACATATGGTTTCACGTCTTTCGATGTTTCCATCCGGGTTTCAACACGTCTTATTGCGAGGTTTTTACATACTTCTTGAATTTTCGTCTGGTCAGAGCCGGGGGAGGCTGTGATCCCTAAAATCAAGGGGTGAGCTGCTTGTTGCATGTATTGTTTTGCAACATAAACGTAAGCGTAGTCACCAACAGCACGATGGGCTTCATCCACTCCTAATAAAGAACAACGCTTTAAATTGACGCGCCCATTGATAAGGTCATTTTCGACTATTTGTGGAGTAGCAATAATAATCTGCCCTTGTCGCCAGAGTCGTACCCGTTTCTCGGGCAAAATAGCACCAGAGAGCATAATAATTTCCTCTTCAATGATATTGAAGACCTTCCTAAACGTCTTCAAATGTTGTTCAACTAATGGTTTTGTCGGGGCCAAAATTAGAATGAATGAATCAGGGTATTGTTCCATGCGTTTTGCGGCTAAAAGGGCGAGAATAATTGTTTTCCCCAAACCGGTTGGTAAAACGACAAGTGTATTTCCCTTCAACGTCTCGCCAAAAATGGTTTGCTGATAAAGACGAGCCTCAATAGCATTTGGTTTCAAATATTTATGTCGAATATATTTCTCGCCGGACATTTTGAGTTCACGCACCTCCAGCCAATCAAACTGGAAAAGCCCAATCTGGAAAGGAGAACAGTACCATGCTTTTTAATATAGTTTACTAACAGAGCTGTCCAAAACTAAAATGTTGCGATTTTTAAGCTTTCGTTCCCCAAGCTAATCTTTAAAAAAATAGCCTTTCTAACAATAATGAGACAAAATGGTGAATGATGTAATGCCTTCCCAACAAAAGAATGAAGAACAAGCAATGCTCAATGAAACATATTTACAATACTATTTACAAAAGTATTCGATGTGGCAATCCATCCTCCTCTCAATGTTTGTACTATTAGATATCATCCCCTTGTTTCTAATAAGGAATTTTTCTTTCGTAGAAATTTTTTATTATTTTATTATTTTGCTCATTCTGCTAACAATTGGAATTGATATACTAATTTGGTTTGATGGGAACGCTCTTCGAGCAATAGTAATAGCGGTGATTACCGGTGTGATGCCTACTATTGAACTCGCTATTTTTCTGGCACAAAACAACCAAACCGGAACAAATTTAGCCTTGGCAATAATTTCACTCTTACTTGCAATTAGTCAAATGATACTACCAATACTAGTGGTTATCCAGAAGACAAACAAATTACGAAATAAGAAAGAAAACTAGACAAAATCGAAAAGGCTCTTCTGTCCAGCCATTTCTGAGAGTTCTTGTGACAGCTGAACATGAAAACCAACTAACGACGAGAGGTTAAACGAGAAATAAGTTTTTTTATTTTTCAAAATAAGAATAGAGCCTTTTACACCCACAATTTCGCCACTTAAGAAGAACGGTTTGTCCTTTTCAAGGCGTTTGATCATAGGGCGCCCTTTCAGGTTTGAAATTGCACCATAATAACTATCTAAAAATGTAATGGGTTGAAGCTGGTTACGAGGTAAAAGGATAGGAGAAGAGACATCGGCATAGATTGCATCAAGTACTTTCATGATAGCAGCTTCCATGGTTTGATGGGAGATAGGGGAGCCAATAACCTTCATTTTTTGGCTCACACGAATAGCTAAGGGAAGAGAGAGTTTGAGGGCAAGCTGATGCTCCAAGGCGCGAGGGTCAAGACCTATGCCTTCACCGATCACAATGCCGGCGTCACTCCCTTGACCAAGCCAACGACGGAAAGGATTCGTGGAAGAGCCCACCTTAACTTTTCCAGCGATAGAAGTGAGGTAAACACTTGTCTTTGTTTTCCAGCAGAAATCACGCGCCTCTTCACTTGAGGGATGACAAAAATCACCCAAACAATACGCTCGGCAGCTAAAAAATTCTTGTGAGGAACAGGTTTGACATTGCATGTGACTCCGGGGTATAATCGCGGCAGTAGCACAAGGATGGCGTTGTCCTTTACTGTCGTTAAATCCTACACAGAACTTTGGTTCATTAGCCGCAATAGAGAGTGTTAAAGGCATTTCCGGGGAAAGATCAAGCACCTGTTCTGCAGACGATTCGCCGGTGATATAGAGAAGATAAGGGAGGGGTTTAGGCTTTAAACGCCAACCATTATGTAAGATAAAGGCTTTCACGGCTTGTCCTGTCCATATGTCTTAATTAACCAAAAAGGAACGGTTGAATTAAAATAATTGCTTCACTAAGAGTAAAGGGAGAAGAGCATTAAAAAGACAACTATAGAGATGATGAAAAAAATGAGAAAAGTAATGATCATATGCCATGGCGATTGTGATGGGATAACAGCAGCAGCAATTGCACTTGCTGCAAACCCAGGCGCACGGATTTGGCTGACAAACCCCGTTAGATTGGACAACGACCTAAGACGTATCACAGAAAAGTTTGATGAGATTATCATCGTTGACATCGCACTCAACGAAAGAGATTACCGGCAAGCGTTCCAAGAGATGAAACGACTCACAAAACTCGGAACGAAAATAACTTACATTGACCACCATCCATTGCCAGAAAATGTGGAGCGAAAAACAATCCCAGCAACCAAGGTACTGCACCAAAAGAAAGGTTGTTCAGCGGAATTAACCTACCTACACTTCGAGAAAAAATTGACTTGGAAGCATAAAATTCTGGCAGCAATAGGCGCAATAGGCGATTATGAAATGGATTCGCTCTTTGCACAAGAAGTGATGAGAGACTATGATGAGCGAAGTCTAGCATTCCAAGCAGCAATCATTGTGCAAGCCGGCGGAGAAATACCAACAGCAGAAGATAACGAAATTAAAAAAAGTGTTATTGAACGGCTGGCGCTGGGAATGATGCCGAGCGAGTTGAACAACCTCGTAGGAAGAGCTTTACGAGGAAGCTCTGTGGAACGAATGGTGAGAGAATATGTTCATGAAAATGCTGAACATTTGGAAAACATTGGCTATATCTTAGACATTCCAACAGGAGGGGGGTTTGTCGGGAAAGGGGCACTCTTCGCGGCGGCAGCAACGGACAAACCGGCAGGAGTCTGTGGAAATTCTCTAGGAGAAAAAATATCCATGTCATTAAGGCGACGGCTGTCAAAGGTCGACCTCAATGCCGCTGTAAGAAGAACGGCAAAAGAAGTAGGAGGAAGTGGTGGGGGGCATCCCTCAGCTGCAGGAGCAACAATAAAACGAGTAAAATGGAAAGAATTCCTGAAAAGACTTGATTATGAAATTGAAAAGCAATTGTAATACTACTGAAAAAATATGGAGAAGAACAGCAAATAGGTAGTGATGATAAGAGAGCAAGAAAACAAAGGAAACCTCGACTAATAGGGGTAAAAAGCAAATTGTAACATGCCCCTACGAAATGAAGAACCTAAGGACAAGGGGTGCTTGAAAAAGGAAGGCTACTTGCTAGTTTTCATCTTAGCATAATTGTAATATTTCTCACCATATTTTCTGGTGCGAACTTTCTTGCCTTTATAACGATGCCAATCCGCTTTCTTCTGGGCTTCTTTTTTAGTCAGGCCTTTGCTAATAAGTTTGAACCGTTCATTCCCGATTTTTATTGTCTTAGGAACCTCTACTTTCTTAGCCATCTAAAAACACCATTAGTAATTTTCATGTCTAAAAACTCATCAATAATAAATAAAGGCTTCTCAAAAGGAAAAAGGCGAAATTTTTTCTCGAACAATGAAAAAGACCGACAAAGAAACTACTTTTCAAAGCCAAAGAACAATGTGATACGCACCAGAGAAATAAAGATAAGATATTTAGCACAAACCGAAAGCATTTATTTAGGATGAGAGAATAACAATACAAGTAAAAAATGATTGAGAGCTGTCACAAGAAAAACAATTGGTCGAGTGAAGAAAAGATGGTGAAATTCCACATGATAAAAACGCTGAAAAAGATCATTAGAAAGCGAAAGGCAATCAGTCCGGTAGTTTCAGCATTGCTACTTATCGCACTGGTAGTAGCGTCAGTAGCGTTCGCCTATTTTATAATCATCCCTTTTCTGAATAAAAGCAATTTATTCGCAGAGGCATTGGGAGTTAGAGATTCAAACAAAGACTCAAGATATGATGAGATGACACTTTTCCTGTCAAACACAGGAACAAAAGAAGTGGAAATAGCAACAATAATCGTTTGGACAGCCGTAGAAGGAGAAGTGGGCAACCAAGCAGCATGGGTGAAACACGAAGGATGGAATTTCACAAGAGCAACGGGAGGGATAGTGCAAGCAGGAACAACAAAAAAAGAAACAATATTTAACGATCAATTCAGTCAGCAAATAGAACTCACAATAAAAAAGAAGACATTTTACCGGCTGGAACTAACAATAACAGGCTCAAGCAACCATTACTTTGGCGACTGGAAAGTACTAAATGACCAAGTGGACTTTTCAGACTTGATGGATGACTTCGAAACATTCGACCTGCAAGCATGGGGATTTGAAGGAACAATAGATGTGCCGGGATGGACATCAAACAACTACTTTACTTATGGGGGGCCAGAATACGGGCCAATACAACCAAACCAATACCTATACTTACCAGTGATAAACGAAACAGATTGGGTGAAATTCTATGTGACAGGAAAAATAGTCATATTCCACTCAACAAATGGAAACTTGACAAACCAACCAACATTCTTACAAATAAATAGAACAGCAAAACCATTTAAAGCAAGAAAGTTGTTCCTACTAGGACTCGCAGGCTCCTGGGGAGATGAATTCCCAAATGATGCATGGGCATTGAAAATAAATGTCACATATACAGACGGGACAAGCTCAATATGGGAACTAGGGCACGAGTACATTGATGACTGGTATTACTCTTCCAATGCAGACACCTCACCTACCCATAGTGCTGAATGTGTTAGCGCACCCTATGGCATGATTACCGAGATTGACTTAGGTTATCAAGTTGATTGGCCTCACGTTCACATTCACACTCACACTGCTGGTTTTGAGCTTGACTTTTTCAAGTATGTGCAATATATCTCCTTTACTGATCCTGGTAATGATGCTTCCGGTCCCCACCTTCTTTCCATCACTGCTGGGTAAGAACGAGTTTAACTTCATTCTTTATTCTTTTTTTTTCTCTTCTTTTCGGTCATTTAGTTTTACATTTGATAGAATAATATTAAGACTAACCAACACTAGAATAGCTGGCATATAAAGTATTTTTATGATGTATGAAATTCTCCCTTCCATTATCAAAGCGATTTTCATTTCTTTTATTAGAGTGGCAGTAATCGAATGGTTTGTTTGTTGCTGATGTTTTCCTGTTATTGTTTGTTTTTCATTTGTTGCGGTGTTCTCTGTTGTTTCCTTATTTATTTTCCAGAATTCTTGTGGTAGTGAATTTATCAACTCTTTGTCTTCTTTGTAAGCCTTTATGAAGACTTGCGTGCTGTTCTCCAAGGTCTTTCGGTTAATTGCAATATCTTTGCAGCCATCATTTGTCATTAGGAGTTTAAACTTCCCATCTCTTTCGAGCAAGTAAAATTCATAATAGGTAGCATTTGGAATTGTGAACCAGTTGAGTGTTATGGTGGTTTCATTTATATCTACAATATATATGAGTTCCTTAACATAGGTTCTATAGTCGAATCTTAGTTGCTTGGTTTGTTCATCATAGATATAGCCCCCTCTTCTAGCTATGGTTTCGTCAGTATTATTTTCCTCTATTATTTCTCCGGTAACTGTTATTATCGTAGGAGTTTCTGGTTCAAAATTCAAAGGAAGCACTTTTGCGCTTACATAGGAGTAAGGTCCTGCTTGATTATTGCTATTGTATGCACAAATTCGATAAGTATATTCTCTATCTGGTGATGGAGGGGTATCAATCCATGTTTGCTTTGTGGAATAACCACCATTATGGGATTGAGTTTTTATCAAGGAATAGCTTCCCGAACCGTATTTCCGTCAAATCTTATAATACCACCCTCCATCAATCCAGTTTGTTGGGGAATACCAAGTAAGAGTGATTTTAGAAATCCAATCACCTAGAGCTGTTATGTCTCTAACATAGTCCGGTACTGGTTGAGGTGGTGATTTTGTGGTTATGCTCAAAATATTGCTATAATATGACCATTGGTTATCACCACTTCTTCTTTGTCTCGCTTTAAATTGATAAGTATGAGATGAGAATAGATGGTCGAATGTTGCTACCCCATCAGAGGAGTATGTTCCTTTTAGAACCCAATTCCCGTTTCCTTGATCCCAATAGAGCTCAAGTTCATCTGCAGTATCGGACATAAAATAGTTAACTTTAATGGTATCATGATTCTGACTCTATAGATGATTTTACAGAAGAAAACTTTTATTATACTTCTCCGATGAACAACGATACTGATTCGGATAAAATTCATGACTGGACTGAAATTAGATATTTTAAGACCAATCCTATTAATCCAGATACCGATTCGGACACTCTTGATGACTTTATGGAATTAAATTTTTATACAACAAACCCACTAACTAATGACAGTGACTCTGATTCTATATCTGACCCAGAGGAGCTCTTTGTTTATAATACAGACCCGAACAGTGCTGATTCTGATGGTGATACACTTTCAGATTATGAAGAGCTTTTTAATTATTCTACAAATCCTAGAGCCATTGATACCGACTCGGATGGTATGCCGGATGATTTTGAGATTGTATGGTTGCTGGATCCTAACAATAGTTCGGATGCAGAGCTCGACTTTGATAATGACGGATTGGATAACCTTTCAGAATATACCAATGGGACAAACCTTTTTCTGAATGACACTGATATAGACGGTTTGCTAGATGGAGCTGAAGTTATTCACTATAAAACCAACCCTTTCATAAATGACACCGATAGCGATCATTTACTAGATGGTGAGGAAGTTTACATTTACTTTACAGACCCCGTAAATAGTGATACTGATAACGATGGTTTAATTGATAGTCAAGAAGTGCTCATCTTTTTTACAAATCCTTTATTATCTGATAGTGACATGGATGGGATTTCTGATTGGAAAGAAATTACTTGTTATTTCACAGACGCTCTGAAAAATGATACGGATAATGAACAATTAAGTGACGGAGAAGAGATTTTAGGTTTTTTCTACCCGACAAATCAATATGGGAATCGAACAGGCTTTTTCACCACAAATCCCCTAAATAACGACACCGATTTAGATGGTTTACTTGATAAAGATGAAATAGTCGTTTATCTTACAAACCCAAATAATAATGATACCGATAATGATGGAATATGCGATGGAATTGAAGTATTAATTTATGGAACTAATCCGCTAACAGAAGATTCAGACCAAGATGGAATGCCAGATGGTTGGGAAGTACTCTACTATTTTAATCCAGTAAATTCTACTGATGCAGAAAAAGACTTTGATGGAGACGGATTAACTAATTTAGAAGAATACTTTTACTCAACAAACCCAAGAAAAGACGACACAGATAATGATGACTTAACAGATTATGAAGAACTATTCAACTACCAAACAGACCCCTTAGATGAAGACACAGATAATGATGGTTACTTGGATGGTTGGGAAGTAGAAAATGGTTACGGCCCATTAAACCCAAATGACCCACCAGAACAAACAAATCCACTACCTCAAACAACTAAAAAACCTATAACAGTTGGTGCAATTGCACTAAACATCCTGTTTGCAGGCTTCTTAGGAAAAATTGCCTTTACGATAGGTTGGTTTACAATACAAACAATAAGAAAGAAAAAAAAGTGAAAGACTTTAACGCAAAATCTAAGACAAGAGATGGGGTGCAGCAGCAGCGGGGTCGGTGGAGATAATTTGCTTGATGTATTTATATAAATCGAAAAACAGGTTAGATGAGTGTGGGATATGGGAATGAGGAGTTCAGTTTGTGTGCTTAAATCAATACCAGTAATTAATCTTGAAGGAGGAGCGATGCACTCGTTCCAGAATCCCAGTTTATACCACAAATCATCTAAATAAGAATAATGCAATAGAAAGGTATCACTGCTAAGAGTAGTCTATAAAAAAAAGAAAAAAAAGGGAAAGTCTTTAACGCAAAGTTAAAGATAATAGATGGGGTGCAGCATAATCATCGCCAGGGTCGGTGAAAATGATTTGTTTGACGTATTTGTAAAAATCAAAGTAAAAACGAGTTGTATGTGTGTGGATATGGGAGTGAGGAGTGTCAGTTTGCGTACCCAAATCAATCTCAGTAATTAATCCATAAGGAGCAGAGATACATTCATGCCCAGGATTTGCACGATACCACCAGTCCCCCAAATACGAATGATTCAACAGATAAGTGTCTTTGCTATTATCCGTATACACGAACGTTAGGTTTAGTCCCCAATCGCCATATGGGAATTCATCTCCCCAGGAACCTGCTAAGCCAAGTATGAAAAATTTCTTCGCTCTGAATGGGTCTGCTGTTCTGTCAAACACTTGTTGCAATGGTTGTGCTGAGAGATTGCCATTTGGCGAATGGAACACCACTATTTTTGAACCCACATAGAATGGTATTAATTCTGCTTCATCCAGCACCGGCAAGTAGTTATAAGCATCTTCTGTTAGCTGGTAGTCTCCGTCTGGATTGGTTTTATAATTATTTGCTGCTCTATTTGGGTCATCTATTGTTCCATCGAATCCATAAGCTGTTAGGTTGAAGCTGTCAAATGATATCAACAAGTCGCTTAAGTCTGCATATTCATTGAGCACTTTCCAATCGCTTAGGAACTTATTTTTCGACCCTGAATATTGGAATTCCAACCTGTAATAGGTGTATTCTGAGAAAGTTAATGATATCTGGTCTTCACCGCTTATTTTTGCTTCTTTAATTTCTGAAGGGTTGAGGGTTTTATCTAGTTCATTTACGAACACCCAACCTGTATGTGCATGCCACTTATTTTGATCTCCCAATGTGCTTGCCCTTGTTGTCCAGATAGTCATATTTGTTATTTCTGCTTGTAATGTTCCTGTGTTCACCAATTGCAATGTTATTTCGTCGTATTGCGAATCTTTGTCTGTATCTTTCACTGACAGCAATTCTACTGAAAGTTTTGACTTTCGCATTAGTTTTATATAAAGAATATATACTACTGCTGAAGCTGCAACTACAAGCGCGATGAGCAATAATGTTGCCACTACTGGGCTCACTGCTTTTCTTCTTCTAAATAATCGTTTTATTTTTTTGAGCAATTCTTTTTTTGCCCCCGCTTTTTAGTCATTTTTTCTTCTATTTTTCACTATCATTACTATTCTTTTTTCTAATTAGTAAATCTTGTTCTCCTACTAAAAAGCTTTTACCTTTTCTTGCCTTCTTTTTTTTGTCCCCTTTTGTTTCCGCAGCGTTAAAAAGAGGTTGTGATGTGCTTTCTCTCTTACCAGAATTTCCAACCCTGTTTCTTTGCATAACTGCTCTAGTTCTTCCGGTTCAAAGAGATAATAATACCGCATGATTTTTTTGCCATTCGAGAGTGTCCATGGCACATAAATATCCTTTTTTCCTGCGAGTATTTCTCCCCTCAAATCTTCTTTTTTAAATCGAGGATGTGTTCTCAACCAGCAACTGATGAATGCCACTCCCTCCTCGTCCAGTTTTTCTGCCAGCTCTTTGAGGACTTTCTTTCTTTTTTCTGTTGTTTCTAAATGATGAATCACTGCTATCATTATAATTGCCGCGAACGTTTTTTTTCGAAAAGGCAGCTTCGTTCCATCAGCATTTACAAACCATGCTCGTTCTCCGGCGTTCTTTTCACTTATGCGTGCCTTGGCTATTTCCAATATTTTGAATGAGGCATCCATTGCTACAACAGTAAATCCATGCTCAAGCAACGCTATGACATGCCGCCCATTACCACAACCGAGATCGAGGATTGGTTGCTCTGTTGAGGGGAGGGTTTTAATAAACTCTACTACCTCGCACCACGGTTTTGACCGCTTCTCATTGAAGCTCTCAGCGATTTCGTTGTACACCTCTGCTATTGATTGAGATGGCGCGGGTTTTTGTCGGGATTCTTTAGGCGTGTCAATTCTTTTCATTATAGTCTCATTCTTTATTTACTTCTTAATAGTTTTCTGCTTGCCTTCACTTCTCGCAACAGTTTACCAATGCATCAATAAACTTATTTTCTCTTTCTCGGAAGGTATTGTAGGCAATGATGTAACGTACGGTCTGGCTAGTCTTTGTGCGAGACTGTGAGCTAAACTGGGGTAACTGAGCCGGCTATTTTCTTTTGTTTTTTACTCTCCCATCAAAAAGATTTTAACACTGCAAATTATTTTTCTACATAATCGCTCTCTATGCTGAGGACTATTTAAAATGAAGAAATTTATTGTTATCCAGGTTGGTTTTGGCCCGATGGGGCAGCTTGTCACTAAGCTGCTTGTAAAACGCCCGAATATCCAATTAGCAGGTGTGATAGACATTGACCCTGCTTTTGTTGGTAAAAAACTCGCTGATTTTCTCAAAGTGGACAATTGTCCGGAACTCACTATTCAAAGTGAACTTTCGCCCTTACTCACCAAAAATGTTGATGTTGTAATCATTGCTACCTCGTCTTTTCTCGAGAAAATCGCCCCTATGATTCTCGAGGTTGTCCAGGCAGGTATTAATGTCATTTCTTTGTGTGAGCAGCTCTCCTATCCGTGGAAGTTCCACCCTGAACTATCTGCGAAAATCGACCAGGCAGCCAAAGAACATAAGGTGACTGTCACCGGTTCAGGCATCAATCCTGGTTATCTTATGGACCTCCTCCCCATTGTTCTTACTGCTCCTTGTGAAACTGTCGAGAAAATCCACGTCACTCGGATGATGAACTCCAGCAAGCGCCGCATCCCCTTCCAAAAGAAAATTGGTACGGGGCTTACAGTGGGTGAATTTAACAAGAAGATTAGCACAAAAGAAATCACCGGGCATGTTGGCCTCGAGGAGTCTATGCAGATGATTATTGCCGCTCTTGGTTTGGATATCGATAAGATTATGGAGTTCCCCCCAAAACCCATGCTTGCTAAAGAGAAATTTGAGAGCCCCTTTGGCACGGTTCCTGAAGGCTATGTTCGTGGTCTGCATAGTCGTGGTGTTGCTCTCAAAGGCGATAAAGAGGTCATCATTCTCGACTTTTATGCCTATGCTGGCGACCATGAGGAATATGATAGTATCGATATTGAGGGTATTCCGGGCATTCACCAGAAAATTTCTGGGGGAGTGCATGGTGATGTTGGCACGGCCTCTATGATCGTCAATTTAATTCCTCGCGTTGTTCTAGCCCAACCAGGCTTGTTAACGATGAAGGACCTTCCTGTCCCGTGCAATACTGCCAATATCTGGAGAGAAAATTAAAGAACCCTTCCTGCTTTTTTTCAATCATTGTTTTTTCTTTTTTTTCCGTTTTTCTTTCGCTTGTAAATTATTATTGCTACAATTGCGGGTATCATCGTAAGGCTAATGTAAAGACTTCTTCTAATAATTATTCGTCTTACAACTGGAGGAACAAGCCCGTTGAAGCTAACAATGATTAGCCCATCTAAGCCCGCTGAGAGATAGATGATATTTTCCTTAACTAATATGTCTTGTAATATAAGTTGTGAGCCTTTTTTAGATGGCACATTTTGGAATTGTCCGACGATTCTGGGATATTGAATGTTTGAGACATCAATTACCAACAGTCCTTGGGTTATATCCGTGAGAAAAACATAGCCATTTGAAAATTGAATCCAACCTCCACCTGAAAAATAGTCCTCTTCGGTCGTTTTAAGTGTCCCCACTTCTACTGGTTTTGAAAGGTTTTGGATGTCAAATATCCTTAACCCAAAATCCGGGCAAGCAAAAAATGCATAATTACCTTCAATAACTATATCCCTCATACCCCCTGCGGATAATTTACAATGGACAATTTCTTCAATCTTAGAAGGATTGCTAATATTAAAAGCAAAAAAGTCGCCCTCATTCGAGGTGATAAAGAGTGTGTCATTTTTAATAGTCATAGCTTGCACATAGAATTCGCCTAAAAAGATCTCTGAAACCACAGTTAAGTTATTTATATCAGAGATTTTGATGATCTTTAGATAGGTAACGTAGGATAAAAACATCGACATCCAACTTTTAACCAAAAAAAGACAGTCTCCTTTTACCTCTAATTGGTTGAAAGATTGACCATAAACCCCACCAGAACTCACTAATTTTTCAGGCTTTCTCGGATTAGAAATATTAAATACAGTTATTCCGGGGGTTGTTCCTATATCCTTATTAGCTAAAAAGACGAGCTCATCTTTTAGTACGATGCTATCAAAACTTCCTTCAAAAGGATTTGGATTGGCAATTAACTTTGGTTTGAATGGATTTGAGACATCAAGTATTTGCAACCCATTTAGACCGTTTGCTATAAAAGCCAAACCATCTTTAATGAAGACATCCTCTGTATAACCACCACCATTTTTGAAATAACCTATCCACTGTAGCTCTGTGGAGTTTGAGCCAATTTCTACAATTCGAATGCCGCTATATTCAGAAGTAATATAAAAACGACCATTACAATAACTGAAATCGTTAAAATTATCAAGCATGTAGAATGTGCCGATCTTTGTTATTGTATTAGAAGAGGTATTAAAGAGCACTATACCCAGTTTACAATCCAGAGCATAAAGTATGTCGCCTTTTTTAAAGGCATCAATAATGTCACTATTATAATCTAAGCTATTGAAAATAATCTTCGGGTCGGAAGTATTGCTAATATTGATTATAACCAAAGATTGGTGGTTAAGAAGATAGACCAAGTTTTCATCTAAAATAATCCTTGAAGCATAAACGTCAATCCCGCTTACTTTAGAAATATTAGTCACATCTGTTATATTCAAAATGACAAACTGCCCTCCAACAGCAAAAATAAGGTTGTCTCTGATTTCGAAATCGTAATAACTGGAATAGTTATTAAATGTAGCAACTAGTGTTGGGCTCGTTTTCTTTTTAATGTTGAAAATCGAAAGACCATTATAGTCAGAAGAAACTATAAGAGAGTCATCTTTTGCACAGATCTTATTAATAAATCTCAATTCTGAATAGTTTCCAACAAGTTTAGGAGCTTTTGGAAAAGTAAGATCGACAGTAAATAATCCATTTATACTTCCAACATAAGCTTTATTGCGCTTTACAAAGACTGTTCGAGCAAAGTCCAAGTCATCACAAATTCCCACTTTTTTTGGCTTTTGGGGGTTAGTGACATCTAAAATTAATAAACCTCCCATACCACTGGCAACGTAAGCAAAAGTTCTAAAGAGCTTTTGCTTGACATAGATTGATTGAGGAAAGCCATAATTTTGATCATACTGACTCAACAAATGGCAATTAGATGACGGATTTATACGACAGTAAGCATCTTTGCTATTATTAATAGGCTCTGCTTTTCCTTGTTCTTGTTGTGTTCCGATAACCCTTGAGGAGTCTGTTGCAAATGCGAAAAGAAACAAGCCCATCAAGAAAGAAACCATCCAAAATCTTTTACTCTTCATTCTTTTTCCTCCTTTTTAATTGGTTAATAATCGCGACGCAAGTGATTACTATCATAATTATTGCCGGACCTATGTATGAGGTTTTATCTGTTTGTAACTCTGCCGGCGTCTTTTTATAATCGGGAAAATCCTCCTGGTCCAGCGGGTTTGTCCCTTCTAGAACCTCCTCAAAATCCGAGTAGCCATCAAAGTCACTATCACTTCTAAATGCTTTTGTTCCTAAGAGAAATTCCTCATAGTTAGTTAAGCCATCCAAATCCAAGTCCTGGGCGCTATCTGAGCTATCTTTCGGATTCAGATAATTAAAAGCTTCATAACCATCTTGAATAAGGTCATCATCGGTGTCAGAATCATTTAACAAGGTCATATAAATGTAGAGCTCGAACCAATCGCTTAGCTCGTCATGATCCGTATCTATAGAAAGTGGGCTCGAGTTAAGGGTGAAAAGCTCAAACCCATCAAGAATCCCATCCTTATCGCTATCCCCATCTAAAGGGTCTGTGAAATAAAAGAAATATTCCGCACCATCTTGAGCTCCATTATGATCAGTATCCTGTTTTATTGGGTTTGTTCCGTTCAAAAACTCTGCCAAATTTGTAAAGCCATCCAGATCCGCATCAAGCAATGCATCAGAACTGTTGTTCGGCTGCAAATTATATAATATTTCATAATAGTCCGGCAAGCTGTCACTATCTGTGTCATTTTCCAAGGTGCTTGTTCCATATAGGCATTCCTCGAGATAGTCTGCTAAAGAATCTTTATCGTTATCTAAGCCATAGATTGAAAATCCTAGACTGCTAGTAACAAATAGTCTTTCAGTAATGAATTCAAAGTCAAAGTTAAGCTCATTTTCACTTTGAAAAGCTCTCGAGGGCAAACAAAGCTCTTTGAGAGGTTTTTGAATTGTCGTTTCACTCAAGTTATAGACTAAAACTTTTTCTTGATCTGTTGCAATAAGAAGGAGAGATGAATTATAGATAGCGTCTTTTAATGCCCTACCGGTATCACTTAAAGCTATTTGCTGGGTGAGGGTTGGAGCTACCAGATTGCTTATATTGTAAACAAGTACACCATAACTATTCGCTGCAATCATCATCTGATCTTGATAAAGTTCTACTGAATACCACTGACCTGCAAAATCTTTTAATGCTGAAAGGATACTAACATTATCTTTCCTAGTAGTATTAATAATAACGCAACCTTTTCCAGTTTTTTCAGTAGCTATTGCAAAATCATTTTTAACGGCAATATCACTAATTGAGAACCCAGTTAACTCTAACACCGAGATTACTTGAGGATTATCTTGAGCGGTGATATTTACGACATAAAACTTTTCTTTACCAGCGATATAAATGAAATGTTCGTCCAGCACTAACTGAAAGGCTCCTTCAACTTTAATGGTACTAAGTAGTGCCAGTTTTTGCGGTTCTGTTGCATTAATTATTGTTAGATTCTCTCCATCTACTGCAAAAATAATCCTGTCATTTATAACAACATCTTGAAAGCTTTTGCCATTTTTCAATTTTGAAAGAAGAATCAACTCTTCAGGTTGCGAAAAATTGAACAATTTTAACCCGTTATACGAATCACAGACAACTACTATTTCTCCTTTAAAATCAAATTTAGTCATCTTTGGCTCAGTTATTCCTGCAATTGGCAGGAAATTTTCTGGGTCAGATAAAGTATATATTTGCAAGATGCTTCCACCCACAGTCAGAAAGAGCGTTGATGCTTCAAGTGCAGCAGCAAAGTTAAATTTTCGTATGTGAACAACAAGAGGATCCATTTCATTAATTACCTTAAGGTTTAGGGGATCACTAACATCTAAGATGAACGTTTGAATATAGCTATGAAAATATGGTCTAGAAAAGACAATGAGAGAGTTTTCCCAGGTAAAAAATTGCTTAACCATTAGTCTTGTATCTGGCAGCATTTCCACCATATCATAACTGGCAATTAACTTTGGTTTTTCCCTATTTTTTGCAGAAAATATTGCTAAATGCTCAGTTCCTAAAAGATACAAGCGGTCATTTACTTTTTGAATATTATTGATTTCACTTTGAAAGGGAGCGACTACTTGGAACAACAAAAATGGCTTACTAACAGTTCTGATATCATAAACAACAAACTCATGACTAATAAACGCAACGTAAAGATAACCTTCGTCCAAAGTGATACTACTAATATAAAAGTAGCTTTCAGTTGTTATCTCTACTACCAATTTAGGTTTTGCCGGATCGACGATATTATAAATGCTTATACCCCAAGATGGGCTGTCTAGTAGCAAGAATAAAAGGTTACCATTAACATAAAAGCCACTGAAATAATAACGAACAATCATACCAACCATTTCTGGTTTCGCAAGATTTGATATATTGTAAATCTCAATTACTTCACTTCTTGTATAATATAATTCTTTATGAGATATTTGAACAAATAATAATTCATTATGCGCTTGAATTTCCTTGATAGAACATTCTTCCGGAAATTCTAAATCATAAATCATGTCAGTTTTTTCTTTTTGACTAATATTATAAATTGCAATTGACTTATAATCATCGACAATAAAAGCTATGTTTCCGCTTATTTCAATTTCACTAGCCTTATTTGCTTGTCTTTCATCCCAACGCTCAATTAGAGAATAGTTCACTCTCTCCGTAAATTCTCCCCTATTTAGTGGGAGGCTATGCTTAATTTCACTGTTCTTTTGCTCCTCGCTTTCGAACCCAACAGCCACTTCTTTCCTAGTTTTCCCCAGAACCCCAGATAAAACTGTTCCAAGAATGATTAAAGCGATGATACAACTCTCCTGCCATCTTACCTTTGTCATTTCTATCCCCAGAAGACAATATATCGCATCAGCTTATATATCGCCCCACATATATAAACTTTTATTTAAAAAGTCTAAACATAAAAGAAAAAGCTATAAATAACAGGACAGAGATGGAGAGAAAATCAAGGAAAAACGGTAAAATCAAAGGTTGAGCGGGAAATTCGACTATTAATGAAGATAGATTAGCAATTTGATCGATCAATTTTTATTATGGAAAAAAAGTTAGATGCGGCAAGAGCTTCAGAATTAATTTATGAACAGTTCTTTGTTTAAGTAATTTGAAGATAATCTGACTTTGTTCATCAATATCTCCTTCTCTGTTTATTATCTCATTTAAGCCTTCAGCAGAGACTGTTTGAAAAGCATAGTCAAGTGCTTTATCATTTAACCTGTTTAGCAACCAACGAAATAGTGCCATTGCCCTTAATTGCTTTATAAGGAGAGCCTTCCACTGCGTTTCATATCGTTCGCTAAGAAATTTCCTCGAGTTATTTTGTTCTTTAACAGCAGCCTTTGCAGCTTTTCCTGCGAGAATTCCTGCAAGCCCTCCAAAGATAACTCCCCCTCCTGTGGTTGCTTTAGTTTGCCCTGCAGCGTCACCTGCAATCATTATTCCGGGATAGACGGTTTTGTTGAGCCAACAGCGGTCAAGAACAATCCCACCATACTGTTTAATGACTTTGGCTCTTTGGAAGCGCCCTTTAGTTAACGGGTTTTTATAAAGCAATCGCTCCAAGCGCTTTTTACTCTCTCCATGACTAGAAGCAAGACCAACTTTTGCAGTGGTATCATTTATGGGGATTATCCAAGCGAAAAAGCCAGGAGAGAAGATGTTCCCAAAAAAAAGCTCCAGCTGTTCGACATTTAAATCTACCACTCCTTCCATAAGGAGTTGGTAACCCGAGAGAAAGCGCTTCCTATTAAGAGTCGGGAGAGCTGACGATTGTAACAATCTTTGGTGAATGCCAGTAGCAAGGATAGCCACAAATGAATCTATCGTTATTGTTTTTTTCTCTCGAGCATGGTAGCAAGAGAGTCTCACAAGTTTCTTTTGATTTTGATAAGCAACTTTCCTGACTGCACAACTTTTGAGAAGGTTTGCCCCTCTTTTTACCGCTAAAGAAGTAAGATATTGGTCAAATTTCTCTCGGTCAACAACTATTGCTTGTACTGATGACCTGTGAACTTCGAAGCAGAATCCACTTGGTGAATAAAATTTAGCACCTCTAATTTTTTTGTTTTGCACAACATTCTCTGGTAGCGAAGGAAAACCAACCTTAGCAAGTCCAGAACGACTTAGAAGTCCTGCACAGTGATCAGGAGAACCAATTACCTCTCGCCGTTCAAGTAATTGAATAGTATGACCACTCGAACAAGCATGGATTGCTGCAAGAGATCCAACTGGACCTGCACCAATGATAGTTATCTGTTTTTCCAAATAGTTCTGCTCCTAAGAGTATTAGCGACTATACCTTAAAGAGCTGGAACTATTAATAATTATTATTAATTAAACATTTCATATAGCAGTTTTATAATTCATCAAAAAGTCCTAGCAGTTCTTTAGGTGGGGTTCCGAGTAAATTTCATCCAGTGTTATTTTGTAATTAAAAAGATTGGTTGTCTCTTTAGAAACCAAAGCCGCCACCATCGTTGGGACAGTCATTGGCATCATTAGGGTCAAGGTCGTTGCTAAGTCCAATGGGATTGTTCTCGCCAGTGATAATTGCACCAATAGCCATGATCCCGTTTCTCATTGCTAAGATATTAGCCATCCTTTCACCTAAAAAAAGACAATTAATTAATAGGCGTTCCATTTTTTCTGGTAAAAACCTTTACAATTATTGGCGCTCTCCAATATTTTTCTCGAAAAACTAACTACCTTTATAAGAAAATGAAAGGAGATTGAATTACAATGCTTTCGGGGTGAGACTATTATGCAAAAGAAAAAATGCACCGAGACGAAGAACAGTTTTATGAGGTTTCTCTTCCTCCTCATCATCTTATTAGCCCCTCCGGTCCGATTTCTGGGAGGAACTGCTACCCAGCCACTCGAGAGAAAAACCACTTCCGAAGTAGCACAGCAAGAGCCCCTCTTCCCCAGCACCGAGTTTTTGCTCCCCAAAGTTGTCCATTGGGGAGGAGAAAACAATATAAGCACGGCTTGGGATCTTGGTTTTGATTCCAAACAAAACATCATCGTAGGAGGAGTGAAACATGAATATTGGAGCAAAGGTTTGCTTCTGAAATATTCTCCTGCCGGCGAGTTGCTCTGGGAGTTGCTTTATCAACCAAATGATTCGAGTTTGGGAGAACAAGCATGGATTTCATGTGTGGCTATCGATTCTGAAGACAACATCTTCTGCGTGGGCGAGGTGTCTA
>Ga0164310_10000479_pt1 | contig 21352 bp, 9 predicted proteins | sample GuaBasSedimGuay1_FD_121795 | JGI IMG/M metagenome (GOLD analysis project Ga0164310, IMG submission 121795) | Subseafloor sediment microbial communities from Guaymas Basin, Gulf of California, Mexico - Guay1, Core 4569-9, 0-3 cm | ecosystem: Environmental > Aquatic > Marine > Hydrothermal vents >... | reverse complement strand
GTGTTTATATGAATAAAATTTTTTTTCTTCATATTTTTAAGCCATAAGTCTAAGCTTTTAATTACAATTTTTGCCTCGTTTTCTACAATAGCAAACTTTTGTATGTTATCAGAGATAATCTCCTTAAGTCTTGCAAAATCCAGAATATCTATATCCTTCTTTTCTACGGCTCCTTTAACTAATTTAAACACGGTATACGCTAATATAGAAAAAATGCTTAGATTCTCCAAAACTTCATCGAAATTTTTGTTTGCAAGAAATCCTTTAAGGTTATTTTTAAGAAAGTTAGACCCATATAAACTCATCTGGATAATATATGTTGGAAGTAAATAGAGCGAGATGATTCTCAAGCTCATTTTGGAGCTATTTAAAAGAGGAAGTAGGTGAGGGGTCAGGGATAATTCTCTTTTTAACATATTTTCCGGGATGTAACTTAAAAAAGAATAATAAACCTTCTCATTCGCTGGCAAGTCATTTCTATAGGTTATTTCTCTCAGTGAAGCCAATATATAGATCAATAGGTGCATATTTGCATTCGTAGACAACATTACTAGCAACTTAAGAAATTTTTCATAATTTTCGGCAGAAACTATTCCAGAATAACTTAAAAGAGCATGACCAAGCGTTTTTGCTTCAAGAACATAAAGCGAGTCAACAATGAGTATTTCTTTTTTTGTTGGGCAAAAATTAGAAAAAATCCATGTAAGATAGTCTTTTTTCCTGTTAGAGTTCATTTTACAGGGCGGTGATATAATTCTTAGTATTAAACCTATCAAGGATATTATTGTCTTTATATCATCTCTAAATCTACTAAGGATTCTTTTCCAAATTTTGTTAATATAGCCTTCTATCAATGAATATGAACTCACTAGACCAAGCAATTCTTCAATAATATCAAGTATTTCCCATGCTTCGCTGGGGAATAAATCCATTCCTAACCTTATTTTCAGACATCCTAATAGCACAACATACCATCTTCCCCAGGTTTCTTTGACATTAATTTTTTCTGAAAGAAGGCGTTTTAGGCCAATATAACTCGCAGCAGAATAGGGAGTTAGTTTTTGGATGACATTTTCGTAGCTAAAGTCGTTTTTTAAAGCTAGCTTTAAAAATTCGATTTCAAGAGACGGTTCATAATTTCCAAGATGTTTAGGAACAAACTCGATAGTGTATTGCGGATCCAATTGATCTAAGTGGAGGAAGGTCTTAAGAGCGATTATTGTATTTTTTAAGCGTTTTCCTGAAAAGAGTTGTGCCAGCTTTTTGGAATTATATAAGAGCAAATTTTCTATGCAGGCATGCTCAGAGCGCAGTTTTCGAACACGTTCTCTAATTTGATTCCTTCTTTTCCTAATTATCCAAGCTAAAGCAGAAATTGCTATGAATTTTTTAGCTCTATTTGAAAAATAATTAATTTGGGAATTATTTACTTTTCCGGCACTTAATGCTGCCAATCCTAAAAAGCCTATACTCTTCCAGTCAAATACAGATGCTAAATATCTACGAACTAACAGTGATATGTATGGTGCCGAAAATGCCATGATTCAACTCTCAAGATAATTGGTTTCATCTAAAGTATATACTGGATATCTTCTATAATAATTAACTCTAAGAGGGATGTATTAAAACTGTTCAAAATGTAAAACCTTTGATATTGGAAGGCGTCTCGGTGGAGATGGTTTCTCTAAGGGCTTTCCTACAGGTAATATTGCAATAGGTCTACAATATTCTGGAGCATTAAGAATTCTCATTACAGCATCATCATTAAAAGCACCAATCCAAACGGAGCCGTACCCTAGTGCATGTATCGCAAGAAGCATATTTTGTGTGGCAGCAGCGGCATCCAATAAGCAGTAAAAATCGGATCCCCGAGAACCGTATCTCGAAGCAGATCTTCTCATATTAGCAAATACAACAATGCAAACCGGGGCCTCTGCGATAAAATCCTGATTATATGCGGCTTTTGCCAACTTTTGTCTTAATTTTTTATCTCTTACAATAACAAACTCCCATGCTTGCATGTTACCCGCACTAGGAGCCCAGATTCCTGCTTCTAATATTTTATTAATATCATCATCGCTAATAGGATCATTCGAAAAAGATCTAATACTTCTCCTACCTTTAATGCATTCGAATATATCCATAAATAAAACGCTCCTATTATGCATAATCGTAATATTTATAGCAAAAATATAAAGAAGCTTATGTAGTTATTAAATTATTAGTGAAAATTAAGAAAACTAGAAATAATGATGATAGCGCTCCTCTGATGAAAAAGATGATGTAGCTGACCTCATCTGATACAATTCTATTGAACAAAAGTAAAGAAGAGATCGAGGTAGAAATATTCGGAAATTTCCGGAAAAAACTATGGTGAAACAATAATGCAAATAAAACGCCTATTGGAGCTCCTTAAAATAAGCAAATTTGATAAAATTTTCTTGTTCTACGAGTTTCTAGCTCTAATTATATATCTAGCATATACAACACCCATTACTAGTATACTTCTTTTCTGGCCTCTTGGTTTCTGGTTAGTTTCGAAACCTAGCGATTGGTTGGCAGAAGGTGTAAATGGTTTCGCTTATCATTTTACATTATCAGAGTACTTAGTAGGTTTGCTTACTAGCTTAACTGCTATATCTGCAGAACTAGCGATAACGATATTCTCTATTTATATTTCTTTCATTACTGGAAGTACTGAAATTATAACCATCGCAGTTTTATCATTAACTTTCTCTATGAACTTCAATCTGCTTTTACTCGGTATTATCACTAGAAAGACGGGTAAGAAAATTTTAATAGTTCCTGAGGAGGTTTTAGCAAGAGAGATTGAGGTTATTAGCTGGACTGTTTTTACGATATTTTTATTGGTATTTCTAAATCTGCTTAATTTCTTTACTATTGGCGCAGAGTCCAAACGTCCGATATTATTGCCTCAATTTGGTGGAGTAATTCTCATAATAACTTATTTTACTTACTTCTTTTACATGAGTAAATATATTAAAACCACACATTTTGAGCGAATAAAATCGGATCTCACACTAAATGAATCTATAGTTATTACATTGATAGGAGCGTTCTCAGTAACACTTGGAGGAGAGTTTATTTCAGATGGCATACTAGGGATCTTAGATAATTTTAGAAGTATAATTTCTACAATCGGTGATCCAGTAATAATAGTATCCATAATCGTTGGGATAGCTGGAGCTGCATATGATATAGCAATGAACTATATATTAACCTCAAGAGGACAAATAATCGCAAGTCTGGGGAATCTCGTTGGTTCAAATATCCAAATTATAACGCTGATTTTTGGAATTATCGCGTTGTTAGTTCCCGTAACCACAAATCTAAATGTGTTATATTTGTTATTTCTCGACGGATTATCCTTATGGTTTATTCGGCAACTAGTCTTTGATGACCGAACACTAGATGCCTATGAAGGGGAAATGTTAGCAACACTTGTAGCATTTGGTCTAATTTTATCGTTGTTCTTGTAGTATCAAAATTATGGGCTAATGTTAAATAGAGATGAAAAGAAATATTATATTGGTGCTTATTATGAAGTACTCAATTCTAGTTTTCTTTAAATTTAAAGAATTAACGAAGGAACAAGAAGAAAGAGCAAAAAGTGAATGGGAAAAAATGGTAAAAGAAATGCCTCCAGAAGTTAAGATGATCAGTGTTAATGATCATGCGTGGGGAACAACGTATAATGGCTTTATGATACTTGAAGCTGATAACTTTGATGCATACGTTAAGTTTTGGAAGTGGTTTAAAGATAAAGTTCGTTGGTATGTTGACCATACGCAGACAGTAATCGGACTTAAAAGAGAATAGATACTTCCACTTTTTTATTACCTTTTTTAATACTAAAATAAGAATTCTATCAAATGTGATTAACTATGTTTGACATTACGTCTGCCCTTAATTTTGTAGATAGACATGGGGATTTCCTTAATAAGGAGGCAATAAAAAAAATCCGAAATAAGCCTTTTGATATGTTTGGGGTTGCTTTTTATTTACTTTACGATCAGAACGATGATGGAGGTTTTCCGATATTTAGAATACAAAATGCATCAAGTTCTATTTTTGAAACATGTTCGAGGTTGAGTGTTTTAATCGATTTTGAACTGACAAAAGGACTTGCTGTTAAAAATGCTGTTAATTTTCTGCTGAGAAAACAGAAAGAAGAAGGCTTTTGGGAAGAACCTGAAAATTTACCAGAAGAAGTACCCGATTGGTTACGTCCAGGTAAAATAGAAACACGAATTTTTGAAACTGTAAACGTCCTAGATGTGCTTCTCAGCCTAAATTCTATACCACAAGAGAAATTAAAGCTGGGGTTGGCTTTTCTCAGGAAAAATCTACAGGATAATAACTTGTTAAAAGGATTTGTACACTCTTCTTTCATATTAGTGTCGATTTTATGCAAAATAAATGATGATGAAAACGCTCTAAAGGTCTTTCATTCTCTTACCAATAAGCTATTAGAACTAGATATAGACACTCTCATCTGGGCGATTAATTGTTTCATTAAATGCCAGTTTTTACGAGAGAGCACTGTAATTAAACAATTGATTGAAAAAATCTCTTCAATGCAACAAAATGATGGTGGTCTCCCAGGGGAAAATATGAAACAAAGAGCGAACTTAACGATGGATTTCTTATTTTTACTTAAAAATTGGGGGAATCTTAAATTCTATCGTAAAAAAATAATAATGGATTAGAATATTGTATCCCTGTGGTCCGGTTTGCTTTTCTTCCTTTTTCTTGTTGCTTTTTTACCAAGTTTTTTACAATTTTCTTTAATGGTATTTAAGACGCTCATGAGTTCGTCTTTCATATAAGCAATTTCTGAATTTATCGGAGCTTTTTCAATGACTTTTATTGCGATTTCGACTTCTTTACAGGGATCCTGGCTTTCATAGCGTAGATATCGAGTTAAATAAAAAAATTCTTCATGCAATTTAAATTCAAAGTCATCTAACATGGCTTTTCTTACATTTTCTATTAATTGAAGTATTTCAGCTTGACTTACTGTCACTTATAGACACCTTACTAAATTTCTAATTTTTTAGTGATTTAACTGTATTTTTATCAATTGTACAAAAATTACCTCTTCCAAGATAATAAACATGTTTATCCCCTGTTATATCGAGAATTCCCTTTGAAAGAAGAAGATTGTCTCTAACCCACGCGTGTACAATTTCTCCAACGAAAAATACGTGATCTCCTACTTTAACATCTTTTGTTACTTTGCATTCTAAAATAACAATACTTTCCTCAACAAGTGGGGCCTTTATAACTTTTCCCCGCATTTTCCTTATTTTAAATTTCTCGAATTTATCTACGTTTGCCCCGGAAACCAAACCGCATTTCCACACGAGCTCATATAGTCGAAATGGCAGAAAGTTTACACCAAATTCTCCAGTTTCTTTAATTAGTTTGTAGGTATATCTATCTGGAGCTATAGAGACTCCATAGAGTGGCGGTATACCTGATAAATGCGTATGCCAAGTAGCGGCCATTAAATTTCCATTCTCAAAATCACCGGAGGAAATTAAAGGTGTCACTTTTGGATATCCTAATCTCACAATTACATCCTTATCTCTTACTGATCTAAACATAATGTACCACCAAAAGTAATTAAAAAATTGAATTTAGAAAGTTATCTTTTCCTAATTATTAGATATGCAATGACTATAGCAGCAACAATTATACCGCCGATCATTGCTATAGGTAATGCAGAAACCGAACCTAAATTTATAGATTCGGACCAAGTTATTGCTTCATCGTTTGGGCGATCATTATCGTTATCTATGGCCTTGAATTTTATGTAAAGTGATTTCCCATGCCAGAGCGGATTTATACTAATTGAAGCAATATATTTTCCCGTATTTGGATCGAGTACCATTGTTATTTTTCCATCATATGAATAGTCGCTTATAGTTGGGTTCCCCAAGCGATAGTATAAAATTACGGTTTTAATTCCGCTCGGATCCTCTACAGTTACTTCAATGCTTACCGAAAAGAATGCTATAAGCGATTTCTGTGGCATATTAAATGTTATATCTGGGCCATCCGAATCATCATCAATTATAGTTACTTCTGTACTATTGTCGATCTTCAGAAACATATCTTCTTGAGTGTAGACAGCGAAGGCTCTTATCTTATACGTACCAATACTATACGGCCTAAGTTTAAAAGTGATGGCTACTGATTCGTTCGCCTCAAGAGAATCTATGTGGTAGTATCTACTGCTGTTAACAAGAATAACTCCTTCGGGTAAAGTGATGTTTACGCTAATATCCTCAATTGTCGTATTACCTTTGTTCGTCACATTGACTTGAGCAAAGAAGCTTTCTGAATCAAGAACTTCATTTTCTGATGAGACCGCTAATCTCAACGGAATTGCTACTACTCCATCTAATAACGGCTTTGATGCTACTAAGGAGTAGATTTCACCACCCATTGCATCGATCGAGGCATCAGACTCTTTGTTATAAACATCTAGGATATAGATTCCCGAAGCGGGCGCATAATTAATATATATATGCTCTACGTTATCTACTGCAGAATCTGATACTTTGTATAAAGTTCCATTTGGTAAATATATTCTTAATGAAAGATCACTTAATTTATAGAAGTTAGCACTACCCGCGAATATTGCTGCAGAACTAGAAGATGTGCGTCTATTCCATACTAAAGTTATTCTTAGTTTATCACCTTCATTTAAGTTAATACTGTAATAATCGTGAGCGTCGCTTTCAAGCTTATTTTGTCGTAAGTAATTCCTTTGATTCCAAGCATTAGCTAAGTTTATGTACCCCCACCCAGTTTCATTATCAGCACCCAGGTATCCCCAATCATCAGCAGAATTTATTAGTAATGCCTTCATTAGTGAGGAAATTTCATATGAAATATTTTCAATAAGATATGGATAGATAAGCGCAGCAGCACCGGATACGACAGGTGTAGCGAAACTTGTCCCATATTCATTGGCGAATCCTCCATCCTTCGTGGTGGTATAAATTGCATATCCTGGTGCTGTTATATCAGGCTTAATTCTACCATCTTGAGTTGGTCCTGTACAGCTAAATCCGGCGAGGGAGTCATCACTTCTTACCTCGGTATTTTGGTCATTCATAGCACCGACAGTTATTACATTAAAAGCATCCCCTGGAACATTAATACGATTATCTTCAGGATTCCCAGGTGGATAATTACCTGCCGCGGTTACCCATATTACATCGTAATAATCTGTAACAGCATCTACAAAACGAGTCATCGTAGTATTTCCATCGTAGGGGGATTCATTATCCCCCAGGCTTGTGTTAATGATTTCTGCTGTATCATTTGCCTCTGTTATAGCCCACTCTGCAGCAGCCATAATCCAGCTTTCGTAACCGTTACCATCAGCGTTCATGCATTTAGCGTTTATTATGTTCGCACCATAAGCAATGCCTCTATAGGTGTCGCTTTGGCTAGCAATGACGCCAGCTACTGCAGTTCCGTGGCCATTTAAATCAGACGCATTAGCATCGTCAGAGAAATTCCTATAATCGATAACTTTCCCAGCAAGAGCAGGATGTTCCATGTATACTCCAGTATCTAAAACAGCAACTTCAATTCCTGCAACACTATCGTTGAGATAATTACTACCGGTATAACCCTCATTCCACCAAATATCTGCGTGAATTGCCTTTGCTGCAATATTTAATTGAATCCGAAAGATATGATCTAAAGATATTCTTTTAACGATATGCAGTTGCGCAAGATCGTCTAATTGATCCGGCCAAACTAATGCTGAAACTGCACCAATTGTGTAAAGCCTATAGCCAAAGATTCCATCGCCTGAAGAAATTATTTGCTCAATTTGTTGAAATTTCTCTTCGTATACAGATCTAAAGTAATTTTTAATTTTACGCCGCATATTATCCAATAGTTTTTCTATCGAGTTCCAAGATTCAGCATTTTGAAGCGAATAATATGTATCCTCTTTAATTTTTAGAATTTTATATGGAATGAATGCGCCTTTTAATTCTATAATTACTGGAACCCTACCCTTTACTAATGGTATGTTTGGGCTCTGAGATGAAAGAAGATATTTTAGCTCCTTAGAAAGTTTATTTACAGCAATAGTATTCTGGTCCTCAGTAGATAAATCTGTCGGGATGTTCATAACTGTGATGATAACTAATACTACAAGAATTAACGGTATTTCTTTCTTCAATACATTTAACCTCGTATTATTTTTTTTAAAAACATGAAAAAGGGATAGTATATGATATTATTTTAAACCATGTAATTAATATAAATTAACCTAAAAATATTGCCTCTAAATTACTAATGGTGCATCTCGAAAAGTTCTGGAAATGCAAAAAATAAAAGCATATCTTTTTATATAATGATATGCCTATATATATTTGATGAGCTTTCTTCTCATCAAGAAAAAAAGGAATTAGAGTGGAAAAAATTGTCTAGTTTTGAAGCACAAAACCTTGTTAAGGTTTCGGATCTGACTCCTCGTTCGAGAAATATAAGTATACGAGTAAGAGTCCTTGAGAAAAATGAACCAAAAGTAGTTTATTCACGCACTACTGGCGAGCAACATAGAGTTGCAGAAGCATTAGTCGGCGATGATACGGGTGTAATTCTGATGTCCCTATGGAATGATTCCATAGATGAAGTAGAAGTCAATGAAACATACTATATAGATAACGCAAGAATTACATTATTCAATGAATCTATGAGATTGTCTGTTGCTAGAGGCGGTAAAATCTTCAAATCTAAAGAAGAGATTGCCGAAGAATCTATTGACAGAAATAACAATATGTCTCAAAAGAGATACGAACGTAGGCGCAGATATTGGTAGATCTCAATCTACCAATAAAATTTAATCTGATAAATTTCTCATTATTTGCCTGTATATGTAATTAATAGTAAAAAAATTGATACATTAAAAACAAGCTAGTTTTATCTTCTCCAAATATTTATAAAATTAGTTTCAAAAACTCACTAGAAGTATTTAAGATTTAAAAATATATTTTTTATTGATGTATTTTTTTCTTTTAATTTTCCACCATGAGACGCTAGTTCTTTGCAAAATAATGCCATATTAGCGGTGCTTTTCATAACGCCGAAACTTCACCTTGCAACCAGACGCCTCAAATATTAAAATAACCTCTCTGGCTGAGATCCTACAGCCTATCGCTTGGGAAACTTAACAGTCTTGGAAAAGTCTTCCTTGGACTAGAGAGGCGATATTAGAAAAAGCTATATGTATGCATAGTCGCTATGCGACGACTAGGAATTTTTTAATATTGAAAATAATAATGATTATTGAATTTTTTATGATAAACTTATAAATAAAGGAAACTATATATTATTGATGTAATTTTTTTTGCATAAAAAGCAGGGATCGCATTCCGCGATTTCTGCTTCTAAAAAGCGTAAAGGTGATAATTTGCCTCATGGTAAATTATACATAACATTTTTAATGACGTTGTTAATTCTTTCTGTATTCTCCGGAGCCTACGCTGGAGTTCGCTACTTTCCAGTAAATAAAATTAACAGCAATCCAAAGTTTATCGCATTAGACAATGATGTTCCACTTAACAGCGAATTACAGTGGATCAACATATACTACGATGACCTTAATCCAGTAATTAGGTATTCAGCATTCAGGCTGTTGTTCATGATACGATCTGCTTATCCGCTCGTCAGGCTATGTGGTATTAGCGATTATGAGGCTCTGAAGAGCGAAATTGATGAAGAATCAATAGTGAACATACTTATCTTCAATGCAACGAAAGATTATGTAATTATTGGGAACTCCGTCATTGAATGGGAAGATTTCATTGAATTATTCGCGGCAGATACCTCTAGAGATTATGTGATACTCGTAGGAGATGCCTTCAAGCTTAAAGGCATAAATAATGATAAAATTCACTTCAAAGACTATGATATCATTGGAATTATAACAATAGGTCTTTTTGGTGCATGGGAAGTTTCAGAAATTTTATCCTCCTTAGGCAAGGATTACGAACACTTTGGTGAACGATTGAAGCATGAGTTAATAAAGTTTTTCTCAGAGAATATGGGTAAAGTTCTTGAGGAGAACATAAATCCGGTAGTGTATTTAGGTGAAGTCGATCTTGAATCTAAGAAAGCAAGAATACAAGAATATCTAAGAAAGCATAATAATACAATCTATCTTGCAGAACCAGTAAATCTCGATGGTACACCCTGTACCGAGGATAAGCCAATTTTATTTGGACTTAAAGGGCTATATGATTTTGGTCCATCATCTATCGATTTCATGGAGCTACCGATAGTATCTGGACTAACTGGCCCGATCGGCGATTTTATTGATTTAATTCTGGACTTTTTGAAAAAAGAAGGTAAGGACATAATTCCCTTAGATATGTCAACAATAAATCAAATCGTTGAGACATTTAACGCGGTTAAGGATTTCCTTGGAGATCCATCTGTTTCAGGAGCTGGATCCGTTTTAGGTAGTTTTTTGGATCTTATAAAGACGCAGTTCCCATACTTTGATAACTATTCGAAATATATTGACTTGGCGATTGAAGGCTTATTTAGCTTAAGGGGAGAGTTAGAGCATATCCTAGGCTTTATCACAGATGCAATAAGTTTGCTATTTCCAGAAACTGGGGATCAGATCGAAAACTTGAAGCACATAATGAATCAAATACTTGACGTAGGTACTAACTTTTATAAACAAATAGGATCTATAAGTGAGGATTCAATAAGTTTGCTTTTAGACTGGGTTCTACAGAAATTGGCTAATAATACATTGCAATTCTTGGTTCAGAATTTACCTATTGATGTATCAGAGATGGAGAATGCCTATACGAAGTTATCAGCATTGGTTTTACCCGTATTTAATCTCCTAACAATAAAGAATCTAACACTCGTAACCGATCAGATCATAGATATTGTCCAAAATGTTCTTGGGATGTTTAACACTCCAGATGAATTGGAAGTACTTAACAAAATAGCTTCAACTATGAAATTGGTAATAAATGTTCTTGAAAAAGGCGAAGATACGGTAAATTCCCTACTGAATGAACTTATCTCTACCTTTGTGCCCACAGAAGAGATTAGTGATATCGATGGTCTTGTAGAAGATCTAATCGAATTGTTGGATGATGCAATAAAGGACGAATTGTCGGATATCAATACATATAAGAATAATATTATGGATACGCTCAATACCTACATTTCATCAACACAACCAGAAATTCAGAATGCCAAGAATTTCATTAGAGATATATATACCCTAACATCTACTATCCTCAGCCCAACATTTGATATTACTGATTCTACGGGGCTTTTAGATATCATGTTTCAGCTGATAGACACTTTTTCATCCGAAGCGCCTGAGAATATACAAAAGCTGAAAGATCTGATAAATGGTACATTGATGGCGTATGGGATTTTAACTCAAAACATTAAGATAACCCAAGCAATTCTAAATATAGAGCGATGGACAGGCAGTAAACTTAATACATTAATGAGCACTCTTCAAACTCTATTGACCGACTTTCTTAGTGAATGGCTCTCGCAATCTCAAATATTATCAGCGCTAGAAGACATAATGGCGGAGGCTAAGATTTTATATGGATTCTTGGGTATAATTGGAAATATAGGTACGTCCTCATACGATGGAATTTTAACAAGCTTAATGACAACTGCTGGGTATAGTCTCATGGAATTGTTTAAGGATAAGCTTTCCCTAGGCAATTATTCAAAGATTCTAGATGTGCTACTGCCTTCGATTATGGAGTTTGGAGAATCACCTTCACCAGAACGTGCATTAGAAATAATAGAAGAGGCATTAAATGATCTAGTTGGTAACTCTACAATACTAAATACGTTCAGGGATGTAATCGGCTTTTTAGTAGATATACGTGATGCAATAACTGACGGTGTAAAATGGCTTACCACAAAAGTCATGGATTGGTTTGTTGACAAGATAAATGACTTAATTGATGAGATAGAAAGCCAGTTGAATAGTTTCTTGGAAGGATTTAGTTTCTTACATTTCAAGGGCGATTTAGGCATTCCATTTGCCGAGTTAGATGTACTTTCGTTCTCGTATGATATGAACATTGTTGTTGATATGGGCTTCGATAAAGAGAAATTCAAGAATGTTGTTAATCATATCTTATTCAATGGTTTAACTTTTGATCTTTCTGATACATTAGAGGCATTCTGGGATATTCTGACATTCTTTAAGTTTTCACCAACGTTAGATGCTCAATTCAGTCTAAGGAGCGTATTCTCAGAAGATAATGAAATGATGAAAGTCTTACTAGAAAGCTTGGGTCCCGATGTAAGCTTTGAAGGCGAAGCACGATTCAAAATTGCTTTGCTTAATTTCCAGCTTGGATCCTTTAATCCATCGAAGATTCTAGATCTCCAAGAATGGTATCTGAGATTCCAGTTAGAAGCATCTAGAAAAATCACATTGATCGATTTTCTTACAGGTGGTGCTGGTTCTGGTGTTCTAAATAAACTAGCATCATACATAGGCTTAGATTCAATTTCAGTAACAATAAAGTTTGGCCTCGCACTAGAAATTAACTTAGGTTCTAGTACTGCAGCTGCGGGGGATCATTCGGTTCTCGTTTTAGAGATGACAATAGGCGGAATTCTTAACGTAGGTATTGATATTGTAACCGCAGAACTTTCTCTTTCAGTCTCACTTGATCTAATATTCAGATTAAACCTAGACTTCTCATTACCCAATCCGCTAACAATATCTATCGACATAAACTATGCTATAAAAGTCCATCTGGAGTTCCTATTTGTTGGAAAAACATTTGGAGACGATGGAAATCTCTTCCATTATGAATTTCCAAACTCGAACGAACAATTAAGTGACAAAGTTAATGGCACCGATGCAGATAACGATGGACTCCCAGATAGATTTGAATTAAATAATATTGGCTTCGCTCCATCAAGAGTGGATACTGATGGTGATGGGTTAGCAGATAATGTTGAGCTAGAATCTATCGGTACAGATCCATTAGATCCGGACACTGACGGTGATGGTCTTTCCGATGGTGATGAGGTCAACACACATAATACGAATCCCCTACGTGTTGATACGGATAACGATAAACTGACCGATTATGAGGAAGTTATCGTGATAGGAACAAATCCAAGGGAGATCGATACCGACGGCGATGGACTAGATGACTACTTCGAAGTAACTCATATTTGGGATATGTCCTCTATTGTTCCGAGTGTCGATAAAGTAATCATTGGTGGGGTTGAATATACAGATCATACGGATCCCTTAGATCCAGATACTGATGGTGATGGACTCCTAGATGGTGAGGAAGGACCAATGGGCGGATATTATGGTGCGGTTCTGGAGGAATTTGGACCGAATCCGATTATCTTCAATCACGGGTATACGCATCCATTAGACAATGATACCGATGATGATTCCTATGTACTGCTATACGATGGTTCTATTGCCCCAGGAAATATTGTATTAAGGGATATGACGGATAAAAGAGAGATTGAAGGAATAACTGTTACATTCATAGAGGATGGTCAGCCAACATTAAAGACCTTTAGAACAAGCCCAGTTTGTCCCGATACTGATCAAGATACTGGCCCTGGAGCGATATATCTTAATAGCGATGGCTATGAACTTTCACTTAATCCGCCATCAGATCCATTAGATAACGATATGGACGATGATGGCCTGATCGATGGATTGGAGGGGGTAGGTAATCAGTACTCAAATAAAACACACTATTTATTACCAGATACCGATGACGATGGCCTTGGAGATCTTCAGGATATACTCCTCGGATGTGATCCAAGAAATCCAGACACTGACTATGATATGGTAACCGATGGAGAAGAATATTTGAAATACGGAACTAATCCAATACTACCAGATAGCGACTTTGATGGTCTATCGGACGGAGAAGAACTATTCTACTGGCATACGAATCCAATGCTAAAGGATAGCGACAATGATGGATTATTGGATGGTGAGGAGGTTCTAACGTATTATACAAATCCGACCGATGAAGATACAGATAATGATGGACTAACAGATAAGGAAGAAGTTTTAATCTACTATACGAATCCATTCGATCCAGATAGTGATGACGATGGTCTGCTGGATAGCGAAGAAGTATTAACGTACAACACTAATCCATTAAACTGGGATTCAGATAATGATTCTATAACATACCCGAATGAGTATGGTGAAATGACCTGGCCTATGAGCGATGGGATGGAAGTTTTAGTCTACGGAACAAATCCTATGTCTTCGGACACAGATAATGATGGATTATCTGACTCAATAGAACTCTATCTTGCGAGCGGCAGAATACCCAATTTTGAGCCAATTCCCTTGAATGTACTAGATAATGACACAGATAACGATGGAATGTCAGATGGTGAAGAGCTTAGAATTCTGAATATTTCAGATATAATATACCCATACATTTCACTAGAACCGATTCTTTACTATGGTAGCTCGCCAGTAATGTTCGATACTGACAACGATGGGCTCAATGATACGTTCGAAGTTTTTACACTCGGTTCCAATCCAGCCAGCAATGATAGCGATGGAGATGGTCTCTCAGACTATGATGAGTATTTCAATCATAACACGAGTGTTATATACAATGATACTGATTATGATGGAATCTCGGATTATGAGGAACTATTTGGAGTAAATACCTCGGAATATTCTTCTGCATTCTCAATTACATCAATAATCATATTAGATCCCCTAGATCCAGACTTTGATGATGACTTGTTACCTGATGGCTACGAATTAATGGTTACAAAGACGGATCCAACAGATAATGATACAGATGACGATGGAATAATTGATGGATTAGAGTTTGACTCTGATGGCGATGATCTACCAGATGGATTAGAGTTCTTTGGATACAACACATCACAGGTTCCTGGTGGTGGCGTTAATAACCCAGATACGGATGGTGATGGATTATCTGATGGATATGAGGTCTATGAGGTTGGAACGGATCCTACAGATGCAGATACAGATGGTGACGGGTTTACCGATGGTGCAGAGGTGGCTGTTGGAACAGATCCTCTAGCATATACTGCGAAATCGGCTTATGAAAAAGCTCTGAAAACAAAATTAGGTGGTAAAGTTTTAGTGGCACTAACCCCATATGGCAGGGAACTTGACAAAACAATTGATGTTAGAGTAATAAACGGAACCCCAATGAGTTCTGTGTGGTTCAGATATAAATACAAGGGAGAATATTCTCAGAACTATACGATGACGTATGATAATGTATCATTACAGTGGGTGTATCAGGATATAGTATGGAGCAAAGGGGATTATATCCTAGAAGTTTACGGTCTCTCAACGGAAGGAATATTGTTCACATGGACCTCAGAGTTCTCGATAGGCGAAGCCCCGGTGGAATTGGGTTCTATTCTAACTTGGGTAGGCATAGGCATTGCGATCGGCATTTTCACAATTCTGTTCATACAATATGGATTGCCAAGAGTACGAGTGATGTATAAGAATATAAAACAAAAGAAGAAAGGAGGTAATAAGAATGAATAAAGCATATTTGATCTCTATTTTGTTAATTGTATTATCCCTGACTTCGCCCATTTACTATGTAGGTATTAGCGCATTACCAAGAAGCACACTACAAAATGACTCTGAGTTCGCACAACCAGCACCAGAACCCATGAAATATCAGCTACCAAGTACATTCAAAGAGCAACTGGTATCGAGTCAAAAAGAGGTTAATGCTTATCCATACGATAAGGATTTCCTAAAATATCTTGGAAGTAATCCAAATGAATATAAGAAGATATGGGAACCATGGTTAACTAAAGCGGCAGTTCATGCAATAGCGGTATCTGATGATTATAAATTCTTCGCAGTTGGAGGCGGATACCTTTATGACAATGAAATACATGTTTATAGATGGAACTACGAAACCAATGAATACGATAGAGTGTGGGATTCAGGAGATGAAATTATCAAAGGAGATGTTATCTCCTTAGCGATAGGAGATACCGATAATAATAACTTCGTAGAGGTCATTGCTGGAAGCGCGGATGGGCATATTTATGTTTTTGAACAAAGGCATATTTATGATCCAATCACACATACGGAGAGCATGTTTGACCTTGTATGGACAAGCGAATTTTTAGGGCCTGTCTTTAAGGTAGTTGTCGATGATCTGGATAAAGACTTGTTACCTAACATAATTGCAGGTACATGGGAACAAGGAATTGTGATGTATGAGTACGATAATCACTCACACTATCCATTTGAACCGAGCCACTGGATTGAATACAACAAGGTATGGACTAGTGGTTCTGAAATAGACGATAAAATATACTCACTAGCTACTGGAGATTTCAATGATAATGGATTACCAGACATGATCGTAGGAACACGAAATGGGAAGATCTACATTTATGAGAATAACGGCACGGTTATAGATATAGAAGGCACACCGTTTCCATTGACGCAAGATAATAGCTACAGATTACTCTGGAGTAATTCCTTCGCAGCATATACACCGATTTTATCAATCTCCGTAGGCGATTTGGATGATGATGACTACGATGAGGCTGCTATTGTAGCTGCAACTCAAAGCGTATACATACTAAATTATGCTAGTGGAATCTTCAGCTTAAGTAAGCTTTACTATCCAATATATTCTTGGGAGATGGGAACCGGGGGACTAGCAGACTTTCCTGTAGATTATTATGCAGATATGGTGGTCGAGGCGAATAATGTAACCTACTTTAATGGATCCTATATATTTGAAGAACCGATTCCTCGCGATCAAATGCCCACAAAAATTGGTTTTAATAACACAGCTATGGCTGGGCCTCCTGATGGAGAATATTCAAGATTTAACTCAACAATAAATCAGTCAGCAATAGCCGTGATAGATTTTGGAATACAAGAAGAAGCTGTAGGTGATGGTTCAAATTTCTATGATTTGAATATTACATTCATTAAAGCAACAGGATTCGCATCGTATCCTAACTTTACAAACCTAGAATTCTACGTATCCTATGATGGAATTATCTATGAAAAAGTTGAGCATGTAACCTACGCTTCAACATCGACGAAATTCTGGGTGTATCTAGATATAGATCCTGCTCTTAACGAACACAAATGGCGGTTTGCTAGGTATCTTAAAATTGTTGTGTCTGGTGGACAGAATTATGCAATAGACGCTATAGAAACATACTATATCGACAAACAACTAACAGATATAGTCTCATCGTACATTGGAGAACTACAATTAGATTACGGTAATCCAAGAACATATCTTATCTTAGGATCGATTACAGGTAAAATAATAGTTTACCACTATAATGCGACAGAACATAAGTACGAAATATTCTATGATGCATATCAATCAGATAATTTCGCAGTAGGTACTCATATTTGGTATCTAACAAAGCTCATGCCAGATAGGAAATATCCATACTGGATTTTCAATAATGAGTTTGCTATGGACATACCTAGTGGGTACTATCCATTTAATTGGGTCTTTGAAGATCTCGATGGTGATGGAAGGAGAGATCTTATAGTTAGCACAAAGGGATCAACAGGAACAAACGAAATATTATTCCTACAAAATACAACGAGCGGAGACTATGTCTATCAATCCACTCTTAGTAACTATATCTTCCAGAATATTAATGACAAAACAAGTAGCTATTTCATTATAGACTTTGCAGAAGTTTACGAAGCAGGTTATGGACGAGAGCTCATAATATCGTATAAAGTATTAAGTTTCTCTCAATGGGTTCCGAAGTTCTATGCGTTATATCTTCCGAACCCCTTCAATAAACAGTATTCTTTTGAATACGCAATAAATCTAATAGATCAAGATCTCTCAGGTAAAATATACAGCATATTAGCGAATGCAGATCCATTTGTGACATTTGATTTTGGTGACATTGATAACGACGGAGATATGGATGCAGTTATTGCAAATGGTAAACTGTACTTATTCGAATGCGTTGGATATGATGGCGGAGAACCCCAATATGTAGTTAATGAAGATTACTTTAGTACCATAAATGATGACAAGGCAAGATACAATATAATTGATCCTCAATTCGTGGACTTTAACCAAGATGGAATACTGGATATAATTTTCAGCTATGAAAATAGGAAGGGAAGCACTTTATATGAAAACATTAGAACCGCAGATGATCCCAAATGGGTAGAGAAGCCTACCATGTTCTCAAACTCAGCATATGATCCAAATCCGATTACAAACTTTGGATTTAACAACTATTCAAGATCGATTATAGTTTCCGATGACACAAGATATACTCTGTTTGCTCAGAATACATATAACGGAAAACTTTCAAGGTTCCTCGGCATAACAGATAATATTGATACTCTCGCAATTGCAACATATCCTCTTGTTATGAAAATAAATATTGGTCCAATAACGAAGACATCTACCTATAAGAACTTTGGATATCATATTATAGAAACATGGTCTACAATTAAGGATCTAAGTGAGTGGACTTTATCGTTAGATCACGGAGATATTGATGGAGATGGAAAGGGCGAAGTCATAATCGGAGATTTTGATAATAATGCGTACGTTTTTGAGCACTTAATAAACAATACCTACAAGAGAGCCTATCGAACAAGAGATCTCTATTATGAGTATGAGACAACACTTTCACCATATGCGTCTGAGGAACTCTCTGGAGTTTCTGAGAAATTCGTAAGAAGGGTTTGGGAACATGCAAGATTCGTAATAGCAGATATTGATATGGACTCAGATGGCTATAAAGAATTTGCAGTAATTACGAAGTTTAGTATATACATATTTGAGCATAAGGGCTACGAGAATTATGAACTTGAATGGCATGCAAGTCTCCTAAATCATACATGGGCATCATACTTCTTTAATTACACGGATGGAATAACTGCTGCAGCATATGGTCCAGATATCGACTATGATGGATATGGAGAGATCTTTCTCGGAATAAAGAGCTTCTTGCTAGTTTACGAGCTAACGGCATCCGGAGAACTTGTAGAAACATTTAATCAGGAAGGTTCAACAGCTACTTATCTAACACCAGGATCGCCGATGTCTATATTATATACATTCATTGGGGAAGTAGATGATTACAGCAAGATAGATATCCAAGCGATTACCGTGAATGATATCGATATGAATGGCTACTATGATGTAATTCTCGGAGGAATTAATTATTATGGCATGTGTGATGGATATGTCGATGGTTTTCTATATATTCTTGAGAATAATATGGGCACTTATTACTTAAAGTGGGAAGCACCGCAGGTTTTAACACGGAACAACGAGATATATGAAGTACAGGTTGATGACCAAGATTATGATGGAAGAAAAGAGCTCATTATTGGTCACGAAAATGGCATTGATGTCTGGGAGTATAATCCTACTGGTTCTCCTATGTTTGAGAGAAAAGAAATAATATCAGGAAATCCCAACTATCCAGAAAGAGAAAATATAGAGGTAGCCAAATACTGGGAACGAGACTCCGGATTCGAAACAAAGTATGTTGATATGGTTCAGTTACCTAATGGCTCGTTATTTATGATAGTTGCCTCCACAAAAACATCTACGCAATATTCATCTTTAGATCTGGCCCTGTATTACAGTATAAGTAATGATAATGGAAGCACATGGTCTACTTTTGCTGAATTCACAAAGAGCGGCGAATATGAGACATATGATGATTACATAGAGGAGCAATATCCGACACTATTAGTCAATGGATCAACTTTATATGTTGTATGGATTCTCTACGCACGTAATGGCACAACATACTACCATAATGTCTATTACAAAACTTACTCTACAGCGACAAATACTTGGGCTGGGCCCACACGTATAATAACATCTAAATATGAGATCAAAGATACAAGGCTCTGGCATTTCTGGAGATACTACTCTAGTACGCACTATGATGATATCGGTCTAAGCTATTACAATGCTTCAGATAAACATATTTGGGTCTATGTCCATACATGGGCTTATATAAGTTGGCCATCCCCCATGTGGATCGCTTATTGGACCCCTTATACTACAATAGATCTTAATAGCACCATCACGAACTACGAAATAATAAGCCACGATATTAGTAAATCTGGATTAGGAAAATATGTTCTGGCGTTTACCGGATATTTCGTTAATGAAACCAATATGTATGAAGTTTGGGTATCAAGAGCAACTAACGCAAGCTTGATATTCGACGTGCCTACCAAAATAACGATGAGCGCATATACAGAAAATAGAGTTTCATTGGCATTCTATGAAGAGAAAGGTGTATTAGCTCTGTTATATACATCATGGCGAGGGGTATATCCATATAATTTCTACATAGCATATTCGACAACATATGGTTATTCTTGGAGTACAAGCTACGAGTTAAATAATATCTATCCAGCTCTCAACTATACCTGTGTGAGCGGTGTACGGAGGCTTGCATTCAAGGATCCGTCAATCGGCGATATCTATGATTACAGGAGTTATGGTCTAGGAGCATTCTTCGGTACGAACGGATATTTATACTTCCCATTCATGGTCAAAATAAGCTATTCAACGCAAACACAAAAAGTAACAAAGTACGGATTGAGTTTTGGAATGATAAATAATACAGAGTGGGCATTTTATGACTTGGGTGGTGTTTACCGAATAGATATTGGAGATACAGATAGAGATGCTAAAAGAGAAATCGTTGCTAATTACTTTAGCAAAGGCGTTACCGTGTTCGAGATAACTTCGAGCGATGATACGCATATGTATTATAACCAAACATGGACACTCGATGGTTTCGATAATCAAGTTACAGATATCTCTGTTGGCGACAGTAATAATAACGGTTGGCCAGAAATAGGCGTAAGTACTGAGAGAGGAGATGTATTCCTATTTGAATTTAAATTCCAAGGATATGGACAAGAGAACTTTGGAGTATACTCTCATCTTTATAGCTATGATACTGGAATAGGATCAATAACTGCGTTTACCTACGGTTTAGCCGATATTGATGGCGACTCTAGAAGTGAATATTGGTTCATAGATTCATTATCTAACCTACATACTTATGATTTCGATACTTCAACTAGGCAAGATAAATTTTTCGCTATAGATATCAGCAGAGTTCTAACACAGGATGTTAATAATGATAGTGCGGAGGATATCATCATTAGCTTTGATTCAGGACTTATACTATTTCTTAATGGACGTACACTAGATCAACTGTTTAATAACACAGAATCAACTTCGCGAATAGTTGATATGGTCTTAGT